>Ga0210073_1000001_pt1 | contig 67064 bp, 59 predicted proteins | sample Browns_ThreeSqC__2_FD_184853 | JGI IMG/M metagenome (GOLD analysis project Ga0210073, IMG submission 184853) | Wetland microbial communities from San Francisco Bay, California, USA, that impact long-term carbon sequestration - Browns_ThreeSqC_D2... | ecosystem: Environmental > Aquatic > Marine >...
CCCGCCGAGGATCAGCGGGCGTCTCCACCCCGGCCGATCCGACAGCCATCCGCTGAGCCACTTGGTGAGCGCGGCGGTGAGATCGGCCGCGCCGTCCAGCGCACCCAGCGACGTTGCACTGCCCCCCAGCGTGGTGGTCACGAAGGAGGGGAGCAGCGGGTAGATCATCTCGCTGGCGAAATCGTTGAACAGGGAGACGACCGAAAGGCCCTTGACCGTGGGAGGGATGGAGCCATCGGCGACAGTCGCCGCGGGCTGCCTGGTGGTGAGGTCACTCACGGAGAGAAAGGGCGGACGAGATGGACAAGACGGACAGGACGGACGAGGCGGTCCTGACGCTCACCCTTCCTTCCCCAATCGGCACTCGACAAACGGCAATCGGCAATCATCACTCCCCCATTCCCTCACTCCCCCATTGTCTTCAATCGGCATTCGGCAATCTGCAATCGCCAATCTCACTCCCTCATTCCTCCACTCCGAGCCCCATCCCCCAGCGGATCAATGAAACCGGCAGGCCTCCATACCCCAGGAACTCCTTGTGAAAGTCGTGCAGCGAGAACCCGGCCCCGGCGCGCGCCCGGTAGTCATCACGGAGTCGCAGGATTTCTCTCCTCCCCACCGCATAGCACAGCTGATAGGTCGGCATCGCGCAGTAGCGCCGCACCTCGGCCTCGGCCCGGGGCCGGTCCATTGCCGCGCGGTCGATCAGAAAATCCACCGCCTCGCCCGGTGTCATCCCCCGGGTGTGCAACCCGATATCCACCACGATCCGGACCGCCCTCCAGAGGAGATGCACCTGCTGGAACAGGCGTTCCTCGGGCGGGGCGAAGAACCCCTCCTCGGCCATCATCTCTTCGCAGTAGAGCGCCCAGCCCTCGACGGTGAGCGGGGTCCAGGTGAAGCGTCGGACCTCGGAGGGGAGACCCGAGGCGGCGGCCAGTTGGAGGTGATGGCCGGGAAAGGCCTCGTGCACCGCCGTGACCGCCAGCTCGTGAGAAGAAAGGCCGTTGGCGGAAGCCTTCTGCTCGGGCGTGACCAGGAAGGTCCCGTTTCTCACCGGTTCATAGGGCCCCGGCCGTTCGTACGCCGCGGTCGGGACCAGCGCGCGCAGGAAGGCCGGCGTAGCGACCACGTCGAGGTCGGCGGGAGGGAACGGCGCCAGATCGCGCTGGTCCACAAACTCCCGGGCCCGGGCCACCGCGTCCGCGTAGGCGCTGACCAGGTCAAACGGGGCCGGGCTCTTCTCTCTCAGCTGCCTGACCAGGTCGCGCCAGGAGTGGCGCTGGTCGATCCGGGCGGCCAGGGCCACCACCGACGCCTCCACCTCGTCGAGCAGGTGCATGCCATAGCGATGCAACTCGGGCGCGCCGGCCCGCAACGCGTGCTCGAAGTGCAGCCGCCGGTTGAACTGTTCCTCCCCCACGGCGAAGGCCTGTCCGTCGGGATCAGCCTGGAACTCGGTGCGGAGCGCCTCCTCGAACCGGTCCAGTGCCTGGCTGGCGTCCTCCACGGCGCGCGACCCGTCGCCGGCCAGATCGGGTGCGCCCGCGCCGATGATGCCATCAGCTTCAGCGATCAGCACCCGGGCGCCCCGGTTCATGAGGATTGCCGATTCGAGAAAGACTGCCGGTGGGTCTTTCAAACTCTCTCGCGCCGCGGCGAGAAAGTCCGGAGCCGCCTCGAGTCTCCCAATCAGCGCCTCGGCGCGACCGCGATCGGGGGGCCCCGGACGCCGGAGCAGGCCGTAGAGGCCCTCCAGCAAGTGGCCGAGCCAGAATCCCGGATTGCGGGCCTCCGGGCGCTCGTGCTCGAAGCGGAACAGGGTGACCCGGATCTCGTCCAGGAACGCGGTGCGGTCGATTTCCTCCTGGGTGTCCTCGATCTCCAGCGCCTCGACGGCGGCCGCCATGGCCCGGAAGGCCGCCAGGTGGGCGCGCATCGAGTCGGCGTCGTAGGAACCCAGCCGGTGGTCATGCGTCCAGAGCCCGGCGATGGTGGCGGAAACGGGATCGAAATGCCAGCGGAGATCGAGGTACGAGCGATACAGCTCCTCAGTGCCTGACATCGGCGGCCGGGTCGCCGAGGCGCGCGGCCTCGACCAGCCGGTGGCACTCCTCGTCGCTGAAGGTGTGGGTCGAACGCTTGGCGGCCTGGAACAGCGCCTGCGCGACCGGCTCGTTCTCCGGGTCGTAGCCGTGGGACTCCAGCCAGTATTTCACGTTGGAGATCCCCGAGAGGGGCGAAATCTCGATCCGCTGGCGCAGGCCGAACTCGCCGGCCGGAATGCTGGAATAGATGCGATCCGCCAGCCAGGTGTCTCCCTTCTTCCGTGCCTTGATGATCGCCGCGGCGTGGACGCCGGTACCGGTGCGAAACGCGTCGGCGCCCACCACGGGATAATTCACCGGGATGGTAACCCCGGTGGACTCGGCCACGATCCGGCAGTACTCGGGCAACCGGGAGACGTCGTGCTTGTGCGTGCCCAACAGCGCCAGATTGACGATCAAGAGGTCCATCTCCGCATTGCCTACCCGCTCACCCATGCCCAGCGCGGTAGCGTGGACCCGGTCCGCCCCCGCCTCGATCGCGGCCAGGCAGTTGGCGATTCCGAGTCCCCGGTCACGATGGCCGTGCCAGTCGACCTTCACCGATTCGCCCGACGGCCTGACGATCTTCTCCCGCACGAACTTGATCAGCGCCTTGACCCCCGCCGGCGTGGCGAACCCGGTGGTGTCGGCCAGGCAGATCCGGCGGGCGCCCCAGCTGATCGCGCTGCCGTAGAGGGCGAGCAGCGTCTCCGGCCGGGCCCGGGTGGTATCCTCGGTCACGTACATGACCGGCAACCCCTGGCGTACCGCGAAGGTCACCGCTTCCTCGCTGACTCGCAGCATCTTATCCAGAGTCCAGTCTTCCACGTACTGCCGGATGGCGGAGGAGCCGATGAAGGCGGCGACCTCAATGGGGAGGCCGATCTCCTGAGACACCTCGATGATCGGCTCGATATCCTTGACCACTGTGCGCGCGGCACAGTTGGGGAACAGCTTCATCCGATTACGGGCGATTTCACCGGCCAGCACCCGCACTTGCTCCACCGCCCGGGGACCCGCGCCCGGCAGCCCGATGTCGGCCGAGGCGATCCCCAGGTCTTCCATGAGATGGAGCAGGCGGACCTTGGCCTCCATCGGCGGATCCTGCACCGACGGAGACTGAAGCCCATCCCTCAAGGTCTCGTCATTGAGGTCGACCCGCGCCTGCGCCCAATCGAAGGGATCTTCGACACGGTTCCAATCGTGAATCAGGTCGGCTTCCCGCATGGGTGTAGTGTTGCGGGGTCGGTACCCAGCGTCAAGCGCACCACTCACCGCGCTTTCCCCCGACGTTAGATTGTCGCGATGCCGCCGACTTCCCCCCTCGAACTTGACCATGCCACCATGCAGCGCCTCGGGCGCCGGATCGCCGATCTGGTCGCCGCGCACCTGGCCACCCTGCGCGACCGGCCCATCCGCCGAATCCTGCCGCCGGAACACCTCGCCGCGCTGCTGGCGAGCCCATCTCCTCGACAGGGACGCGATTTCGAGCAGCTACTGACCTACCTCGAGCACCAGGTTTTCCCCTATCACGCGAGTGAACCCAATCCGGGCTACCTGGCCTTCGTGCAGGGATGTCCCACCTTCCCCGCGGTCATGGGTGACTGGCTGGCAGCCGGGTTCAACTTCTTTTCCGGCGCCTGGGCGGTCTCCCCCGGACCCAACGCCCTGGAGCTGCTGGTCCTCGAATGGTTCCGGCAATGGCTCGGCTGTCCCGAGGGGACCGGAGGGCTGCTCACCAGCGGCGGTTCGGCGGCCACGCTGACCGCCGTGATCGCCGCGCGTCACGCCGTCGTGGGGGACGATCCGTCGCGAATTCCTCGGCTGGTGCTCTACACCTCGGAGCAGGCCCACTCCTCGGTGATCCGGGCCGCCTGGATCGCCGGCGTGAGCCGGAAGCAGGTTCGCCTGCTCCCGGTCGACGACCAATGGCGTATGGATCCGGAGAGGCTGTTCGCAGCGATCGCCGCCGACCGGGCGGCAGGGCTGCTCCCCCTGATGGTGGTCGGGACGGCGGGCACCACCAATACGGGCTCGGTCGACCCCCTTCCCGCGCTGGCCCGGCTCTGCGCCGCGGAGCAATTGTGGCTCCACGTCGACGCGGCTTACGGCGGATTCGCCGCCCTGGCACCCAAGGGAAAACAGAGCCTCGCCGGAATCGAGCTGGCCGACAGCGTTACCCTCGATCCCCACAAGTTCCTGGCCGTCCCCTTTGAATGCGGCTGCCTGCTGGTCAGGGAAGTACGGCGACTCGAGGAGGCCTTTCGGATCTATCCCGACTATCTCAAGGACCACGAGCCAAAAAGCGGAGAGGTCAACTTCGCGGACCGGGGCGAGCAGCTGACCCGCTATGCCCGCGCCATCAAGGTCTGGTTGGGGGTGAGTTTCTACGGAACCGAGGCGCTGGGCGCGGCCATCACGGAGGCCATCGCGCGCGCGGAATACGCCGAGCAGATCGTGCGGAAGAGCCCCGAGCTCGAGGTGATGGCCCCGGCCCGACTGGGGATTCTGTGCTTTCGGGCTCACCCTCGAGGCTGGGAATCGGGAGAGCGGCTGGACGATCTCAATCGCCGGGTGATGGCGCGCGTGAATGACGGAGGGCAGTACCTGATCTCTTCGACCCGTCTCAAGGGCGAATTCTCGCTGCGGATCTGTACGCCCGGCTTCCGTACCACGCGGGCCGACATCGAAGCCGTACTCGGTCAGGTCGTAGCGGCAGCGCAGCGCGAGACGTAAGCCGAGCCCAACCGTGGGCGCGGCGCCCCGATCACTCCGCTGTCACCTCGCTGTCGTGCCCCAGTGCGACCCGCCCCCGGATCCCCCGCGCCGAAACCCGGTCGCCCAGCATGGAGTCATGGAGGTGGACCCCGTCCAGCTGACAGCCGCGACCCACCAGCACGTGCTTGAGGTTGCTGTCCACGATCCGGGTGCCGGATTCCACGGTGACGTTGGGCCCGATGGTGCTCCGCTCGATGGTCACCTTGTCCTCGATCAGAACCGGGTCGTGAATCGTGACCCCCGGAAACTCCCTCCGCCGCGCCGCCCCCTTCCGCAGGAGGATTTCGTTGGTCTCGAGCAGGGTGTCGAGCTTGCCGCAATCGTACCACCCCTGAACCTCGGCGGTCAGAATCTTCTTGCCGTGCTCGATCATCCACTGGAACGCGTCGGTGAGGTAGAACTCCCCCTTGTTGGGCGGCTGGGCCAGCGTGTGATCGATCCCCTTCCAGAGGCTGGCCACGTCGCGGATGTAGTAGAGGCCGATGTTGGCCAGCTTTGAGATCGGCTCGGAGGGCTTCTCGACGATCCGGGTCATGTAGCCCTCCCGGTCGGTGACCACCACGCCGAAGCGCTGGTAGTCCTCCACCTCCTTGGCCCAGATGATCCCGTCCACCTGGCTGCGATTGATCAGCGTCAGGTCGGCCTCGAACACGGTGTCGACGAAGATGATCAGCACCGGTCCGTTCACATGGGGCCGCGCCAGGTTCACCGCACCCGCCGTCCCGTCCTGCACCTTCTGCTCGATGAACCGGCTGGGAATCGGATAGCGGTTTCGGGCGTAGTCCTCGATCTGCTCCTTGAGATGGCCGGTGATGAAGATCAGCTCCCGGACGTCGAGCCCGGCCAGGCGGTCCATCACCCAGTCCATCACGGGGCGCCCCGCCACCTTGAGCAGCGGCTTGGGCACCAGGTGGGTATGCGGGCGCAGCCGAGTCCCCTTCCCTGCCAGGGGAATGATCACCTGCATCAATCAACTCCTTCCGTAGCGATCGCTGAGACGGACCAGGTCGTCCAATTCGGGAGTCGAGGCCTCCAGCACGTCGCTGTCCACCACGGCCTCGATCTGATGCACCAGCTTGGCGGGGATGTGGGCGGTCTCCCCCGGCTTGAATCGCCGCTCCATCAGCTGCTCGCCGGGACGGGTCCGCAGGATCAGCTCGCCCCGGAGCACGTGCAGCGTTTCGTCCTTGACGTTGTGGTACTGCAGGCTGAGCACGTGACCGGCTTTGACGTGCAGGATCTTCCCCACGTAGCGGTCGGTCCGGGCCCAGACCAGCTCGTAGCCCCAGGGCTTCTCCACCCGATAGGGGACTTCGGGCATCACGCCTCCACCGGTCGGACGTCCAGCGACGAAGGAATGGTGACGCAGGCGCGGACGCAGATCCCGCACCCAACACAACCCTCGACGCGAATCACCGGGTGCCCCGCCTCATCCATCGCCAGAGCCTTTTCGCCGATCGGGCAGACCGTCGCGCAGACTCCGCAGGGCTTGCCGTGGAACGTGATGCAGCGATCGGAGTCGAGCTCCAGCGCTCCCAGGCGATATCCCTCCCAGCCATGGGCCGGCATCGTGAGGGCGCCGGTGGGACAGGCCCGGACGCAGGGCATGTCGGGACAGACGGTACAGGGCTGCTTGCCGGGATCGATGTAGGGCGTTCCCGCCGCGAGGCCGCCTTCGGGCCGCACCTGGACGATGGCGCGGGGAGGACAGACCGGGAGACAATCCCCGCACCGGGTGCAGGCGGCCAGGAACCCCATTTCGGGCAGGGCGCCTGGCGGGCGGAAGTAACGCTTGGGAGCCACCCGCGATTCGGTGGACTCGAGCGTGCGTTCGATCCACTCGCCGATCGTCGTGCGGAAGAATTCGCGACGGTCCGCATCGGGGCGGGGGTGAAACATGAGAGAAGTATAGGGGAAACGGGCGCCGGGACAGCAAGGACCGCCGTCCCGGCCCCGGGAATCCGGAGGCCGCCCTCAGGTGGCGAGCAAAATCCGGCGGAGAACCTTGGTCCGGCGGAGGACCGAGCCGTCGTAGACCCGGTCGCCCATGCGGACCACCACGCCGCCGATCAGGACCGGGTCGGCCTCGAAGTGGGCGATGACCTCCTTGGACGTCAGCCGTTCCAGCGCCTTGGTGATCTGGGCCTGAAGCGCCGGGTCGGCGGGGCGGGCGGTGGTGACGCCGGCCCGGATCCGATTGAGCTTGAGATCGAGCAGCGCCTGCAGCTGCGTCGCCGTCTCGCGGAACCAGGCCTGCCGCCCCCGTTTCACCATCGCATTGATGAAAAGGATGAACTCCCGGGGCGCGCCCTCGAGGCCGCCGGCCAGGATCTCCCTCTTCCTGGCCTTGGTGATCCGGGGAGACATGAGTACGGCTTCGACCTTGGGAGTGGTCTCCACCGCACCCGCCAGGGCGTCGAGCAGCTCCTCATACAGCGAGGTCCTGCCGCTCTTCTCTCCCAGCGCGTACAGCGCCTCGGCGTAGTTCCGGGCGACGGCGAGGGGCCTCAATGCTGAGTCTCCAGCGAGCTCAGGTAATCCATCACCAGCTTGCGATCGTCCTCGCGGTTGAGCCGCTCGCCCACCAGCTTGACCGCGGCCGCCAGCGAGAGATCCACCGCCTCCCGTCGCAATTCGAGGAGGGCTCGATCGCGCTCCTCGCCGATGTCCCGGCGGGCCCGCTCCAGCAGCGCCTCCTGCTCCTGGCGGGTCTTCTCCAGCGCGGCGGCCCGCTCCTTCTCGATGGTGACCTTGGCTTCCGCCAGCATCGACTGCGCCTGGGACCGGGCCTCCGCCAGCAGCTTGCGCTGGTCTTCCGCCGTGGCCTTGGCCGCGGCGTTGGCCTGCTCGGCCTCCCCCAGCTGCTTGGCGATCTGCCGCTCCCGCTCCTCGGTCGCCTTGAGAATGGCCGGCCAGGCAAACCGCTTGAGGACCAGGAAGAGCGCGATGAAGACGATCCAGGTCCAGAAGAACAGCCCGAAATTCACCTCGAAAGGCGAGACCGGCCCTGCGTGGCCGGCGGCCTCGCCTTCCTGAAGTAGCGCCCCCAGTATGGGAAGCATCGGGTTACGCGATCAGCTTGAAGAGCAGAGCGAACACCAGCGCGATGATGGTGACGCCCTCGAGCAGTACCGCGAACAGCAGCGCGGCCCCCCGGATTTCCCCGCTCACCTCGGGCTGGCGGGCGATCGCCTCGGCCACCTGGCCGCCGATCCGGCCCAGGCCGATCCCGGCCCCGACGATGGCCAGGCCCATGCCGATCCCGGCACCCAGCAGCGCGTTGGTGTTCTTGGCGGCGGCCACCGCTTCACTCGCCGCCTGCAGCATCGCGAGCACGTGCATGTTCAGAGTCCTTTGCGTCTCGGGGAGATCACGGGGATCGCGCCTCCCGCCGGATCGGCCGCGTCTCCCGCGCGGCGATCCCTGCGGCGGCCCGCCATCGGTCCGAAGACCGGCGGGCGTCATCCGCCATCCGGCGGATTACCGGTCCCGGGGGCCGAGGCGGGCCCGGCGGGACCAACTGCGGCCTAGTGATGCTCGTGCTGCATCAGGCCGATGAAGACCGCGCTCAGGAGCGCGAACACGTACGCCTGCAGGAACGCCACGAACAGTTCCAGCATCATGATCGCCACGACCAGCGAGGCGGTCACCGCCCCGATGGCCCAATTCCAGATGGCCAGCGAGCCGAACAGGAAAATGATTCCGTACAACGACAGGATCACGAAGTGTCCCGCCGTCATGTTGCCGAAGAGACGGATCGCCAGCGCGATCGGCTTCACCAGCTTGCTCAGGATCTCGATCGGCCCCATGAAGATCGACATCATAGTCCCTCCCAGCCCCGACATACCGGGAACCGGAGGGAAAATGGTATGCAGGTAGCCCTTGGGCCCCAGCTTGATGAGCCCCGCGACTTCGATCACCAGGAAGACCAGGATCGCCAGCGCCGCCGTCACCGCCAGGTTCCCCGTAGCCGAAGAGCCCCAGGGCAGGAGGCCGAGCAGATTGGCATAGAGGATAAAGAAGAACAGCGCCATGATGAGCGGCGCGAACTTGGCTCCGGTCTCGTGGCCGATGTTCGCGATCGCCATGTCGTTCCGGACCCAGAGCACCATGGCTTCGATCGCGTTGGCGAAGCCCCTGGGCGCCTTCTCCCCGGCGCGTTGGCGCTCCAGCGCCCGGCCCGCCAGCCACATCGTCAGCCACACCAGGGTGGCCGCGATGAAGAGAAAGACCACGTGCTTGGTGGGAGACAGATTCACCGTCCAAGGGCCGATATGGGTATCCGGCCAGCGCGGCAGATGGATGATGCCGAAGGGGTAGAAGTCGATCGACCACGCGTCAGCCGTGTGGTGAAGGACCATCTCGCCGATATCGGGAACCTGCTGGATCAAGGGCGTCGCAACTCCAGAAAGAGCAGGGGAACCATCACACCGAGAAAGCCCAACCCCGTAGGCAGGGGCGGAAACCGTTCCCGATCGACCACCACCGCGACCCCGACCAGGATCACGCCCAGCAGGCGGAGTCCCATCCCGATCCCCCACCGCCCCGCGAATTGCTTGAAGGGGGCCTCGCGCACCGGAGCAAGGATCCCGGCGGCCGTCGCCTGGAGCGCCGTCGCCACCAGCCCCATCGCCAGGCCCGCCACCAGGGCCGCCTCCCCCCACACCAGATAAAGCAGGCCGGTCACGATCGCCGTAAGACCCAGACCGGTCGAAGCGGTTTTCACTTGCCGCCCGGCTTCTCGCGGTCTCGCTTCGCGCGAGACTCGTCTTCCATCAGCTCCCGATACACGCTTAGAAAGCTCAGCGTCGCCCCCAGCAGCGTCCCCACCACCGTCCCGAACGGCGTGATATGAAGCCACCGGTCGAGCCCCACCCCGCCCAGGGTGAATAACACCACACCCGCGGCAAACTTGAGCCCCAGCGCGAAATACCGCTGGCCACCTGCGAACCCTTCATCGGGACCTTCTTCAGACCCCATAAAACGCCGGCAAACCTACCAGTTTGTGAAATTTTTCGCAAGCAATCGGGAGCCGGCTCAAAGTTGCTTCCTCGGCCTCCGACGGGCTACCCTCCATGCTCCCAAATGGGCTGCTCTCAAGGCCCTGAGAGGATCTCCCGACCATGGCCCCTGCCGCCCCCCAATCCACCGACGATGTCGCCCTGCTGGAGCAATTAGGCCGCGCCGTCGCGGCCCTCCGGGAGCAGGTCGGACGCCGGATCGTGGGCCAGACCGAGGTGGTCGAGGGAATCCTGACCGCCATCCTGGGCGGGGGACACGCGCTTCTGGTCGGCGTCCCCGGGTTGGCCAAGACCCTGATGGTGTCGACCATCGCGGAAGGGCTCCGGCTCTCGTTCAATCGAATCCAGTTCACGCCTGACCTGATGCCCAGCGACATCACGGGAACCGAAATCATCGAGGAGGACGTCGCCACCGGCCGGCGGGCCTTCCGGTTCGTCCACGGACCGGTGTTCGCCAACGTGGTGCTGGCCGACGAGATCAACCGCACCCCGCCCAAGACCCAGGCGGCCCTGCTCCAGGCCATGCAGGAACACCAGGTCACCGCGGGCGGCACCACCTATCCCCTCCCCGAGCCGTTCTTCGTGCTCGCCACCCAGAATCCGATCGAGCAGGAGGGGACCTACCCGCTCCCCGAAGCTCAGCTCGATCGCTTCATGCTCGAGTTGAGGGTCGGTTACCCCAGCCGCCTCGAGGAAGAACAGATCGTCGAACAGACCACCGGCGCCCGCCAGGCCGAGCTGGGACCGGTGCTCGATGCCGCGACCGTGGTGGCGATGCAGTCGCTGGTCCGGCGGATCCCCGTCTCCAAAGGGCTGGTCCGCGCCGCCGTGAACCTGGCCCGCCGCACTCGGCCGCACGATCCCGAGGCACCGGCGTTCGTGAGGGAATTCGTCGAATGGGGCGCCGGTCCGCGGGCCTCGCAGTACCTGGTCCTGGGCGCCAAGGCCCGCGCCGCCCTGGGCGGACGGCCGATGGCCGATCTCGACGATGTGCGGGCGGTGGCACCGGCGGTTCTGCGGCACCGGATCGTGACCAACTTCGCCGCCGAGGCGGCCAACCGGAGCAGCGAAGACATGGTGAAGGAGCTGGTGAGCGGAGGAGAGTGGCTCACGACCTAGGCGCGGCTCCCCTCACGAAGGCTCGTGGTATCCCTGACCTGCGACTGGCGACTCAGTACGGGAGGTGGATCAGGTCCCCGTTGGGAATCAGCTGATACGCGGGGGCAACCAGCGTGCTCACGCCCTGATCCACCAGAGCCGCGTCCAGGAACAGAAGCGAGATGAACTGCCCGCTGTTGGACGCCGCGGTGATGGGTTGGCCTCCGGGACCCCGAATGGTGATGACCCCCTGGTTGTCCGAGGTGATGGTCCCGATCGGCTGTCCGGCCAGCGTGACCGCGAGGTTGGCCCCGGTGAGGACCTGGTTCACCTGGTCGACCGTCCCGCCGAAGAAGTACACGTCGTTCACACCCTGCTTCAACTGGCTGAACGAGACCTGAAACTCGGAACAGACGGTGATCGACTGCCCGGTGCAGGCGGTCTCGGTTCCATCCTCCACGAAGAAGTGCTCGGCGGTGCCGTCATGGTTCAGGTCCACGTTGAACTGGGCGACGTCGATGCGCACGTGGCTCGAGTCGTTGGCCACCTCGAACGGCGAGATGTTGAAGGTGACCACCCCGCCCGAAGTCGAGGCGTTCCCCGACCCCGCGCCCGAGACGAGAGTCGCGCCCTCGGTGTGGGTGACCGACCAGGTCCCGTAACTGGTGCCGCCCTGGAAGAGCGAAAAGTTGAGCACGCCGCTGCCGGCCGGCCCGTTGAGGTCGCCGTCCTGGATGTCGAGCTTGGCCACCTCGGTGAGGTTGGTCTCGTCGACGGCGCCGGTCGCGTCCAGCGCGTAGAGGATGAACCGCACGGCGTCCGCCGGGGCCCCGGCGGTTCCCTGATCCACATAGGCCGAGCCGTTCACGTCCCACTCGAAGGTCTTGCCCAGCAGGTTGGCGGGAACCGTCGCGGCCTGCCCCCGCAGGGCGAAGGAGGGATGGCGGGTGCGCGGCGCCAACAGGCGGCTCAGATAGAGGCGCACCGCGTCCTCCGGAGAGAGGGAGAGCAGCGGGCCGAATGGGTTGAGCCGCCCCACCGCCGGCGCAGGTGGCGTGGGGAAGACCGCCACGATCGACGGATACAGGGCGACCAGGTTCCTGAGCGGGATCTGTGAATAGGGAAGGTTGAGCGCCGAGTTACCGTCGATCGCCGCCTGCAGGTCGGCCGTCGTGACCGGGTCGGTCGACGGCCCTGAGCCGCTGTTGGTGCTGCAGCCAAGGCCCGCCGCCAGCAGGACGAGACCCGCGGCGCGAGCCCGAGCGATACCGAAAATCATGACGCCCCCCGGGAATTCCATGACGATGAGGCTTCGAAATCGAAACCTACCGTCGGGCTCCGGAGGGCGCCAGACGAATTGACCCGCCGCAGCGTGCTACGCCGACGGGACGAACTCCTTGGTCGGTTCCTGGCCGCATGCCGACCAGGTGATCTTGAGGGTCCCGTTGCTCACTCCGTTCTTGATTCGTGTCAGATCCAGCTCGCCCGCGTCGATCCGGAGCCTCGGCGGCACCGCCGCGCAGGCCGGATCGGTCACGTTGTAATGCAGCGGCGTAGCAGTAGTGACGTCGAACTCGAAGCTGCTCGCACCACGGGTCCAGGTCAGGCTCCCGTCGATCGTGATCGAGCCGCTGGGAATCGGGTCGCCGAAGACCAGCTGCAGTCCCTGGTCGGGAGCGAAGCTGATGCTCCCCTGCCGATGCAGCGTGGCGTCATCCTTCCCGGTGACGTGACGCAGGGTGGTGATGTCTTCCTGGCCGGTCAGGTTGTCGGCGGTGCCCCGCACGCTCCGGGTTCCATTCCGGTTCTCGACCACCGAGTCGGTCCCGAACACCCGGGTCCAGCTGAGGTTGTCGACCGTCGCGTCGCGATCCCAGCCCGGGGTGTCCGGGAACGGGTCCGAAAGGCTCCAGGAGCCGGAGATGGTAAAGCTGCCGTGATGCCAGAAGCTGAAGGTGCAGATGTCCGGATCCCAGGTCAGCGTCAGCAGCGTCGGGACGTGGTCGTTATCGGGATCCTCGATCGGGTTGGGAGAGACGGCCGGGCAATGGCCGGCCATGTGGCTCGGATTGAACGGCTGGGGCCCCGACGCCGCAAAGGCGCCGAAGGGATCCTCGGGACCCGACACCGGAAGCGCGCTCACCGAGGCCGCGACTTCATCGGAGGCGGCAGTACCCAGCTCGGCCACCTGGGCCGGCGTGAGATTGCCGCTGGTGTTGCTGGTACCGGCAGGATCGCTGCTGCACGCGGCGGCGCCGAAACAGCAGGCGGCGGCCAGGCCACCGAGCATGCGAGTGTAGACGGAGGAAGTCATGAGGGGATCTCCAACTGGATGGGTCTCGCCACGGGCGTAGAGGCCCGTGCCTACCAACTAACTAACTAAGACGGACAATTTGGACCAGAGCGCACCGAGCGAGTGGTGACCTGAATCACCCACCCAATCTAGTTCGGCGTGACTTCGGGGCAGGAAGAACCGCGGAAGAAACTATGAAACGCCCCGGATGGCGGAGACCGCGGGCGCGGCACCGCAGTGCCGATGGGTCAGCGTGAAGCCGGAGCTCTGGCTGGTGGTGAGTACTCCCTGCAGTTCGCCCGAGCTGAAGGGCGGCGGCGTCTCGCAGGCCGGCTCGAAGATCAGCGGGTCGGTGGTGTCGAGCGAGAAGCTCATCGCGTTGTCGCCCACGCTGTAGTCGAGGTTCCCCGAGATATCGAAGGTGCCGCTGGGCCAGCGCCGGTTGGGACTGATCCGCATTCCCTCCATCGGTGTAAACTCGGCGTCCCAGTTGTAACTCACCGAGATCGGCGGCGCGCCGGCGATCTGGATGTCGTAATCCAGGTCCTGGGTGGCGCTGGCCGCGGTGGCGCTCACGGTGGCCCGATAGGTCCCGTTGAGCACCATGGTGGTCCCCACCCGCTGTCCGCGGGGCACGATCGAAACCTGGAAGTCTTTCAGGGTCAGCTGGAAGCCGTAGATCGTGCCGAGGTCCTGGACCCGGACCGTTCCGCTCACCGAAGTCACCAGCCCGCTTTCCCGGTCCTCACCCCCGCAGTTGGCCGGGGTGAAGGTCAGGGTGTCGTCGGTGGCGATCCCGTCCCCGTCGTCATCGGCGGCGTCGGTCCCCTCGGGATCGCAGGGGAAGGCCAGGCTGGGGAGGACGAAGCGGTACTTGGAGGCCAGTTGGTGGGCCTGGGCCACCAGGGGCGCGATCCGGGAGACGGCGGAGTTCTGCCGCAGGAAGGCGCTGAAGCCGCCCTGTAGGGAGTCGGCCCCGGTCAGGTCCCCGATCAGGTCGGAGAGCTGAGCCGCCACCAGGCCGCCGATGAACTGGGCCTGGGCCTTGTCCAGCGTGGGCGAGCGGGGACTGCTCCCCACGTCGCCACAGCCGGCCAGGAGGCCCAGACCCAGAAGCACAGACAGCCCGTACTGCCTGCTCAAGCGCATGCAGGATCCAAAGTGGGGGGTACCCCGTTGGGATGCGGTGATGGCCATTCCAACAATCATGGTTCCCGGGCGGAGAATCAAGCTTGGGCTGGGGGATCGGATGAGACTTTATACAGTCCCGTTCAGGCTTAAAGACACCTTACAACGGGCAACAGGTTGCCGTTCCCTGGTGAAACGGGATCGGGATTTCCTCGAGGTTGCCGAGTCCTCACCCACAGATAACTTCGCCCCAATCAGGCCTCGGGGTTCGGCCGAATCCTGGGGCTCCAACGCTTCAGCTGATTGCACAGTTGGCGAGGGTGGTTACGAGGCCCCCCGTGGCTCAGGGACGGACCGCGTGCAGGAAAAGGATTTGAGGGTGGGTTGACGCCGGCGGGCTAGAGTGCCAACGCCGAGTCCGAGCCGAGTCTCTACGACCATGCCGTCGCACTTCTTCCTTCGCTGTCTCGGAACTCCGGAGCTGCGAACCCCTGCCGGGGACGCGAGCCGGTTCCGGGTGCGCAAGCACCTGGCGCTCCTGGTATACCTCGCCACGGAGCCCCGGCTCCCCCACCGGCGCGAGAGACTGGCTGAGCTCCTCTGGCCGCGCGCCACTGGAGGCGAGGGCCGCCATTCCCTGGGTACGGCCCTGTCGGTCCTTCGCGGCAAACTCGGTGGCGAGGCCATTGAAGCCGATCGTGACCACGTTCGATTGGCGTACCGCTACCTCGATTTGGATGTCGACCGCCTTCTCACTGGGGACGTCCTGGGCGACGAGTTCCAGCCTCCACTCGAAGTCGGCAGCTTCCTCGAAGGGTTTGAACTGCCAGATGCCGGAGACTTTATGCTCTGGCGCGACCGCCAGCAGGCCCGCCTGCTCCCCGCCATCCGCGATGGGCTGGTCAAGCTCATGGATCGCTGCCGCCGCACCGGTGACTTCCGCCGAATCGAGACGCTGGCCGAACGGATGCTGGCCATCGATGAGCTGAGCGAGGATGCCATCCGGGCCAAGATGGAGGCTCGGGCCTTTGCAGGAGATCGGCTGGATGCGCTCAAGATTTTCGAGACCTGGAAGACGCACCTTGCCGAGGAGCTGGAGGCCCAACCCTCGCCGCTCCTGGAGGGGATCGCGCTGCGCCTCCGGCGGCGTGGCTGGGAGCGCGCCAACACCAATCACGTCCCCGCGGTGCAGACCGATCAGTGGCGGGGACATCATTTCGTGGGACGGAGCACCGAATACCGGAAGCTCTACGAGGCGTGGGAAGGAACTCGGGACGGTGCCGGATCGCACCTGCTCATCCTCGGGGACTCGGGAGTCGGCAAGAGTACCCTGGTCGAGCGACTGATCACGGCGGCTGGACTGGAGGGAGCGGCATCGGCGAGGGTGCAGTGCTATGAGGTCGAGCGGGAAATCCCCTACGCGGCCGTGAGCGGTTTGGTTCGATCGATGATCGATCGCCCCGGGGCGACTGGGACGCCGCCGGAATGGCTGGCGGAACTTGCGCGCACTGTTCCCGAGGTCCGCCAGCGATACTCCACGATCCCCACGGCGCCGGACAGTCAGGGAGAGACCGCCCGGGTGCGGTTGGCCGAAGGCGTCCACCAACTCCTCACGGCCATCGCGGAGGAGACGCCCGTCATCCTGGTGGTGGACGATGTCCACCTCTCCGACGATGCCAGCGTGGCCGTGCTTCACCTGGTCATGCGGCGGATTCAGGCCCAGCGGATCATGATCCTGCTCACCGCACGCCCTGCCGAGCTGCACCGGTCTCCCAATGCGCGCCGCCTGCGTGAGAACTGTAAGCACCTCGGCCTGGAGCTGCTGGATCTCCCTCCCCTCACGGAGGAAGAAAGCCAGCAGCTGTTAGGCGCTCTGGTCATCGACGACCGGCCTCAGCCCCCTTCACTCGTGCGGCGCGCCATCGTCCGCGCGGCCTCCGGATTCCCCATGGTCCTGGAGCTCCTGGTCCGCGACTGGCGCGCCAACCAGGACCACTGCCTGGCACTTACCCTCGGCGGCATGTCCGCCGATCTGACCGGATCACCCGCGCCGGAAGACATCTATCGCCAACTGGTGGACCGGGCGATCGGAGAGCTGGACGCCACCACCCGCAATGTCTTGAACCTGGCCTCCATTCTCGGCAGCCGGCTCAACGACTTCACCATGTACAACCTGGTGGATTTGAGCCTGGCGCAGACCATGACCGGCATGGCTCGCCTGACCGAGTTCAGGTTATTGCGGGATGGTGGAGAGGAACTGGAATTCCGGAATGAACTGATCCGGGGCCATGCCTACATGAGCGTGCCGTCGCCGCTCAGGAAGGTCCTGCATAGTCAGATCGCGAATCGCCTCCTGGATGCAGAGCGGGAGGGACGAGAGACTTCGGGTCTTGAGATCGCCTGGCACTGCATGCGCTCTGGGAGGGTGGAGGAAGGCACGCCCTACCTCTTCAAGGGAGCCCGCGAGGCGATGCTGCGCGGTGCGGTGCACGAGGCTGAATTGGGGCTGACGACCGCGACACGGAATCTGCCGGAGCCGGCAAGGACCGAGGCTTATCTGTTGCTAGCTGAGGTGCTCCAAGAACAGGAACGGCTAGAGGAGTCCCTCGAGGTGTTGCAGCATTGTGCCATCAACGGCAACGAGGGAGTTCGCGACCACATTAGAGTCTTGACCTGCTCTGCTGGCGTTCTGCAACCCACCCTAACAGCGGAACGAAAAGTTCAAGCAGAGAATCTTCTCAACCTCCTCCAGGGGTCATTGGCCGCTCGTACCCGCCTGCGAGGCGCTGTCTCGGCCGCCAGAGCAATTGCCGGACTTCGTAGCAGCGAACTAGCTGTTGAACTCCTGCGAGTCTTGAATGGATTTCTGCAAGAGCTGAAGCCTGAGGAGTTGGCCACTTTTCTTCTCGCGAAGGCCATGGCGCTGTATGTCATTCGCGACAATAGGTCGAGCATTGATTGCATCGCAAAGGCCGCAGAAAACCTAGCAGCTATTGGGGCCGCCAATTCAGTAATTGCAAGCTTAGAGTGTGGACTCGGAGCGAACTACTGTTCCCAAGGTATGTACACTGAAGCTATTCCACACTTTGTCAGCGCATTCGATATTTCAAGCAGGCTCGGCAATTACCATTTCGCCTGCCAGGCAGCCGTCAATACAGCTCTTTGCTATGGAAGGTTGGGAGACTACGGCATGGAGGCATTCTGGAGCACTCGCGGCGAACCTTATGCTCCCGGATCGGCGGAGGCAGACAGAATGCTCATGGAATACACGATGGCCCATGCAAACGCGATGCAGCGTCTCAATAGAGAGGCCCTCAATTGCATCCAACTCGGCAGCACGAAGGATTCGGAATGGCCGTGGCTCCGGCAAGCGAGTCATCTACGGAGAGCGGATATCTATTTCTTGGTGGGTAAGGAGCGGGAGGCTCTGAAGGAGGCTGAGCTAGCTACAGTCGAAGAAGGAATGGTGCTCCATTCTGAGTCGTTCGCTGGGCCCTTCGCCCGGTGGACGGCGCGGATCGCAGTGGCCCAGCATAGCAGAGAGGATCTTCGAGCGAATGTCCTAGCGCTAGTGAACAGGGTTAGCAACTTCGATGCAATCGACCAAGTAGAGGTGCTAGCCGCGGGGGCGTACCTTGGCTGGAACTTAGATCTTGAGTGGAGAAGCTACTACGAAGGAATGACGATTCGCTTGCGAGATCTCCCTAGGGCTGTAGAGGTTCAACTTGGGAGATTGGGAATCCTTCCAGATGGAGACAGGTTAGACTCACGCGAGGTCACCGGTCAACTACAGGGGGAGAAGCACCTACCCCGTAACCCGCGTTCTCCACGCCCCACTCCGTCCCCAGCTCACCCGGCGTGAACCGCCCTCCCGAACGATGGGGGCGGGGCGCTCGGTGGTGGTCTGGAGCTCCGCGATCATCCGACGCAGGACCACGGAATTGACGGCCAGGTCCACCAGGCGCGGGTCGAACTGAGCCCCGCGGTGGCGCTGGAGTTCGGCGATGACCGATTCGACCGGGAGCCGCTTCCGGTAGGGCCGGTCGGTGGTCATGGCATCCACCGTATCGGAGACCATGATGATCCGGGCCCCGAGGGGAATGGCTTCTCCGGCCAGGCCGTCTGGATAGCCCCGCCCGTCCCAGCGCTCGTGGTGGTTCCGCACCGCATCCTGGATGGTGCCCCGGAAGTCGGAGATCATCCCCACCAGCTCGGCGCTCTTCGCCGCATGGGTCTGCAACAGCGCGGTCTCCTCGGCGGAGAGCTTGCTCTCCTTCCGGAGGAGCGGGGCGAACTCCTCGTGGATCTTGCCGACGTCGTGCAGCAGCGCGGAGGTGTAGACCTGCTCGACTTCGGCGGGGGACAGGCCCAGCTCGGTGGCTATGGCCCGGGAGAGGGTCGCCACCCGGATCGAGTGACCGGAGGTGTACGGGTCTCGAGCTTCGATGGCCTTGACCATCAAGTCGAGCAGCTCGCGGCCCTGCTCTTCCAACTTACGATACATCCCGTACAGGTACCTCACGATGACCAAGGGGGCGATCACGCCGACCAGACCCAGTGCGCCGAACTTGTTATAGAGCCAGGCAACGAGGAGGGCGAGAGTACTGGCGGCTAGATCATATCCTAGGACGCCGCGGGTATTGAGATACCATACCTCTCGGAAGGGTCTGCCGGTGTTCAGCGATACGACCGCGCTCACCGCGATGGTGTTGACGGCGAAGTACGTCCCCGTCATCAGGAAGAAAAGGGAGATATCTCGCTGGAGGGGTACCCGAGAGAAATCTCCGACGACGCGGAGATATTCTGGCGGCATTCCGCCCCCAAGGCTTGAATAGACCAGGAATCCGGCAGCCACTGACAACAGTCGCTGCGAAACGTTGAACACGACCTTTATCGGAGGGTTTCTCCTGGTGAGCTGACCAACGCTCACGGATGCGCCCGCGACAAGGGCGCCCCAAAAGCCTCCAAACAAAATCGCAGCCGCAAGGTCGATAACAAATGAGATCGATCCCGCAGCCTCAACCCTTAGTTTTGTGTTTGTCTGATCAAGGAGGAAGGAAACCACAACAAATCCGACAAGAGCCCAGTATCCAGGGAAGGCGAAGGAATTGTCCCAAGTCCCCATCATGCTTACACCCGCAAGTAGCGTGATGAGCACGACGAAGAACTTCAGCCTTGTCCGTGGTTCCATGATTCCCCTAGAAGGCGACCCCAGCCCTCACCGCGTTAGTTCCAAATCTGACCTTCAGCCAGAAGAACTCTGGCCATGAAATGGATCGCTGCCGCGAGCCAAGTGAGATGTAGCATAGAGCGTCACCTCCGAAAGGAGTGGATTGCCTCCAGGGAAGTGGTAAGCCTCGCTATGGCCTACCGGACGCTCCGCTCAACCATCTTGTCCGCTTGTCTCCGCTCGACCTGATGCTGCCGACGAAGACTGGGGTCGCCTTCCTCCTTGTGTGAAGCCTTCGTTATTAGGGGGGCCCGCGCCTGGCCGGACGCGGGATACTCTCTTTACAGCGTTGTACCAAATCCGGCGGTGACCTGAGTCACCGGTTCCCGAGGCGACGACGGGGCGGCCGGTTTGGCCGCCCCGGATACCGCCGGCCCATTGTCGGGATTAAGAAGGCCGGCGCGCCTCCACCCATCGGTTGGTCGCGTCCAGCACCGCGAACACGGCCGCCCGCTCGGCGCTCTCCTTAATTTCCGCGGTCCCGATCAACAGCAGCGATTCCCGCCCGCCCAGCCCCTGCACCGCTACCATCGCGAACTGCCGGTCGAAGGCCTCGATGATCTTGGCGCCCTCGAGCGCCACCGAGTTGTCGAGCAGGAGCTTGTCCAGAGCGGTAACCGCTGCCCGCGCCGCCGCCTCCACCTTGCTCCTCGGCGTGTCGGCGCTCTCCTCCTCCCCCGACTCCGTCTTCCCCATGAACGAGAGCGACACGCTGAGCGCGATCCGGTGCGGCCGCCGGCCCGGGGCCACGGTCATGTTCTCGAAGAGCGCGGCCCGCGTCATGGCGCGCTCCTTCACCAGGTCGCGCTCCACCGCTTCGATGGGCCGCACCTCGGCCGTCTGCGCTACGCTGATCTTCCGGTGATCGACCTTGAGGCCGAGCTGCGCCAGGAGGGCGGATTCGATGTTACGGACCAGCTGCTTGGGAGAGAGGCCGGCCTGGGCCAGGACGTGGATCTCGCTGACTTCGCCGAGCGGCGTCGTGACCACCCGCGCGGAGAGGACCCCCTCCAGGCTGGTGAGGAGATTCTCGGCCCGGCGTACCCCCCAGGGATCCGGCGCCGAGGGGCTTTCCAGGCTGGCGGGCCCGGAGCGCACGGAAGGGGGGGTGGGGGGGCCACCCTCGGGGGGCTTGGCGGAAGGAGAGCCGGTCACGAAACCCGAAGCCTCATCGTTTGCGCTACCTCAGGCGATAACATTGCGGCCAGCGGCCTTGGCCTGGTACAGCGCTCGGTCGGCCACCACCAGGAGATCCTCGGCCGGCGGCCGACGCACATCGTATTCAGTCACGCCAATGCTGGCGGTCACCAGTCCCATCGCATACCCCATCCGCCGTCCCACTCCCTCGATCCCGGCCCGGATCGCCTCCGCCACGCGGTTGGCGCCCTGAAGGTCGGTCCGGGTCAGAATCACCACGAACTCGTCGCCGCCATAGCGGGCCGCCGTGTCGGAGGCACGAACCGCCGCTCGAATCTCGTTGGCCACGGCCCGGAGCACCTCGTTGCCCGCCTCGTGTCCGTGCCGGTCGTTGACCTGCTTGAAATTGTCGAGATCGATAAACAGCACCGCAAAGCCTTCGTAGCTGCGCTTGCTCCGCTCGACCTCATGCGCCAGCTGGTCCCGCAACACCTTGTAGGTGCCCAGTCCGGTCAGGTCGTCTACCGCCGAGGCCTGCCGCGCCTCCTCCGCACGCTGGGTCTGATACGGCGTGCATTGCCGAAGCGTCGCCCGACCCGCCGCCGCCGCTTCCGCGAACTTCCGGCAGCTGGGGAACCCGCAGGCCCGGCAGTCCCACGGTTTGCCGTTGGGCCCCAGGCCGATCTGCTCCAGGATCTCCAGGACCAGCCCCTCGTCCACCGGGGGCCGGCGGGGATGGATGTCGAAGGTCGCCCCGTAGCTGGCCACCACCGCCCGGTCCACCACCGGGTACCGGCTCCGGGGAGGCTCGGTGCTCTCGACCAGCGCTCGCCGCCAGTACAGCTCCTCGGGCGGCCCCGAGAGCGGATGATCGAGCTCTCCCTCGTGGGAGAGGATGTCCACGAACCCCAGATCGAGCCGGTCCACTGCGATCGCGCGGGACAGCGCCTTGAGCTCGTCCAACCCGCGCATCTTCTTGAAGCGGCGGCTGGCGTGCCGCACTTCCTCGAGCATCGCGAGCGGCAATCCCCCGGCCGCACTCACGTACCGGCGGCGTTCTTCGGGGACTCTCGCGAAATAGTCAGGCTGCGTCAGTGGGTTCACGCCGCGGAGCTTGAGCAGCTGCTCCAGGTCCCGGAACGTGATCGCCGCGTTCAACTCCGGCCGGCCTGCCGGAGGACAGATCCCGGCGTAGACGATTTCCAGCTCGTCGCCATAGAGCGCCCGAAGGTAACGGGCCTCGGCCACCGGGGGAACCGTAACCGGCGCCAGGAAGGGCACCAGCTCTGGGTACTCACTCCGGATCGTGTCGACGAGGACAGGATCCGTCGAGCGAATCATGGTGCCCCAGGAGTCGTCTTCCCAGAGCTTGAGGTACTCCATGGCGACCAGCTCGTCGCCCAGTACCCCGCGGGTCACCCGGCCAAAGCCGGCCGCGTAACATCCGTTTACCACCTGTTCCGGGGTGGCGGGATAGAAATGCGCCGCCGCCTCCGCACTGAGAATCAGGACTCCCCCGCCTCGTGCGGCCACATGCAGGGCGCGTCCCAATTCCCCAGTAACATCAATGGCATCGTGCGGGCAGGCGGGAACGCACAGCCCGCAACGGATACAGGCTTCGTCGACGATCGATACCGCCCTGTCGGCCACCGCGACCGCCCCGGTGGGGCAGACACGCACGCAGGCCAGACAAGAGACACAGCGCTCGGGATCGATCGAGAATCTCACCGGGCGTGACCCATTGGGGGTTGCCTCAGGGCCATGACGAATATCAGAATTGGGCCCCTGGATGTCAATATCCCAAGTTCCGCAAGGCTAGGTAGAATCCGGACTTAGGTGGCACCACCTAGCCTAGTTTATAAGCTTTGATCTTGCGGTAGAGGGTCCGCTCCCCGATCCCCAGGACTTCGGCGGCCCGGCGGCGATTGCCACGGGACTCTTCGAGCGCCGCCTGGATCGCAGCCTTTTCGACGTCCGCCATAGTCATGCCAGCCTTGTACACCACCGCGTGGGCCTCCGGTTCCTCTTCGGGGAGCACTTCCGCCTCGGTTTGAGCCTGGGGAATCTCGATCACCTGGACCCGCTGGGGGCGATCCTCCATCCGCCGCCGGAGCTCCTCTATCTGCATCCGTAAGTCCATGATATTACGTAAGATAAACTCCAGTTCCTGGGTCGGCATTTCCCGGCCCAGGCCGCCGATTCTCATCGGCAACAGCCGCCCCGCCCCCTCCAGCACATCAGCCGGAATGTCGGACGCCCGGATCTCCGACCCCGGCGCCAGCACCACCATGGATTCTATCAGATTGCGGAGCTGTCGCACGTTGCCGGGCCAGGGCGCCTCAACCAGGCGCTGCATGGCCTCGGGGGTAATACCCCGGAAGTCCCGATCGTGGGCTTGTGCGAACTCACGTATGAACCGGCGGACCAGGAGCGGGATGTCACTCCGGCGCTCCCGGAGCGGGGGGAGGTAGATGTTCAGGACGTTCAGCCGGTAATAGAGGTCGTCCCGGAACTTGCCCATCTCGACCAGCTCCCGGAGGGCCTGATTGGTGGCCCCGACCACGCGGACGTCCACCTTGATCGCCTGCACCCCGCCCACCCGGAAGAAGGTCCGGCTTTCCAGCACGCGCAGCAGCTTGACCTGGGTGCTGGGCGGAATCTCCCCGACCTCGTCGAGGAAGATGGTCCCCGAATCCGCCAGCTCGAACCGCCCCAGGCGCCGTTCGGCCGCCCCGGTGAAGGCCCCCTTCTCGTGGCCGAACAGCTCCGACTCGAGCAGCGTCTCCGGCAGCGCCGCGCAGTTGACCGCGATGAACGGCTTCCCGCGCCGCGGCGAGAAGTCATGCAGCGCCTTGGCGACCAACTCCTTCCCGGTCCCCGATTCGCCCTGGATCAGCACCGTGCTCGAGACCGGCGCCATCTGCTCGATCTTGACCAGCAGCTCCTGAATCGCGGCACTCTCGCCGAAGATCCCGGTCCGCTCCTGGAGCGCGCGACGGTCCAGCAGACGCCGGACCGTGAGCAGCACGTCGTCGGGGCCCAGCGGCTTGGTCATCACCGCCGTGACGTCGGTCCCTCCCTCGAGGGTACCGGGATCGGTGCTCTCCAGCAGCGCCAGGGTGGTGATCTCCGCATCCCGGGCCAGCGCGATCAGCTTCCGGGCCGGAGGCTCGCGCACCGCTCCGGTGAGGACGATCAGATCGAAGCTCTGGCGACGGAGGAGCGCCCGCGCGTCGTCGACCGGCGAGAGGGTCGAGGTGGAATAGCCGGCCCCTTCGAGCGCCGCGTTGATCCGGACCGCGGTCTCCAGGTCGTCCAGCGTTACCAGAATGCGCGTCATAGCGTGATCAGTGAGGCCGGCGGCCGCTATCCATGGTCGGTCTGCTCCCCCCGCAGGAGTTGCACGGCGTGTTGGAGCAGATTGCCCAGCACCGCCAGGCCGTCCCGCACGCCAGTCGGACTTCCCGGCAGATTCACGATCAGAGTCCGGCCCCGGACACCGGCCAGTCCGCGAGAGAGTGCCGCCCGGGGGAATTTCGAAAACGCGGCGGCGCGGAGCGCCTCGGCGATCCCGGGCGCCTCCTTGTCGAGGACCGCGCGAGTCGCTTCCGGCGTGACGTCTCGCGCCGTGAGCCCGGTCCCGCCCGTAGTCAGAATCACGTCGGCCTGGTTCTGGTCGGCCCAGCGGGCCAGCTGTGAGGAGATCGCTCCGGTGTCATCCGCCACCAACGCCCGCGCGCTCACCCGGTAGCCTCGTTCCCCCGCCCAGGCCGCGATCGCCTCGCCCGAGGTGTCGGCGCGAGCACCGCGGCTCCCGGCATCGGAGACCGTGAGAACGGCGACACGCAACTCCATGGCTCGCGGGATGAGGAAGGGAACTAGGTGGAGCGCGACGGGGTGGCTGGCCTGCGGACAGTGCCCTGCGTCCAGAACGGCAACTTCACCACCTCGGCGGGAACCCGCTCCCCGCGAATCTCGACTTCGAGCGCGGTGCCGGGCTCACAGGCCGACACGGGGAGATAGGTCGTGCCGATCGGATAGCCCAGTGACGGGCTCATCGCTCCGCTCCGCACCTGATCCACCGCCTGGCCGTTATGGCATACCGGATACCCGTGGCGGGGGATCGCCTTGGCCTTGAGGCGGAACCCGGCCAACCGGCGGGTCAGTCCCTGCGCCTTTTGCCGGCGCAGCGGCTCCAGCCCGATGAAGGGGGCGCCCTTGTTCAGCTTCGCGATCCAGCCCAGCCCCGCCTCGAGCGGGGTGACCGTGTCGTCGATGTCGTTCCCGTAGAGCGGAAATCCCACCTCGAGGCGGAGCGAGTCCCGGGCGCCCAGCCCCACCGGAGTCGCACCGGCCCCGGTGAGCCTCTGCCAGAGGGGCACGGTTCCCGCCGCTCGACAGTACAGCTCGAAGCCGTCTTCTCCGGTATAACCGGTACGGGAGATGAAACAGTCCACCCCATCGATGGCGCCCTCGACGAAGCGGTAATAGCCGATCGAGGCCAGCGGCACCGAAGTGAAGGCCTGCAGCAGTGCCTCCGCCCGCGGGCCCTGGAGCGCGAGCAGACCCACTGAGTCCGAAATGTTGCGCAGCCGGATTGTCGCCGAGCCCTTCTGAGCCACCACGTGGGTCCAGTCCTTGGCAATGTTGGCCGCGTTCACCACCAGCATCAGCTTGTCGGCGAACCGATAGACCAGACAATCGTCGATGAAGGTCCCCTGAGGGGTAAGCAGCGCGGAGTACTGGGCATGACCCGTCTCCATCGCCGCCACGTCATTACACGTGATCCGGTTGACGAATGCGTTCCGATCGGGGCCGGTGACTTCGAATTCTCCCATGTGAGAGACGTCGAACAGCCCCGCGCCGGTCCGCACCGCCTGATGCTCGGCCAGGATCCCCGTGGGGTACTGAACCGGCATCTCGAAACCGGCGTAGGGGACCATCTTGGCGCCCAGGCTGCGGTGGGCTTCCCAGAGCGGCGTACGCTTGAGCGGGGTGGGATCGGGCATGGCGGAGAGAACTCAGCGCTTCCTGGAACCGGGCCGTCCCCGAGCCGGTTTGCGGGCGGCCAGCGGTTCACCACCCATGAGAACGGCCATCAAAGCCTTCTGGATGTGCAGGCGATTCTCCGCCTCGTCCCAGACCCGCGACTGCGGCCCCTCGAGGACATCTTCACTCACCTCTTCTCCCCGGTGCGCCGGAAGGCAGTGCAGGAAGATGGCGTTCTTAGCGGCCAGTGACATCAGCTTCTGATCCACGATGTAGCCCTGAAATGCCCGGGCCCGCACCTCGGCCTCCTCCTCCTGCCCCATCGAAGCCCAGACATCAGTGGTCACGACGTGAGCGCCCTCGACCGCTTCCTCAGGGAGTTCCGTGATGCTGACCTTGGCGAGCCGGGCGTTGCGTTCGAAGATGTCGTGGTTGGGCTCGTAGCCTTCCGGACAGGCCAGCCTCAATTCGAAGCCCAGACTTCCTGCCGCGTTGATCCAGCTGTTGGCCATGTTGTTCCCGTCACCCACCCAGGCCACCACCTTCCCTTCCCAGGTCCCCAAGGTCTCCTGCACCGTCATGAGATCGGCCAGGACCTGACAGGGATGGAGGAGATCGGTCAGTCCGTTGATCACGGGGATCGAGGCGTAGCGCGCCAGCTCGACGATGTCCTGGTGGTCGTAGGTGCGGATCATGATCCCGTCCAGGTACCTCGAGAGGACCCGGGCGGTATCCCGGATCGGCTCGCCCCTCCCCAGCTGGATGTCCCGGGAAGAGAGGAAGAGACCGTGCCCGCCGAGTTGGTAGGCGCCTACCTCGAAGGAGACCCGGGTCCGGGTTGAGCTCTTGGCGAAGATCATCCCCAGCGTCTTCCCGGCCAGCGGGCGCTTCCGGTACTGGCCTCGCTTCATCCTGGCGGCCAGGGTGAAGAGCGAATGCAACTCCTCCCGCGTGAAATCGGGAATGGCGAGGAAGTCGCGCTTGGCCATTTAGAACACCCCGGAGGAGACGGTCATTTTGGCAGTCCAGATACTAATGGAGTGCCAGGTTCCGGGGGAGGGGGCGACGGGGGTTACTTGAGCGAGGCGATGAACTCCTCGACCGGGATGGCGGCCAGGGTAGTCAGCTTCACGCTCCCTCGGGCACCCAGCTCGGCGGAGACTCGCGCGATGGCCGCGTTGTCCCTGGCCTCCACGATGCTCACGAAGTCGTAGATGCCCAGGGTGGCGTATTGGGCCACCACCTTGGCGCCCAACCGCTCGATTTCCTTGTTGACCTCCATGATCCGCTGCGGGTGGTTCTTGATGGTCTTGGCGCCTTCGTCGGTGAGGGCGCTGAGCAGGATGTAGGTGGACACGGGCCCTCGATTCCCTTGGGAGGTGGCTGACCAGGGTGGACCTTTCGAGTATACCGGCCGGCGGGGCGACTAGCCAGCGGCGAGGTTGACGAACCAATGTCGCCGACTACGTTCGTGGACCGCATTCCACCCGTCACTCACGGAGTTTCTGCATGCGCCGCCTGGTACCGCATTGTTGGGCCGTCCTGCTTGCCCTCCTCTCCTCTCTTGCTCCCGTCTCCTCCAGCTCCGCCCAACAGCCGATCGTCCTTCGCGCCGCCCGCATGCTGGACGTAGTGCGGGGACAGATGGTGAGCCCGGCAGTGGTGGTGATCGACAGCGGGCGGATCGTGAGCCTCAATGCCGCCGATGCGCCGGCCGGCGCGCGCGAGGTGGATCTGGGCGACCTCACCCTCATGCCGGGCTTCATGGACGTCCACACCCACCTGACCGGCGACCTCGAAGGTGACTGGGTGACGCGGGTGGTCCGGGAAACCCCCGCGGACGGTGCGCTGCGCGGAGCGCGCAACGCGGAGCAGACCCTGATGGCGGGGTTCACCACGGTGCGTGACGTGGGCTCCGGCGGATTCGCCGACGTGGCCCTGCAGCACGCCATCGATGCCGGGCTGATCATCGGGCCCCGGATCTTCCCGGTGGGTCATGCGATCGGGATCACCGGCGGCCACTGCGACGCTACCGGCTGGGCGCCGGGGGTCCTGGAGGCCGACTATCGGCGTGGGGTGGCCGACGGTATCGACGCGGCGGTCAAGGCGGTGCGATACCAGATCAAGCACGGTGCGACCTGGATCAAGATCTGCGCGACCGCCGGCGTGCTCTCGTTCGAAGGACCGGTGGGAGCCCAGCAGCTCAGCGACGAAGAGATGCGGGCGATCGTGCAGGAAGCGGCGCGTCATGGGATGAAGGTCGCGGCCCACGCCCACGGCGCCGAAGGGATCCTGGCGGCGGTCAAGGCCGGGGTCGCCTCGATCGAGCACGGCTCAATGATCAGCGATGAAGCCATCGCCCTGATGAAGAAGAAGGGCACCTACCTTGTCCCCACGACCTATCTCGCCGACGTCATCAAGCTCGACAACCTGCCTCCGCCGATCAGGAGCAAGGCGGAGTACGTCCTGCCCCTGGCCAAGGCCAACCTCACGAAGGCGATCAAGGCCGGGGTCAAGATCGCGCTGGGCACCGATGCGGCGGTCATTCCGCACGGGCTCAACGGCCACGAGTTCGGAGCGATGGTCGATCGCGGGATGCGCCCGATCGAGGCGATCCGGGCCGGGACGGTCAACGCCGCCGACCTGCTCGGGGTAAGCGACCGGGGGGTGATCGCGCCGGGCAAACTGGCCGACCTGGTCGCTGTGCAGGGCGACCCGACGGAGAACATCCACGTCGTCGAGACCGTGGACTTCGTGATGAAAGGCGGGGTCATCGTGAAGGGCGCCGGTGCGCCGGCGCCACTGCCCACCGCAACGGCCCCCACGACGTTGACCGTCCTCCGTGCCGCCCGGATGCTGGACGTGGTCAAGGGCACCATCGTGAGTCCGGCAGTCGTCGTCGTCGAGAACGGCAAGATCACATCGGTCGGTGGCAGTACCCCGCCGGGGGCCAAGGAGCTTGACCTCGGAGACGTGACCCTGGTGCCCGGGCTGATGGACGTCCATACCCACATCACCTCGGGCGATGTCTCGGGAAACTGGCAGTACGCTTCCGTTCTGGAATCCGGGGTGGACTATGCCCTCCAGGGAGTCTCCAACGCGCGAAAGACTCTCCTGGCCGGCTTCACCACCATCCGTGATGTCGGGTCCTACGATTTCACCGATGTGTCGCTCATGCGGGCGATCGACGGCGGCCTGGTGGTCGGGCCCCGAATCATTCCGGCCGGTCACGCGATCGGCATCACCGGCGGACACTGCGACGATACCGGCTACGCCCCCGGGATCCTGGAGCATGGCCCGGAGGAAGGGGTGGCAGACGGCGTGACCGAGGTGGTCGAGGCCGTACGGTACCAGATCAAGCACGGGGTCAAGGTGATCAAGGTCTGCGCGACCGCCGGGGTCTTCTCCTTCGAGGGCTCGGTGGGCGCTCTACAGATGTCGGACGAGGAGCTACAGGCCGCGGTCCAGGAGGCAGCGCGCCACGGCCTCAAGGTCGCCGCGCACGCCCACGGCACCGAGGGTATCATCGCCGCGACCCGGGCGGGAGTCGCTTCCATCGAGCACGGGACCGTACTCAACGATGAGGCAATCCGGCTCATGAAAGAGAAGGGGACCTACTTCGTCCCCAACCTCTACCTGCGGACCCCGGAGGCGGTGGACGAGAGCAAGCTCCCGCCGCTGACCCGAGCCAAGCGCGAGTACATCCGCCCGCGCGCCGAAGAGAGCTTCAAGAAGGCGATGGCGGCGGGGCTCAAGATCGCCCTCGGCACCGATGCCGGCGTCTACCGCCACGGGGAGAATGGACGGGAGTTCGGCGCCCGGGTGGACCGTGGAATGACCCCGATCGAGGCGATTCGGGGTGCCACGCTCTACGCAGCTGATCTGCTGGGCACCAGCGACCGCGGTGTAATCGCAGCCGGCAAACTGGCCGATCTGGTGGCGGTCCAGGGCAACCCCCTCGACAACGTCAGGGTCTTGGAGAGCCCGGTCTTCGTGATGAAGGGCGGAGTGGTGGTGAAGGGCGGGGGGCGCTAGCCCGCCTGGGCTCAGAGGATGTAGCGGCGGAGGTCGTCGTCGTCCACGATGGCGCCGAGCCGCTCGCGGACCCTGGCCTCGTCGAACACGATCCGGCGTTCGGGATAATCCGGCAAGTGGTAGAGCACTTCCTCGGTGAGCGTGGACATCACGGTGTGCAGGCGCCGAGCGCCGATGTTCTCCATGCGATCGTTGGCGAGAAAAGCGATCCGCGCGATCTCCCGGATCCCATCCTCGGTGAAGGACAGCTCCGCGCCCTCCGCCGCGACCAGCGCCTGATACTGCTTGGTGAGCGCGTTCTCCGGCTCGGTCATGATCCGGATGAAGTCCTGCTCCGTCAGAGGCTGAAGCTCGACCCGGATCGGAAAGCGCCCCTGCAGCTCGGGGATCAGGTCCGAGGGCTTGGAGACGTGAAACGCGCCCGCCGCGATGAACAGGATGTGGTCGGTCCGGACGTAGCCATAGCGGGTCTGGACCGTCGAGCCTTCGACGATCGGCAGCAGGTCGCGCTGGACCCCCTCACGTGACACGTCGGGCCCGGTCTGGGACCGCTCGCCCGCGATCTTGTCGATCTCGTCCACGAAGATGATCCCGTGGTTCTCCACCCGGTCCAGGGCTTCGTTCACCACGTCGTCCATGTCGACCAGCTTCTTGAGCTCCTCGTCAACGAGTACCCGGCGCGCTTCGGGGACCCGGACCGTCCGCCGCTTCTTCCGGCGCGGGAGCATATCCTGCAGCATCTCGGTGAAGTTGACGTCCTGACCCTCCATGCCGGGAGGCGGCTGCATCAGGTCCAGCATGGGATAGACCTGGGGCGTCACCTCGATCTCCACCTCGCGGTCGTCCAGGCGCCCCTCCGTCAGCATCTGCCGCAGCTTCTCCCGCGAGCGCTGCCAGCGTTCCTCTTCCGCTTTGACAGCGGGCTCCTGCGTGGCCTGGCCGCCGCTCGAGACCACGAAAACCGAACCGTCGGCGGCCGGCTGGGGCCGGGCCGGGGCCGGCGAGGGAGCCGGCAACAGGAGATCCAGCAGCCGCTCGTCGGCCCGCCGCTCGGCCTGAGGGTAGACGTCGTCTTCCCGCTCGGTCCGCACCATGCTGATCGCCGCGTCTACCAGGTCACGCACCATGGATTCGGCGTCCCGCCCCACGTAACCCACTTCGGTGAACTTCGAGGCCTCAACTTTTACGAACGGCGCTCCCGCCAGCCGTGCCAGCCGGCGCGCCACTTCGGTCTTTCCCACGCCGGTAGGGCCGATCAGGATGATGTTGTACGGCATGATCTCGTCCCGGATGTCGTCGGGCGCCTGGGCCCGCCGCCAGCGATTCCGGATCGCGATCGCGACCGCCTTCTTGGCCGCCTCCTGGCCGACGATGTACCGATCCAGCTCGGCCACGATCTGTCGCGGCGGCATCTCTTCCAGCCAGGGCGGCGCCGGCGGTGGAGTGGCGCCGGAGTCGCCGTTGGGCAATGGGGGCTGGGTAATGGGATCTGCCATGGGTAACAACCTGAAACCGCGAGAGACTAGCTCGGCAACTCGAGAACGGTGATATGACGGTTGGTGAAAACGCAAATGTCGGCCGCGATCTCGAGCGACCGTTGCACCACCTCTCCGGCCGAGAGCTTGGAATTCGAAATCAGCGCCCGGGCCGCGGCCAGGGCGTAATTCCCCCCGGAACCGATGGCGAGAATTCCGTCGTCGGGCTCGATCAGTTCCCCGGACCCGCTGACCAGATAGCTGTGCTCCAGGTCCGCCACGATCAGCAGCGCCTCCAGCCGGCGGAGTACCCGGTCGCTGCGCCAATCCTTGGCCAGCTCGACGGCTGCCCGGGGGAGGTTGCCGGGGTGCCGCTCGAGCTTCTCCTCGAACTTTTCGAACAGGGTGATGGCGTCCGCCACCGAGCCAGCGAAACCGGACAGGATCTTCCCTCCCTTCAGCAGGCGGACCTTGTTGGCCTGCGCCTTGACCACCGTATCCCCGATGGTGACCTGGCCATCGCCGCCGATGGCAACCTTGCCATCCTTGCGGACCGCCAGGATGGTCGTGGCGTGAGCAGTCGTCATCCCGGTCCCCTACGCATGCGGGTGGGCCTGCTGGTACACCCGACGCAGGCGCTCCACGCTGGTGTGAGTATAGATCTGGGTGGTCGAGAGGCTGGCATGTCCCAGAAGCTCCTGGACGGCCCGGAGATCGGCCCCGGCGTCCAGCATGTGCGTGGCGAAGGTGTGCCGGAGCGAGTGTACCCGCGCCCCTTCGACTCCGAGTGGGGAGAGCAGCCGCCGCACCCGACGTTGTATGGTTCGCGCCGAGAGGCGCCCGCCACGCCCGCCCACGAAGAGGGCGCGTCGATCCCCAGTCCCGGTCATCACCGCGTCTCTCCCTCGAAGGTATCGCCGAAGCACGGCCACCGCCCGGGAGCCGACCGGGACGAGGCGCTCCTTCCGTCCCTTCCCTCTCACCTTAACCTGATCGGCCAGGAGGTCGAGGTCCTCGAGATTGAGACCCTGCAGTTCGCCCAATCGCAGCCCCGAGGAATAGAAGAGCTCCAACATCGCCAGATCGCGTAAGGCGGCAAAATCATCGTCCTCGGCCAGCGACTCACTCTCGGCGAAGACCTGACTGGTCTGCCGGGCGTCGAGGTATACCGGCAGCCGCCGACCCAGTCGCGGCAGACGGACCCAACGCAAGTTCGCCACCGGAAGCTCGAGGTGAACCCTCAAGAAGCGGAAGAAACTTCTCACCGCGGAGAGAGCGCGCGCGGCCGAGCGCTTGGCCAGTCCCTGCCGCTGCAGCTCCCCCAGGAACCCCCGGATCCCGAGGCGATCCACTGTGGCCCAGTCCCACCGACCGCCGTAGTGGCGATCGCAGAACCGGGTGAAGGCGTCGAGGTCCCGGCCATAGGCGGTCACGGTGTGCCCGGACAACTGGCGCTCCTTGGCCAGGTGGTCCAGGAACTTCCCCACTTCAGGGCGCGTCGCTGAGCGCGAAGGCCTTCGGCTCGCCGCGGTGACGCTCACAGGGTCGCCTGCCAGGCGGCGAACTCGGCCTGGGCGCGCGCAACCAATAGCGTCTTCTTGTCGGCCTTCTTGACCCCGGGTGCCAGAGGCTCCAGCAGCCCGAAGTTGGCGTTCATCGGCTGGAAGTGCGCGGGATCCGCTTCCCGCAGATACCGGTAGAGGCCGCCCAACATGGTGGTCGGTGGAGGAACCGCGGCCGGGAGATCGCGCAGCCGCCGCGCCAGGTTGATCCCCGCGAGAAGCCCGGTCCCCAGGGACTCGGTGTAACCCTCGACACCGGTGAGCTGCCCGGCGAAGAACACCAGGTCATCGGAGCGATCGGTGAGGGCGGGCCCCAGGCTGGCAGGGCTATTGATGTAGGCGTTGCGATGCAGGCTGCCGAAGCGGAGGTATTCGGCCGACTCGAGGCCGGGAATCAGCGCGAAGACCCGGCGCTGCTCGGGGGTCCTGAGGCGAGTCTGGAAGCCGACCATGTTCCACATCTGACCGGCACGATCCTCTCGGCGCAGCTGGACCACCGCGTGCGGCTCCCGGCCGGTGCCGGGATGCCGCAGGCCGACCGGCTTCATGGGACCGAAACGCAGGGTATCGCGGCCGCGGCGAGCCATCTCTTCGATGGGAAGGCACCCCTCGAAGTAGGGGGTACGGTCGAAGTCATGCCCCTCGTATTGGTCGGCGACGGTCAGCTCCGAGACGAAGGCGTCGAATTCCGGCTGGTCCAGCGGGGCGTTGAGATAGTCGTCGCCGCCACCCTTGCCGTAACGCGAAAGGGCATAGAGCCGATCGCGATCCAGCGACTCGGCGGCGATGATGGGAGCGATCGCATCGTAGAAGGACAGCGCGGCGGTCCCCAGTCGCGTCGTGATCGACGCGGCCAGCCCGTCCGAGGTCAGGGGCCCGGTGGTGATGACGCCCGGAGAGGGGATCTGGTCCACCTCCTCGCGCACCACCGTGATGTTGGGGTGCGCCGCGACCATCTCCTGCACTCGATCCGCAAACAGGACTCGGTCGACTGCGAGCGCGGCCCCGGCCGGCACCGACGTGGCATCGGCGCAGGAGAGCAGCAGACTCCCCAGGGCCCGCAGCTCAGACTTGAGCAGGCCGTGCGCGTTGGACAGCTCGATGGACTTGAAGGAATTACTGCAGACCAGCTCGGCCAGCCGATCGGTGCGGTGCGCCGGCGTACCGACCACCGGGCGCATCTCGCAGAGCCGCACCCTCACACCGCGTTCAGCGAGGGCCCAGGCTGCCTCGCAGCCGGCGAGCCCGCCGCCGACGACGGTGGCGATCACGTCGCCGCCGCCTCCTCGGCATCGAGGACGATCATCTGGTGCCCGCACTTGAGGCAGGTCAGGCTCTCACCCTTGGCCTTGCTGACCTTCCGCTCCATTCCGAGCCAGCCGCACGTGGGGCAGGTCTCAGGTACCGGCCGGTTCCAGGTGGAGAAGTCGCAGGCCGGATAGCGGACGCAGCCCCAGAACGACTTGCCACGCTTGGTGCGGCGCTCGGCCAGGTCTCCCTCGAGGCACTTGGGGCACTTGAGCCCGAGCGGAATCGAACGGGTTCCCTTGCACTTGGGGTACGCGGTGCAGGCCAGGAACTCGCCGAACCGACCAGTCTTGATCACCATCGGTGAACCGCAGAGATGGCACTTCTCGTCGGTCGGCCGATCGGGCACCTTGTCCCGCTTGAGCGACTTCACGTAGTCGCAGGTGGCCTTGTAGTTGACGCACGCCAGGTAAGGCCCGAACCGGCCGGTCTTGAGCACGATCGCCGAGCCGCACTTGGGGCACTTTTCCTTATTAAGGATCTCGGGAGAGAGGCCGTGCGCCTCCGCCACCAGCGCGTTGATGTCCACCGCCTCCAGCGCCTGGGTGAAGGGGCCGTAGAAGTTCTGCAGCACCTTCTGCCACCCCAACTCGCCCTCCTCGATCCGATCGAGCTCGGTCTCCATTTCGGACGTGAACTCGACATTGAAGATGTCGGGGAAGTTCTTGACCATGACCTTTTCGACCGTCTCCCCCAGATCGGTCGGGAAGAAGCGGCGCTGGTCCACTCTGACGTAGTCGCGGGCGCTGAGCGTGGAGATGATCGCGCTGTAGGTCGAGGGGCGTCCGATGCCCAGGCGTTCGAGCTCCTTGACCAGGCTGGCCTCGGAGTACCGGGGCGGCGGCTCGGTGAAGTGCTGGGCCGGAGTGATCTCGCGGACTTCCATCTTATCCCCCTGCGCCAGCGGCGGGATGGGGGACAGATCGTCCATCGTTTTCCCTTCTTCTTTCTCACGACCCTCGGTGTAGAGCACGTGATAGCCATCGAACTCGAGCACGGAGCCGGAGGCCCGAAGCAGGTACTTCCCGAGGTCGAAGTCCACCACAGTCATGTCGTAGACCGCCGGGGTCATCTGGGACGCCACGAACCGCTGCCAGATCAACTGGTAGAGCTTGAATTGGTCGGGCTCGAGGTACTTCTGCACCTGTTCCGGCCGGCGGCGGACGTCGGTGGGGCGGATCGCCTCATGCGCGTCCTGCACCCGCGCGGACCGCGACGAGTAGGCGTTGGGCGACTCGGGGAGATACGGCTTGGCGTAATTGCCCCCAATGAAGTCCCGGACCGCTGTAATCGCGGCTTCGGAGACCCGGACCGAATCGGTCCGCATATAGGTAATCAGCCCGGTCGGCCCGTCTTCCCCGACCTCCACTCCTTCATAGAGATCCTGGGCCGCCCTCATCGTCCGCCGGGAGGAGAAGCCGAGCTTCTTGGCGGCTTCCTGCTGCAGGGTACTGGTGGTGAAGGGGGCACCGGGCCGCTTCCGGCGTTGACGCTTCTCGACTTTGGTGACGACGAAGGGCAGCTTGCGCAATTCGCGCACGATCGCCTGGGCCTCGGCTTCGCTGTGGAGCTGAGGGTTGTGGCCTTCGATCTTCTTGAGCTCGGCGTCGAAGGTCTGACCGTCCTTCGCGCACAAGGCGGTAATCGACCAGTACTCCTGTGGCTTGAAGGCGCGGATCTCGCGCTCCCGCTCGACGAGCAGGCGCAGGGCGACGGTCTGGACCCGGCCGGCGGAGAGGCCGGTCTTGATGCTCTTCCAGAGAATCGGGCTCGCCTTGTACCCCACCAGCCGGTCGAGGATACGCCGCGCCTGCTGCGCATTCACCTTCTGGTCGTCGATCTTCCCCGGCGAGCTCATCGCCTGTTCGACCGCGTCCTTGGTGATCTCGTGAAACAGCACGCGGTGGGTGGGGATGTGCGAGTCCAGCTCCTCGGCCACGTGCCAGGCGATCGCCTCGCCCTCACGGTCCGGGTCGGTCGCCAGGTAGACCGCATCGGCGCCTTTGGCCGCGCGCTTGATCTCGGCCAGTGTCTGCGTCTTCCCCTTGATCGTGACGTATTCGGGCCGGAACCCGTTCTCGACGTCCACGCCCAGCTTGCGGGTGGGCAGATCCCGGACGTGTCCGATGGTCGCTTTCACCTCGTAGCCCCGCCCGAGGTACTTCCCGATCGTTTTCGCCTTGGTGGGAGACTCGACCACTACCAGGGCATGCCCTCGCGCGCCGGCCGCCTTGGTCTTCACGGGATGTTCCGTGGGCTTCGCGACAGCCTTCCGGCGACGCGGCTCCTTCCCGCCGTCGTCGGGGGCTGGAGGAGCTGCCTTGGCGCTGGCGCGCTTGGTCCGCGAAGAGGTCTTTGTGGTCGCCATCAGGGTCGCAATATGTGCAACGAGTTTCTCCCCGGAATCAAATCCGGTCGCCCACAAGAAAACGCGTGACAGGTGGGATTGGCAAGGCGAGCGCGCGGAACTGTCTGGCGCTCAACGACTTATTCTACCAGCCGCCGCGCTCCCGGGCCAGGACGAGCACCTGCGCGGCGATCTGCTCCGGACTGTGGAGTTCGCACTTCACTTCGCACTCGGCCTTCAGGTAGAAAGGCTCTCTTTCTTTAAGCAGGGTCCGCATTTTACCGACCGGGTCTTCGCCCACCATCAGGGGCCGACTGCCTTCGCCACTGATCCGCTTGGCGGCCGTGGTGGCCATGAGTCGAAGATAGACAGTAAGACAAGTGGGCCGGGCCACGGCCAGCTCGCCTTCCTGCGCCGCCCACCCCCCTCCCGGAGAGATCACCGAGGGGGGCCCCTCCAGGGTAGTGGCCATCGCCTCGCGCTCGATCTCGCGGAACTTGGCCTCGCCGTGCTGGGCGAAGATCTGTGCGATCGGCATCTGCATCTTGCGGACGATGATGTTGTCGACATCGACAAAGGCGGCTCCGAGCTTCTCCGCTACGATACGGCCCACCGTGGTTTTCCCCGAGCCTGGCAACCCGACCAGGACGATGTGTCGCTTCATCGGCCCCCTCCCGGCGACGGGGCCGGTTCCCCGGCCGCCTCCGCGCTCAAGGCCGCCCATCGTTGCGCCATGGCTTCAAGATACCCGGTCCAGTTCCGGTGCATCTCGCCCAGCGAATCGCCGCCGAACTTTTCCATCATGGCGTCGGCCAACACCAGCGCCACCAGCGCCTCGGCGATCACGCCCATGGCGGGGACCGCCGTGACGTCGGACCGTTCGCTCTGGGCCCGGGCCGCTGATCCGGTGGTCACATCTACGGTCGGGAGCGGGGACATCAGGGTCGAGATCGGTTTCATCCCCACTCGCACCCAGAGCGGCTCTCCCGTCGTCATGCCGCCCTCCAGACCGCCGGCGTTGTTGGTGCGGCGCTTGTAGCCGCCCCTCAGGGCCGGCGAGGCTGCCGGCTCTCCCGGCAATGTATCCGCATCGATGGGATCGTGGACCTGGGAGCCGGGCCGGCGGGCAGCCTCGAAGCCGAGGCCGATCTCGACCGCCTTGACCGCGGGGATCGACATGAGGGCACCGGCCAGCCGGCCATCGAGCTTCCGGTCCCAATGGACGTGGCTCCCCAGTCCGGCCGGGAGACCGCGGGCCACCACTTCGACCTCTCCACCCAGGGTATCGCCATCCTGTTTGGCCTGGTCGATCCGGCGGATCATTTCGGCTTCGACCGTCCGGTCCAGGACCCGGATCTCGGAGCGGTCGGCGTGCTCGTTCAGGGGGGTCGGTAGCTCGGCGAGCGGCTTGACCTGGACCCCTCCAAGCGAGACGACATGGCTCCCGATCTCGACGCCGAACTCGTCGAGGAGGCGTTTGCCCAGCGCGCCTGCGGCGACTCGCGCAGTGGTTTCCCGGGCGCTGGCCCGCTCGAGGATGTCTCGCGCGTCCTGGCGATCGTACTTGAGGATTCCGACCAGATCGGCGTGGCCGGGCCGCGGGCGGGTCACCCGGCGGCGCCGCGTCTCACCCGGCGTCCCCTCGGCGGCCATCACGTCCTCCCAATTGGTCCAGTCCCGATTGGGAATCAGCATGGCGACCGGAGAGCCGAGGGTCTCGCCCGCCCGGACTCCGGAGATCCATTCGATCCGGTCCCGCTCGATCTTCATCCTGGCGCCGCGGCCGTAGCCCATCATCCGCCGGGCCAGATCCCGATCGACCCACTCCGCGGAGATCGGGAGCCCGGCGGGCAGTCCTTCGACGATAACGACCAGGGCCTTCCCGTGGGACTCCCCGGCTGTCAGAAACCTCAGAGCCAAACGTCCGCCTTTCGACCGTCCAATAACAGCAGAGCCCGACCAGGTGTCGGGCTCGCTGATACTAATGAAACCGCGCGCGCTGCCAAATCGGTCAGCTTTGCCCCTGGATCCCGGTGTCGATGATCCGGGGAGTGATGAGAATCAAGAGATCTTTGCGCTCCTCCGACTCCCGGGTGAAGCCGAACAGCTTGCCTACGATCGGGAGGTCCACGAGGAGAGGAATGCCGGCCTTGGACTTCTCGATGTCGGTAACCGTGAGGCCACCGATCACCGCCGTCTCGCCGTCCGCCACCAGCAGCTGGTTGGTCGCGTTCTGCTTGTCGATGGTGAAGCCCAGGTCGGCCTGTACCGTCGGCTTGACCGAGGACCGCTCCGCATCGACCTGTAGAAGGATCTGGCGGTTGTTGGTCACGTGGGGCGTCACCGTCAACCGGATACCGGTCGGCTTGAACTGCACCGTGGCCCGCGGACCGGCCGCCACGCCGCCGATCGAGCTCGCGTCGACCACGCGCAGGGGGACGTCTTCACCGACGTTGATCAGCGCCTGGCGGTTATCCAGTGTGGTGATCAACGGCTCGGCCTGTACGTCCGCCAGGTCGACCTGCTCCAGCGCGACCAGGAAGGTCGTGAGGTCGAAGCCACCGATCGAAGTCCGCCAGACGACGTCCAGCGCCTCGCCGATGACGATCTGTTCGGCGTTGGCCACCGCCGCCACCGAATTGCCGCCGATGTTGACGGTGTTCTTGTCCTGGACCTGGCCGGGGTTATTCGGATCCGGCCGCTGGACCAGCTTGTTGAAGTAGACCTGATTGTCGCCCAGGTCATAGCGGAGACCGAGTTGCTGCACGTCGGTACGATCCACGAAGACCAGTCGGGCCTGGATCGACACCTGCGGCATCCGGACGTCGAGGCTCTTGACGAAGTTCTCGACGTCGTCCAGCCGGCTCCGCACCTCGGTGACGATAATGGAGTTGGTGGTAGTGTCGGCGACCGCCTTGCCGCGCTTGGTCAGGAGCCCGGCGACGCTCCCCGTCATGGAGGGCGCGGTCGCATAGTTCACGCGAATGACTCGGGTCTGGAGCGGCTCCAGCGTATCGAGCGCGGCCAGGGTGGCTGGCGCGTCGACCCGGAGAATGCCACCGGGGATCTCGAGGACCTGGAGGCCCTGCGTCGCCAGAATGGCCTGGAACGCCTGGGGCCACGGCTGGTTCTTGATCTCGGCGGTAACGGTTCCCTTGACGTCCTTGCCCAGAATGATGGTGCGCCCGCTGAAGGCGGCGAACCCGGCGACCACGTCGGCAATGTCCGCGCGGTCCCAGGTCACGGTAATCCGCGGCTCGGCGGCGGCAGCGGTCTTGGCCGGGGCGGGCGCCTCGGGGGCGGTGGTGACTTCAGGCTCCCGAACACGCTGCAACGCGGCCGGCGCGGCGAGGCCGGAGGGCTCGGCCGACGACCAGGCGAGGAAGCTGCGCTCCGCGCCGAAGGAGACGCGGATCGCGTCCCCGTCTTTGTCGAGATGATAGTTCTTGAGGTCCGAGAGGTGGACCACGATCCGCACGACGTCGGGCCGGAACTGCGAGTACCGGACGTCGAGGATGCCCGCGCGGTTGACGCCGTCATAGGTCCCGCCCGTGCTGCTGAGCTTGGCACCCATCACGTCGACGACGAGCCGGGTGGGCTCTTTCAGCACGAAGTCCTTGACGTCCACCGCACCGCGGACGTTGATGACGATTTCGGCCTTGCCAGGGGACGGGAGGACGCTGACTGCGGTCACCTCACCGGAGGCAGGCCCCCCGGCGGAGAGCGGACTGGCCAGCAGACACAGGGCCGCCCCTGCCAAGGTAAGGGTGAACTGGCGCTTCATGGCGTTTCCACCTCCCGTTTCTTCATCGACAGCGTTTCCTGTCGTTCGAAGCCGAAATCCTCAACCGTGAACACCACGTCCAACTGCCGGATTTGTGCCACTTTGAGCCGGCCGATCTGGTCGCCGACCCGCAATTTGTAGCGCTTGCCAGAGTTCTTATCCCGCACCACGGCCACGCTGTTGGCGGCGTACTTGAGATCGATATACACACCGACCAAGAGGAGATCGGAGAACTCCGGTCCCACCCGAGCGGTCGTGATCAGCGAAGCGAAGGGGTCCCGGGAGCCGCCGCCGTAGGAGAAGGTCTCCCGCAGCACTTCGGTTTCCTTGGCCCGGGCCAGGGAGTCGGTGCGCACCGAATCACGCTGCGCCCTCATCACGGAGTCCGCGTGGGCCCGCTCCTGAGCGGCCTTGGCCGAATCCGCCTTGGCCTGCTCCTTGGCGCGCCGAATCGAGTCCGCCCGCAGTACCTGCTGCTGCTTCGGCGTGAGCGGTGTCTGGGGCGCCGGAGTCGCCGGAGCTGGCGTCACAGCCGGCGTCGCGGCGGGGGCGGCCGGCGTGGTCGTCGCCACGACCGGAGCGGCGCCCGCCGGCGGCTTCCCGCAGGCCGAGAGGAACTCGGGGCGAATCATCCCCTCGGGGGGCTGAGTCGCGAGCTTCTTCTTGCCCGCCTTGGTTTTCTGGAGCACGGCCGTCACCGAGTCGGTGCAGGCCACCCACTTGAATCGGGCCGCCGAGTCCGCGGCCGCCGCTTCGCGTAGGCTGTCTCGCCGCGCGCGGATGGCGGCGGTGTCGATGCCCAGCGTAGCGGGCGCCGCCTTCTCCCCCTTGCCGAACTTGAGCTTGGAGCAGCCGGCCAGGGCCAGGGCGGCGAGGGCGCAGGTCAGGAGAGGTCTAGTTCCCACTGGTCGCCCCCTCGGTGCCGGTCTTGACGAAGGTCCGGATGAGGAACTTGGCGACGAGCAGCGAGCCGGTGCTGTCGCCCAGGGCCTTGGCGGAATTGGCGTCGGCCTGGCTCAGCGTCAGATCGATGGGGACGATGATCCGCTGCAGCGAGGCCACGTCCGAGAGAAACTCTCCAACCTGGTCGTAATGACCCAGGACCGAATAGCGGTACTTGTAGGTGTTGAAGGGCGCCGGACCGTTTTCCACGGGCAGCGGGACGAACTCCGACACGCTCACCCCGCGGATCTTGGCGCGGGTCGAGATCTCGTCCATCAGATTGGGGACCTCGTTCCGGTCGGGCACCAGGCGCCGCATCAGCTCCAGGCTGCCCCGGTAGCCTTCAATTTTCCGGCGGAGATCCTCGACGCTCCCCTGGGCCAGCAGCTTCTTGGCCGAGTCGGTGACTCTGACCAGGGAGTCGATGGTCTTGTTGAGGGCGACGATACTGTCCTTGGTCTGGGTGACTCCGCGGACGCCGACCCAGGACAAAGGCGCCCCCCCGGACCACCCGATGTACCCCACGGCACCCGCCAGGAGGATCAGCAGCGCCGGAACGATCTTTGTCTGGTCTAGGCCGAAGATCGCCATGGCTTATCTCACCGATTGGTTCAGCGGCACGGTCCGGATGTAGGCCGAGTCGGCGCGCTTGAAGTTGGCCCGGATGGTAAAGCCGGTCACCGGCCGTTCCCGTTCCACTACCGTCTTGGCTTCCATCGGGGTCACGTTGTCGACCCAGGGAGAAGCCTCGAGCTGACGCAGGAAGCGGGTATACGCCTGGATGTCCACGGTCCGTCCGGCAATCTCGAAAATCACCGCCCGCTTGGTGGTATCCGCCGTATCAGCCGGCACCGCACTCCCGATCGCGTTGAGATTCACCAGCCAGGTGTAGGCCGGAAGGGCCTTGGTGACCTCGTCCAGCACGTGGGGCCAGACATAGCGGTCGCCGTCCACCGACCGGATGGTGCCGATCTGCTTGAGCAGGGAATCCCGGATCCGCTCGGCCTGCCGCTTCTGCTGCAGCAGCGCCTGAAACCGCTTCTGCTCGTCGCGGACCTGCTCGTACCTCGGGGTCAGTTTGCTGAGCTCGCGGTTCTTGGTGACGAACATCCACCCCAGCCCCAAGGCCATCAGCGCCCACACCGCGGCGGCACTCATCAGCAGCGGATCCTTGACCTTGGCGACCAGCTCCCTGGCCTGGGCCATGAACCTGGCCCCGCCGGCACCGGCAGTCTTGCGCTTGAGACCTGGACGCAGATTGATCGTGATCATCGCGCGTCGATTCCGGGTCGGGGGCTCACGCGGCCGTTCTGAGTGCCAGCCCGATGGGCAGCATCAGAAGCGGTGCGATCTCGTCCTGGTTGATAGTATCGAACACACCTTCCGCCACCATGAGCCGCTGCAGCGGATTGGCCAGCTCCACCGGGAGGCGCAGGCGGTCCGCCAGCACCTTGGTCAGTCCGGGAATCCGGCCGCCGCCACCGGTCGTGTAGAGCCGTGAGAGCCCGCCGGCCGACCGACTCGAGGACTGAAGGAACGCTGCCGCCCGCTCGATCCCCACCGCCAGCTCCTCACCCCTGGTCTCCAGGAACGGCTCCAGCACCTCGCTGCGCTCGAATCCCTGGAGCAGGTGATCCGCCTCGTCGGCCGACAGCCCGCGTTCCCGCTGCATGTCCTCACGAAAGCGCCGGGTACCGAGCGAGAGATCCCGCGTCAGCACCGGCACCCCATCCTCGAGGATGTTGATGTTGGTCATTTCGTGCCCGATGTTCACCAGGCCGACCACACCGCGCATCGCCTCGGGATAATTCAGCTCGAAGGCATTGTGAATGGCGAAGGCATCGACATCGATGACGATTGGATCGAGGCCGACTTCCGAGAGCAGCGCCATCTTGTTCTCGACCAGCTCTCGCTTGGCCGCGACCAGCAGCACCGTCATCTGGAGCCCCTCGCCCTCGGGATCCAGAATCTGGAAGTCGAGCTCGACGTTCTCCATGTCGAAGGGAACGTGCTGCTCGGCCTCCCACCGGATCAGGGTACGGGCCTCCGCCTCCTTCATCCGGTCCATCGAGATCTTCTTGATGATCACGTCGCGACCGCCGACGGCGATCACGACCTGCTTGGACTTGACCCCCGCCGAGGCGATCAGGCCCTTGATGGCATCGGCGACGATGCCCGGGTCCATGACTTCGCCCTCGACGATGGCGTCGTCTACGACGCTGGTGTAGGCCACCTTAGTGAGCACCGGCTCACCACCGCCATGAGACACCGCCACGAGCTTGATGAGCCCGCTCCCGATATCCAGGGCGTACGTGGTCTTCTTCCGACCGAAAAGTGCCATAGGCACCCCGACTTGGGGGTAAGAGGGGTAGGCTACGCTATCACCAACCCCCGGATTTGTCAAGTTGGTTGAGGTCAACCACAGGAAACCATTTGCCAGCTGCGAGTTACGTCGCTCACATCCGGCTATGTAAGGTCCCCAGTTCGACCCCCACCGTAGCCCTGGAACCGAGGGGCAGGCCCCACTACAAGCCCACCTCCAGCTCCTTGCCCGGAGCCCACTTTACCCAGCTGCAGGATGCCGACAATCGAGGCCGCCTGCGGGCTCCCGGTTCACGCACTTTGCTCGTTCAGGACGCAAATAGCCGTGGCACAAGGAGAAAACCGACCTCCACGGCGCACGACCCACTGCTGGGTGGGCAATTGGTGGGCCAGAGAATTTTCGGGTCCGCTCAGGAAGGACCTAAGGGAGTTGGAGCCAGCTCCGTTCGCGGAGTGGTTGGAGCCGCGCGGCCCCCTCCAGGGCCCGCGCCACAGAGCAGCGGGACAAGCGGATGACCGATGGCGATTCTCCGAGGTCGATCTCCCGCGCAACCAAAGCCCCCAGGACACCTCCCCCCAAGCCGGTAAACCGGGCCCTCCCCAGCACCAGGATGACCCCGCGGAATTCGAATCCTCCCGCAATTTCCAAGTCCCCGTCGACCACCAGCAGTCCCCGCCCCCGCCCGCTCCCCGTAAGGGCCGTGCCGTTCCCGGCAGCGATCAGCTGCGATGGCCTCCCCGGAGGAGGCTCCAGCGCGCTCACGGTCCCTCCGATGCGGAGGTCGGCCTGGGCCAGGAGCTGCCCGATCGAGAAATCCCCCAGTGTGGTCGTTGGCAACGGAGCAGCGAGGGAATCGATCCTGATATCCGGCACAGGGGGCCCGGCCGGGGGGCAGTCGCCGGCCCAATCGGGAGGGACACTATCGGAGCCGCTGACCCCGGCCTCTCCCAGACCGGTCACCCCCGAGGCCTCCAGCGCAGCAAGTGGTGTGAAAGCGGGTTGGGCGCGCCGAAGGAGGCGCCCCATGCGGTGCCAGCCCAAGGTCAGGCCGCTCGCTGAGAGGCGCTCACCCGCGGCGCGCAGGAGGTAGAGGCGATCGTTCAAACGCCTCAGCGTATCGATGACCCGGGCTGCACCGGGAAGGCTCCGGCTGCCGGCCAGAGCTTCTTCTCCCAATCCAAGGCCTTCGGCGATTGGGCGGAGACTGTCGATCTCTACCACCCCCGCCTCGGCGGCGTACTCAGCCTGCGTGGCGTAGAGCAGATGAGCAGACCCCTCCCTCTCGCTCAGGGCAAGCGCCATCGACCCCGCGGCCACCAGGCCGAGCACCGCCAGGCAGACGACCACCAGGATCAGGGCGATGCCTTCTTGACCGGCTTGAAGCCGCGCCGCCAACCCAGGCACGTCAGGGACCCGCGGTCGATTGAAGCGTCAGCCGGACGACCGCACTGTCCCGGATACGCGACCGCGGACCCAGGGAGCCATGCGTGTGCACCGGATGCTCCGAGAGGAGGGGCAGGGCAGCCAGGATAGTACGGACCTCCGCCGGAACGCTGGTCGGGGTCTCGTGAGCGTCGAGGTAACTCAGCTCCAATCCCGAAGCCTCGAGGGGTCCGAGCAAAGGCTGGATCACCTCGCTCGAGGAGACCGATCTCACTCCCAGCCAGGTCTCCGACGCCTGCGGGTAGCTCCTCACCTGCATGATCTCGAAGGCGATCACGGGAGCGTCGAAGTGGAGGTCGCGCTGGACTACGACGGAGTCGAGTTGGGTACCGACCACGATTGCCGAAGCGCCGGCACAGGAGCCGGATCCCAGAGAAGTGATCGGAACCGCCAACCATCGATCGTCGGCGCCAGTAGTCGTGTCCCCCTCCGCCAGTACCAGAAGGCTGTCTCGATCGATCTCCAGTCGTCGCCAGCCGTACCAGGGTTCAGCCCGGAGGAGGAGCCGGTCCTGGCCTCCAGCACAGGCGAGCGCATTGGCGCGTGATGCCCGGTAGGTCAGGGCATCGGGGGCCAGGGAGAGAAGGTCTCCTGCCGAATCGCGGGGCGCCGGCGTAAGGCCACGCCACTCTGCGTTGAGAAAAGTCACGCCAGTGCGGAGACCGCTGCCGAGGCCGGATCTGGCCTCCTGGCTCAGGGTCACTCGGATCTGGGTGATGAGTACACCCGAGACGAGACCGGCGAGGATCACGACCCCGGTCAACGCCACTACCACTTCGACGAGGCTCGATCCCCGTTCGGAGGCGCGGGTCATCGGCACTCCATGATCGTGGCCAGAGTATCGGTGCGCGAGCTGCCGGGGGTGGCATAGCTCGCGGTCACCGTGACGAGGTTGCCGCCCTCGGTCGAGTCCACCCGCCAGTGCTGGTTGATTCCGCCCGAGTCGACCTCGCCGCCGGAGCGCAGCGAATCGCACGCATCGGCTCCGGACCCGGTCACCTGACGTAGTGCCTCGATCCGATTGCGAAGCGCCATCACGGCGTACGTGCGCGCTCGGGCCTCGGTTGTCCAGCGGAGTGATACCAGGACCGCACCAGCCACCCCGAGAAGGCCGCCGGAGAGAACCGCCAACGCGACCAGGATCTCGATCAGGCTTTGCCCTCGCGCCCCCATTGCCATTGGACCTCCACGAAAGGTGGAGTCCAGATCTACCAGGGCGGCCCTGCGGCGCCGGGACCGATTCGCCGCCGACGGGGGCGATTCAGCGCATGAAAAAGGGGCCGGTCAGGCCCCAGGGAACGCTGGAATCGAGCGCGGTGTCAGGGACTGCAGGCGATCTGGCCCTCGACCGTCGCCGGGGCAACGGGCGGGGCGGTGCCGATGAAGAGGGCGCAGGTACGAGCGGACTGGGTCGGATAGGCGGCCGTGGCAGACCAGCCCGAGTTGGTCGCGACCGCGATCGTGATGACCACGCCCACCGAGGAGTTGTACACCAGGGCGGCGGAAGGCAGCGCACCGATGTAGTAAGTACCGTTATCCCCGATGTAGGCCTCCTGCGCCGTGGCCAGATTGCGCAGGTCAGTCTTCATGTGGGCCAGGTACGCCTGCTCCTTGGTGCTCCCGAATTTGGGTATCGCGATGGCGACCAGGATACCGATGATCACCACGACGATGAGCAACTCGATGAGCGTGAAGCCCAGCCGGGAACGGCGAGCCGGCACGACCGCCTGGGTCGTCAGAGTGGCGCGCAAGTTGTCCCGTGACCGAGTCATTGGGCGGTCCTGAATCCTGTCAGCCGGTACGGCCACGGCCCACGACAGGCGGCCGGACACCGGCTCATGAGTAATTTGGTTTAGACTAGACTGCTTGCCAGACTGTTCAAGTGAAACGGCTGGGTGGCGCCGAATCCGACGCCACCCAGCCTCCCAGCCTTACGTCACGGACAGGTGATGACGCCGTCGGTGGTCGGGCCAGAGGCCGAAGAACCCACCGCGACCTGGCACGACTTCGTACCAGTCGAGATCGAGGTGTTGCTGATCGAGACCGTGTACCCACCCGCAGCGCCAGCACCGGCGCCCGTGTTACCGGACGAAGCGGTGAAGTTGTAGGGCGCACCGGTCAGGGCACCCCACGCGCCATAGGTCGCGTTATCAGAGAAATACGCTTCCTGGGCGGTCATGTAGTTACGGACGTCGGTCTTGATCGACGCCAACTTCGCCTTGTCCTTCGTGGTCGCGAACTTCGGAATCGCGATCGCGGCCAGGATGCCGATGATCACAACTACGATCAGCAGCTCGATTAGGGTGAAGCCCTTCTTGTTCATACGGCCTCCGGTTGAGGAAATTGTAGCCTTACGGCGACTGGTAGCGGCGCGGACTGTTCTGGTCCGGCCGGTAAACGGGCAACGCCTATGCCAGCCCCCGGCACCAGTTCTAAGGCTATACTCCGGCATCACTTGAAAGTCCGCCATCGGCCCATCATTTATTGATGCGACCCGTTGATCATGGGATTTTGCAATCGTGATGCGGTCCGAGGCTTCATTGAACACTTGCGAATTGCCCGAACGGCTCCCGCAAGCCGAACGCTTCCCAGACCCGAAAGGTCGAGCGTGGTGAGCCTCTCCCCCCACCGAAAACTCCTCGTTTTCTATCTCGGCATCGCCGCGATTGCGCTGATCGCCTCGGTCAGTGCGTTCAACAACGGATTCACCTACGACGACATCGTCATCATCACCCAGAATCCGACCGTCAAGGATCTCCACCATCCGTGGGATGTGTTCACCCGTTCCTATTGGCCGAAGCCGTTCAGTGCCGATCTCTATCGCCCGCTGACGTCGTTGGCTCTGGCCACCGAATGGAAGCTGGGAAACGGGAAGCCCTGGCCCTTCCACACGGTGAGCATTCTCGAATATGTCCTGGTTGCGCTCGCCTTCTACACCCTGGCACGTAAGCTCCTCCCGACTTGGGGAGCCTGGAGCGCCGCCGCGCTCTTCGCTGCCCATCCCGTCCATGTGGAAGCCACGGCCATCGGCGTCAATCAGGGCGAGCTTCTCACCGCCTTGCTGATGCTCCTGGCGGTGAGTCTCTACCTGACAGCTCGAAACGAACGGGATCTCTCCCCCAAGCGTCAGGCTGCGCTGACAGGGCTCTACCTCGCTGCCTGTCTGACCAAGGAACACGGCCTGATGCTCCCCGGGCTGCTGGCGGCGGCCGAACTCACGGTGGTGCATGACCCACGACCCTGGAAGGAGCGCCTGAGAGAGCTCAGACCGTTCGTCCTGGTGCTGATGCTCACGGGAGTGGTCTACCTCGGAGTAAGGCGGTTAGTGCTTCCCGACCTGGTCGGGACCTTCGCGGCCGAAGCCTTTCGAGGCGCCACGATGGGCGGGCGCGCTTTGACCATGCTCGGCGTCGTCCAGGAATGGCTCAGGCTGATGCTCTGGCCGGCTCACCTCCAGACCGATTACACACCCCGAGAGATCGAGGCGGCGACCGGCTGGGGGTCGGATCAGTGGCTGGGCGTGGCGCTCCTGATTGCGATCGCGGCTCTTGCCTGGTGGGCCAGGCGCCGCCAGCCGGTGCTGACCTTCGGCATTCTCTGGGTGGCCGTCGCCTTGTTCCCGGTGAGCAACGTGCTGGTGCCCACGGGAATCGTCCTGGCCGAACGGAGCCTCTTTCTCGCCAGCGCGGGGATGATGCTCGTGGTGGGTTCAGCGGTAGCAGCCGTGGAAACGGCGGCCGTGATATCCCGTCCGACCCGACTGGTAGTCGCGGCCGGGGTTGGGGCCCTGGTCCTGACAGGCACGGCCGCCGCGTTTCGTCGCCAAATGGTCTGGCACGATCAGCAAACGCTCTTTACCCACATGGTACAGGAGGCGCCCCTCAGTTACAAAGCGCATTGGGGCTACGGCGACCTGATCTTCCGGGATGGAGACCAGGCTCGGGGAGAAAAGGAGTACCGGCTGGCGATCTATCTCTTCCCCTACTCCTGGTACCTGTTCACCAATCTGGGAGATCGCTACCGCGGGGCTGGTCTCTGCGGACCGGCCGTCAAGGAGTACCATCGATCCCTGCTCCTCCAGGCGGATGCGGTGGCGACCCGTTCCTCGCTCATCGCCTGCCTGCTCTGGCTCGGCCAGTATCAGTCGGCCAAACGGCAGATTCAGATCGGCATCGCGGTTGGGAAGGAATTGGAGAACCTGGCGCTCTTCCGGGCGGCAGCCGATACCGCCATCGCGGAAAATGCGCCGCCGGGATCGGTTCGGGTGAAGATCAAGGACTCGACCGCCACGTCGATGCCCTGACATGATCGGACGGGCGGCGGGTTATCTGGTGGTTTGCCGAGCGCGATCGACTTCGGTAAGGGGGACGGAGGAAATCGATGGCGAAGGCGCAGGGACGACCGCTCGCGGGCGGGGAGGAAAAAGGTTGAAACGGAGGATGTGGAAGAAGGCGGCGACCCCGTCCTTCCAGTTGATCTTCTTCCCCTCGGCGTAGGTCCGTCCGGAATAGGAGATCCCCACTTCCCAGATCCGGGCTTTCGCCTGGGCCAGCCGGGCCGTGATCTCCGGCTCGAAGCCGAACCGGTCGCTGGTCAGCACCAGCGACTTCATCACGGGCGCGCGGACCATCTTGTAGCAGGTCTCCATGTCCGTGAGGTTGAGATCGGTGAACATGTTGGACATGAGGGTCAGGAGGCTGTTGCCCACGGAGTGCCAGAAGTAGAGCACCCGGTGGTCGCCGCCCAGAAATCGGGAGCCGAAGACGGCGTCCGCCTTCTGCTCAATGATGGGACCGAGGAGCCGGCCGAATTCGTGAGGGTCGTACTCGAGGTCGGCATCCTGGACCACGATCACATCGCCGGTCGCCCGCTCGATGCCGCGGCGGATCGCCGCCCCCTTCCCCCGATTCTGCTCCTGGTGAATGACGACGTCGAGCTTCCCCTCGGCCAGCATGGCATCGAGGATCTTCTCGCTTCCGTCGGTGGAGGCATCGTTCACCGCGATGATCTCCATGGGCAGCGGAACTTCCCGCAGCCGCGCCACGATCCCGCCCAGGGTCGCGGCCTCGTTGTAGACCGGCACCAGCACCGACAGGCGCGGAAGCCCGGTCATCGCTCGACCACCTGACCTTCGTACCGGCTCAACTTCCGGTAGAGTGTCGACGGGTCGATCCCCAGCACCTCCGCGGCTCTCGTCTTGTTCCCCCCTTCGGCCTGAAGCACCCACATGATGTAGGCCCGCTCAATCACCTCGAGGGTCGGGTTCTGGTAGGACCGATCGGCCACCAGCGGTTCTTTCCTCGGTTTGGTGATCCGCTCGGGCAGGTGTTGAGGCTCGATCGTGTCTCCCGAAGTCAGCACCACGGCGTGCTCCAGCGCGTTTTCGAGCTCGCGCACGTTGCCGGGCCAGTCGTAGACCATCACGGCGTCGAGGGCGTCGGCCGAAAGGGCCTTGGGGGGGATGCCGCGCTCCGAGGCCAGCCGCTGGAGGAAGGCCTCGATCAGGAGGACGATGTCATCGCGGCGCTCTCTGAGAGGCGGCAGGTACAGCGCGATCACGTTCAACCGGTAGAAGAGGTCGGACCGGAAGTTGCCCCGGCGGATCTCCTCCTCCAGGTCCCGGTTGGTCGCGGCGATGATCCGGACATCGACGGAGACCGCCTCGGTCGCACCCACCGGGATCGCTTCCCGCTCCTGGAGGACGCGAAGCAGCTTGATCTGAAGAGCGGGCGGCATTTCTCCCACCTCATCGAGGAAAAAGCTTCCGCCCCGCGCCGCCGCAAACAGACCCTGTTTGTCCTTCACGGCACCGGTGAAGGACCCTTTTACGTGCCCGAACAGCTCGCTTTCGAGCAGATTTTCGGGCAGCGCCCCGCAGTTGATCGACAGGCAGGGGCCATCGCTCCGGTTGGACATGTTGTGGATGTAGCGGGCGATGACCTCCTTCCCGGTACCGCTTTCCCCCTGGATGAGCACGGTCGAGTCGGTGGGGGCAACCTGCTCCGCGAGCTTGAGCACGTCCATGAAGCGGCGCGACTTGCCGATCGGCCGATTGGTGCCGCTCCGGTCTCGCCGGCGAATCTCCTGGCGCAGCTGCCGGTTCTCCACCCGCACCGCCCGGAACTCCGAGGCGCGGCGGAGGATGGCGATCAGCTCGTCGTTGGCGAACGGCTTCTGGATGTAGTAGAAGGCCCCGGCATTGACCGCCCCAATGGCGGTCTGGAGCGAAGCCTGGGCCGTCATCAGGATGACCGGGGTGACGGGGTCCTGCTCACGGGCGGCCTGGAGGATGTCGAGGCCGCTGACCTGGGGCATCCGCACGTCGGTCAGGACGATATCGAACGGGCCGGCCCTCAGCTGATCGAGGCCTGCCTTCCCGCCCTGGGCGGCGGTCGGCTCGAAGCCCTCTTTCTTCAGAAGGATCCGGAGGGTATCGAGAATCCCGGATTCATCATCGATCACCAGAACGGTTGGCTTCTCGCTCATGCCGCGTCCTCTGCTGTCCAGCGAGATGGGAAGAAGATGGTGAACGTGGTGCCACCACCGGGCTGGGAATCTACCAAGACCATTCCACGGTGCGCCTCTACCGCCCGTTGCACGATCGCCAGGCCGAGGCCCGTACCTCCGCTTCGGCCGGTGACGAAGGGCTCGAAGAGGCGGCGCCGGACCTCCTCCGGGATACCGGGGCCGTCGTCCTTGATCTCCAGACGCACCGGGTTGTCGATGCCGCTCCCACGGGGCATGTCACCCAGCTTGGCGGTCCCCAGCGTCACCGTGATTCTGGCGCTTCCCTTGGCGGCCTGGACCGCGTTGAGCAGCAAGTTTACGACCACTCGGTGGAGCAGGTCTTCGTCGCCGTCGAGCACGGTGCGACCGCCGTGGATCTTGATCTGGGTACCGGGGGTGCAATCGGGGTGCTCCCGGACCAGCTGAGCCGCCGCGGTGGCAACGGCATGCAGGTCCACCGGCACGAACTGGGAGGCGCGAACCCGTGCGAAATCGAGGAACTCGCTCAGGAGCCGGGTCAGCCGATCGCTTTCTCGCACGATCAATTGGGCCAGGACCCGGTCATCGTCGTCCACTCTGGCGGTGCGGGAGAGCTGTTCGACCGAGCTTCGGATCGAGGCGAGCGGGTTCCGGATTTCGTGCGCCAGCGACGCGCTCAGCGCGGCCACGGCCTCCAGGCGCTCGGCCCTGAGGTGCAACTCCTGCAGCCGCTTGAGGTCGGAGATATCCGTGAAGATGGCGGTAACCGAAGGCAGATCGTCGGAATCCCGCTCGAAGGTGGTGGTACTCAGGCCGATCGGGAACATCCGGCCGTCCTCGTGGAGGACCATGCCCTCGCCCCGGCTCACCTTGCGGCCATGGCGGATGGCCGCGACCACCGCGGCCCAGAGCTCGGGAGACCTGAGCTTCAGTTGATCGAGAATAGGCTGCCCGGTGAGCCGCGCGGCGTCCAGATGGAGGAGCTTCTCGCCCATCGGATTGAGAAAGGCCAGGCGCCCGACTCCATCGATGGTCAAGACGCCGGAGCGAATGTGACGCAGGATGTCGTCCGCCTCGAGCCGTACCCGCCTGAGCTCGGTCTGGAGGGTATCCCGCTCCAGCCCGGCTTCCCGCAACCGCGCCGCCAGGCCGCCCACCAGGACGTAGGCCGCAAAGAAGATGGCCAGCTGGCCCCAGAATCCCAGGCCGGCCCGGGTCGGCTGGAAGATGAAGAGATCGGCCCCATAGAACAGCGCGGCAACCACCGGGACGACCAGGCCGGGCCAGAACGGCAACAGCAGGGCGTAGCCGGCGATCAGGAGAATGTAGAGAGCCGGGAAGACGCTGTCGTAGCCGCCGGTGAAATGCACCACCGCGGTGACCAGGCCGAGGTCGGCCACTGCCTGCACGTAGAGGAACAGCGGACTGGGTGCCCGGCCCCTGAGCCAGACGGCCCAATACCCATAGACCGTGAGCAGCGCGGCCAGAATGAAGGCCATGCTCACGATGAACGACAGCGCCGGCTGGGTGGTCCAGGCCAGTTCGGCCCCCACCAGGAGGCCGGTCGCGATCACCCCCCGGGTCGCGAAGATCCAGGAGAGGAGGGTTCGTTGATCCGGTAGGGTCCGCCCTGAGAGACGGGAGCTCGGTGCGTCGGCAGGCAGGGAGCTCGGCGACGGGGGCGTCGCGTCCGCAGGCATGCTGGAAGCTACATCGAACCCCCGGCCGAGGTGCAGGTCCGGGCCCGTCCCGGTGAGCACTCGCGCCGACGTTAGATTGTTTCACCCCGGCATCTCCCACGCCACGACGGGAAGTGAGGTTCCTTGAGCGAGTTCACCGGCTTCCGCCCGGCGGCGATGAGCTTCTTCCGCCGCCTCAAGCGCCGCAACACCAGGGATTGGTTCGAGGCCAACCGGGATCTCTACGAAGACTCGGTGCGCCGGCCCCTGCAGGCGTTGGTCGAGGAAGTGGATGTGCGTTTGGCCCGCGTGGCACCCGAAATCCTCGGAGATCCCCGTCGATCCATCTTCAGGATTCACCGGGACATCCGTTTCTCCCGCGACAAGTCGCCGTACAAGACTCACGCCGCCTGCTGGTTCTACCACCGGGATGCAGGACGGGGGGTCGGCAGCGAGGCGGAGGGGGGTGCCGGGTTCTACTTCCACCTGTCCCCTGAAGGCTCGTTCCTGGGCGGCGGCCTCTGGCATCCACCGCGAAGCGCTCTGACCCGGATCCGGGAAGCGCTGGCCGAGGCGCCAGGCAGATTCGCCAGGATCGTCAAAGCACCCTCGTTCCGGCGACGCTTCGGCGCCCTCGACGATGAGGATGTCCTGAAACGACTGCCGAAGGGATTCGAACCCGGACATCCGGCGGAAGCGTGGCTCCGCTACCAGTCGTTCACCGCCGGCCGGGAGCTCAGTTCTCGGGAGGCGCTGAGCCCCCGACTCCCCGATCTGCTGGCCCGGGATTACGCGGCGCTCTTGCCGCTGGTACGCTGGCTCAACCAGGCGATCGGCTTTCGTCCGGCAACGCGGCGACTCTAGAGCAACTACCGATGGATTCCGGGATCGCCACAGTGCGAATCGACAAGTGGCTCTGGGCGGCACGCTTCTACAAGACCCGCGCCCTGGCGACCGTCGCCGTCGGCGGTGGCAAGGTCCACGTCAACGGCGACCGGGCCAAACCGGCCAAACTGATTCGCGTGGGCGACGAGCTGGAGATCCGTCTGGGGCCCTACCTGCACGCCGTGAAGGTCATGGGCCTCTCCGAGCGGAGGGGAGCGGCGACGGTCGCCGCGCGCCTCTACCTGGAGTCGGAGGAGAGCCGGAGAGCGCGGGAGGCTCTGGCGCTTCAGCTCAAGTACGCGAGTGCTTTGGAGCGACTCGAGGAAGGCCGGCCCACCAAGCGAGAACGGCGAGACTTGCTGCGGCTCAAGCGGCGCCAGTAAGCGCTCCCGAAGCTTCCAGCCTACGCTCATGCCAGCGGATCAGGCTTGCGTGGCGGCGATCAGCTCGCGGAGCGGAGCGGCCGTAATCTCGTGCCGTCCATCATGGACTATCACACGGACTCGGCGGCCCCGGGCTTCCAGCCGCTTCGCCTGAGTGGTCACTGCCTGAAGGTCGAGCAGTGGGTCGTTGCGTCCCGCGACCAGCGTGATGCGGCATCGGAGCCAGGGCTCGTTCCCCGCTTCGGCCAGGACATCCGGCGGAAGCAGGGAGCCCCAGAGAACCAGTTCTTCGATGGGCGACTTGCCACGGAGGGCCCAACGGGTCGCGGTCGGCCCGCCCTGTGAGAAGCCGAGCGCCAGGAGCGACGGGGCACTTTCACCAGCGGCTCCCGCCACGTGCTGGTAGACCTGGTCGAGGTAACCGATCGAGTCGCGGATCTCCTGTTCCCGATCCTCTCGCGTCATCCAGCTGGCCCCTACATGGTCCCCGTGCCGTCCTGACTTCGCGGTCTCGAGGTAGAACCGGGAAAGTGCTTCCGGAGCTACGATCCATCGCGAGTTGTCGGCCACCGATTCGAATGCGGCCAGAAAAGGCTCGGCAAGCTGCCCGTAGCCGTGGCACGCAATCCAGAGGCTCCGTGGATTCGAGCGTTCGGAACCGAGCACGTGATAACGCGCCGTGCGGGCGACGGTCAGGTGATGGGTAGTGTGCACGTGGGTGTCTCGCCCGTCCCCGGTCATCGGGGGTGTGTAGATTATGACCCGGCCGTCGATCCTTTGTCCACTTCGATTCACCCACCGAGAGCGCCAGGATGACACCACGCTCGCATCGCCCGCGCCGCACGGTCGGCGTCCTCATCGGCCTGCTGTTCGCGACCGCCGGAGCACTGCTGGCTCACGACTTCTTTCTCAAGCCGGACGCCTTCTTTCTCCCCTCCGACGCGACCGCCGTGATTCCCATGCTGAATGGGACGTTCGCCACCAGCGAGAACACGGTGGACCGGGCCCGGTTCCTGGATGTCTCCATCGCAACCCCCAAGGGGCGGACCCGGCTGGACACCACTGACATTGCGTTCCGGCACGACACCACTCTCCTCACCATTCACACCGGCCCCTCCGGCACCTACCAGGTCGGTGTGGCCACGCTCCCTCGGGAGCTCGAACTGTCGGGCGCCGACTTCAATGCCTATCTCAAGGAGGAGGCGATCACCGGGATACTCGAGGAGCGGACTCGCCGCGGGGAACTGGAGAAGCCGGCCCGGGAGCGCTACGCCAAGCACGCCAAGACCCTGATCCAGGTGGGCGCTGAGCGGAGCACTCCGATGGGGCCGGCGTTGGGCCATCGAGCCGAGCTGGTGCCCGTGGACAATCCCTACGCCCTGGCGCCGGGCAGATCGCTTCGGGTTCGCTGCCTCCTCGAGGGGAAACCGATCAGTGGCCAGGAGGTGATTGCCGGTGGGACCGACGCCAAGGGGCTGGGCATCCGGGAGCAGGTGTTGCGCTCAGATGGCGACGGCGTGGTCACTGTTCGGCTGGACCGCCCCGGCAAGTGGTTCCTCAAGTTCGTTCATATGGTGCGGAGCCAGCGAGCCGGCGTGGACTACGAATCGGACTGGGCCACCCTCACCTTCGAATTGAGGGCGCCGGACTAGCCTCTGGCGCTCACGGCCCGCCCGGCAGGCCGGGCTCCCGATAGCCCAATTCCCCGGCGCGCACCCCGAGCGGCAGGTGATTCTGCGGCGGCGGCAGGGGACAGGTGGCGAAGGTGGTGAACGCGCAGGGGGGATTGTAGCTCCGATTGAAATCGATGATCACCCGCCCCGACGAATCGGCGGGAGAGATGTAGAGGTAGCGTCCCGCCCCATAGGTGGAATCCGCGTTGGTGCTGTCCTTGAACATGATGAAGTAGTCGGTTGTCCCCCGCTCGGTCACGGCGTCCAGCCGGTAGGCGCGTCCCCCCACCGTGAACTGCACTGCGCCGGGTGTCGGCGTGTCCTCCACCATGTTGAGGATGTTCACGATCCGGATCGTGCGCCCGGCCGGGTAGGGTTCGAAACGCGCGTGGAGACGCCAGGCGGTATCGAGCGGGAAGTAGTGCAGTCCGGAAAAGCCGGTGCGGGCGGGGTGCATCTTGTCCTTGACCCTGACCGCGAACCGCGCCCCCCGATGGATGACGCGAATGGAGAGCGACCCCAGGGCGAGTATGGTGGGGACGCTGTCGTCGTCGGCCCGGACCGGAATGCTGGTGACGGCGCGTCCGTTCTCGGTGATTCCCGAATGAGGAGCCGCGTCGAAACGGACCCGGTCGTCCGCCAGGACGAAAGTGCCGGCGAATCCCGGCGCCTTGCCGGCCGGCAGGTGGATCGCGTTCCCGGGATCGCTCCCCGCCCGATTGTTCCCGGCTTCCAGCCAGAATAGCCCCGCCAGGGTGGTCCAGCCTTCCTCGCCGTTGACCGCATCCAGCCGGTGCGCACGCCAGGCGTCGATGGATGCCCGGTAGGCGGTGAGATCTAGCGGCGGAGCCGGCGGAGGGGCGGGGCGGCAGGCCGCGATCGTGAGCACCGCGCCAGCGAAGAAGTGGAGGAACGCTGCCCCGAAAACATCGCGGCGGCTCCGGTGGAGCCGCCGCGGCAGATCGTCCTGGAATGGCCGACGGATCAAGGGTCGGCCCTACTGCACCGCGTTGACCATATCGAAGATCGGCAGGTACATCGCGACCACCATGCCGCCGACCACCACGCCCAGCACGACGATCATGATCGGTTCCATCAGTGAAAGCAGCGCGGAGACCGCCACGTCCACCTCTTCGTCGTAGAAGTCCGCGATCTTGGACAGCATTTCGTCCAGCCCACCGGTTTGCTCACCGACGGCGATCATCGAGATCACCATCGGGGGGAAGACGCCGGACTTCTCCAGCGGGGCCGCGATCGTCTCACCGCCCGCGATCGACTGCCGGGACTGCATCACTGCATCGTGGATGACCCGGTTCCCGGCCGTCTTGGCCGTGATTTCGAGGCCGTCGAGGATCGAGACGCCGGAGGAGATCAGGGTCCCGAGGGTCCGCGTGAACCGGGACACGGCCGACTTGCGGACCACGTCTCCGATGACCGGCGCCCTGAGCAGCAGGGCGTCAATCTGTTTGCGCCCCTGGGACGAGGCGTAATACCGCGTGAGGCCGAAGATGCCGAGCGCGATCATGAAGATGAGCAGCCACCAGTAGTGGATCAGAAAGTTGGAGGCGCCGATCACGATACGGGTCGGGAGCGGCAGCTCCAGGTTGACCGAGGCGAACATGCTCTGGAACGTCGGAATCACGAAGATCAGCAGAATGGCGATCGCCAGGGCTGCCACCGTCATGATGACGCCCGGGTAGACCATCGCGCCTTTGACCTTGCGGACCAGGGCGTCGTTCTTCTCGAGGAAGGTCGCCAGCCGGAGGAGAATGGTGTCCAGGATACCGCCGGCCTCACCGGCCGCCACCATGTTCACGTACAGGTCGCTGAAGGCCTTCGGGTGTTTGCGGAAGGCATCGGCCAGGGTATGGCCGCTCTCCACGTCGTACACGACGGCCCGGGTGATGTCGGAGAGGGCCTTGTTCTCGGTCTGCTTCGCCAGGATGTCGAGCGACTGGACCAGGGGCAGACCGGAGTTGATCATGGTGGCGAACTGCCGGGTGAAGATCACCACGTCGCGGGTGCGCACGCGGCTGGTCTTGAACCCCAGCTTGATCTCCTTGGGAGCCTCTCGGATGCTCACCATGAGGAGCTTGCTCTTCTTGAGCTGGGCGACCACCTCGTCTCGTGAGGGGGCCTCCATCGTGCCCTTCATGATCTGGCCCGTGCTCTGGTTCCGGGCGGTGTACTCGAATTTCGCCATGGTGAACGTTTCCTCCCGTTAACGGCGCGCCGCGGGGCGACCCTTCTCCACGTGCCCGAATTCCTGCTCCTCCACCGGCGTCTCGCCGCACATCCGGAGGAACTCGTTGGGGTCGCCGGACGCGCGCAGGCACTCATCCTGCGCCACTTCCCGGTTGACGTACAACTGGTACAACGCGTCGTTCATCGTCTGCATGCCGTGCTTCTTGCCGGCCTGTAGCGCGGAATAGATCTGGTGCACCTTGTCGTCCCGGATCAGGGCGCGGATGGCCGGGGTACAGACCATGATCTCGCAGGCCATCGCCCGGCCCCGGCCCTTGGCCTTGGGCAGCAGGGTCTGGGTGATCACGCCCTCCAGTACGAACGCCAGCTGGGCCCGAACCTGGGTCTGCTGGCTCGAGGGGAAGACGTCGATGATCCGGTTGATGCTCTCCGCCGCCGAGTTGGTGTGCAGCGTGGCCAGAGCCAAGTGGCCGGTTTCCGCGATGGTCAGCGTGGCCGCGATGGTCTCCAAGTCCCGCATTTCGCCCACCAGGATGACGTCGGGGTCTTCCCGCAAGGCGTATTTCAGGGAGTTCGCGAAGCTCTTGGTATCGGTCCCGACCTCCCGCTGATTGATGATGCAACTGTGATGCCGGTGGATGAACTCGATGGGGTCCTCCACCGTGATGATGTGCCCTTTCCGCTCCTTGTTGATCTTGTCGATCATGGCGGCCAGGGTGGTCGATTTCCCCGATCCGGTGGGCCCGGTGACCAGTACCAGCCCCCGCGGCCGTTCCGCCAGCTTGGCTACCACCGGCGGGAGTCCCAGGTCCTCGAAGGTCCGGACGTTGAAGGGGATCATCCGGATCACCATGGCCACGCAGCCCCGCTGCTTGAAGCAGTTGCCGCGGAAGCGGGCCAGATTCTGGATGCCGAAGGAGAAGTCCAGCTCGTCTTCGGTCTCGAACCGCTTCTTCTGGTTCTCCGTGAGGACCGAGTAGGCGAGCGAGAGCGTATCCTTGGGGTTGAGGATGTCCGGGGCCGAGGCACTGACGATATCCCCGTCGATCCGGAGCTTGGGCCGCTCACCGGCCGTGATGTGGAGGTCGGAGGCGTCCTTCTCGATCATTTCCTCGAGCAGCGCCCGCAGGTTCACTGTCATGCGGCAGTCTCCTTCACGACTTCTTCGAGGGTCGTCACGCCCTTCTCGATCTTCTTGATCCCGTCCATCCGCAGGGTCAGCATCCCTTCGGTGACCGCCATGTCTCGCATGTCGGCCACCGACGCCCCGCGGAGGACCATGCGCCGCACCTCGGGACTCATCGCCATTACCTCATAGATACCGGCGCGCCCCTTGTAACCCGTGCCGCCACAGGTGTCGCAACCGGTGCCCTTCTGGAAGGGGAGTTTCTTGATCTCCTTGAGCGGCCCCAGGCTGTGGAGGACCTCGTCCGAATACTCGGCCGGTGCCTTGCACTCCTTGCAGATCCGCCGCACCAATCGCTGGGCTACCACCAGGTTGACCGCACTGGCCACGTTGAAGGCCTCGATCCCCATGTCGATCATACGGGTGATCGTGCTGGGCGCGTCGTTGGTATGCAGCGTGGACAGCACCAGGTGCCCGGTCAACGCCGCCTTGATCGCGATGCTCCCGGTCTCCAGATCCCGGATCTCACCGATCATGATGATGTTGGGGTCCTGCCGGAGAAAGGCCCGGAGCGCCGCGGCAAAGGTCAGCCCGATCTCGGTGCGCACCAGCACCTGGTTGATCCCCATGAGATTGTACTCGACGGGGTCTTCCGCGGTGAGGATGTTGGTCTCGATGGTGTTGATCCGGGAGAGCGCCGAGTACAGGGTCGTGGTCTTGCCGGAGCCGGTGGGACCTGTCACCAACACCATGCCGTAGGGGTTCAGGATCGCCTTCATCAGGTCCGCCTCGGCCTTGGGCTCGAAGCCGAACGTGGTGAGATCCAGGGTCAGGTTCCCCTTGTCCAGAATCCGGAGCACGATCTTCTCGCCGAACAGTACCGGCAGTGTCGAGACCCGGAAATCGATCACCCGACTTCCCATCTTGAGCTTGAGGCGGCCGTCCTGCGGGATCCGCCGCTCGGCGATGTTGAGCTGCGAGAGGATCTTCACGCGCGAGGTCAGGGCCGCCCGCATCTTGAGCGGCGGCCGCATGATTTCCTGGAGGGCGCCGTCGATCCGGTAGCGGACCCGGATCTCGTGCTCGAAGGGCTCGATGTGAATGTCGCTGGCGCCGCGACGCACCGCCTCGGTCAGCAGCCCGTTGATCAGCTTGACCACGGGGGCGTCGTCGATCTGCGCCTGCGTCGCCGCTTCCTCTTCCTGCTCCTCGACGACCTCGACGTCCTCGCCCAGCCCCTCCATGTCCCTGAGCAGGGTCTGGAGCTGCTGGTCGCTGGATTCGTAGTGCTTCTCGATCAGCGTGCGAAGCGTGTACTCACCGGCGATAACCGGGAAGAGATCGTAGCGGGTGATGAACTTGAGATCGTCGACGACGCCCGAGTTGGTCGGATCGGCCATCGCGACGGTGAGCGTCCGCCCCTCGCGCTTGAGCGGGAGCACGACGTGCTTGAGAGCGAAATCTCCGGGAATCAGCTTGACGATCTTGGGATCGACCTCAAACCGGGAGAGATCCACCGCCGGCATTCGGTACTGCCGGGCCAGGACCTTGGTGACCTCGATCTCCTGGACCAGCCCCAGCTTGACCAGCACGTAGCCCAGGCGGTGACCGCTGGACCGCTGCTCACTCAGCGCGGAGGACAACTGGTCCCGGGTGATGAGGCCTTCCCGGATCAGGATGTCGCCAAGCCGTTCGTTCCCGGCCGCTGCGGTCGCCATGGCCCCTGATGAGTCCGGAGGATGAGGAATGACAACGGTTTACGACAGCCAGTTAGTAAGGTAGAACAGCGCGGAGGGGTGTCAAGGAGGAAAAGGGCTACTTCACCTCCACGCGGTCCCGAACCCGGTCCAGGGTCGCCGGGCCTATCCCCCCCACATGCACCAGGTCGTCTACCGAAGCAAACGGACCGTGCCTCCCCCGGAAGGTGACGATGCGGCTTGCAAGGGATGGGCCGATCCCCGGGAGTCGCTCGAGCTGTTCGGCGGTAGCCGCGTTGAGGTTGAGGCGCGAGGGCCCGCACGGAGGTGAGTGGCAGTCTGCGGTGGACCGTTGCAGAACAGGTGAGGGATCGAGGGAAAGGTCGTGGGAGACGGGCCTCGGGGTCCCCGAGAACCGTACGTGCGGTGCGATCGCTCGGAGCAGGCCGGGACCGACTCCCGCCACCCGGTCCAGACCGGCCAGGTCACCAAACGGGCCATGGGCGTTTCGGTCGGCGACGATAACCCGCGCCAGGGAAGGACCCAGGTGGGGAATCCGCTGGATCTCCCGGAGAGAGGCCCGATCGAGGTCCACCAGTTCCCCGCTGCCGAGCGGCCGTGAGGCTCGGGCGGCGCTGTCTCGATGTGCCTCCACCCCACGGGCTGGCCCTCCGCTCAACAGGCGGGCTTCCCCGGGCGGCTCCCCTGGCTGGGTCAACCAGGTGCGCGTCGCCTGCCCCGCGACCGCCAGGCCGAGCAAGAGAAGAGCGGCACGGTGTTCGGGGCGAACCATGCCCCAATCCTATTCCGCACCCGGACGGGAACCGGGATCGATTATCCGCCGTTCCTACCAGGATCGCGCCGCCCCTCGCTAGCGATCCCGGATCAGCTTGAGCGCGACGTCTCCCACGATCTTGAGACTGGCCGCGCTTACCTTGTCGATGGTATCGTCCGGCGTGTGCCAGTACGCGTAGTCGAAGTCCACCACGTCGATGGCGCGGATCCCCACCTTCTGCAACTCGACGTGGTCGTCGATCAGCGTGTGCCTGGGGGAGGGCACGAAATACTTCTGGTAACCCAGGGCCGCGGCCGCCGCCCACACCTTGTCGACGATCTCGGGCGCCCCGGTCAGCGAGTTGCCTTCCTCGTAGATCTGGAGGTCCTTGTCGCCCACCAGATCGAAGAGCACCGCGTAGGAGGGACGCGGACCGTCGGGCTGATGGGCGGCGAAATAGCGGGAGCCGATCAGGACGTCCAGCGGGTGGTTGGTGAAGTCGCCGAAGTCCTCTCCGTCCACGAAGAGGAGATCTACTCCCCGCTCCGGCGCGCGCCGATGGAGCGCATCGGCCACTCCCAGAAGCACCGCAACGCCGGACCCACCGTCGTTGGCGCCCGGTACCGGCAGCTGGGGATTGCGCGAGTTGGGGCCATCCGATCGGGGCCGGCTGTCCCAGTGGGCCAGGAGCAGGATCCGCTCGGGAGCCGAGCGATTGAATCGCGCCAGGAAGTTCCGGAGGGCAAGTGAGTCTCCGGCAGCGTCGACGTGGGTCCACGCCTGCACGATGACCGTGTCCGCCCGGGTGCGAAGCAGGGAGTCGAGCCAGTCTCCCGTGGCGCGATGGGCAGGGGTATTGGGCACTCGGGGCCCGGGAGCCATTTGTCGCTCGATCGCCGCGAGGGCGAAGGCGGCATCGAACTCACTGGGTGGCTTGGGACGCTCGCACGACGGCAGGAAGAGGAGAACCAGCCAAGACCAACGGACTCGAGGACTCATGGCTCACGCAGGCTGGGAACCGCCCGGCCGGGGGGCAGGTGAGGCGCGGCCGTGACGCCGACTGCTCTTGAGGGGCTCGCCGGCGCGGAATTATAATGGCTGGCGGAAGCGCTTACAATGTGGAGACTTAGAGCACGTGCGCCTGCTCGACCGTTACATCCTTCGTCAACTGTGGCCGCCGTTCTGGTACGCCTTTGCGGCCATGACCAGCCTCATGCTGCTCAACCAGGTGGCCCGCCGGTTCGGCGACCTGGTCGGCAAGGGGTTGCCCTGGTCGGTCATCGGCGAAGTCTTCTGGCTGTGCCTGCCATTCATCGTCGCCATGACGCTGCCCATGGCGGTGCTCCTCGCCGTGCTCTACAGCATCAGCCACCTGGCCGCGGACAACGAGATCACCGCCATGCGCGCGAACGGGGTGAGCGTTGGCCAGGTGGTGGCGCCCCTCCTGCTGGCCTCCACCTTACTGGCGGTGGTGAACTTCGCCTTCACCGACCAGGTTCTGCCCAAGAGTAACGCGCGACTCCGCAATCTCCTGATCAACATCCAGCGCAAGAAGCCGACGCTGGAGATGCGCGAGCAGGTCATCAACGAAATTCCCCAGGCGGGGTTCTTCCTCAGGGCCAGCCGCATCGATCCCCCCAGCGGCCGCCTGCGCAACGTGACCATCTTCGACCTGGCCCCCAACAAGGGGCGCCGGATCATCTACGCCGACAGTGGCCGAATGGCGATGGCCCCCGGCGGCGCCGATCTCAGCCTGCGGCTCTACTCCGGGTCGATCCAGGAGTTCAAGGTCGATCAGGCGGAGGTGCAGCAACTGACCTACTTCACGATCGACGACATCCGGGTCCGCGACGTGGCCAATCACCTCGAATTGAGCATGGCCGACGACGTCCGTGGGGACCGCGAGATGACGACCTGCGAGATGCTGGGCGTGGTGCACGAAGCCGAGCGGGACATCGCCACCTCCGATCAGCGGCGCGAAGATCTGGTCCGGCGCGATCTGCGATTCATTCTCGGCCTGGCGCCACCTCCGCCGGCCGGTACGCTTCCCGCGCCGAGGCTCAGCGGGTATTGCCTCCTCTTTCACCACCTGGAGAGGGTGTTCTTCCCGAACGCCGCCCAGGCGCAGGCCACCCCACCGGTCCGGGTCCCGCCGGCGCAGTCGCCCGGCCTCGGGCCCGGCTCCACCCTGCATCTCTCCACGTGGGGCGAAGTGGCATCGGCACGCGACAATGAGCGAGGCGCCGGGCTCCGATCGCACCAGTACTCAGTCGAAGTGCACAAGAAGTGGGCGATCAGCGCGGCCTGCATCGTGTTCGTGATCGTCGGAGTGCCGATGGCCCTCCGGTTCCCCAGGGGCGGCGTGGGCCTGGTCCTGGGCGGCGGGCTCTCGGTGTTCGCGCTTAACTATGTGGGCCTCATCGCCGGCGAGAGCCTGGGAGACGAGGGATTCATCTCTCCCTGGCTCGCCATGTGGGGCCCCAACCTGATTCTCCTGGTCCTGGGGTCGATCGGCCTTTACCGGGTCAGCCGGGAATCGGGCTCCACCCGCGGCGGCGACTTCGCGGAGATCATCGACGCTCTCACCAGCCGCTTTACCCGGCGACGCGCGTGATCGGCCTGCCCATCCTGGACCGCTACGTGATGCGGTCGTGGCTCCTGATCTTCAGCCTGACGGCAGTGGGCTTTCCGGTGATCTCGGTGATCATCAATCTCACCGACTCGCTGCAGCGGCTGCTGAGCCGCGGGCTCACCGCCAAACAGATTCTGGTGAGCTACATCTACGCGCTCCCCGAGCACATGTTCGAGGTGATGCCGGCGGCGGTGCTCTTCGCCACCGTGTTCACCATCGGCAACCTGGCTCGGAACTCGGAGATCACCGCGATGAAGGCGGGCGGCCGGGGGTTCCTCCGGCTCTGCACCCCCATTCTGATCGCGGCGATCCTGGCCTCGGGGCTCTCGGGCATTCTGGGGAACCTGGCCCCCACCGCCACCGCCAAGCAGCTCGAGCTTCAGAGGGCCAAGCCCATGCGCCCCAAACTGGCCCGCTACAACTTCGTCTACCGCGCCGAACAGGGCTGGGTCTACACCATCCGGAGCCTCGACCTGAACCAGCAGGCGATCCGGAACCTGGTCTTCGTGCGCCAGGGGCGCGGCGGCGACTATCCCAGCCTCGCGATCGCAGCCGACAGCGCCGTCTTCGACGACACTCGGCACGAGTGGAGCCTCTGGGCTGGCACCAGCCAGCGGGTCGCCGGCCCCGGCGAGGAGCGCATCTTTCATTTCAAGACCGCCCATCTCCGCGCGCTGACCCAGTCCCCCTCGGAACTGATGGCGGAGGCCAAGGCGCCGCAGGAGATGCGCTACCAGGAGCTGCGGGGCTACATCGATGCCCTGAAGCGCTCGGGCAACGATACCAGCAAGCTCGAAGTGGAGCTGGCGCTCAAGCTCGCCCTTCCCGCCACCTGCTTCATCGTGGCCATGCTGGGCGCCCCGCTCGCTTACAGCTCGCCGCGCTCGGGGCCGGCCTTCGGCATTGGCATCAGTCTCCTCGCCACAGTCCTGTTTTTGTCCCTGATTCAGCTCTCCAAGGCAGTGGGCACCAGCGGAGTCATGGACCCCACGGTCGCGGCCTGGGTGCCCAACGCGATGGTCCTGGCGATCTCGGTCTGGCTCCTCGCTCGCGTGCGGACCTGACCGCCGACCATCGTTCTCAGCCGTTATATTTCATGACATATGAGTGCTCGTCCCATCATCGTGGGCACCGGTATCGCCGGCCTCTGGACGGCCTGGCGGCTGGCTGTCGAAGGGCGCCCCTCGGTCCTCCTGACCAAAGGCGGGCTCTGGGATAGCGCCAGCGCGTGGGCACAGGGCGGAATCGCCGTCGCGCTCGGTCCTGGAGACAGCCCGCTTCAGCACGCCGCCGACACTCTCGCCGCCGGCGACGGCCTGTCCGACCCGGAGGCGGTCTGGATCCTGACCAAGGAAGGGCCCGACCGCATCCGCGAACTGCTGGCGATGGGGGCGACCTTCGATCGCTCCGCCGACGGAAAGCTGCGGTTCGGCCTCGAGGCCGCCCACACCAAGCCCCGGGTGATTCACGCCGGCGGCGATCAGACCGGCGCCGCCCTGATCGGCTGGCTCACCGCCATCGTCCGAAGCCACCCGCTGGTCAAGATTCACGAGCACGCCGAGGTCCGGGCCCTGCTGAAGGGGCCGGATCGCGTCACCGGCCTGGTCGCCCAGGTGGGCGACCGGCGAGTCTACCTCCGGGCCCCGGCGGTGGTGCTCGCCACCGGCGGCGTGGGCCAGCTCTACCAGGTCACGACCAACCCCCTGGTCGCGACCGGAGACGGTTGGGCTCTGGCTCATCAGGTCGGGGCCGAGCTCAGGGATATCGAGTTCCTCCAATTCCATCCCACAGCGCTCAAGCTGCCGGGGGTGAATCCGGCCCCACTCATTACCGAGGCGATCCGGGGAGCCGCAGGAATTCTGGTGGACAAGGACGGACGCCGATTCGCGTTCGACGCCGATCCCCGAGGCGAGCTGGCTCCCCGTGATGTCGTCGCGCGGGCGGTGGCCACGGCGGACGCCACCGGTGGAGCCTGGCTGGATGTCCGCGAGATCGAGGACTTCACCAACCGGTTTCCTGGTGTCACGCGGATTCTGGGCGAGCACGGGCTCGATCCCACCAAGGACCTCCTGCCGGTCGCGCCGGCCCTCCACTATGCCATGGGGGGAATCCGGACCGACCTCGAGGGACGTACCACGGTCGAGGGTCTCTGGGCGGTGGGAGAGGTGGCCTGCACCGGTGTGCACGGCGCCAACCGCCTCGCTTCCAACTCGCTGCTCGAGGGGCTGGTCTTCGCCGATCGCGTCGCGCGGGCGCTCAGTCTCGAACCGGCCTTCGACATCGAGCTGGGCACCGGCGGCATCGGGATTAGTCTGCCGGTTGAGGAGCCGGAGGATGCCGACGCTCAGTGCGAGTCGATCCGCCAGGAAATGCGGCTCACCATGACCACCAACGTCGGGTTGCAGCGGACCGAGCGGTCGCTGATCCTGGCCGAGCGGACCCTGGCCCGGCTGGCCCGGCACACGCCTCCCGCCGCCTGGCGGACCGCCTCGGCTTCACCTACATCGATACCGGGGCCATGTACCGGGCGGTCGCCCTGTGGG
>Ga0210073_1000002_pt1 | contig 65805 bp, 58 predicted proteins | sample Browns_ThreeSqC__2_FD_184853 | JGI IMG/M metagenome (GOLD analysis project Ga0210073, IMG submission 184853) | Wetland microbial communities from San Francisco Bay, California, USA, that impact long-term carbon sequestration - Browns_ThreeSqC_D2... | ecosystem: Environmental > Aquatic > Marine >...
CCATTGACCACCTACTGCGCCGTCGCCCCCGGTCACGAATGGCACGGCCCCTATCACGAGCGGGAATACGGGTTCCCGCTTTCGAGCGACGCCGAGCTGTTCGAGCGCCTGATGCTGGAGATCAACCAGGCCGGGCTGTCCTGGCTCACCATTCTCAAGAAGCGCGAGGCATTCCACCGCGCCTTTCAGGGATTCGATCCCGAAATCGTGGCCCGCTATGGCGCGCGGGACCGCCGGCGTCTCCTGGCCGATGCGGCGATCATCCGCAACCGGCTCAAGATCGACGCCGCCATCGCCAACGCGAAAACGGTCCTCGAGCTCCGCGAACGCCACGGCTCCTTCGCCGAGTGGCTGGACACCCATCACCCCCGTTCCAAGCCGGCCTGGGTGAAGCTGTTCAAGGAGACCTTCCGCTTCACAGGCGGCGAGATCGTGGGCGAGTTCCTGATCAGCACCGGCTACCTCAAGGGCGCCCACGTGCCGAGCTGCCCGGTGTACCAGAAGATTGCGGTGCTCAACCCGCCCTGGATGTGGGAGAAGGGGAAAGGGGAAAAGGGAAAGGGGAAAAGGAGTGCAGATTGACGATTGCCGATTGCCGATTGGGTAGGGTGGTGGAATCGGCATTCGACAATCGGCATTCGGCAATCCCCTTCCCGTTCTCCCGTTCTCCCGTTCTCCATGTTCACCCCCCTCCACCTCCACACCCACTTCTCCTTCGGCACCGGGGTCTCCAGTCCCGAGGCGTTGATCGCGGCCGCGCTGGAGCGGGGATTCACGACCCTCGCCTGCACCGATACCAACGGCGTCTACGGAGCGGTCGAGTTTCAGCAGACGGCGGAAACGGCGGGCATCCGGCCGATCCTGGGCGCGCACCTGATGTCTGGAGGAGAGGAGACGGTGGCCCTCGCCACCGACGAAGCGGGGTGGGCCGCGCTCTGCCGCGCCATCACCGAGGTCCAATGGTCGGAGGAGCAGTCGATCCGTCTTTCCTCTTTGCTCGCTCACGATCGCCGAGGACTGATCCTGATCTCCCGCGACATCGGGTTTCTTGAACGGATCTGCCGGTCGAGCGGTCCCGATGACCTCTATGGCGAGCTCCGCCCCGGCAAGGAGCGCCACCAGGTCCAGGCCGCCGCCCGTCGTCTCGGACTGCCCGTCGTCGTCACCGGCGCCGTCGCCTTCGCGCATCCGGAGGATTGGGCCCGCCATCGTCTCCGCCGGGCGATCGCACTGAACACCACCCTGTCCGCCCTCCCCGCGGGAGAGCTCTGGCCCCGCGATGGATGGCTCCGCCCCTTCGACGATCTCGCCCGTCACTTCCCCGATTGTCCCGAGGCGCTCCGGGCCAGCGAGGAGATCGCCGAGCGGTGCCGGTATCGGATCCCGATCGGACGCACGGTGGGGCCGCGGATTGCGGCAGCCGACGAAGCCCTGGCCCGTCTGCGGGCCCTGGCTTACGCCGGCGCGGAGCGCCGCTACGGCACCGTGGCCCCGCTGACCCGGGACCGGCTCGAGCACGAGCTGGCCATCATCGGGCAGAAGGGATTCGCCGACTACTTCCTGGTGGTCAAGGACATCGTCGATCACGGCCCCACCCACTGCGGCCGGGGCTCCGTCGCCAACTCAGTAGTGAGCTACTGCCTCGGCATCACCCACGTGGAGCCGCTGGGCGCGGGGCTGCTCTTCGAGCGCTTCCTCAACCCCGAGCGGAAAGACCCGCCCGATATCGATCTCGATTTCCCCTGGGACGAGCGCGACCGGGTGCTGGCCTACGTCTTCCAGCGGTATCCTCGCCCGCTGGCCGCGATGGTCGCCAACCACAACTGCTTCCGTCTGCGGGGAGCGCTGCGGGAAGTGGCCAAAGCTCACGGCCGGCCTCCGGGGGAGATCCGCGAGATCACCCGCCGGTTCCCCTGGTTCAGCGACGACGAGTCGCTGGCGGAGCTGCTCGCCTCGCACCCCAACTTCCAGGGCCTGCACCTCTCCACCGTCTGGCAGGAGCTGGCGGCGCAGGCGCAGCCCCTGGTCGGTACGCCCCGGCATTTGTCGCTGCATCCGGGCGGCGTGGTCCTGGTCCCCACCGCGCTCACCGACTACGTGCCGATCGAGCCGGCCACCAAGGAGCTGGACGGCTTTCCCGATCTCACGGTGCCCGTCATCCAGTTCGAAAAGGACGGCGCCGAAGACGCCGGCCTGGTGAAGATCGATCTGCTCGGCAACCGGTCGCTGGCGGTCATCCGCGACGCCATCGCCGACGTGCGCCGGCACACCGGTCGCGCCATCGACTACACCACCGACGACCCCGACGACGATGAGGACACCCGCGCGCTGTTCCGCACCGGGCGCACCATGGGCGTCTTCTACACCGAGTCGCCCGCGTCCCGTTTGCTGTGCGCCAAGTCCCGGGCCGAGACCTTCGAGCTGCTGGTCTTGAACACCAGCATCATCCGACCCGCGTCGAATCGGTTCATCCGCCTCTACCTCGAACGGCTGCACGGCAAACCGTACCAGCCGCTGCATCCGTCGCTGCGGGACTGCCTCGCCTCCACCTTCGGGGTCATGGTCTATCAGGAGGACGTAGTGAACGTGTGCGCCGTTTTCGCGGGGATGCCGCTCGCCACCGGAGACGGCCTCCGCAAGGCGCTCTCCAAGAAGCGGCCCGGCAAGCAGCTCGCCTCCTATGCGGTGGAGTTTTTCGCCGGCGCCGCGGCGCTGGGCCGGGACCCCGAGGCGGCTCGACAGGTCTGGGAGATGGTGATGTCGTTCGCGGGATACAGCTTCTGCAAGGGACACTCCTGCTCCTACATCCGGGTGGCTCAGCACTCCTGTTATCTGCGGGCCCACTACCCCGCCGAGTTCATGGCGGGCGTCCTGGCCAACGGAGGCGGCTTCTATCATCCCTTCGCCTACGTGGCGGAAGCCATGCGCATGGGCCTGACCGTGCGGCCGCCCGATATCAACGCGAGCGAGGAGCGGACCACCGGACGCGACTGCGAGGTCCGGATCGGGTTCCAGTTTGTGAAAGGGCTGTCGGCGGCGGCGGTGAAGAAGATTGTCGAATGCCGAGTGCCGAGTGCCGAGTGCCTGGAGGATCCATTCGGCACTCGGCAATCGGCACTCGGCAATCCCTTCACCTCCCTGCCCGACCTGGTTGCCCGCACCGGCCTTGCTGCCGAAGACCTGCGCCTCCTGATCAAGGTCGGCGCCCTGGATTCGATCGCCAACGGCTGGACTCGTCCCATGATGCTCTGGTGGGTGGACAGCAGGGAACGGGGAACGGGGAACAGGGAACGGGGAACGGCTCCGGAACTATCACTGCGTTCCCCCTCTCCTGTTAGGGAGAGGGGGACAGGGGGTGAGGTTTTCGAGAGGGGGACAGGGGGTGAGGTTCCCGCTCTCCGCGAATACTCCATCGAACGAAAGCGCCGCGAGGAATACGAGCTCCTCGATTTCACCACCGATACCCACCCGATGCGGCTCTACACCGACCGGCTCCAGCGGTTCCGCCTGTGCCGGAGCACCGAGCTCGATCGTCACGTAGGGAAATCGGTCCTGCTCGCCGGGATGCTCACCACCTCCAAGCCCGTCCACACCATCAAGGACGAGCCGATGGAGTTCGCTACCTTTGACGATGGCGACGGGTTGATCGAAACCGTCCTCTTCCCGGACCTTTATCGTGAGCGGGGTCACGTCCTGTTCGACCAGGGGCCATTCATCTTTCGGGGAAAGGTGGAGCAGGAGTTTGGAGCGGTGACGGTGACCATTACTCAGCTGGACCGGCTGGAGCGGATGCTGGAGCGAGTCGAGCGGCCGGACCTGCGTTCCTCGACCTGGCCTTCGTCCCCCGAGGTCCGGCGCGATCGATAGGAGATTGGATTGACCATGACGATGAGCCGAGTCGCCGGCTGTGGCGCGGCGGCGTTCGCGATCCTGTCCTGCACCAACACCTATACCGGGGTGTCGGGGTTCCCGGCCGATTCCTCATTGGCGCTGGTCCTGGTCGCCCAGGGTCTCAGTTTCCCGCTCTATCTCACCACCCCTCCCGGCGACACTGCCCGCCTGTTCGTGGTAGAAAAGGGCGGGACCATTCGCATCATCCAGCACGGACAGCTGTTGCCGACGCCGTTCCTCGACATCAGCAGCAAGGTCACCAAGGGCGGCGAGCAGGGACTCCTCGGCATGGCCTTCTATCCCGACTACGCCACCAGCGGGCGCTTCGTGGTGGACTATACCAGCCCCATCGGGACCGCGGGTGCCGGTACCTCGGTCATTGCTGGATACCACGTCTCGGCCGATTCCAACGTCGCCGAGCCCGCCGAATCGGTGATCCTCACCGTCGATCAGCCGTACACCAACCACAATGGCGGGATGGTGACTTTCGGCCCCGATGGCATGCTCTACATCGGATTCGGGGACGGCGGGAGCGGGGGAGACCCCCAGGGGCACGGTCAGAGGCGGGACGACCTGCTCGGTTCCATCCTCCGGATCGACGTGAGCGGCGCCAGCGGATACGCGATCCCGCCCGACAACCCCTACGTCGGGATGGCAGGCATCGCTCCCGAGCTCTGGGATTACGGGCTCCGCAATCCCTGGCGCTTCAGTTTCGATCGAGCCAATGGCGACCTCTACATCGGGGACGTCGGCCAGAGTGCCCTTGAGGAGATAGACGTGTCGGTCGCCGGGGCCCAGGCGGGCCTGAACTACGGATGGAACATCATGGAGGGGTCGAACTGCTACAGCCTCAATACCTGTAATCAGACCGGTCTGACGCTGCCGGTAGTCGACTACACCCACGCGAACGGATGCGCGGTCACCGGCGGATATGTCTATCGGGGAGCTGCGGCGCCGGCGGCGGACGGCGTCTACTTCTACAGCGACTACTGCGGCGGATGGGTCAGGAGCTTCCGCTACCAGGGAGGCCAGGCGACCGAGCAGACCGATTGGCCGCTCCTCTCGACGGGGAGCAGCGTGCCCAGTTTCGGCGAGGACGCCAACGGCGAGCTGTATATTCTGGCCGCCTCGGGACGCGTGTATCGGATAGTGCCGCGCTAGGAATTCGGCGACTGGCGGTATCGAATCCCGCGCCTCAGATTATCGTTGATGCCATACCCCCGACTCGGCCCCAACCGCACCTGGGCCCTGGCACTCTTACCCTGCCTGGCCCTCGCCCCACCGCCCCCCATCACCGCGGACGCCGTGCAGTTTCCGCTCACGGGGTATGACATGACCTACTTCAACTCGGATCAGTGGATCGAGACCCACGCCTCGGTCACCGAGGAGGGCGAGGTAAAGGGAGAGGTCATCTTCTGGAATCAGCAGGTGACCGATCTGTGTGGCCAGGTCGTCTTCGCCATCGCAGACGTCACCGGCCGGGTGCTTACCTATTTCGGCGGAGTCACGGGCTGCATTCGCGGGAAAGGGGCTCACGAAGCCACCATCCACAAGTCCTTCAAGGTGAGGGGCCAGGTCCACCCGAATTACCTCGTGGGCGCTACCCAGTTGCTGGCCCGGGCCATTCAGGACGACAAGGCCCAGTTGACGCCGGATCTGATCCGGCACCTGTTCCCTCCAGGAGCGCGTCGCAACCAAACCTGAAGCGCGCAAGGCTACGTTTCCCGGATGTCCCAGCCAGACGCCGCGGAGCTTGCGGCCCTTGGAGCACGGCTTCCCCCATCAATCCGCTTCGGTACCTCGACCTGGAACTATCCGGGGTGGAAAGGCCTGGTCTATCATCAGGACTATCCGGAACGCGGTCCTTCGGCCCGGATGCTCGAGGAGTACGCCCGCTTCCCGCTGTTCCGGACCGTCGGGATCGATTCCAGCTTCTACGGGCCGCCCACCCCAGCCACCCTGCGCCGATACGCATCGTATCTCCCGGCGGGCTTTCCCTGCGTGAGCAAGGTGTGGGACCGGATCACGGTCCACACCTTCGTCAAGGAGCGCTCTCCCACCAAAGGCGGGGAGCCGAACCCCGAGTTCCTCGACGCCAAGGTGTTTCTGAGGGAGGTCTACGAGCCCTACGCGCAGAACTTCGCGGAGCACGCCGGGCCGTTTGTCTTCGAGTTCCAGGCCATTGCCCAGATGGAGCCTCAGGAGTTCGCCGATCGCCTCGACCGATTCCTGTCCCAGCTCCCCCGGGAAGGCCAGTACGGCGTGGAGGTGCGGAACGCCGAGTTCCTGAGCCCATCCTATTTGGCGGTCTTGCGCGAGCACAACGTGGCGCACGTCTTCAACGCGTGGACCCGCATGCCCTCGATCGGCGAACAGGTCCTGGTGCCCGGCGCGTTTACCGCTCCCTTCGTGGTGGTCCGCGCCTTGTTGCGCCCCGGCCGGGCCTACGCCGAGGCGGTGGAGGCGTTTGCTCCCTATGACCGGATCCGGGAGCCCAATCCCCAGCTGCGCGCCGACCTGGTCGAGTTGATCCGGCGAGCGCTGGCGCTCAGGATCCCGGCCTATGTCCTGGTGAACAATCGGGCGGAGGGGAACGCCCCGCTCACCATTGCGGCGGTGGCGGGATTGCTGGTGGGTGGAAGTGAATCGGGTGGAGCGAAAGGAGAGGGAGCGGTCCCCGGCTAGTCGGCGGCGGCCCGCTTGGATGGCTTGCGGCGCTTGGCCACGGCCCGGCGGCGACGGGGACCCTCGCGATCTGGAGCCTGCGCCGTCTCGTGGGCCACGCGGGCCAGTCTGAACGCGCGGCCGACGCCGTCAGTGCCCGCCAGGCCGACCTCGACCCAGCGACCGTACGGAGCGTTTTCCCCGGTCAGGAACGGCCGTGCCAGCTTCGCCCCCAGGACTTCCTGCCGCTCCGCCTCGGGCAGCTTCAGAACGATCACCTCGTCCAGCAGAAACGCGAACATCCGCTGCTTGGTGAAGAACGCGTCGGCCCCGAACATCCGCTTCGAGGTGACGTCGCTCAGACTCCGCACCGCAGCGTTGATGAACTCGTGGGCGTCGTTCTTCGATGGCGCCATACCCGCCAGGTCCCCCTGAACAAGGCGCGACAAGATACCGCGAACATGCCGGGGGCGCTATTGCCCGAATAGCACCCGTACGCGAAAAAGTTCCGCTCCAGTAAGGAGCAGCATTGAGGCCAGCGGGTGGGCCTTGTGGTTACGAGAGATACGACGGCCGCTACGGCCGGAATGCGGTCAGAGTGTTGAGACCCTGCTCCAGGTCGACGCCCGAAAGCGTGCAGAGTTGGGAGAGGGTTTCGCCGATCTTGTTGTTGGGTGTGGACGCGCCGGCCGTGACACCGATCACTCTGGCACAGCCAAGCCAGCCCGCTTCTTCGATCTCCTCCTTGCGGCCAGCTCCCTGATGGCGCACCCGTCCAGTGGTGAGATCGATGGCCTGGGCGTCCTCGATGTGGAACGTCCGAACGCCCTTGGATCGGCAGAGGGCTGCGAGGTGAGTGGTGTTGCTCGAATTGTATCCGCCTACCACGATCATCATGTCGAGGGGTTCCTGCAGCAGCTGCTCGACCGCATCCTGGCGCTCCTGTGTCGCCGAGCAGATGGTGTCGAAGGTCCGGAAATGATCGGCCAGGTTCACTTCACCGTACCGGCGAGCCATGCTGGCGCCGAACTCCCGGGCGATGGCCAGCGACTCACCGGAGAGCATCGTGGTCTGATTGGCCAGGCCGACCCGCACCAGGTCACGCGTGAAGTCGAACCCTTCGCTGGTGGCCCCTGCGAACCGCTCCGCCAGGGGAGCCGGGTCCCCGTTCTGATCGATGAAGTCGCACACCACCCGGGCCTCCTCCATGTTCAGCACCACGAGGTATCGCCCGCGGGGATGCTTGGTGACCTGACTGGCGGTCGCCTTGGTCTCCTCGTGGTAATGCTTCCCGTGGATGACGGCGGTGAACCCGTCCCGGGCATATCCGTCCACCCGCTTCCACACATTGAGGACCGACCCGCAGGTGGTGTCCACCAGCACGCTCCCCAATGCCCGCAACCGGGCGAAATCGGCGACGGTCACCCCGAAGGCCGGGAGGATGACCACGTCTTCGGGCGTGAGCCCGGAGAAGTCGAACTCCCCGTCCGCGCCGCGCGCCATGATCGCGATCCCCATCTGGCGAAGCTTGTCGTTGACGTGGGGATTGTGGATGATCTCCCCGACCAGGTGGAGGGCGCGATCGGGGAATTTCCGCCGGGCCTCGTACGCGTACTCCACCGCGCGATCGACTCCGTAGCAGAAGCCGAACTCCCGGGCCAGGCGGAAGGTCAGAGGGCCCACCGTCAGGCGATAGTCGTTGGCCCGAACGGCCTGCACCACCCCGCTATGATAGTCGGCGGTGAGCTGCCCCTCGATGGCGGACTTGAGTCCGAAGCCCTTGCGGAAGTAACTGCTCTCCATGTCCTTCAACGCCCTCCTGAGTCATGCGCCGGTCGCAGGGAATCGGCCGGACACGCCGCCGCAGTGGTATCGACCATCGGGACCTCGAAGCTTCCCGAGAGATCGACCGTCGCCTCCCCGCCGATCGGCCGCATCCGTAAACTAAACCGCCCGGCCCAACCCTGGCCCTTCCGCTGGACCGTCACCAGTCCTGAGTCTCCCTGATACCCGCGGACCGCTACATCTGCGAACCAGCGCGACGCCACCCCCGCAGTCGGCCCGGCCCCCGGCGGTGGCGCACCCTTGGCGACCGGATAGGGCCCGGGAACCATGGTGTCGGGCACATAGAGACCGATGGCAACCCCGGTGTCTCCCGTCACCGCCGTGACTTCCAGCAATGCGAGGCGCGGGCACCAGACGGCCCGCGCTGGGAGCGTGGCCTTGCCGTGGTCGGCACCGATCCAGCTTGCTTCGAGGTGCCCGCCGGCAGGCTTTCGCCCGTCACAACCCGTAATCGCCACCAGGACCAGGCCCGCCCAACCGAACGAAACTCGACGGCGCCTCATCCCGGGAGCCCAAGTTGGGCCCGCGCCTCCTCGACGCTGAGCGCGAACGGCTGCAGCCGCTCGATCAGCTCCGGCGGCAGCGGCCGCGACTTGAGCGACGACCGGTCGGTGCAGACCAGTACCAGATGACCGTGCGCGCTGTGCCGGCCGGTCGCCGTATGAATCACGTCGAAATTGAGCGTGATGGACTTGTTCCCGAACCGGCTGAAGTAGGCGGCGACCCTCAGCTGATCATCGAGGCGGGGCGGATAGTGGAACTCGGTGTGGACCTGGACCCGGGGGAGAAAGATCTCGAACTGCTCGAACATCGTGCTGTAAGGCAAACCGGCAGCCCGGAACAGCTCCGTCTCGGCTAACTCGAACAGCCGCACGTAGGATCCGTAGAAGATGATGCCCGCAAGATCCACGTCCGACCAGCGGACATACTCCTCGATGACGAACGGACGGGCGGACATGGGCGGGAAGCTAGTCGTCCACCCGGGAACGGGGAACCGTCTCGGCCCTGCTTTACCGCGCCGGCTGTTACCGGGGCGCCAGCACGGCCACGTCGACCCGCAGGCCCCCGATCCCCGGATTGATCGCATGGCTGAAATCGATCCGGATCAGGCCGTGAACCAGTGAGACCCCGGCGCCACCTCCCACCAGAATCTCGGTCTGCGACAATTGGTCTGCCGCGGCGGCCTGGCCGGCATCGGCGAACAGTACGGGGCGGATCCAGGATCCGATCGGCGCCCAGTCCGCTTGCAGTGCCCACATCGCCTGTCCGCGCTGATACCCATAGTCGAACCCTCGCACCGACCGGCGACCACCCGCGCGGAAATCGGTTTGCGGTAGCCCGGGAGAACTGGCGATCCCGGCCTTGAGACTGAGCATCAGGTCCTTGCCGCCCCGTCCGATCGGTTGCTCCCATTCGCCAAACGCACGCCCCGCAGCGGGCTTCTGCCCGAGCCACCCCTCGGCGCCCAGCAACCAGCGGGAGCGGCCCACTCGACCATCCAGTCGGGCACCGAGTATCCCGAAAGTGCCTTCCTGAATCGGGGTATTCCCCGGAAAGTCACCCGAGCCGCCCAGGAAGTCATTGACGCCCGAATGGCTCTCGGTGCTGACGCTGGAGGCGTCTTCCACCTTGGCGCTCAAGCTCAGGTTGAGCCCCCGGGTCAGGGAGCGATCGAACGCCACCGAGCCCCCCTGCGCCAGATAGTAGTCCGCGTCGTCATGCGCGGCGAACACCCCGTTGAGCGTGTTCCCGAACGACAGCCCTCGACTGAACGGATCCACTTCGCGCAGATCCCGGTAGCCACTGAATGTCCACCGGCCGCCGGGGGCGTCGTAGATGGCATCGAGCCCGGCGAGCACCCGCTGGTCGCTGAATCCGTAGCGGATCAATCCCCGGAGCGACCAGAAGGCGCTGCCCTTGATGCGATATCGGTAGCCCAGGCCGAGCGATGGCCCCTGGACCCGGTTGTAGCGAAAGAGATCGGCCAGTCTTTGGTAGTTGATTCCACCCCTGGGGACACCGCTCAGCTCGGCCGGCAGTCCATCCACAGTGCGGGCCAGATCCTCCTGGACTTCCCTCACCCGCCTCGCGGCTGCAGGGTCGGAGTCCATCTCGAGGGAATCGCCCCATTCCGAATAGCGCGCCAGAGAGTCATTGGACGGGCGCTGGATCTCATAGCGTCCGTTGGCCCAGCGACCGGCATAGTCCCGGGACTCGTGATCCTCCTTGCTCTTGCCTTCCTCGGCGCGCCGCCGATGCTCAGCCGCGATGGAGTCCTTCCGTGCCTTGGCGCTCAAGGAGTCTTGCAGAGAGTCCGGCAGCGGAATCCGGAAAACGATGGGCTGGTTGGTGTTGATGATGTAGTCGTCGAAACTGGTGCTGGCCTCGAAGGGCACCACGAAGTCGCCGAAGAAGGGGATCACGATGTGCCCCGAGACCACCTGCCGGTAGGGCATCCAGTACTTGCCGTCCTGCAAGCCGTACTCGAGGTCGGCGTCGAGAGTGAGGATGCGATTGATGATCGCGTTCTCCTGTCGCGCCTCCACCGAATCGGAATGGGTGGCCGCATGGGGAACCGACCACACCGCCGTTCCCACGTACCGGAAGGAGAGCCGGATCACCTCGGCGGTGGCCCGGTCCAGCCAGAGTTTCCCTGCAATCAGCGCCAGCCCGCTGCGGCGAGGCAGCACCCGAAGCGCCACCAGGTCCAACTGGCGGCCCCCGGGGTCCGTCACCCGGAGGCTGTCCACGATGGCATAGCGGTACCAATCGGGGCCTTCCGCTGCCAGGGGATGCAGGGCGCCACGCTCGGGAAAGTCGGCGCCGAAGACCCTGATGGAATCGCCTACGCCGCGGGGAATGAACCAGGGGCGGTCGAATATCGAGGAGAGGTCCATCCCTTCCGACCGGGAGCGGGCTCGCCGGCCGATGACCTCCACTTGAAGGTCATTGGGCCGCTGCCAGGCGACGCTGATCTGCTGTTCCTCGACGGCGGCGGTGGGCACCAGCTCCCAGCGGCTGCGCCCCAGTCCGAAGGAGACTCGGTACCGGAGCTGGGCCCGATAATCGCTGACGGTGGTGTCCTGCGCGGCGTGCCGCTCGATCGCGCGAGCTACCAGCCGCGCGGTCGCGGAGTCAGCGTAAACGGGGAGTGTGTCGGGGGGAGAGGCGAGGAGCGCGGCGCCGAGAATTACGACGTGTGCGCCCATTTACTCCGGCCGTCGCGATGGAGACCGTAGGCCTTCAGGCGGCGCCAGAGTGTGGTCCGGCTGATTCCCAGATGCCGGGCTGTTTCGGCCAGCTTCCAGTTATTGGCATCCAGGGTCCTGACGATCGCTTCCTTTTCCCGCTGGGCCAGGGTGGTGGGGCCTTCCACACCAGGAATGAAGACCGCCTCTCCCAACTCGAGACTTCCGACTCGCAGCGGCCGAAGACGCCCTCCCATGGTGGCCAGGCGTGGCATCAGGGCGCCGGCATCGCCTCCCGACTCCGGCACGGTCTTCAGTGCCTCGCGGGCTTGCTGATTGGCATAGAGCAACCGGCCTTCACCATCGAAGACCAGCACGCCCTCGCTGAAGCCATCGAGTAGGGCCTTGGCCAGCGGGGAAAACACCGAGGGCTGCGGTGTGGAGTTCAGAGTTGGTTGATCCAGCATATGGCAAATATACGCTGAAGTTTGGACCTGGTTTCAAAACGCAGCGTCATTGAACAGACGACAAAAAGCATCTAACGCTTTGTTAGACAGCAGGTTAGGCCTGATCGACAGGGCTCGGATCGACCGAATCCCGTTCTATCCGCTCCTACATGTTTGACGAGTCAAGGCTGCGAGAATGGACACGGTTCGTCCCAGACGCCGATGGTAAGACGGGGGTGTTCGATCTATTTGAAGCGTCGGCGAGGCCGTGGCCGGTGTCGCGCCGAGCGGCCCGACGGAAGGTTTCTTAGCTGATCACGCAACGAGGCGAGACCCTCGCTTCGGATCCCCAGACGCTCGACCTCGAAGCGGATTGGCCGATCCAGCACTGGGAGATCGCGGTCCCGCAGGCGCCGAGCTTGACCCTCGCGAAGACGGACCACGACGATCCCCTGACCCCCTTCCAGTTCGTAGCGCAGGGGAACCGTGTCTCCCAGAACCCGAACGGCGGACGGGAGGTCGAGCAGGCGATGCCTGGTCTCCTCGTCGACCCTGGAGCCGGTTTCCAGCACGAGATTGGTCCTGAGGAACTCCTCCCAGCTTCTGACGGTCCCCACCTGGTTCCGGAGTTCTCCTCGCAGCACTTCCGGGGACATCGCGGAGATCGCTCCACCAGACCGCCGCCACAGCTCGTCCATCTCCTGGACTGCCCGCCGGATCACACCCTGTTGGGGGTGCACGGTGGTTCCCTCCACCAAGGCGGCCGCGAGACAGTCTCGCAATGGATTTTCAAGCTCCGGAGGGGCCAGGCCGCGGAGCGGCTCCACCTGACTTTCCAGGTCGAACCCAAAGTAGGTCAACCGCCGGACCACTGTGGGATGCTGGTTCCGACTCCGCCCGGTCAGTTGGACCCGAGCTGGCCCTGACCGGGCAGCGGCGCGGACGATGTCGTAGGAGAGAGTCGTCCCCTCGATTGAGGCCCGCGCCACGCCGAAACGGTCGGCGAAGAATCGAAGGTTGCCCGCCACGGCTCCCCAGCTTCCCGCCACCGAGGTGCGGGAGACCCGGGCTTCCTGTCCATCGGCCGTCTGCTCGTCGATGACCAGATCGAATGGCATGATCCGCGCGAGGAGCTCGGCAAGGCGCTTCTGGAGAGGCCGGGTTGCGTAGGGGAACTCTCGTGGCAACGGCTGTTCCAGCGACCGGTAGACTGAGGCAGTTCCGAGCGCAATGTCCTCGATGGCTTTGATGAGGACGCCCCGACGTTCTCCCCATTCCTCCAAGCCCTCATCGAACAGATGCCGGGGAAGGCCGTACACTTCGCCCAGGTACCCATGCTGATTGACCGCTTCGGCATACAGGTGGTACGCGGTCAGGTGATCGCTGCCTTCTACCAGCACGCCGTGGAGGTTTCGCTCCTCGCGGGTCATCCGATGCAGGGAGTCGATATTGGAACAGACTGCCAGGATGGGCAGCAACTCGGCCTCACCATGAATCAGGAGCTCGCCCCAAGGACGATCGACCGGCAGTGCCTCCACCTCGCGGCCATAGGCAGTCAGCCGGCCCTGGTCGACCAGACCACGTTCAGTCAGGGTGCGCACCGCAGCCGCGTAGGCCGGCCGATCGAGGGGGACCGGCAGGTCGAGTGAGCGGGCATCAACCCCCAGCGCCGCGCAGGAAATGGCGACCCGTTCGGCATCACCGGCCAGCTGAAACTCGGGAGGAGTGGGCCTCAGCTCGGCGAACGCCAGATCCCGGTCCGAAAGGATGTAGACCTCGCCGTTGGGCACCCGCCCGTGCACCCGACCTGCCATCTGAAGAATCTCGTTGGCCCCAAGGTAGAGACGGTGGAGCACGTTGCGGCCGCGCTCGACCACGGTCGCATACCTGGCATCATAGATCACGACCGTGTCGAGCCCAGGCACATTCAACGCCGATTGGCCCGCGGCCGTCATGGCAAGGAGGAAGGGACGGGGGACCTGTCCTTCGAGGAACGGGCGGATCACCCGGATCGGCTCACCTCCGTGATAGAAGGCGGCGTTCAGCCGTGGCCAGCGTTCTCCCAGATTGGCCGCCAGCTGCTCGACTTCGGCACGGGTGGGAACAAACACCGCGACTCCCCGCTTCTCCTTGATGGCCCGCCGCACGAACCGGTCGTCGAGGAACGCTTCCGCCTGAAGCTGCACCACTTTGACCCTGGCCTTGAGGGCAGGATCGAAGGCCGAAGTCTCCAGCACCTCGGCGCTATCGAGGTAGGCGGCGAAAAAGGCGGGATCCACCGTCGCGCTGAGCCAGATGAATCGGGAGTGCGCCCGCTTTCCGAGCGCGAGGCAGAGCTCGAGCTCGGCGGAGGTCTGGTGAATTTCGTCAACGACGATCGTGTCGTGGCCGGTGATCAGATCGTCCTGGAACCAGCGCCGGGCGATACCGGTCGTTACGATGACGACGTTCCAGGAGGGGGTCTCGGGGGTGGCCTCCCGCTCCCGGTTGACGACGCCGAACCGGAGGGGCTCCTGCAGGATCGCTTCCGCGATCGGCCTGATGGCGAGTGTCTTACCGGTACCGGTGCCGGCCACAATCCCGAAACCACGGCCCGAACGCGCCAATTCGCGGATCTCGAGGCCGTGTTCCCGCTCGAGCACCGTCTCGACCGACACGCCCAGGGCGAGCTCGATGGTTTCGCAGGCGGCCCGGGTGGGGGCGATGATGATGACCCGGCCTCGCGGATGGACCGCGCGGCGATAGGCGTCGGGATCTGGTGGGAGAAAATGGTCGCGGGCGGGTAGCACCGCGGGAATGAATCACGGCGGGGGGGCAAACGCAAACATCCCCGCTGGCGGCGGGGATGTTCGGCTCCGGGCCCGGAGTCTATGACCTCAGGCGCTCAAGGCGCTCTCTGCAAGAGTCTGCTTGTCTTACTCATCCCCCTCATCTCGATCAGGGCGGTAATACCTGCCGTCCCGCTGGTAGACCACCACTCGCTTGAATCCTCGGCAGTCGTCGAGGCCGGTGAAGTACCGGTCCTGGGTCTGGTCGTAGTAGACCACGACTTCTTGATAGCCATGCCGACGCCAGTGACCGCGCCCCCTGCCGTGACCGTGGCCGACTCGCTCAACCACCACTACCCGAGGAGCCGGTGCCACCACGAGCACCCGAGTCGTCACAGGATGCGGACGGGGCTCGTAGATCGGCCGATACCCTTGAGATGCAATCACCAGCCTCCCAGCGACCTGGCCACCGTACACGTTGATATCAGCCACCACTTGCTGGGCCGAGGCAGAAACGGCTGGGAACATCAGCAGAGCCGCGACGAGCATGGCGCTGGATCTACTAGTCATGGTTCCCTCCGAGTATTGACCGAACGCCCGTAGGCAATAGCCAAGCCCGTGCCACTTTATAAAATGTTGTCACTAAATGACTTAGCTGACCGCCTGTGAGCCGGGGTTGTCCTACGTGCAGGACGATGCCTGGCATGAATGGAGGCAGAAGTAGTCGTGTTTGCCGCGGGCGTTGGCGTTGGCCAGGAGGACCGTTCTGGTTCTTGACACGATTTCGGGCGGGGTCCATACTATGGCCCCTGAGGTTCCCGCACTCAGATCCGAGCTGCATGCGGAGGCGGGACCGGCGTGCGTAATGTCGCGCCCCTGTTCCCCTCATCGCCTCTGAGCCGAGCTCTTCAGCCAGCGAGATCTCTATGTGGTGGCAACAACTACTGTCCTTTTTCAAATCGCAGACGGAGGCAAACATGGCAGCGGATTTCTTTATTGGCGAGTCACTGGTGGGTGATGGGAATGAAATTGCGCACATCGACCTCATCATCGGCTCCAAGGCAGGCAGCGCCGGCAGTGCTTTCGTCAACGCGCTCTCTCGCAACACCGACGGCTTTACGACCCTGCTGGCGGTCGTGACTCCGAATCTTCCCTGTAAGCCCGACACCCTGTTGTTCAACAAGGTCACGATCAAGGGCGCCAAGCAGGCGGTCCAGATGTTCGGCCCCGCGCAGGCCGCCGTGGCCCGGGCCGTCGTCGACAGCGTCGCTTCCGGCGTGATCCCCAAGGACAAGGCCAACGACTGGTGCGTCCTGGTGGGCGTGTTCATTCACTGGCAGGCGGCGGACGACAAGAAGATCTTCAAGTTCAATTACGAGGCGACCAAGCAGTCCATCGAGCGGGCCCTGAAGGGTCTGCCCACGGTGGATCAGGTCCTCTCGGGCGCCAAGACGGCGCGCCACCCGTTCGCGGGCGGCGCCGAGGGCTAAGCGCTCCCAGCGTTCCCGGCGCCACGGTATATGGAAGGGGGGCGGGGCGGTCCCGCCCCTTTCTCATGCCGGTCAGCCAGGATTTCATTTCACCTTTCAACTCCGCTCCGGTTCCGGGTAACCCTCGATGCGAAAGCTTCTGTTGCAGCTCGACAGCTCCCGTCTTCCCAGCGTCTTCGATCAGGTCGTCGCCTATGACGCCGGAGTCGACCACATCATGAGCTATGGTGGTGTCGTCGAAGGAGACGTTCGGGACCTGATCCATGGCTGCATCTTCACCCGTGGCCCCAAGGATCTTCACAACACGGCGGTATGGATCGGGGGCAATAACATGTCGGTTGGGGAGCAGCTGCTGGCCTTGGCGGTGGATTCGCTGCAGCCCCCCCTCCGTGTCAGCATCATGCTCGACTCGAACGGCTCGAACACCACCGCGGTAGCAGCGGTGGTCAAGATCGAGCAGGTGCTGAAGTCGGTGAAGGGTCGGAAGATCGTGATCCTGGGCGGTACCGGGCCGGTCGGCCAGCGGGCGGCGGGTCTTCTGGCCAAAGACGGCGCTCGCGTCACCCTCACCTCGCGCAAGGCCGAGCAGGGGGAGAAGGCCCGTCAGTTCGTCAGCGCCAGGTTCAACGTTCAGGTCGAGTCCACCAGCATGCCCGATCCGTCGATAGTGGGTGAGGTCATCGCCGGGGCTGACGTCGTGCTGAACGCGGGAGCAGCCGGCATCCAGATGGTCCCGAAGGACGCCTGGAAAGCCAACAAGAGTCTCAAGGTCGCCGTGGATCTCAATGCCGTTCCTCCCCTGGGTATCGAAGGGGTCGAGGTCATGGACGCAGGTATCGTCCGGGACGGCGTGACGGTCTTCGGTGCCTTTGGAGTGGGGGATTTCAAGACCAGGCTTCACAAGGCCTGCGTGGCCAAGCTGTTTACGAAGAGCGATCTGGTGCTGGACGCAGAGGCCATCGCGGACGTCGCGAGGGAAATGGTAGCCGGGAAGAAGTCCTAGGCACCGATGCGGGTCCTGGGGATCGATCCCGGCACGGTCAGCATCGACGTTTGCGGGCTCGCGGATGGAGTGGCGTATCTGGATCGCTCCATTCCGACGGAGGAGGCCCTCGCCGATCCACAGGCGTTTGTAGAGTTGTTGCGGAGCGCAGGCGCACCGAACCTGGTGGTGGGGCCATCCGGCTATGGCCTCCCCCTGGTTCAGGCTCAGGCCACAACGGATGCCGACCTGCGCCTCGCTTTTCTCGCCCCCCAAGGTGAGGAAGGCGGCATCGGAGGATTGCGGCGCCTCGCGGTTGTGCTCAAAGAGTCCGGGCTCCCCGTCATCTACACCCCCGGCGTCATCCATCTCGACACCGTTCCCCCTCACAGGAAGCTGAACCGGGTGGACCTCGGCACCGCCGACAAGGTGGCCGTGGCTGCCCTGGGGATCGCCGAGCAGGCTCGGCGAATCGGGTGTCCGCCCAAGAAAACTTCGTTCATCCTGCTGGAGCTGGGAGGGGCGTTCAGCGCGGCGATCGCGGTGCGCGAGGGTCAGATCGTAGACGGGCTCGGCGGCACCAGTGGAGGGATCGGGTGGCGTTCCTCTGGAGCTCTGGATGGCGAGGTCGCCTATCTCGCCGGAGCGGTGACCAAGTCCATGCTGTTCGAGGGTGGCGTCAGGTTCGCAGCCGGAGTCCAGAGACTGGGTGAAGCCGTGGCCCTCGAAGCGCTGGTCGAGGGAGCCCTCAAGGCAGTACGAAGCCTCCAAGTCGCGGTTCCCGCGCCTGGAGAGATCCTGTTATCGGGTCGATCGCTCGATGCGCCTGGAGTACGAGCCAGGCTCGAGCCGGCGCTCTCTGCTATCGCCCCGGTCCGGCGACTCCAGGGCTTTGCACGGACGGCAAAGGCGGCCGCCCAGGGAGCGGCGATACTCGCGAATGGATTGGCGGGCGGTGAATGGAAGGAACTGGTCGACACGATGCGATTACGCTCGGCCAGCGGCACGGCACTCGACTATCTCGTGGTGATCTCGCCGGCGACCGCGCGCCGCCGATTGGGATTGCCCTGACGCTCTAGGCGACCGTCTGCTGGGCCAGCCAGGCCACAGCAACGGCCGGCGCGCAGTCCGAGATTCTTTCCCGCTCCACTCCTCCCTCAGGCAGCAGGCGCCCGAAATCCAGATACGGCCGATTCCGCCGGCCGGCAAACTCTTCCGCGACAAAGCGCCCGACCCCTGCGCCGACGATGGGGGCCTCATCAGGCAGCTCCCCACGCGAGAGCAGGCGATCGCAGGCGTCTTCGATGCGCCGGGCCTGCGCCCGCGCCAGCCACTCGGCAAGCCGGCGCCAGGCGGCGGGAGGCGCCGAATCGAGATCGCGACCGATCATCCGGGCCAGGCGACGAGCACTGGCGGTCACGGTCTTCTCTCCGTTGTCCGCGGCAGGAAGTTGGTCGGCGCCTTCGGGTAATCGACCCGTGAGCCGGTGGACATCCGCCGAACTGGCGAAGTACTCCGCCATGACCGGAACCCAGGATCCCGAGAAAGGCACCTCTTCGGCGAGAGCCATGATCGGGGTACGGACGACCCCGGTATACAGAAGTTCCCCAGCCAGGAGACGATCCGAATCTCCTTGCCCTACCGTCCTGACCATGCCGCCCTGGACGACCGCGAGATCGGTGGTGGTGCTGCCGATATCGATGAACAGGGCAGCCTCGAGGCGGGAAGCAACCAGGGTAGCGCTCGCCAACCAGTTGGCCGAGGCGATGCGGTCAGCCGCATCCGCGGCCTGCCCGCTCCCGACGAATCCGCCGGCCCCGGCGTAGACCAGCAACTTGGCATCGGGGAGGCGCTCGCGAACTTCTCCCACGAGCCGGGTAACGCCCTGGGCTCGATCCGGGAACAGATCCACCATTTCGCCAGTCATGGTGAGCCCGTGTAACGCGGAGCGTCCGAGAGTCTTCGAGGCCTGCTCGAGGGCGGCGTGCAGGTGCGGAAGTCCCTGCCAGAGAGGACAAGGGATCTGAAGGACGTTCTCTACCCTGCCCGACCCGCCGAGGCGCGCCGCCTTGAGATGCGCACCTCCCAGATCCCATCCGACCACCGACTCACGGCGCATGACACGCCTCCAGGTCCAGATCCACCGGCACCGAGCCTTCGGGGGCCCATGCCTCAAACTCCGCTCCGAAACCGAGCGAGGCCAGCACCAGGCCGGCGGGGTTCACGCCGAGGGCGCGGCGAAGCCCGGCATACGAGGTGGTCAGCCTGGGATTGATTTCCAGCATCACGAGGCCTTGCTCAGTACGCACCAGATCGATACCCACGTAGCCGGAGAGGCCGGGAATCGTGGCGGCCACGAGCCCGGCCATTCGAGCGAAGTCACCATGTGGGTCGGGAATCGCGTTGACACTGATGGTCTCGAGAGAGATCCGATCTCCGGCGAGGCAAATCCACTGGCGGTTACAGGAGAGCAGTTGCGCTGTCCCATTGGCGCATACGAGCGAAAGGCTCAGTGCCTCCCCGTCGATCCAGGGTTGAGCGACTCGGCCGGCGGCCACGCCGAGCATTCGCCGAGCGGCCTCCCAATCCTCGACCAGCACGGCCCATTCGCAGCCGGCGCCGTCGTCGGGCTTGACAACCCATCGCCCGGGCAGAGGCGGGATCGGCTCGTCAGCGTGGAAGGTCGGAACGACGGGAATCCCAGCTTCATGCAACGCGGCAGCGGTCGCATGCTTGCTGGCGGCAAGACGCACGGCCTCCGGGTGGCAGCCGATCAGCAGCTTCCGCTGGTCCTGCGTCTCGCGAGCAAGGCGTTCCAGGATTCCATCGGTTTCGGGGGCGGTGGGCCAGGCTGCATCCGCAGCGGCGAGACCCCGTCGATAGAGCGAGAGGGAGTCCTCGCCGGGAAGAGGCCACAGCGGCTCGGCCCCAGGCAGTCCCGCGAGCCGGGGGTCGCGGCTGGCGACGACCGTAATCCCCGGAAGCGCGGCGAGATCCTCGACCAGGGCACGCGCGATGAGATCTCCCTCGTGGGCCAGGCTGGCCGGGAGGGGCTCTCCGGCGTGACCGCCCCCGGTGAAGTGTTCGTAGACGAAGATCCTCATCGCCGGGGCGTCACCGCGACTCGCCTGGTCAGAAAATCGTCGACCAGACTCTGGGCGATGTCCTGCTGGGTAACGCCCTGCAGACCCTTCCACGCAGGCATGCTGTTGACTTCGAGCACCTGAAGTTCACCGGCCCGGCCGCGTACCAGGTCGACTCCCGCATAATCGGTCCCCACGGCGGCGCAGGCCGCGACCGCCAGTCGCTGCAGATCGGGGTCGAGAGGAACGGCCTCACAGCGACCGCCCTGGGCGACGTTGTTGACCCAGCTGGTACCCCGCCGCACCATGGCCGCGATGGCCTGGCCGGCGATGACGAAGACCCGCCAATCGTGCCAGCCACCATCGCCGGGGCCGGTTTCGACGTAGCGCTGCAGGTACCAGACGCCGTTGCACTCTTCGGGGCGCGGAAGGTCACCAATCGCCTTCAGGCGTCTGAGACCGTTTCCCTGCGACCCGAACAGTGGCTTGGCGACGACCTCATGGCCCAGCCCGATTTCCTCTCGCAGAAAGGTCCCGGCCTCTTCGGACGACTCCGTCACGACGGTCGGCGGCGTCAGCAACCCGGCGCGCTGGACCAGGAAGCTGGTCATCCCCTTGTCCACGGTCCGCTCGATCGCGCGGGGATCGTTGTAAACCGGTATATCCAGCTCTCGCAGAGCGTGGAGGAAATCGAGTCGAAGGACGACCTGGTCCAGGGTTCCTCCGGGCACACCACGCACGAAGACCCCATCCGGCAACGTCTCCTCGAACCCCGGAATGGTGAGGCCTTCGATGCCGTTGGCGAGATCGAAGCGGCATCGGAGCAGACTGACGTAGCTGGTCTCCACCTGTCGAGCCTCGAACGCACGGCGGAGGCGCTTGCCGTGCCAGCCCGGGTCGTCGGTAGCGATGGCAATGCGCAGCGGAGTGCCGGGACCACGTGCGGAAACGGGGAGGGCGGAGAGTACCGTCATGCGGTCGCCTGGGTAATGGACCGTTGGACCTGATCGCCTCGACGCCGGAGCAGCATGAGCGCGCGCGCGCCATCGGCCGCGGCAGCGTGCACGGTGCAGACCGGATCGCCGGGAGCCAGGAGCGCGCCCGGGTGTGGAAGGTCGCGGCACCACTCGGCGTCGGGAAACGCGTCGCCCACTCGCCCAAGGGTCGGGGCGTAGATCACGGCGTGGGCTCGCACCGCCCGCGGCCGAGCCGGCCGAAGTGGTAGCTCACCGTGGCAGGCGCGGAGGTGCCAGTCGAACAAGCCCTCCGGGTAGTCCGAATCGTAGAGATCGAGTGTCGCGGTGGGGCGGGGGTTCACTTCGAGCGCGGACCATTGGTTCTCACGAAGGAGAAAGTCCAGGCCGTTGAGTCCTACCAGCCCTGTGCTCTCTACCAGAGCATCGAGCCGGGCGCGGAGGTCGGCCTCTACCGGAGGTGGCAGGGAGACCCCCCCTACCGCACCTCCATAAAGGAAGGGGAAACCGGGGCGGGCGCTGGCGGTCCATTGCTCATTGAAACCGAGGACACAGGCTCGGCGCCCGTCGGCCAGGAAGAGAGCGGAGAGACGCCGGCCGGTTTCGAAGCGCTGAAAATAGGTGTGGCGCGAGACCGGTCCTCGAGAGGCTATTCGCACACCGGAACCCCCGGCGCTGCCCGGTTCCTTGGCCAGCCAGCCCTTCGGGATGCGGGGGCGACGCGAACGGATCTCTGGATGGTGGATTGCCAGGCGATCGAAAGTAGGAAAGATGTGCGCCGGATTTCTTACTGCCGCCACCACGGCAGGCAAGTTACCGAACAGGCGGCGGCCAGACGCGAGACGCGAGAGGAGACCAGTCCGCCCCTCAAATCCCGAACCGTAAACCAGGCCGGCAGACCGAGAGGGGGGCGCCAAGGCGGCCGCGTGAGCCAGAAGCAGACGAGGGTCAAGTGACACCCGGCGCGGGGAAACGGCGGAGCGACAATCCTGGGCCAGCGCCCGGGTATCCCGGTCGGCAAAGCAGTCGAGCACCACGACTCGATGCCCGCCTCGGACTGCCGAGGCGGCGAGCGCGCGCCCAGTCACGGCGGCAACGAGAAAGGGCTTCGGCTCGGCCGGCATACCTGGATGTGGTGTGGAAGCCTGGCGAACGTCTCGGTGGGCCGGTTCATCTCGCTCTGGCGCATGGCGGAGACCCGGCCGACGGAAACATATGTACAGGTGGAAGGTTGTCCATGCCGGTCTGAGCGCCCAAGCGTCAGCCGCAGACCTCCAACCTGCTGGCACCCGCTCCGGTTTGGTGTTATGCTGTCCCGCTTATGGCTCCGGCGACCAAGTCCACCGAAATCCGAGACGTTTCTTGCCCATTCTGCGGCCTGGTCTGCGACGATCTGGTCGTGACGGCGTCGGCGGATCGGTTAGCCGTGAGGGCCAACGGCTGCCGGATCAGCGAAGCCGCCTTCGCCCGCCCCGCCGGCGACGCTCAGCCACAGGTCAATGGCAAGGCGACCACCCTGGACCTCGCGGCCAAGGAGGCGGCCAGGTTGCTGCGGGGAGCGCATCAGCCCCTGTTCGCCGGCCTGGGGTCCGACGTGGCGGGGGCACGCGCCGCCGGCCGGCTGGCGGAGCGCTGCGGGGGCGTGCTGGACCACATGAACTCCGCCGCCGCGCTGCGCAACCTCTTCGTGCTGCAGGACCGCGGCTGGATGACCACGACCATGTCGGAGGTGCGCAACCGCGCTGACCTGCTAGTGGTTGCGGGAACCGACATCGTCTCCCGGTTTCCGCGCTTCTTCGAGCGCTGCGTGGCCAACTCGGAGACCCTGTTCGGCAAAGACCGCCGGTGCGAGGTGATCTGCCTCGGCCCTGCCCTTCCGAGCGGAACCAAGCTCTCCGGCCCGGCGCCCCGAGTGGTTGCCTGCGATGTCTCACGCCTGCATGAAGCGCTCGGGGTGATCCGCGCCCTCCTAGCGGGGCGCCCGCTCCAGGCCAAGGAGGCGGCGGGGATCCCGCTCGCGGTCTGGAAGGAAGTGACGGAGAAGATGCGCGCCGCCCGCTACGGGGTACTCGCCTGGACGGTGGCCGATTTCGACTTTCCCCACGCCGAGCTCACGGTTCACGCTCTCTGCGATCTCATCAAAGATCTCAATCAGACGACGCGATTCAGCGGGTTCCCTCTGGGCGGGAGCGAAGGTGACCTGACGGCCGACGCGGTGGGCTTGTGGCAAACCGGATTCGGCTCCCGCACCTCGATGGGTCGGGGCTTTCCGGAATACGACCCCTACCACCTGTCGACGCGAGGCTTGCTCCAGCGGGGCGAGGCAGATGTCCTGTTCTGGATCGCGAGCTTCGATCCGACGCGCACGCCGCCAACCACGACGATTCCGACCATCGTACTGGGGGCCGCCGGCATGGCGCTCGAGAAGACGCCGGCGGTGTTCATTCCGGTGGGGACCCCGGGCGTCGACCACGCCGGGCATCTGTTCCGCACCGACCGGGTGGTGGCGATCCCGCTCCGGCAGCTCCAGCGGTCGAGTCTGCCGAGCGTGGCTGATGCGATTGGCGCCATCGAAGCGGCATGGTAGACTCGAGACCACTCTCACTCCCTCATTCGTCGACGATTCCGACCTGACATGCTCCTCAAGTTGAAGGGCGGCACGATCTACGACCCGGCCCATAGGGTAAACGGGAAGGTGGGAGATCTGTGGGCACGGGACGGCCGCATCGTCGCGGGACCGGCGCCGGGGGAGCGGGTGGATCAGGAGTACGATCTCACCGGACGGGTGGTGATGGCCGGGGCCGTCGACATGCACACCCATATCGGCGGCGGCAAACTCAACATCGCCCGGGCAATGCTGCCGGAGGATCACCGCCGCGATCCCGTTTTCCGGACCGCGATCACCCGGGCATCATGCGGCCACGCGGCGCCGGGGACGTTGGCCGCCGGATACCGCTACGCCACCATGGGGTACACGGCCTGCTTCGAGCCGGCCATCCTTCCGGTCAACGCCCGCCAGGCCCATCTCGAGATGGGTGACACGCCCATGGTGGACAAGGGCGGGTACGCCATGCTGGGGAGCGACGACTTTCTGCTCCGGCTGCTCGCGGCCGGTGAGCCCCAGGCGCGGATCAACGATTACGTAGCCTGGACCCTCCGGGCGACCCGTTGCCTGGGCATCAAAGTCGTGAACCCGGGGGGGATCTCGGCGTTCAAGTTCAACCAGCGCAAGCTGGATCTCGACGAGAAGCACTCCTACTACCCGGTCACGCCGCGCGACGTAGTCCGCACGTTGACCCGTGCGCTGGACGAACTGGGAGTCCCCCATCCTTTGCACGTGCACGGCTGCAACCTCGGCGTCCCCGGGAACGCTGATACGACCCTGGCGACGATGGGCGCAACCGATGGCCACCGGATCCATCTCACCCACATCCAGTTCCACAGCTACGGCACCGAGGGAGATCGTCACTTCTCGTCGGGGGCGGCGCGGGTCGCGGAGGCGATCAGGAGCAATCCCAACGTGAGCTGCGACGTGGGACAGGTGATGTTCGGCCGCACGGTGACGGCTTCGGGCGACACCATGGCACAGTACCGCAACGCGCCGTTTGGTCATCCCAAGAAGTACGTGTCGATGGATATCGAGTGCGACGCGGGGTGCGGGGTGGTCCCGTTCCGCTACAGCGACAAGAACTTCGTGAACGCGCTCCAGTGGGCGGTCGGCTTGGAGATTTTCCTCCTGGTGGACGACCCCTGGCGGGTATTGCTGACCACCGACCATCCCAACGGGGCGCCATTCACCAGTTACCCAGAGCTGATCCGGCTGCTGATGGACCGGACCTTCCGGAACGAGCGCCTGGCCCAGATCAACGCTGACGCGCGGGCCCTGACCACGCTGGGGAGCATCGAGCGAGAGTATTCGCTCTTCGAGATCGCCATCCTGACGCGGGCCGGCCCGGCCAGGATCCTGGGGTTGAGCGACCACGGGCACCTGGGCGCGGGTGCGGTAGCGGACGTGGTGGTGTACCGAGACGACCCGGACCGCCAGAAGATGTTCACGGCCCCCGAGTATGTCTTCAAGGACGGCGAGCTGGTCGCCCGGAACGGTGAGGTGGTGAAGGTCACCTGGGGCCGGTACCACGCGGTCTCGCCCTCCTACGACAAGGGGATCGAGCGACGGCTCAAGGAGTATTTCGATCGCTACATGACGATGCGGATGGAGAACTTCCCCATTTCCGATGACGAGATGCACGCCTTTGGGCAGGGTGTTACGCTGGTGAGCCACGCGTGCCGGACGTGAAGCCCATGGTGATCAACGGGGTCACCATCGATGACGGGTTTGCGGAGGCCTTCGGGATGAAGGCTACCCGCATCATCATCACGGCCCAGACCCTCGAGTGGGCGCGTCACGCCGGAGCGTCGATGACCGGCTTCGCCACCTCGGTCATCGCGTGCGGGTGCGAGGCGGCGATCGAGCGGGACCTCAAGCCGGAAGAGACTCCGGACGGCCGGCCCGGGGTATCCGTGCTGATCTTCGCGGTCTCGGGTGGCGAGCTGGGGAAGCAGTTGGAGCGCCGGGTGGGGCAATCCGTTCTCACCTCTCCTACCAGTGCCGTATTCGCCGGCGTGGACGGGGGCGACCCGTTGCCGCTGGGCAAGAACCTTCGGTTCTTCGGCGACGGATATCAGCAGTCCAAAATGATCGGCGGAAAGCGCTTCTGGCGGATTCCCGTCATGGACGGCGAGTTCCTGATCCAGGAGACGGCGGGGGTGGTCAAGGGGATCGGCGGCGGGAATTTTCTGGTGCTGGCCGTTTCCCAGCCGCAAGTTCTGGCCGCTTGCGAGGCCGCCATTGCCGCAATGCGGCAGATCCCCGAGGTGATCATGCCGTTTCCGGGCGGTGTGGTCCGATCAGGCTCGAAGGTCGGCTCCAAGTACAAGGCACTGACGGCCTCGACCAACGACGCCTACTGCCCCACCATCCAGGGAATCACCAAGACGGCGCTCACGGCGGAGATCGGCTCGGTAATGGAGATCGTGATCGACGGCCTGACCGAAAAGGCGATCACCGCGGCGATGCGCGCGGGGATCCTGGCCATCACCAGGCTCGGCGCGGCCCAGGGCATTCGCCGGATCGACGCCGGGAATTACGGCGGCAAGCTGGGGAAGTATCAGTTCCGCCTTCATGAAATCCTCGCGTAGCGTGGAGCGGTCCCAGACTCCTCCCCGTCCCATCGGCGCCCTCAAGGTTCCACTTCCGAGACTGGTGCCGTGAGTTCCCTCGGCACCGAGCAGCAGCCGCTCCAGGTGGCCATCGTGGGATCCGGTCCCAGCGGATTCTACGTCGCGGAATCCCTGCTCAAGTCGGAAACTGCAGTCCGCATCGCGATGATCGAGCGGCTGCCGGCGCCGTTCGGCCTGGTGCGCTACGGCGTGGCGCCGGACCATCCAAAGCTCAAGGAAGTCATCCCGGTCTACGATCGGATCGCCCAATCGCCGCAGTTCAACTTCTACGGCAACGTCACCGTGGGGCGGGACGTGAGCGTGGCCGAGCTGCGCAACGCCTTTCATGTGGTGGTCCTCGCGAGCGGCGCGGAGAGCGATCGGAGAATGGGAATTCCCGGCGAAGACCTGCCGGGCAGCTACACCGCCACCGAATTCGTCGGGTGGTACAACGGGCACCCCGACTTTCAGGACCGGAGCTTCGACCTGGATCAGGAGGTGGCAGTCATCATCGGCCAGGGCAACGTCGCGATCGACGTCTGCCGGATCCTGGCAAAGACGGTGGACGAGCTTCGTCACACGGACATAACGGCGCACGCTCTGGAGCGCCTGGCAACCAGCAAGATCAAGGAGATTCACCTGGTGGGTCGGCGGGGGCCGGCGCAAGCCAAGTTCACGACCAAGGAGTTCCGGGAGCTGGGCGTGCTGGCGGACTGCGATCCCGTGGTGGATCCGGCCGACCTGGCGCTCAACCCGGAGAGTCAGGCCGAGCTCTCGGAGAAGCCTGGGGCGGTGGCCAGGAAGAATCTGGAAGTCCTCCAGGGGTTCCTGGCGCGCCCGCCCCGAGGAGCGCGCCGGCGCGTCTTTCTTCGATTCCTGCTGAGCCCCGTCGAACTCAAGGGCGGTAACCATCTCGACCGGGTCGTGTTCGAGAGGAACCAGCTCAAGGGCGGACCGTTCACGCAGAGTGCCGTGGGTACGGGGTCGCGAGAGGAGCTGGCGGCTGGGCTTCTGTTCAGAAGCATCGGATATCGAGGCACGCCGATCCCGGGGGTCTCATTCGATGCCAAGCAGGGGGTCATTCCGACCAGGGAAAGTCGGGTCACCGACCAAGCCGGTGTGGTCGTTCCCGGGCTGTTCGCCACCGGGTGGATCAAGCGGGGACCCACGGGCATCATCGGCACCAACAAGCCCGACGCAGTGGCGACGGTCCAGTCGATCCTGGCTGACTTACCCTCGCTGGACACCGGGCCCAGGCCGGGCCATGCCGCCCTGACACCCCTCCTGACCGGGCGCAGGCGAGTGGTTTCCTATCGCGACTGGCAGGCGATCGACGCAGCCGAGATCAAGCGCGGTCTCTCCGAGGGGAAACCGCGGGAAAAATTCACCCGGGTCGACGAAATGCTTGGGGTGCTTCCGTGAGGTGCTGCCGCCGGTATCTTTCCCGGCTGGTTTATCCGGGAACCGAGACGCTTCGATGAGCATTCTGACCCTGACGCTGCGCGAGGCACCGCCTCAGCGGCTCGATCTCTCGCCGCTTTCGCCCGACCGGCTGGCCGGACGGAGCGCGGCGGAGGTGGGCGCCATCGAGCTCAGCTCCGGGAACCGCCGCCTTCGAGTCGACAGCCTGTTTACGGTGGCGGGCGCCTATGAATCGGTACTCGAGATCCGCAACTCGTGCGACAAGCTGGATCGGATCGGCGAGGCGATGACCGGAGGACAGATCCTCGTCCAGGGCAACGCCGGCGCCTACCTGGGCGCGCGGATGAAAGATGGGAAGATCGAGGTCCAGGGGAGTGCGGGCGCCTACGGAGCGACGGGCATGCGCGGTGGCTTCATTCACATCAAGGGGAACGCCGGCGATTTCCTCGCAGGGGCGATTCCCGGCGATCCCAAAGGGATGCAGGGCGGCACCGTTCTGGTGACGGGCAATACCGGAGAGCGAACCGGGGACCGGATGCGCCGCGGCGCGCTCCTGATCGAGGGAGACACGGGAGACTATTGCGCCACCCGCATGATCGCGGGGACGATTGCCGTGGGAGGCAAAGTCGGCCGATTCCCGGGTCTTCAGATGCGTCGGGGGACGCTGCTGCTCCGCCAGGCTCCCGGAACGCTGGTTCCCACCTTCAGCGACTGCGGCGAGCACCCCCTGGGCTTCCTTACGCTGCTGATGAAGTCATGGCGATCCCTGCCCGGGGCATTCTCGAAGCTGCCTGAATCCCGCTCGCGCGTTCGCCGGTATATGGGCGACCTTGCCAACGACGGACGCGGCGAGATTCTGATCTGGGTCTGAGCCGGGATCGCAACCACGCATCACTGGACGGAGCCGCAAGATGAGCCTGGGGGTAAATGAGCGGGCCTGGAAGCTGGCGGATCGCCTGGCGGCAGACCCGGCTGCCTACCGGACCGCCGTCAAGACCCTGGGCGGCGGCGCCCGGGTGATCGACGCCGGCGTCGAAGTGCCCGGCGGCCTCGCGGCGGGTCTGGTGCTCTCGGAGATCTGCATGGGTGGTCTGGGCGCGGTCGAGGCCACTATGATCCACATCGAAGGGGAGAACTGGCCCGGAGTGCAGGTCCGCACCGATCACCCCGCGGTTTCCTGCATGGCCTCCCAGTACGCCGGGTGGGCGATTCAAGTCGAGAAGTTCTTCGCCATGGGCTCGGGCCCCCTTCGGTCGCACGCCCGGGTGGAGAAGGAGCTGTTCGAGAAGCTGGGCTACGAAGAGGAGGCGAGCCGGGGCGTGCTGGTGCTGGAGGGCCGGACCCTTCCAACCGATGACGTGGCCGCCTGGGTCGGCCGGAAGGCTCGTCTCGATCCCTCCAAGCTGACCTTCGTCGTCGCCCCGACAGCGAGCCTGGCGGGCGGCACACAGATTTCGGCCCGGATCCTCGAGACCGGCCTGCACAAGATCGAGACCCTCGGATTCGACGTCCGAAAGATCGTGAGCGGGATCGGGACGGCTCCACTGGCTCCGGTAGCCAAGAACGACCTGCGCGGAATCGGCCGCACCAACGATTGCATCCTCTACGGCGGGCAGGCGCACTACACGGTGGACGCATCAGACGAGGAGCTCGAGGCGCTGGCGCCCAAAGTGCCGGCACTGGCCTCGCGAGATTACGGGCAGCCGTTCTACGAGATCTTCGAGCGCTACAACAAGGACTTCTACAAGATCGACCCCCTGCTCTTCAGCCCGGCGGAAGTCTGGCTGACCGGGGTCAAGAGTGGTCGGACCTTCCATGCCGGGAGGGTGAATCCGTCGGTGCTCAAACAATCACTCAGTCCCGAGTGAAGTGACCGCGCAGCCGACGGCAAGGGCCGCGCACCAACAAGAGCCTTCAACCTGGAGCAGACTCGCAATGCCACGATTCGCTACGACAACCGCCATCCTCCTCCTGGGCTTCGCGGCCTGCAAGCCGGCCGAAAAGCCGGCCCAGAAGCCGCCAGAGGCCGCCGCGCCGGCTGCACCTGCGGGACCGCAGGCCATTGTGACCGTTATTTACAACTGGCCGAAGGACACTGCCGCGTTCGAGAAGTACTACGCGGAACACCACCTGCCGCTGGTGAGTGCCAATCAGGCCGAGATCGGGTTCGTGCGTGCGGACCTGACCCGGTTCGCCAAGAACCTCGATGGCAAGAAGCCGTCGTACTACCGGCAGGCCGAACTCTACTTCAAGTCCATGGCGGACCTCGAGAAGGGGATCGCGACTCCCGGATTCAAGAAGGTGGCCGACGACCTGGGCAACTTCGCCACCGGCGGGCTCATCGGCATGATCGCGACCGAGACCAGCCCGGCGACGGAGGCCAACAGCGGCGCCCCCATGGCCATCGTGACGGTGATCTACAATCAGCCCAAGGATCCGGCCGCCTTTGAGAAGTACTATGCGGAGACCCACCTCCCGCTGGTGGGCGCCAACCAGGCCGAGATCGGCTTCGTCAAGGCGGAGCTGACCAAGTTCGACAAGAACCTGGATGGGACACCCGCCGCATTCTACCGGCAGGCCGAGCTGTACTTTCCCTCGATGGAAGCGCTGGAGAAGGGGGTCAAGACCCCTGGCTTCAAGAAGGTGGCCGACGACCTGGCCAACTTCGCCACGGGCGGCCTGACCGGCATGGTAGCCCGGGAAGGCAAGTAAGGGGACTTCGACGCGCCAATCGGTAGGCTGAATCCACCGAGGCCGTCGCCGTGGGCGATGACGGGACCCTCCGACCGGAGGAGGTCGCGACCCTCGCCCAACTGGCCTGCCTGATCGAGGCCAGCGCGGGAAAGCCGGGAAACGTCTCCCCGGCTCACGCCTTTCGCGACATGCGCTATGAGGACTTTCTCCTCAGCGCGCTCGCGATCGGCCCCGCGCTGGCCCAGGCAGGCCGGGTTCCATTAGGAGCAGTCGTCCGCCGGGCCCACGAAGCCACTCGCCGCTGGACTTCCGCCAATACCAATCTCGGCGTGCTGCTGCTCCTGGCCCCCTTGGTCAAAGGGTCACTGCGCACGGGCGGGACGCTGCGCGACCGGGTGCGCGGGGTGCTGGGGGAGACCACCGTGGAGGACGCTCAGGAGGTATACGTCAGTATCCGGGCCGCGCATCCGGGTGGACTGGGCAAAGCGGAAAGCCAGGACGTCTCCGAGACGCCGACCGTCACCCTCCAGGAGGCGATGGGTCTCGCCGCGAATCGGGATACCGTGGCGCAGGAATACGTCACCGATTTCGCCGTGACGTTCGAGATCGCGGCTCCCGCCCTGCGCTCCGCGCGGCAAGCCGGGCTCGGCTGGCTGGATGCGGCGGTGGAGACCTTCCTGGTCCTGCTGGCCCAGCGGCCCGACTCCTTGATCGCGCGGAAGCGCGGAGTGGCAGAGGCTCAGCGGGTCTCTGAACAGGCGAAGGCGATCCAGGCCAAGGGCGGGGTCCGGAGCGCGGAAGGACGGCTCGCGCTCAGCGGGTTTGACGAAACCCTGCGTGACGACCAGAATTCAAGAAACCCCGGCACCACGGCCGATCTCACCGCCGCCGCGCTCTTCGTGGTGCTCATGGAACAGGGCGGCGCCTGAAGATGGAGAACCCGCAGTGAGCCAGTTCAAGATCGCAGTCAGCAAGGACTACCTGGTCTTCTCATCGGCCCATTTCATCACCTTCAAGGGCCATCAGTGCGAGAGCCTGCACGGCCACAACTACCGGGTCGGGATCGAGACGGCGGGATCGGTCGACGCCGAATGCCTGTTCGTGCTGGACTTCTCGATTCTCAAGAAGATGGTCCGCCGACAGGTGGACGAGATCGACCACAAGGTCCTGCTTCCCACCAAGAACGCCAAGCTCCAGATCGTGGACCTGGGGCTGCAGCTCCGCGTGGACTACTACGGGGAGCCGACCTACCTCTTCCCCAAGACCGATTGCGCCCTGCTGCCAATCGAGAACACGACGGCGGAGATGCTGGCCCGCTATCTGGCGGAGCAGGTCCGGTGCGAAATCCAGAAGGCCGGGATCACCAACCTGACCAGCCTGGAGTTGGAGGTCGAAGAGACGTTCGGGCAGTCGGCGCGCTATCGAATGGAGCTGTAGGGCAGGATCGCGCCGGCGTGGAGGGCGGTCCCCACTACGGCCGACGCGCAGCCGGCAGCCGCCAGGGCATCGAAGTCTCGAGCAGAGCGAATTCCGCCACCGACCCACAACCCCACTTCAGGAAGCCGCTCGCGTAGTTGCGCTACCAGGCCGAGGTCGACACCTCGGCCGGTTCCTACTCTTGCCAGGTCGAGCAGCAGGATCGTGGTGACTCCGGCCTGAAGAGCCAGTTCCGCCAACTCGACTGGGGTCGCCCGCGGCGGAGCCGGAAGTCTCAGGTGACGGATTGGAACCCCGTCCCGCAGATCCAGGCTGAACACCACCCGATCCTCCCCCATCGCTCCGACGATCGCGGCCAGGTCATCGAAGGAGCGCAATGTCTCCAGGCCCACGACGATGCGTGAAGCGCCCAGTTCGACGATCCGGCGTGCTGAGGCCGGATCGGAGACGCCGGCATCGAGCACCAGACCGGTTCCAAATCCATCGTGGGAGTCGGCCAGTTGCCGGAGCAGTGTCCCCTGGGGCGATCCGGCCGTAATGGCGTCGAGGTCCGCCACGTAGCAGGTCGTGCAGCCCAGCCTCCGGTAGGCGCGCGCCAGGGCGAGCGGATCGCCCGGCGCCTCGGGACAAAGAGCCGACTCCACCAGCTGGTAGCGCGACCGGTCGCCACCGCGAGCATGCACGGCGCGCCCTCCGGCCAGATCGAGCGTCGGGACGATCAGCATGGACGGGAAGCTACTCCGAGAATCGGACCGTGCGCCAACCGGCGAGGCTGGCGAATTCCGGGGGAGGGGCAATATTGCTCGATGCCGGGAGGTCACCATCGAGTGCGCGTTACCCGGACCCTGGTCTCAGGCAACCGAATGCCCATCACATTTCGGATCGACCGCGATGCCGGCATCGTCCGCACCCGGATTTCCGGTCAGTTTTCCGCGGCGGAGGTCACGGCCTATCGCGACCAGCTGTTCAGTGACCCGGACTACCACCCCGGCATGCTCGGCTTCGTGGACTGCCGGGAGGTGGAGGCTCTTCCCAGCGCTGATACCTTGCAGCTTCTGGCGTTGGAAATCACCCGGCGCCAGGAGGCGGTGGGCGCCACCAGGGTCGCGGTGGTCGTCGCCAGCGAGGCGGCCTACGGACTCATGCGGATGTACGAGGTCTACACGGCCGCCACCGTGATCAAGGTCAAGGCATTCCGTGATGAGGCCGGTGCCTTGGCCTGGCTTACCGGCCAGAGCGCCGGGTCCTAGGCAAAGCTCGATCCGACGTCGTTGAACATCTCGCTCAAGTACGTGTGGAGGTATCCATGCCCGAACTGCATCCCAAGATCAAGCAGATCCTGACCGATCTCGAGCGCGAACGGGACGAGCTCAAGCTCAAGATTCATCTCGGCAAAGCCGAAGCGCGGGACGAATGGGCCAAGCTGGAAGCCCGGCTGGCCCAGTTCCGGGAGCGCGCCGGCCGCACCGGGGTAGAGGCGGGCGACGCCGCCGATGACATCAGTGCCGCGGCGAAGAAACTGGCCGAGGAGATTCGCGAAGGCTTCAAGCGGGTCCGGCGGACGCTCTAGTCGTGGATGCGTCGGCGACGGGGAAGCGCCGGCTTCGGATCGCCTTCACCCTCCTCCTCGCCGCCTACGGGTTCGTCTGCCTCAGGAGCCCCGCCGATTACGGCTGGCTCGACAGTCTCGACCTCGCGGTCCACGAGTCGGGCCACCTGGTCTTCGGGTTCGACGGCGAGTTTCTCCAGTCTCTGGGCGGGACGCTGATGCAGCTGCTGGTCCCGGCCGTCTTTGTCGCCTACTTCTGGCGGCGGGGAGACCGCTACGCGGCTACCGTGCCGCTCTGGTGGGCCGGACAGAACTGCTGGAACATCGGCGTCTACGTCCGGGATGCGCGCACCCAGGAGTTGCCCCTGGTCGGCGGCGGCGAGCATGACTGGTTCTATCTGCTGGGCGACCTCGACTGGCTGGGCTACGACCAGCGCCTCGGCTGGGGGATTCACGGGGCCGGTGTGGTGCTGTATCTGATTGCCATCGTGGGGGGATGGTATCTCGCAGCGCAGGATCAGTCCCCGGATGTCTGATGAACAGCCGACCGCCTTCGCCCTAGCGACATGACACGAGTCCAGGCGGTGGTGAAGGTGGGCGGATCGCTGAGCGGAGTGCGCGGAGCCCTGCGAGCGGTGGGAACCGCAGTCGCGGAGGGGGCGCAGGCCGTTCCACTGGTCGTCATCCCGGGGGGAGGGCCCTTCGCCGATGCCGTCCGCGCCTATGATCACCGCGCCGGGCTGAGCCCCGATGCGGCGCACTGGATGGCAATCCTCGGCATGGATCAGTTCGCGCACGCCCTGATGGATGTCATTCCGGGGGCGGAACTCGCTCTGGATCAGTCCGAGGTCGAAGCCGCGATCGACCGGCATTGCGTTCCGGTACTGGCCCCCTACCGATGGCTGCGGAAGACGGACGCGCTTCCCCACGGGTGGGAAGTGACCAGCGATAGTCTCGCCGCCTACCTGGCTGGAATCCTGGGTGCGAAACGGCTGGTCCTACTGAAACCGGTGGATGGAACGGTCGAGTCTCTGACCGACCCCTATTTCCGCCAGGCCCGGCCTGCGGAATTGGAAGTCCGGTCGGTGGGTCCATCGGGGTGGGCGGGCTGGCGCGAGTACTTGCTCCCCAACATGGGGTCGTAGTTCCGCCCCGGCCCGCCGGCGGCTGCGACCAACGCCGTCACCCGTTTGAGGCTGATGGTTCCGTTTCTCCCGCCCTCGCAGGCGGCTCCCCGCACCCCGGCGACGTCTACACGCATCGCGCGGGCCCGCGCCACTTCCTCCAGTCCCAGCCCACCGGCGAGAGCGGTCAGCAGCTTCGCTTCACGAACGCTGAAGACCAGCTCCGCGATTTGCTCCTCGGTCCAGAGCTGGAAAAGTCCGCCCTGATCCTTGAAGGCGGTGTCGAGCAGGACTCCTCGGACTCCTGCCGCCGACGCCAGCTGCACCAGCCGGGAGGGCTCGAGACTCCGCGCGCGCTCCCAGTCTGCGTAACCAACCGCCACCACTGCGGGGGAGCTGAGCCAGCGATAGCTGGCGCGAACCGCCGCCTCGAGGAGCTGCGCCACGCGCTTGGGCTGGGAGACACCGGCGAAACCGAACTTGGCGAACCACAACTCCGCCCCTTCAGTCGCGTGCAGGTTTCGTCGCACCTGCGGCAGCGAGTGGGCGTCGCCCAGCGCGGCGCTCAATGCGCGTCCGCGAGGCACGACCGCGCGAATTTCCTGCAGCATTGCGCTGTCCACCATGCCCAGCGCACCGGCGCTGGGCTCCTTGGCATCAATGATGTGTGCGCCACCCGCGAGAGCGGTACGCGCCTCGTCGGGATCACGCACGCTGATCAGCACTTGCACCTGGAATTTCCCCTTGTGGCGGGCCGAGCCTCCGGTATGTTACGCCCCACGATGAGCCATGTCAAAGCTGGCGCGCTTTCATTGCATGGCAAGATCGTGCTGGTGACCGGCGCCTCGAGCGGCATCGGGCACGCAATCGCGCTGCGCTGTGTGCGCGCCGGCGCCGACGTGGCGGTTACGTATCGTAACAACCACAAGGGGACCGACCGGATTCTGGCCGAGGCGCGAGCGATGGGACGACGCGCCGTCAACTTCCGGGTCGATGTCGCCCGTGAAGAGCAAATTGCGGAGTTGAGCCGGAAACTCATCGAGGAATACGGCCGGGTGGACGCCTGGATCAATAACGCCGGCGCCGACGTGCTCACCGGCGAGGGCGCTACCCTGGACCGACGCGAGAAACTCGACCTCCTTCTCTCCGTCGATCTGCGGGGGACCATCCTCGCCTCCTGGGCCGCCGTGGCGCTGATGAAGAAGCAGCCCCAGGGCGGTTGTGTGATCAACATGTCCTGGGACCGGGCCACGCAGGGATTGGCGGGCGAGAACCCGCAGCTCTTCTCCGCGGTCAAAGGTGGAGTGCTGGGCTTCAGCAAGTCCCTCGCGCGCTCGGTGGCCCCACACATCCGGGTCAACGTCCTGGGACCCGGCTGGATCGAGACCGCCTTTGCCGATGTGGTGGAGCCGCGCTTCAAGGAGCGGGTCAAGGAGTCGATCCCGCTCAGGCGCTGGGGAACTCCCGATGACGTGGCCGAGGCCGCGGTCTATCTTGCCTCCGACGCGGCGGCCTTCCTGACGGGGCAGATGATTAACGTGAACGGGGGAGACGTGATGTAAAACGGGTGGCAGCGCGAGCGTCGCTCAGCAAACGAGGGAGGATCATATGCCGACCAAAGACCCGACCTATACCGACGATCAAATAAAGGAAAAGCTCAAGGACCTTCCCGGCTGGTACCTCGAGGACGGCTGGATCCGCCGCCAATACAAGACCGATGGCTGGCTCACCACGCTGGCCCTGGTGAACACCATCGGGTACCTGGCGGAGGCAGCCTATCACCATCCGGACCTTACCGTCACCTGGGCCAAGGTCTGGGTGAAGTTGCAGAACCACGCCGCGGGCGGGATCACCGATAAAGACTTCGAGCTGGCCCGGCACATCGAACAGACCGTCCTGTGGAAGCCCACCGGCGGCGCGCTCGAGGGAACGCCAAACAAATGGGTGCGGGGAGGGGATCCCAAATAGGGCGGGACAGCCGACCGGCCGGCAGCCGGACTCGGGAACGCAACGACGGGGCGACGAGCGGCACCAGACCGAGGGCCGAGCGCCGGTCCGTCCTTTTCGTCACGGGGAAACTGGCGGAGCCCGCCCTGAGGCGGGTTCTGGCCGAGCTGGAAGCCGAGCTCGAGGTCCACATCGCGGTGCTCAAGATCACCGTCGCCGCGCTGATGACCACCCCCTGGATCGTCCGCTTTCTCGAGGTGCCGGCCGGCATCGACCTCATCCTGCTCCCCGGGCTCTGCGAAGGCGATCCCTCGGTCATCGTCGACCGATTCGGCGTCCGTACCGAGAAGGGCCCCAAGGACCTCCGCGAGATTCCCCAGTACTTCGGGCAGGCTCAGGCGCGCCATGACTACGGCGAATACGACATAGAGATCCTGGCCGAGATCAACAACGCGCCCAAGCTCGCCCGGGACGCGATTCGGGGGGAGGCCGAGTACTACCGCGCCAGTGGGGCCGACATCATCGACATCGGCTGCACACCGGGAGTCGAGTTTCCCGATCTGGCGGGAACGGTCAAAGAGCTGGTCGGTTCCGGCCTGCGGGTCAGCGTCGATTCCTTCGTGCCGGAGGAGATCACCGCCGCCGTCGAAGCGGGGGCCGAGCTGGTGCTCAGCATCAACGGGTCCAATCTCGAGGTGGCCGACCGGCTATCCGGAGGCTCCGCGCGGGTGGTGGCCATCCCGGAGTTCGGCGCCGGCCTCGAGACCCTCGACGCGACGCTCGATATCCTCGAGCGTCGCCGGGTCCCCTACCTGATCGATCCCGTCATCGAGCCGATCGGGTTCGGCTTCACCGCTTCCCTGGAGCGGTTCGCGGAGGCGCACCGTCGCTATCCCTCGGCCCCGCTCATGATGGGGATCGGCAACGTCACCGAGCTGACCGCGGCCGATTCGACCGGGATCAACGCGCTGCTGATGGCGGTCTGCCAGGAGACCGGCGTGAAGGCGGTCCTTACCACCGAAGTCATCCCCTGGGCCCGCGGCGCGGTACGGGAGCTGGACATCGCGCGGCGGCTGATGCACTACGCGATCACCCACCGGGTGATCCCCAAGGGAGTGGATGATCGCCTGGTCACGATCAAGGACCCGCGCATCCTCGCCTTTACCGAACAGGAGCTTCGGGCGCTCCAGGCCCAGGTCAAGGATCCCAACTTTCGGATCTTTACCGATCGGGATACGATCACCGTCTTCAATGACGAGGTCTTCGTCCGGGGGACCGACATCCAGGCGATCTTCGCCCAGCTGGGTGTGGCCGAGGCCACCCACGCCTTCTACCTGGGCCGCGAATTGATGAAAGCGAAGACCGCGATCACCCTGGGAAAGACCTACCGGCAGGAGGGCGCACTGTCCTGGGGATACCTCACGCCCTCCGATGACGTGGCCCCCAAGCACCAGAAGCTCACCCAGCGGAAGCGGCGAGGCCGGAAGTCCCGATGATCATCGAGAGCATCATCACGAGCATGGACCCGGCCGGGGTGGTCAACTACGCTCCCATGGGAGTGGAATGGGGCGAGGAGACCATCGTAATCAAGCCGTTCCTCGAGACCACGACCTTTCGCAACCTGGAGACGACCGGGGTGGCCGTCGTAAACCTGACGGACGACGTGATGCTGTTCGTGCAGGGCGCCATCGAGACGGCGAGGTTCCCCTCGGTAGCCGCCACCGTGGTCCGGGGCGTGGTGCTCGAGGCCGCCTGTTCCTGGCGTGAGGTCGAGGTGGTCTCGATCGACGCGACGCCCCCACGGTCCCGGATCGTGACCCGGGTGGTGCATCGGGGCCAGCGCCGGGAGTTCCTGGGCTTCAATCGGGCCCGACACGCCGTGCTGGAGGCCGCGATTCTTGCAACCCGACTGCACCTGCTCCCGGCCGAAACCGTCCGGCAGGATCTTGATCGCCTGCAGATCATCGTCGAGAAGACGGCCGGCCCTCGCGAGCTCGAGGCCATGAACCTGGTCACCAGGTACGTCGCCGGGCGGCTCGCTGCGGCCCCTGCTCCATGACCCCGTCTCCAGCCTCGCCCCAACCCTCCTCGGCTCGCGCGCTCCCGGCAGTGGTGACGGTAGAAGCGCCGGCGCGACTCCACTTCGGGATGCTGGATCTCCGGGGTGATCGGGGGCGGCGGTTCGGCGGGATCGGGGCGGCGGTGCCGAAACCCGCGACAAAGATCGAAATCCGGCACGCCTCAGGGCGGACCGCCGAGGGGCCGGAGCGCGGGCGCGCTCTCGCGATGGCCGAGCGCTTCGCCCGAGCGATGGAGCTGGCCGGCGGCTTTCATTTGGAGGTCCGGAGCGTCATCCCCTCCCATGTCGGGCTCGGCTCAGGCACTCAGCTGGCGCTCTCGGTCGCTCGGGGATTGTCGGAGCTGTACGGCCTGGAGACCGACGCCGGGACGTTGTCCGAGATGGTTGGGCGCGGCGCTCGCTCCGCGATCGGGACGTGGCTCTTCGAACGGGGGGGCTTCGTTCTCGAGGGAGGCCGGAAGCCGGGGACCAGTGCGGTCGCTCCGCTGCTGGTACGCCTGCCCATGCCGGAGAGCTGGCGATGCGTCCTGGCGATTCCACCCGGCGCACCCGGCTTGAGCGGGGAGATGGAGATGCAGGCGTTCGAACAGCTCCCCCCGCCGCCGGCCGGGGAAGTCGAGCGGATGGCGCATGTGGTTTTGATGCAGCTTCTCCCGGCCGTGGTCGAGGCCGATCTCGACGCGTTTGGCAGCGGGCTCACCGAACTGCAGCGGGTGACCGGTGGATGGTTTGGTGCGGCGCAAGGCGGGGCCTTTGCGCGAGGCAATCCCGGGGAGCTGGTGCGGCGAATGGAGACCTGGGGGGCGAAAGGGGTGGGCCAGAGCTCCTGGGGCCCGGCGGTCTATGGGTTGGTGGAGGGAAACGCGGAGGCCGAGGCCCTCGCCGAACGCGTGGGAGCGTTCCTGCAGGGGGAGGGAATGGTTCTGGCCACGGAATTCAGCAATCACGGAGCCCTGGTTACGGCGCGAAGATCCCCAGATTGACAGCCTACCCGAGGGCCGCTATACTCTGCCCCGCCTTCGATTTGGGTGGTTCCTGGCCGGGAACCACCGGAAGACAACCGGGAGACCAATCCCGATCTGATTTCCCCGTCCAAGACTGCCTGGAACTTCCCTCGACTTCGGCGGTATCAAGTGTCAACCCGTGGTCCCTGCGGTCGAGTGACAGGATGAGCATGCCCGACGTCGTTTCGCGCGACAATCACTGTAATAATCGATGGTATGGCGTGGCCAATTATTGTCGCCGTGCCGCGGGTCGTTTTACCCCTCCTGCTCGTTCTCACATCTCGGATTACATGAGTGTTTCAATATGCAACCTCGCAGATCTTGCGGGGTTGCTGCTCGGCACGTACATCATCCGCTTCCCGAATTTCGGAACTCTCGTTCCCGGGGTCGAGAGTAGCTGGATAAGGACCGTTTGAGCCGAGGAGGGTTGTCGACGTTGGGGCCGGGACGGCCCGACGGGTATGGCATTGGAGGACGCAGCACCGCATTCGCAGTTGCAGGGCTCACCCTTCACCCTGAGGTCAGTATATGAACCGTTTCACGCAGAGGATGTTGTCGGGGGCGCTGGCTGTTGGCCTGACCGTCGCATCCGCCGCTGCCCAGGCGCGTTCGGGGGCTTGGACCCTGAATGCTCCGGAAGGCGAGTGGTGGATAACCGGTCGCGACTACAGCAATCAGCGCTTCAGCCCGCTCGCCCAGATTACCACGGCGAACGTGGCGAACCTCAAGGCGGCCTGGTCGTTCTCGACCGGCACGCTGCGCGGTCATGAGGGCAATCCCCTCGTGGTCGGTAATGTGATGTACGTCCACACGTCGTTCCCGAACAACGTTTACGCGCTTGACCTCTCCAAAGAAGGTGCTCCCCAGATTTGGGCCTACAAGCCAGCCCAGGATCCGGGTGCGATCCCGATCGCCTGCTGCGATCTGGTGAACCGCGGCACCGCGTATCACACCAGCGGCAAGCTTTTCATCGAGCTGCTGCAGGGTCAGTTGGCGGCCATCGACGCCAAGACGGGCAAAGAGTTGTGGCGGGCCAGCCACCCCGATAAGTCCAACGCCGGGGTTGAGGCCAACAACTTCAAGCAGGGCGCCACGATGACCAACGCCCCGATCGTGATCAAGGACATGGTCATCGCCGGAATTTCAGGCGGCGAGTTCGGCGTGCGTGGCCGCGTGTCGGCGTTCGATGTGAACACCGGCAAGCACCTCTGGACCAAGTACAGCACGGGTCCCGATGATGAAGTCGGCATTCAGAACGGCGTCGGCAATGCCAACTACCCCTCGCACAAGGGGAAGGATCTCGGCGTGTCGACCTGGCAGGGCGACGAGTGGAAGCGGGGCGGCGGGACCACTTGGGGCTGGTATGCCTATGATCCTGAGCTCGACCTCTTCTACTCCAGCGTCGGTAACCCGGGGAGCTGGAATCCCGATCAGCGTCCGGGCGACAACAAGTGGTCGATGACCATTTTTGCCCGGAAGCCCGCGGATGGTTCCGTGGTCTGGGCCTATCAGATGACGCCGCACGACGAGTGGGACTATGACGGCATCAACGAGGAAGTCCTGTTCGAGAAGGACGGGAAGAAGCTCCTCGCCCACTTCGACCGGAACGGCATCGGGTACACCATCGATCGGACCAATGGTAAGGTCATCGTGGCCAACGTTTTCGGCCCGGTCAACTGGGTCAAGAACGGCGGCACCGGGACCCCGGCCGAGGGTGTGGTAACCACCGGCGTGCCTGTCAAGGATCCGAAGTACGGCACGTCCTCGAAGAAGAACGGCGAAGGCATCTGCCCAGCCGCCATCGGCTTCAAGGATCAGCAGCCGGTCGCGTATTCGCCGATCACCGGCCTCTTCTACGTCCCTGCGAACCACATCTGCATGGACTATGAAGGCGTCGAGGTGAAGTACACGATGGGTCAGCCGTATGTCGGCGCGATCGTGCGCATGTTCCCCGGCCCGGGTGGCCATCGCGGCCGCTTCATCGCCTGGGACCCGATGTCCGGCACTGTCAAGTGGGAGATCAAGGAAAACCTGGCCGCTTACGGTGGCGCTCTGACCACCGCCGGTGGCTTGGCTTTCTACGGCACCATGGAAGGCTGGCTCAAGGCCGTCGATCAGAAGACCGGTAAGGTCCTCTGGAAGTTCAAGACGCCCTCGGGCATCATCGGCAACCCGATGACCTACAAGGCCCCGGATGGCAAGCAGTACGTTGCCGTTCTCTCGGGCGTGGGTGGCTGGGCCGGTATCGGCGTGGCCGCCGGCATCGGCGCCGAAGATCCGACCGCCGGTCTGGGCGCGCTTGGCGCGTTCGGCGACGCGGGCAACTTCAGCACCCAGGGTGGTGTGCTGACGGTCTTCGGACTCTAACCCGTTGCACCCCGGCGCCCGGAGGGAATCGCCCTTCGGGCGTCCGGTCGGGTAGGGGCGCGCTACGGTGCGCCCCTACCTTTTGTATATTCATGAGCGTCGGTTGCCCGGGGCTTCTTTCCGGATGCGTGGCCGGCGCCCATTTCATCCTGAGGAACGCCATGCGGTCCTTGATTCATAGATGCCTCTTGACGCTGGCCACTGCTGCGGGCCTGCAGGCGATAGCAGCTCGGCCTGCTGTGGCCCAGCGGCCTTCGCTCCTAACTCCGGGAGTCGTGCGGATCTGCGCCGATCCCGACAACCTTCCCTTCAGCAACGACAAGCAAGAAGGCTTCGAGAATCAGCTGGCCAAGATCCTGGCCAAGGCGTGGGATTCGAAGCTGGAGTACGCCTGGTGGCCGGTGCGCCGCGGGTTCTTTGCCCGCGCTCTGAACGGCCGCTACTGCGACATCGCCCTCACGGCGCCCAGCGAACTGGGCATGGCCGGGGTGACCCGCCCGTACTTCCGGTCCGCCTACGTTATTCTCTATCGCAAGGACAGCGGGCTCAACATCAAATCGCTGGACGATTCGATCCTCAAACGACTCAAGATCGGAGTGAACCTTCTCGACGCCGACGCCCAGAATACGCCGCCGGCCATGGCCCTGAGCGCTCACGGAGTGGTCGGTAATCTGGTGGGCTTCCAGAGCTTCTACAGCGAAGGTGGCTCCCGGCCGGAGGACATCGTCAACGCAGTCATTGATCGCACCATCGACCTCGCCATCGTCTGGGGCCCCATGGCCGGCTATTTCGCCCAACAATCAGGCGTTCCGCTGGTAATTCACCCAATCGAGTATGACTCCGCCAGCGAGATTCCGTTTGCGTTCAACATCTCCATCGGCGTTCGGCGGCGGGAGACGGCCCTGCGGGACAGCCTGCAGACCTTCCTGAACACGCACCGGCAAACCATTGACTCGCTGCTCAAGGCCTACAGCTTCCCCCTGCTCCCCTTATCCCCAGACTCCAGCGCTGCTGGCAGCCGTTAGCACGGTTCTCTCACGCGCGAAAGGACCCGCGACTCGCACATGAGCACGCCGACGTCGTCACTTGGCCGTTCATTGGCCGCGCTCTGCGGCCTGCTGATCTTCCTGCTGGCCCTTACCGGCCGGGCCTACGCGCAGGCGGCAGACCCCTACCATCCGCCCCCCCGCGATACGGTCACCGCAGATGTCTACGAGGGCTGGAAGGTCTTCCAGCTCAACTGCGCACGATGTCACGGTGAGGACGCCACCGGGACCAGCTTCGCACCCAACCTCCTCGCCTCGGTTGGGCCCGAGGGGGCGGTGAATACCCAGGCGCTGTTCCTGACCACGGTCTGCCAGGGAAGGAACGACAAGGGGATGCCGGCGTGGTGCGAGTTGGGGCTCGAGGTCCCGAAGATCATGGAGATCTGGTCCTACGTGAAGCTTCGTAGCGACGGCAAGATGGGGATGGGACGCCCAGCGCGGCGGCAGAGCAACTAACCATGCAGGGCGGGATGGCGCGTCACCTCGGGCCTGCGTGGGTCGGCCTTTCCGCCATGCTCCTCACAGGCAGCCCTGCCCCGGCGCCGGGAATGATCGGAGCCCCTGAACGGGGCCTCTCCGCGCCGGCAACGGTCGTCGACACTCCCGCCACGCGCCTCGACGCCGAGCAGGTCAAGGCGATCCTGGCTGCGGCCCCCAGCGCGGAGCCCCCGGATTTCACCGGCCAGGATCTGAGCGGGCTCAATCTCCAGGGCCTCGACTTCAAACGGGCGGTCATGGTGAAGACCCGCCTGGCTGGAACCGACCTCAGCGGCGCCAATCTCTTCAGCTGCGACCTGACCGATGCAGTGCTGACCGACGCCAAGCTCCGCAAGGCGAACATGGATGGAACCACGCTCAACCGGGCGGATCTCCGCGGGGCTGACCTCCGCGGGGCCAGCCTCTTCGCCACCATCGTCGAGGCGGCCGACCTGAGCGGGGCCGATCTGAGCGAGACCAGGATCATCGGCTACCTGAAGACGGCCAAACTGGTAGGGGCCAAGCTGCAGAACGCCAACATCGGCGCCGACCCCGTCAACCAGTCGATGGGCGTGATGCGGACCAGGTTCATTGGTGGGGACCTCACGGGGGCTGACTTCACCGGGTCGAATCTTTTCAAGGCCGACTTCAGTTATGCCAGCCTGAGGGATGCCGTACTCCGCGGCGCCAACCTCAGCAACGGAGACCTGGTGCAGACCGACTTCACCGGAGCCGATGTTACTGATATGAACCTGAGCCAAGCGGATATCTCGGGCGCCATCTTCACGCGGGCCAAAGGCGTGAAGACGATCAAGGGGCTGGAGCAAGCCCGAAACCGCGAGAAGGCAATATTCGATGAGAAACCGGAATAACGGGGGACGTTTGCCACGAATGCGATGGGTGGCGGGAGCGGCGGTCTTGGCGGCGGGGGCGGTCAGGGCAGTCCCGGCCGCTCAGCCTTCTGCCACCCCGGCCGAGTGGGCGTACGTCACCAACGAAGACTCGCAGGACCTGACCGTGATCGAAACGGCGACCGACAAAGTCGTGGCCACTATCCCCGTTGGTACTCGGCCGCGGGGCGTCAAGGTGAGTCCCGACGGCCGGACGGTGTACGTCGCCCTCAGCGGCTCGCCCAAGTGTCCGCCCAGCATGCCCGATGAGGAGTGCGAAAAGCTCCAGGCGGACAAGAGCAAGGACGGCATCGCGGTGGTGGACGCCGTGGGCCGCAAAGTCGTGCGCATCCTTCCCGGTGGCTCGGATCCGGAGCAGTTCGATGTGAGCCCCGACGGTTCCCGGCTCTACATCTCCAACGAAGACGCCGGTACCGCCTCCGTCGTGGATCTCAAGAGCGGGAAGATCATCAACACCGTCAAGGTGGGCGCCGAGCCCGAGGGCGTGCGGATCAGCCCCGATGGCAAGATCGTCTACATCACCTGCGAGAGCGATACCGCCATCGCAGTGCTTGACGCACACAGCGGGAAGTCGCTGGGACGGATCCGTGTGGATGCCCGCCCCCGCGATGTGGCCTTCTCGCCCGACGGGGCCCGCGCGTACGCCAGCGCCGAGGTGGGCGGCACCCTGTCAATCATCGACGTCGCTCAACAAAAGGTGACCGGCGTCGTGCGCTTCTCGCCAGACGCTCGACCGATGGGCGTTCGGGTATCGAACGACGGGAAGCGGGTCTACGTCTCAACTGGACGCGGCGGAACCGTCGAAGTGGTCGACCCCGCGACCAAGAGCATCGTGGGGTCGGTCAAGGTGGGTCAGCGCCCCTGGGGATTTGCGCTGACCGCGGACGACCGGAAGCTCTACACCGCCAACGGCCCATCCAACGACGTCTCGGTGGTGGATACCAAGACGCTCACCGTGCTGGCCAAGTTGCCGGCCGGGAAGATTCCCTGGGGTGTGGCGATCGGAAAAGCGGTAACCGGGAAACCGTAAGCTGGAGCGGGGGCGATCGCCCCCGCTTTCTTTTCTGCTACTCGATCATGCAAACGGCCGCCTGGTAAACCAGGCGCCCGGGAACCGCCAGGCCAGCCAGCCGTCGAGCCCCCAGGCGCGCCCCGCGCGCGCCAGGATGAACACCAGCATGCAGCTCACCAGCACCAGGTGGAAGCCCTGCTGATTGGCAGACTGCCAGTAGGTCGCCATTCCATAGCTGCAGGAGAGCATCAGGCCGACCAGGCCCGCCACCCCACTGAACAACCCCAGGGTCAAACCCACCCCGGTCACTACTTCACCCCAGGCAGTGAGCTGCGCGAAGATCGCGCTGTTGGGAATCACCGTTTGCTCGAGGAAGTTCTTGTAGAAGGCGATGGGATGTTCCGAGGCCTGCTTGGCGATCAGGGTGGGCATCACCTGGAGCCAGCGGTCCGAGGCAGTCGGCACCGGGAGGAATCCTCCCACCAGCATGACGCTCATCTTGGTCCAGATCGCCTTGGCGAAGTAAAGGCCCACGATGACCCGGAGCATGGCGATCCACTGGCTCGGGTGGGACATCTCGATCGGCCCGGCGGCGACTCCTGCCGGCGAAGCGTTCGTCACGTTCGGCTCCTGGTGGCGACTGCCGCCGGTTTCGCGGCCAGTCCTAAGGTACCCTTCGCGGTCCCAAGGGTAAGGGCATCCATTCCCAGCTCGGCGAAGATGAACGACCAGGTATCGGTCAGCTCGTCCTCGATCTTGGAGAGGGGCTTCCCTGCCCCGTGCCCGGCCCGAGTCTCCAGCCGGAGCAGCACCGGCCGATTCGAGCTGGTCGCGGCCTGAAGACGAGCCGCCATCTTGCGCGCGTGCATGGGATCCACGCGCGTATCGCCCTCAGCGGTCGCGAGGAGCACCGCGGGGTAACCGGTTCCCGGCCGCACGTGGTGATAGGGAGAGTACGCACGGAGCCAGCCGAACGCTGCCGGATCCTCGGGCGACCCGTATTCGGGGATCCAGAGGCGGGCGATCCGGAACCGGTGGTAGCGCAGCATGTCGAGCAGCGGGACCTGGATCAGCACGGCGCCGAAGAGATCGGGCCGCTGAGTCAGGACGGCGCCCATCAAGAGTCCGCCATTGGACCCACCGGCCACGGCCAGGCGGCCCGGCCGGGTGTAGCGCTCCCGGATCAGCCACTCCGCAGCGGCGATGAAATCGTCGAAGGTGTTCTGCTTGGTTCCCAGCATCCCACCCTGGTGCCAGGTCTCCCCGTACTCTCCTCCACCCCTCAGGTTCGGAATCGCAAGGACGCCGCCCTGCTCCAGCCACAGCAGCATGGAGCGCGAAAAGCTGGGCGTCATGCTGATGTTGAAGCCGCCGTAGCCGGTCAGGTAGGTCGGGCGATCGCCGTCCCGCTCGATCCCGCGCGGATGGACCAGGAACATGCTGATGGAGGTGCCGTCCCTGGACGGATAGTTCACCTGCTCGATCTCAAAGGCATCGGAATCGAGGTCGCACTCGACGCGCCGCCACAGCGACTGTTCATCGCTCTTGAGGTCGACCCGATAGACGCAGGGCGGCACGGTGAACGAGGAGAACCCGAAGAACATCTCGTCCCCATCCCATTCACCGCCCCAGCCGAACACGCTTCCCAGAGCCGGGAGCGTGACCTCGGTGACGGATCGGCCGTCGAGATCCGCCAGCCGGAGCCGGGAGGAAGCCCGTTCGAGATAGCTCAGCGCCAGTCGGGCGCCGACGACCATCATCCCGTCGAGCACCGCCCCGGGACGGGGCGGCACGATCTCGCACCAGTGCTCGCGCCCCGCCCGCTCCGGTGAGGTCAGGTACACCCGGTAGGTGGGCGCCTCGAGGTTGGTACGGATGTAGAGCCGGTCTCCCACGATGTGCCCTTCGAACAGGGCCTCCAGATCCTCGACCACCGGGACCAGGGGCCCGCCGGTGGTCCGGTCCTGAAGGTAGAGATCGCTCTGGTCGAAAGTCCGGGCGACCGAGATCAGGAGCCATCGCCCATCGGGGGAGAGGCCCACACCCGGCCAGTGCTCCTTCGCCTTGGGCTTGAAGATCAGGGTATCGGCCGAGGGATCGTCTCCGAGGCGATGGAAGTAGACGGCCCGGTGATACTGCAGCTCCTCATCGGGAACCGCGCCCGGTTCGGGATACCGGGTGTAGTAGAAGCCGCTGGCGTCCGGCAGCCACGCAATGTCGGCCGCACGGGTGCGGGGAATCCGATCGGGCAGGATCCGGCCCGTCCCCAGATCGAGCACATGGAGCGTGCTCTCCTCGGTGCCGTTCTCGGAGAGCCCGTAGGCCAGGAGCTGTCCGTTCTCGGAGGGGTCATACCAGTCCAACGCGGTGGTACCCGCCGCGTTCAGCGCATTGGGATCGACCGCCGCCCGATCCGCGCCCTGCAACGAGTCTCGCACGTAGAGCACCGGCTGGTTCTGCCGGCCGTCGCGCCGCTGATACAGATATCGGCCGCCCGCAGGCGTGGGCGCGCTCAGCACTCCGATCGACAGGAGCTGTTGGAGCCGGGCGCGGATCGCGGCCCGGGACGGAATCTTCTCGAGATACGCCGCGGTCAAGGCATTCTGCGCGTCGGTCCAGGCCTGAGTTTCCCCGGACTCGCCATCCTCGAGCCAACGGTAGGGATCGGAGACCGATTCCCCGTGCAGGGTCTCGACTACGGCGTCAACAGGCGTAGGGGGATACGACAGGCCTGACATCAGGGCTTTCGAGAAGGAGAGAGAATCGTATGGCTGAGAGTCAATCGCCCAGGTTGATCCCCAGCTCACGGGCGGTGCGCACCGTGTCGCTATCGAGCGGGACATTCTTGGGGTGACCTACCACTTCCTGGAGAGGAACTCGTACGATCGTGGGCGGCTTGAGCGCCACCATCGTGCCGAAGGCCTTGTCGGCGACGGCGCGCACGGCGGCGGCGCCAAAGCGAAGACCCAGGAGCCGATCGAACGTGGTCGGAGAGCCACCGCGCTGGAGGTGCCCCAGCACCAGGGTCCGGGTCTCCTTGCCGGTGCGCTCGGCGATGGCCCGGGCAACCAGGCTCGAGATTCCTCCCAACCGGTCCGCCCCGCCCGTCCTGCGCTCGAGCAGTACCGGTGAGCCGCCGTGGGCCACCGCCCCCTCGGCCACCACCACGATGCTGAAGCGCCGGCCGGAAGCATCCCGGGCCCGGATCTTGTCGCACACTCGGTCGATGTCGAACGGCAGCTCGGGGATCAGAATCACATCCGCCCCCGCGGAGATCCCGCTGTGCAGCGCGATCCACCCGGCGTGGCGCCCCATCACCTCGACCACCATGACCCGCTCGTGGCTCTCCGCCGTCGAGTGGAGCCGGTCGATGGCCTCGGTGGCGATATTGACCGCGGTATCGAAGCCGAATGTCGCCAGCGTCCCGGCCACGTCGTTGTCGATGGTCTTGGGCACTCCCACCACCGCGAGCCCCTTCCGCCAGAGATCGTACGCGATCTTCAGGCTGCCATCCCCCCCGATCGAAATCAGGGCATCGAAGCCGCTGGCATTGAAGGCCGCGATCAGCTCGTCGGAGCGGTCGATTTCGATGTCGTTGCCGGCGGGATCCTTGGTCGCCCAGCGAAAGGGATTGCCCTGATTGGTGGTGCCCAGGATGGTGCCGCCCAGATGGGTAATCCCGCGGACCTTGTCGGGGGTCAGGGAAATGACACCGCCTTGCTCGAGCAGGAGGCCGTTGAACCCACGACGAATCCCGTAGGTCTGCCAGCCGCGATGATGAGCGGACAGGACGATGGCGCGGATGACGGCGTTGAGTCCCGGGGCGTCACCGCCGCCGGTCGAGATAGCGACACGCATGACTAAGCGAGTACGGGAACTTGAGGCTGGCGGAGTCGCATCAGTGCCCGCTGGTGGCCGCGTGGATCAGGCCCGCGACTTCGCCCGGTTGGGCGTGCCGACCCAGCGCTTTCTTCGAGAAGATCAAACGGTCGTCCACGCGCACTTCGAACACCCCTCCAGTGGACTCGATCAGCTGGACCGTGGCGTTGGGGAACTTCTCCTTCAGCTCGGCCGCCAGACTGGTGGCCCGTGGCTGGTAGTTTCATACCACGCAGTATTGGATCGTGATTTTCATAACGACACCTCAATAAACGACTTACGGCCCTTTTCCCCGTCACAATCGTAGTCGCCCGTGGGGGTCATGCCAAGGGTCCGCCGCCCGGCCCAACCCTTGCCGAACAACAAGTCAAAACGCACAATCAACCAGGCCAATCCCCTAACTCTCCCCTTTCCCACGGCTATGGCCTTGTCGAGCTGCCGGTTCCTCCCGGCCCGGTGGACCTTCGGTGTCTTCGCTCTCCTCGCGATCGGCGGGGCAGAGCGGGCCGCGGCCCAGCGGGACTACACCGTCGAAATGGGAGCATCGGCGGTCTATCGGTCCTATGCCAACGCCACTTCTCTCAAGAGTTCGCTGGGCGGAGCGGTCCGCCTGGGCTACTGGTTCGCGAGCCCGCTCTCTCTCGAAGTCGAGGCGGGCCTGACCCGGCCCCATTCGGACACTCCGCTCGATACCGTCATCTCGGTGACCAGTATCACTCCCTCGCTGCTCCTCAATTTCCGGGTCGGCCTCAACACGACGTTGTTCTTGAGGGGCGGCTACGGATGGATGAGCTATGGAGGCTCCTGCCCCCCGACATCCGTGCCGGGCGCGCCCGTGTGCGGGACGACGGGCGCTGTCGTAGGCGGAGCCGGCATGAGGCTGCCGCTCTCGCAGACGGTCCTGCTACGGGTGGAGGGGATGGTGGACCGCGGAGGCGGATTCACCAATTACGGAGGGGGCGCAGGACTCACGTTCATGATCGGAAGCCACCGGCAGGTCGACTCCGATCATGACGGCGTCTATGACCACTCAGACCGTTGCCCCGACACTCCTGCCGGCGCGCTGGTGGACAAGCGCGGCTGTCCTACCGATGCGGACGGGGACGGCGTGTACGACGGCCTGGATCGCTGCCCAGGCACCCCCAAGGGAGCTGTCGTGGACGACGTGGGTTGCCCGATCGACTCGGACAGCGATGGGGTCTACGATGGGCTCGACCAGTGTCCTGACACGCCGAGCGGTGCGGTGGTAGATGCCAACGGCTGTCCGGTGGATTCAGACGGTGATGCGGTCCCGGACGGACTGGACCGCTGTCCCAACACCCCCCACGGGGCCATAGTGGACGCGCTTGGCTGCCCCAGCGACAGCGACAACGACGGGGTACCCGACGGACTGGACCAATGCCCCAAGACCCCGGCAGGCACGGTGGTGAACATTTACGGCTGCCCCGTGCCCCGCCAAGGCGCTCCGAGGTCCTCTGGGGCACCCTCGCCACCCGCCAAGGGACAGCCGCAAAGTGCCAAGTCCAAGAGCCGAACGTCGCAGAAGGCGACGGCGGAAGTCCCGCCTCCAACCCACCGGAAACCTCTATAGTATGCCTGGGCTTAACTTCCATCCCAGCATACAGTTGGGGGCACGGGGCTTGCTCCATGGGGGAGCCCTATGATCGCCCGGGCCCTTTTCGCTCTTACCCTGCTGGCCTCGCACAAGCCGCATCACGGCCCGCATCAGCCTGCGCCCATCCCAGTGGCGCCTTGGGGAGACGAGTTGCCGGGGATCGGGCGCTCGCTGGCCGAGCTGATGCCGCCCCGCACCACCAGGGCGAAGCTGGAATGGCCGGCACCGCCGCTTAAAACGCTCAAGACTGCGTCGGTGAACCCTGCTCCGATTCTTCCCTGGGGAGACGAGCTGGCGATCGAGGGCCTGGTGACCGCGCCGATCGCTGCGACGTCCACCAAGACACTCGAATGGCCTGCGTCCCCGCTCAAGTCCGTGAAAGTCGCCTCGACGACTCCGGCCCCGATTCTTCTCTGGGGAGATGAGTTGGCGGCGGTCGAATGGACCACGCCCGCGTCGATCGCGGCGTCATCAGCCAAGACTCTCGTTTGGCCCGCGGCACCGCTCAAGGCCGTAGCCGCGGCCGCGGTAGTGGTCGCCGCAGCCCCCACGAGTCCCTGGGGAGACGAGCTCACGGTGGCGGGTGATCGGATTGAATCGGAGGACCAGCATCCTGGGATCCAGCCATCAATGCTCGACTGGCCGGCTCCACCACTGCTGGCGCCGCCCAAGACGGTCCGCGCCATCTACCTCAACGCCTGGGCCTTCGGCTCCTCGCGCTTCTATGACCTGGTGCAGATGGTAAGCGGCACCGAGATCAACGCCTTCGTGATCGACGTCAAGGACGACACCGGATACCTCACCTACGAGTCTCAGGTCCCTACCGCGCAACAGATCGGCGCCAACCACGCCCTGCGCGCGCGCGACACGCGGGCGCGGCTCCGCTACCTGATGGCGCGCGGGATCTATCCGATCGCCCGGATCGTGGTGGCCAAGGACCCGCTTCTGGCGGCGGAGAAACCCGAGTGGTCGGTGCAGGACGTGCGAGGAGGGCTCTGGAGAGACCGGCTCAACTTCGCCTGGGTGGACGCCTTCAACGACTCGGTCTGGGTCTACGCCTCTCAGCTGGGCGCCGAGGCGATCCGCACCGGGTTCGCCGAGCTGCAGTTCGACTACGTGCGGTTCCCCGACGAGCCCAAGGGCCGGCTGGCCATGGCGAAGTTCCCGGGGCGGCGTGGGGGGGAGACCACTCGCGATGGGGTGAAGCGGAACCTTCAGCTGCTGCGGGACCGGGTGAAGCCGCTGGGAGTACCGTTCACTATCGACGTGTTCGGACTCACGGCGAGCGCGGAGACCGACCTGGGGATCGGTCAGGTCTGGGAAGATCTGGCGACCACGGCCGACGTGGTGCTGCCGATGGTCTATCCCAGTCACTATTACCACGGCTTCTACGACATCCCGCGGCCCAACGATCAGCCCTATCGCACCATCCGCCGGGCGATGCAGGACGCGGTGCGGCGGACTTCGCCGCTCTCACCGGCCGCTCAGATCCGGCCCTACCTCCAGGCCTTCACCCTGGGACCTCCGCGCTACACCCCCGCGCTGGTGCGGGAGCAAATTCGCGCGGCGGAGGAGATGGGGGTGAATACCTGGGTGCTCTGGAATCCGCGCGGGGTCTATGATCCTGCGATGTTCCGCCGGGAGCAGACACCGGCGCTGAACGTGTCACACCAGGAACCCGAGATACCTAGGGCGCCGGCCGTACCGTTCGTGGAGTAGACTCGATCCGCTGCGGCTCCCACGCCGTGATATACCCCGCCAACGCACTCGCCGCCGTCGTATAAGGACTCGCCAAGTAGAGCTGACCCGGCCCGGACCTTCCGGGAAAGTTCCGGTTGATCGCACTTACCGTCACCGTCTCCCGATCGTAGCTCACCCCTGGCCCCGCGTTGATGCAGGCGCCGCAGGAGGGCTCGATGATCTCCGCCCCGACCTTCCGGAAGATGTCGAGATACCCCCTCCCTTCGGCGTAGCGCTTGACGTCCTGACTCCCGAACTGGATGTAGAACTTCACGTCAGAATGGATCCGCTGGCCGGCGTCGGCCGCTTCCTTTAGCACCCGGGCATACATGTCCATGTCTTCCTTCTTCCCGGCGGTGCAGCTCCCGGCGTAGGCGATGTCCACCTTCACCTGCTTCCCCAACTCCGAGATGAACAACCCGTTGCCCGGATCGCCTGGCAGCGCCACCATCGGCCTCAAGGCCTCGGCATCGATGGTGATGACCTCCTCGTATTCGGCGTCGGAGTCGGAGAACAACGCGTCCAGGTAGCCCTCCGCCTCCGCGCGGGGCATGCCGCGTTCCCGCACCAGGAAATCGACCGTCTTCTCGTCGGGCTGAATCAGTCCGGTAAAGGCGCCCACCTCCGCCGCCATGTTGGTCATGGTGGCCCGCTCGTCGATCGAAAGCGCCTGGACCGCCGGGCCCGCGTACTCCACGATCTTTCCGATCGCCTTGCCGCTCTTGACGTAGGGATGCCGGAGGATCTGGAGCATGAAGTCCTTGGCGGTGATCCCCTTGGGCGGATGCCCCACCACCTTGATCAGGACCGACGGCGGGACCTTGATCCGCACGTCCTTGGTCAGCCAGGAATTGAAGATCGCCGTGGTCCCAACCCCGAAAGCGACGCAGCCCATCGCCCCGCTGTGGGGCGTATGGCTGTCGCTCCCGATGATGATCTGCCCGGGGAGGGCGTGCTGCTCCAGCATCTTGGAGTGGCAGATCGCCTCGGAGCCCAGGGCCACCATGTTCCGCCCCAGCCGGGGCAGCTCGCCGTAGAGGTGAATTCCCTGATCGGCGGCGAACTCCTCCTGCTTCTTCTTGAGCTCGAGCGCCACGTCGAGCAGGCCTTCCGCCTTGCGCTCGTCGGTCATGGCCAGCTCGAGGAAGGTGAGGTGGTCCCGGAAGAAGAAGATCGAGCCGGGATCCACCACCTTTTCGTCCTGGCCCACGTAGTCGCGCCAGAAGATGGCGGCCATCGGGGTCACGTACTCGTGGCTGAACCGGATGTCGGTCCGGACGAAGCCCTCGTCGCCCGGCTTGACGTAGGGGACGCCTATTGCGTCCGCGGCCAGGTCAGTCACCCAATGGCGGGCCAGGATCTTCTCCGCCAGTGTCATCGGTCGCTTCGGGGTGGCCACGACCGGCACCCTCACCTTCCCCTGCAGTCGCGCCAGGTTGTACTGGAAGAGCCCGCCGTACTCGATGATGCCGCGGGTGATGTCTCCCTCGCCCGCCGTGAACACCGAGAGGGGAATTGCCTCGCCGCGACGGAGCCGCTCCAGCAGCGAGAAATCGGTGCTGGTGAAGATTCCCAGGTTCTGACAGTTCTCGCGGTAGATCCGCTCGATGTTTTCGGCGATCACCAATCGGATCCCGGCCATCGTCTCCGCGTAGGGTGATTGCTCGCGGCTCGAGCCCTTGCCGCGGCGCTTCCCGCTGACCGAGACCGCGAAGCCACCCTGCTTGACGGAGCCCCGTACCACGGGAAATTCCGAGCCCGCCTTGAGGCCCAGGTAAGGGAACTGACCCAGGGTCTCGTCGTAGTAGTAGCAGATGTAGGCCGGAGTGATTTCGTCGGTCGAGATGTCGTCCCGGAGCTTGATCGCCGGGGTCCAGGCCAGGTCTTCCCCGGCCAGCTGGCGATGCAGCAGGGCGGGATCCTCGGTCAGGAAGAGGATCCGCCCGTCGAAGCGGACCGAGGGCGGGAGCTTCTCGAGCTTACGGGACTTGAGGCTTTCCATCATGCCTAGAAGATGACCGCCGCCGGAAGGGCGATCAAGGATTGGACTGCCTTGGCGGCGCGGCTACCATTCAGCATGCCCGGCCGCTATCTCGCGCCGCTGCTGGCGCTCCTGGCCGCGAGTCGGCCGGCTGCGTCGCAGTCCGTGGTCTGGCGCTCGGTCACTCCCACCGACATCACTGGCCCCGTCGCCTTCAAGAATCCCCATCTGAGCGAAAGCTCCGGCCTGGCGGTGAGCCACACCCAGCCCGGCGTGTACTGGACCCACAACGATTCGGGGGACGATCCTCTCCTCTACGCCACCGATTCCCTGGGACGGGACCTCGGCACCTTCTGGGTGACCGGCGCCCGGAACTCCGATTGGGAGGCGATCGCCAGGGCTCCCTGCAACGGAGGGGACTGTCTGTACATCGGGGATACCGGGGACAACTCCGAACGGAGAAAGACCGTCGCCGTGTACAAGGTGCGCGAACCGACCATTCAGCCGGGAGGCGGAAGGCAGGCGACCGACTCCGCCACCCGCCTCGTGATCAAGTACCCCGACGGCCCCCACGATACCGAGGCGCTGATTGTGACGCCGAGCGGAGACCTGCTACTCATCACCAAGGGGCGGAGCCACGGGGTCCGGCTCTTTCGGGTCGCGGCGAGCGCCTGGAACGAGCCGGCGCCCGCGCTGGCGCAGTTCATCGCCAAGCTGCCCATCGAGCCCAGTGCCAGGACCGGGCGGCGGGTAACCGATGCGGCCCTGGCGCCCGATGGGAAGCGGGTCGCCGTACGGACCTACAGCGGACTCTTCTTCTTCCGGCTGGATGGCCATCACCTGGTACCGGCCGATCCACCGGTCGTCTGCGAAACGGGCGCACTCCAGCTCCAGGGAGAAGGGGTGGACTGGCTGGCCGACGGCCGTCTCGCGCTGAGCTCGGAGTCCGCCTTCGGCATGGGCCGAGGCTCGCTCGCCTTCCTGCGATGCCCGACGCAGTAGCGTGAAGCGCCTCATTCTCGTGGTCGCGGTGGGCGCGGTCCTGATCGCCATGGTCGGCGATCAACACCGTCGCGACCAGCCGGTGCATCAGGCCGAGTGGTTGTCCGCGGGCGACGTGTTGGTGAGGACGGCCCGGGCCGGCCGGGGGGATACGACCCTGTTGCTGCTCCACGGCTACGGCGAATCGCTGATCAGCTTCAGGCCCATCTTCGATCTGCTGGCTCGACACTACCGGGTGGTGGCGCTGGACCTGCCGGGCTTCGGATTGAGTGACAAGCCGATTGGATCGTACTCCCTGGCCACCACCGTGGTCCGGATCCAGAACTTCATCGCACGCTGGACTCGGGGACCGGTAGTGATCGTGGGCCACTCGATGGGCGGCGAGATAGCGGCCGCGGTCGCGCTGGCGCAACCGCCCCCGGTGGCGGCGCTGGTGCTGATCTCTCCGGCTGGCTACGCGTTGGGCCCCTGGATCGGCGATTCGACCGTCTCCTGGCCGCGCCAGATGTGGGTCGGGAGCACGATCGCCTACGTGCTCCCCATGCATGATCCCGCCTGGCTGAGTGAGCCTGCAGATCGCGCAGCATACGAGCCGTTCAGCGATCCTGCCTACCGCGAATCCTCGCACCGCGTGCTGGAGCAGTTCGACTTCGCTGCTCTGCGTAACCGCTTCGCCAACGTGATTCAGCCGACGCTCGTCATCTGGGGAGAACGGGATCCGACCATCCCGCTCTCGATAGGAGACTCGATCGTGCGGGAGCTCCCGCGTGGCCAGCTGGTGATCATCAAGGGCGCGCTCCACCGGCCGCAGGAGACTCATCCCGACGAGGTGGTAGCGCAGATCGACCGATTCCTGGGCCGGGACCCCGACACGCCATGACCAGAGCGATCGCCGGCTCGCTCCTTCTCCTCGCATGGGTCGCGACCGCGCTCTCGGCGCAAACCCCGGGCGACCGGGTTGCACGGGCGGTCTCCGAGCAGGCGATTCGGGCCCACGTGGAATTTCTGGCCGATGATGCGCTCGAGGGCCGGGCGCCTGCCACCCGGGGAGGCGAGTTGGCCGCGCAGTATATCGCGGCCCAGTTCCAGCGCCTGGGTCTCAAGCCTGGCGGGGACAGCGGATCCTTTCTCCAGCGGGTGCCACTGGTCTCCCGGACCTCCACGGGAATGGGCCTCGAGCTCTCGGGGGACACCGCGTCGTTCCGGCCCATCACCGATTATGTGCTCTGGTCCGAGAGCGCGGACACCATGAGCGAAGTAGTGGACGGCCCGGTCTTCGTGGGATTCGGCATCGTCGCCCCGGTCTATCGCTGGGACGACTACAAGGGCGCACCGGTGCGGGGGCGGCTGGTGATTGCCCTCGCCGGGGATCCGGATTCCAGCATTTTCGACCGTCACACGGGCATGCCCTACGGGAGCTGGCGCTACAAGGTGGACGAGGCGATGCGCCACGGTGCCTCGGGCATCCTGCTGATTCACACTACCCACTTCACCCCCTTCCAATGGGGGAACCTCAGTGGGTTCGCCCGGGAGCTGACCGCCATCCAGAAGCCGGCGTCCTCGGTTCGGATCGAGGGCTGGCTCTCTGAAGGCACCGCCCGGCGAATTCTCGCTGGCCAGCCCCAGGACCTCGATTCACTGATCGCGGGGGCGACACATCGCGAGTTCAGGGCGGTTCCACTGAACCTTCGCCTCGGGCTTCGGGTCGCGACCCGAAATCGTCGCTGGGAGACTCAAAACGTGGTCGGCCTCCTCCCAGGCCAAGGCCCCCTCGCCAAACAGGCGGTCGTGATCGGGGCCCACTACGACCACCTCGGCATTCGAGAACCGGTGGACGGAGACTCGATCTACAACGGCGCCGAGGACAACGCGTCGGGCACCGCCTGCGTGCTGGCTGCGGCCGAGGCCTTCCGATGGAGTGGGACGACCTCGAACCGGTCCATCTACTTCGTCGCCTTCGGGGCCGAAGAGCGGGGGCTCCTGGGCTCGCAGGGGTTCGTCGCCCGACCACGTGGCAAGACGCTGGTGGGAATGGTCAACATGGACGTGATGAACCTCTGGGGCCGAAGCCGCGACATTGGCACGGTGGCTCCCGATCACTCGGCGTTGGGCGCCGCCCTCCGCCGGGCAGCCAGAGCCGAATCGCTCATCGTCACCATCGATCCAGACGACGTTCGGCGAGGCCGACTCTTCCGCTCCGACAATTTCTCGTTCATGCAGGTTGGAATCCCGGCCATTCGCCTGCTGAGCGGCCTCGATTACGAGGGCCGTCCGCCGGAATGGGGCCGGGAGCAGAAGGAGGCGATGTGGGAGACCCGTTACCACACGCCCAGCGACGACGTGAAGCTCTGGTACACAGTGGACGGGACGGCGCAGCAGGTGAGAGTGCTGGTTCGAATGGCGCTCGACGTGGCGAATGCGCCGAATCCACCTCGCTGGGCGCCGGATTCGCCTTTTAACCCGCAGGGGCGGCCCGCCCAGCGCTAGAGGGTGGAAGCCGGGACATGCTTCACTATCTTTGGTCCACCTTTTTCCCAACTACCATGCGAAAACTGCTCGGGTTCGCCCTGATTCTCCCTGCAACACTGTTCGTGTCCCCGATGGAGGCCCAGACTGTCACCCCCGCTACCAGGCTGGCACGGGCGGTGGATTCGACGGTATTCCGGGCCCATATCGACTTCCTGGCCAGCGACGCGCTGGAAGGCCGCGGCACCGCGACCCGCGGCGGTGATCTGGCCGCCAAGTACATCGCGTCGCAGTTCCAGCGGCTGGGCCTCCAGCCAGCCGGGGATGGCGGCACCTACAATCACCAGGTGCCGATCATCGCGCTGACGCCGGATCCCACTCTGGCAGTTGTGGGACCCGATTCCGCCAAACTCGCGTATCGTGACGACTACGTCCTCTGGTCGATGCGGAACGAGCCGTCGGTGACGGTCCAGGCGCCGCTGGTGTTCGTGGGGTATGGGATCGTGGCGCCCGAGTACCAGTGGAACGACTACGCCAACGTGGACGTGAAGGACAAGATCGTGGTCTGTCTGGTCAACACTCCGGGCCTCCGGGACTCCACGCTGTTCAAGGGGAAGATCCTCACCTATTACGGCCGGTGGACCTACAAGATCGAAGAGGCCGCCCGCCAGGGAGCCGCCGGCATTCTGATGGTTCACACGACGGAGAGCGCCACCTACGGGTGGAGCACGGTCACGGGATCGTGGACCGGGCAGCAGGTGCGCCTGGAGACTGCACCCACGCCTTTGGTGGTGGCCGGATGGCTCCGGGATTCCTCGGCGCGGGGCCTCTTCAAGCGGGCCGGGGCAGACCTGGATGCGCTCATGGCCCAGGCGGCCACGCGCAGTTTCCACGCGGTCCCCATCAATCTCCAGCTCGCCGCGACGGTCAACAGCACGATCCTCCGCTCGACGGCCCCGAACGTGGTCGGGCTAATACCCGGCTCGGGGCCGCACGCCAAAGAGGCGGTGGTCATCGGAGGCCACTACGACCATCTCGGCATCCGCCTCCCGCCGGTGAATGGGGATTCCATCTACAACGGTGCCCTGGACAACGCCACGGGCACCGCAGGGGTCCTGGCCGCTGCCGAGGCCTTCGTCAGATCCGGAGTGAAGCCGGCGCGGTCGATCATGTTCATCGCCTTCACCGCTGAAGAGTCGGGCCTGTTGGGGTCGCAGGCGTACGCCGAACGGCCGACGCTCCCGCTCAGGGACATCACGGCGGTCCTCAACATGGACGTGATGAATCTGTTCGGGCGGACCACGGATATCGCTGCCCTGGGTGTCGACCAATCGACGCTCGGCCAGCTCTTCACTCGCGCCGCCAAGGACGAGCAACTGGCGGTCACGATCAACCAGGACGCGCTGATCCGAGGCTCCTTCTTCCGCTCCGACCACTTCCCCTTCGCCAAGGCGGGGGTGCCGGCCTTGTCGCTGGAAAGCGGAGTCACGTTCGTCGCGAAGCCCAAGGGTTGGGGGGACACCCAGATCAAGGAGTACACCGATCAGCGTTACCATCAGCCGGGGGACGAGATGCTGCCCTGGTACTCGATGGTCGGGGCGGTCCAGCAGCTCCGGGTCATCGTGCGGACCGCGTTGGCCGCTTCCACTGCGGCCGCGGCACCCACCTGGAGCCCGACTTCGGAGTTCAGGGCGGCCGGGGAAGCCCGGGTCAAGGGCGGGAGCTAGCCTAAGGCCTTCTCGGGAGCGGCGTTGGCCGCTCCGGACGAGCGTGTAGTCTCATCGTGAAACGCCTGCGGGATGACCGCGGGCGTTTGCGTGCATGGTGCAGGGGAACTCCCTAGTCTCAGAGCAGTGGCTGTTTACCGAACACCGATTACTGCTTATCTTTGGCCGCTTTTAACCCACCCATACGGCACCAAGGCGTGCAACTAGAGCTGCCCGACTCTCATCGGATCCCTCTCACCTGGCTGCTCGAGCACGGTGGGGAAACCATCCGGTACCGCACCTACCTCGAGCTGGCCCCTCCCGGCTTCGCCACACCCGAGACCATCGAGCAAGCCGCGTTGGCCGTGCAGGCGGCCAAGTCCGGGCAGACCATCGTCAGGAAGCAAAAGGACAACGGGATCTGGGGCGGCAATCTGATGGGGCTGGTTCCCTCAGCTGCCCTCGGCATCAAGGACACCGGAACCATTCCCCAGTACCGGCGCCTGCTGCAACTGGGCTGGCCCCGGGACGCGCGGGTCTTCAAGCTGACCGACCGGGTGTTGTTCCGGCAGTTGTCTCGCGACGAAGACCCTGCTCTGCTGTTCGAGTTCCAGAAGGCGGCCAAGGGCGACGCCGCAGCCCAGCACTGGGCGCGGGAAGTGATCCGGGAAGCGGCATCCGCCGCGTTGGCGGAGGCGGGACAGGTGGACGATCCACGCCTCCGAGGATCGGCCCACAAGATCGCGACCGCCGTCTCCCAGTTCCTCCGCAGCCCCCTCGCCGAGAAGCCGTTCGTGCGGTCGGGAAGCCAGACGGTGCTCCACCCGGAAGCCTATCCGCCGAGCTGGTACTCCGTCGCGATGCTGGCTTCGATGCCGACCCTCCAACGCGAGCGGGCTGGATTCACCGACCGCCTGGGCCACTATCTGGCTCAACCCGCTCCGAAGAAGGCCTACGCGATTCGAGTCGGAAAGCGGACCTTCAAGCCGCAGCACTTGCTGCTGGGCGATCCGATCGAGGCCGACAGCAAGGGAATCCCCAAGGATCTCCCGCTGGCCCTCTACTACATCGAGATCCTGGCCCGGATCGGTGCCCTGCATACGGCCCCGGTCGCGACCAAGGTGCTGGCTCGGGTCCTCAAAGAGGTGACTCCCGAGGGGATCTGGAGCCCCAAGAATCTCCGTTCGCTCCCCAAGGCGGCGAATCACATCACCTACCACGTGTTCCCTCTCGACGGAGAAGGAAAGTCGCTCGAATCGAAGCAGGTGGACGTGACCTTCCGCCTCTCAGTCATCGCCCGACTGCTGGGTTGGCGAGTGGATTACAGCTAGCCCAAACCGCCTTGCGCCCCTGCTCAGCGTATCCGATACTACTACTGTGCCGGCGGTCGATCTCACTCCATTCGGCTTCACTCCCACCGAGAGCAAGGTCTACGAAGTCCTGCTGAGCGCAGGACCCGGGACCGGGTACGCCATTGCGCGATGGGCGGGACTGGCCCGGGCCAATGCCTATAGTGCTCTCGAGGGATTGGTGACCAAGGGCGCGGCCCGGGTCGATGCGGGCCGGCCTCGGCGCTTCAGTCCGGAGCCGCCCACCGCCTTGCTGGCACGGATCTCCAATCGACAGGGGCAGGCGCTGGAACGGCTGGGGCACGCGCTGGAGGCGTTGTCGATCCCGCCGACGCCGACGGTGGTGGAGATCGATTCCCCTCGGGGGGCGCTGCAACTTCTTTCCCATGACATCGCGCGGGCCACCAAGTCGGTTTCGCTGATCGCTCCGGGCGAGGCGTATCCGCTCTTGAGTCCCGTACTCCGGCGCGCGGTTTCCGCCGGCCTCGAAGTGGTACTCTGCTCCGACAGCACCGTGCCGCTCCAGTTCGCGACCGTGGAGACCATACCCGGGACCGACGGCTGGCCCGGCCTGCCGCTGATCTCGATCGTGGATGGTCGCAGCGCTTTGTTGGCCTCCCGGCTGGGCAATGAGGTCAGGGGTCACTGGAGCACCGCCCCGGCCTTCGTGAGGGCGGCACACATCGTCTTCGATCACTTTCGAGCCAGGTCATGAGCGATTCCCCCGAAGAATCCTTCAACGCCTTGCGTCGCGAATACATCGCGGAGGCGCCGGGCCGGCTGGCCGAGCTTCGGAAGGACATCGCCGCCTACCGGGCCGGCGAGCCGGACGCGACGGCGTCGCTCAAGACCCGATTTCATCGGCTGGCGGGCTCGGGCGGCTCCTACGGCTTCCCGATCATCAGCGACATCAGTCGGGAGACGGAGCGCTGGCTTCAGGACGATCCGGGCGCCGAGCCGTCGCCTCAGGCGCTGGAGCGGCTGGAGACCGCGGTCCAGCGACTGTCCGGAGCGTTCAACCAGGCCGCCACCGAGGTGGGGCTTCCCACGGAGCCGATCCGGGCCGTGGAGTTCGGCTGGCGCTCCCTGGTCGTAGGGCCGGTCGGCAAACTGCGCGACCAGATCGAGCATGCGCTTGAAACCTCGGGCTTCCTGGTCAAGGTGGACACGGGGGCCGGCGAGCCGAAGGCGCTCCCGGTCTCGGATCGCCCCGATCTCCTGGTCATCGTCCGGGACGCCCACGTCACCGACGCTTACGCGATCGCCTCCGCCTGGTCATCCGCCGGGCCGGTGCGACCGCGCGCCATCGTGCTGGTGGACCCGGGGGACAACACCGACCAGGTCCGCGCCATCGCTTCGGGCATCGACCTGGTCCTCCCGGTCGACCGGATCCTGCAGGAGCTGCCCAAGTACGCGAAGACCCTGGCCCGGATCGGGACGCCGCCTTCCCGGGTGCTCCTGGTGGAAGAAGACGAGGCGCAGACCACCGGCATCGTGGCCCTGCTGGAGCAGGCCAACGTCCGGGTCAGCCATTGCAAGGACGGGGTAACCGCCCTGGAGATGCTCGCGCGGGAAACGCCCGACTTGTTGCTGATGGACATCCGCCTTCCCGGAGACCTGGACGGCCTCTCTCTGGCTCGCCTGGTTCGTCAGGATGCCCGCTTCGGTCTGATCCCCATCGTCTTTCTCACGGACAAGGACGGGGTGGCGGACCAGATCGAGGCCATCCGGGCCGGGGCGGATCACTTCCTGACCGAGCCGGTAGATCAGAATCTCCTGACTCAGCTGGTGATCAACCGGGCCGAGCGAGGGCGGCGGCTTCGGGAGATGGTGCACCGGGACGGGCTCACCGGATTGCTCAATCACGCCACCCTGATGGCGGAACTGGAGCATTCGATCGAGTATGCCCGGCGCCATGACGAGGAGTTCGCGTTCATCATGGCGGACGTGGATCACTTCAAACGAGTGAACGACAAGTTCGGGCACCTGGTGGGAGACCAGGTCCTGCTCCACGTGGCCAAGATCTTTCAGTCGACCGCGCGCGCCAGCGACCTGATCGGGCGCTACGGGGGTGAGGAATTCGCGCTGATCCTGAGACGCACCGACCGGGCGGGGGCCGCGGTACTGGCCGGCAAGCTCCGCAAGGCGCTGGTGGAGCGACCGGCCGTGGTGGGGAACGAGACCATCCCGGTCCGGGTCTGCATGGGGATCGCTTGCTACCCGGCGGACGCGACTTCGGCGAGCAGCATCGCCGCGATGGCGGACGAGGCCCTCTATCGGGCCAAGGCGGGGGGCCGGGACCGAGTCGATTTCGCGGACGAGAATCCCAGCATGGAGTAGCGATACCCGCCGGGCCTGGTATATTCAACCAATCGGTTGAAAAGGCCAGGCGTGACTCACCGAGCACCCAGCGCCCCAGAGCGCCTCCTCACCGCAGCCCTTCCCGAATTCGCCGCCCACGGCAAGGCGGGCGCCCGCACTGACCGCATCGCCAAGCTGGCCCGGGTCAACAAGCAGCTCATTCACTACCACTTCGGCAACAAGGACGGCCTCTATCGCGCGGCGCTGGCGGCCGCAGCTGAGCAGATCGGGGCGGCCCTCTCGCAGCCGGTCGACTCCAGCCTAGGCATCGTCGAGCAATTGCGCCGCCTGGTGCGCGGGCAGTTCGATGTCCTCGCCCGGCACCCCGAACTCACCCAGCTGCTGGTGCACGCTGAGGCGGAAGGGGACTGGCTGGACGCGGCCACCAAGCCGCTGGTCGAGCGGCTGACCGAGGGGCAGGCCACCGGATTCTTCCGGGACGACATCGATCCAGCCCGGGTTGCCCGCGCGGCGCTGGTGCTCCACCTCGGCTATTTCGCTCTGCGGGGGATCTCGTCCGGATGGGGCTCGGCCACCCGCTGGCGAGACGACACCACCGAGCTGATGGTTCAGGCCTGTACCTGGTGAGTTGCCGAGACTGAGGGGAGACTGCTGGGCGGATGAGCCGTGCGGCCCATCCGCCCCTGGTGCGTTAGTGCTGGAAGTGTGACAGCGGAGCCACGTCCCGCGGGTTCTCATCGCCGAAGAGCAGACGCCCTTCTCGGAAGGTGGCGCCCCGCAATGTCAGGGCGAGAACCTCACCCAGCTCCTGTACCGGATGGACCTCGATCAGCTTCCGGACTTCCTCCGGGAGGTCTTCCAGGTCCGGCTCATTCTCCTTGGGCACTACGATCCGGGTGATGCCTGCCCGTACCGCACCCAGAATCTTCTCCTTGAGCCCACCGATCGGGAGCACGCGGCCCCGCAGGGTGATCTCTCCGGTCATGGCGATGTCGTGCCGAACCGGGCGCCCGGAAAGCGAGGACACCAGGGCCGAGGCCATGGTGACGCCGGCGGAGGGACCGTCCTTGGGGACGGCGCCGGCCGGGACGTGAATGTGCAGGTCCCGATCGAACATCTCCTCCTTGATGTGGAGCGCCGGCGCGTGCGACCGGGCATAGGTCCAGGCCGCGCGGGCGGACTCCTTCATCACGTCACCCAGTTGGCCGGTCAGGACCAGCTCGCCCTTGCCCCGCATGGTGGAGGCTTCGACGAACATGATGTCGCCGCCGGTCGGAGTGTAGTACATCCCGGTGGCCACACCGACCTGGTCTTCGCGGGCGGCCCGTTCCGGATGGACCTTGGGCCGGCCCAACAGGTCATCAACCATGACCTTGTCGATTACCAGGCGCTCCACTTCCCGGGCGGCAATCTTGCGAGCCACCTTTCGGGCCAGCTTGCCCAGCTCCCGCTCCAGCTGACGCACGCCTGATTCACGGGTGTAGCCGGTAATCACCTCGCTGATCGCCTCGTCGGTGATCTCGAGCTGCTCGGGCGTCACTCCGTTCTCCACGAATTGCCGGGGGATCAGGTACTTCCGGGCGATCATCAGCTTCTCCCGCTCGGTGTACCCGGAGAACTCGACCATCTCCATCCGATCGAGCAGCGGGGCCGGAATGCTCTGCAGGAAGTTCGCGGTGCAGATGAACAGCACCTCGCTCAAGTCGAACGGCACGCCGAGGTAGTGGTCGGTGAAGGTGTCGTTCTGGGCCGGGTCGAGGACCTCGAGCAGGGCCGCAGCCGGGTCGCCCTGGAACGAGACGCCAAGCTTGTCGACCTCGTCGAGCAGGAAGACCGGATTCTTGGTGCCAGCCTGCTTCATTCCCTGGATGATCCGGCCGGGCATGGCCCCGACGTAGGTGCGCCGGTGGCCGCGGATGTCGGCCTCGTCTCGGGCGCCACCCAGCGAGATGCGGACATACTTCCGCCCCATCGCCCGCGCGATCGACTTGGCAACCGAAGTCTTGCCCACGCCAGGCGGGCCCACGAAGAGGAGGATCGGGCCCTTGGCACGCTTTTCATCAGGGACGGTCGCGGCGGGAGGGGCGGACGGGGCGGTAGCCTCCTCAGTGGCTCCATCCGCCT
>Ga0210073_1000003_pt1 | contig 60952 bp, 104 predicted proteins | sample Browns_ThreeSqC__2_FD_184853 | JGI IMG/M metagenome (GOLD analysis project Ga0210073, IMG submission 184853) | Wetland microbial communities from San Francisco Bay, California, USA, that impact long-term carbon sequestration - Browns_ThreeSqC_D2... | ecosystem: Environmental > Aquatic > Marine...
TACGTCGAGATGGACTGCACTTGCGAATGGTACACGGCTGGGACCTGCAAGCCGCATGCGATTCTCACGTTCATGCTTGAAGCTGCAGGGCGAATCGGCGGGGTCTACGCCTACCGCACCACATCAAAGAACGGCATCCGGGCTCTGCGCGGGTCGCTCATGCAGATCATGGGTCTCGGCATCCCGCTTTCCATGGTCCCGTTCGACCTCGTGCTCACCAAGAAGAAGGTCCGGACCAAAGACAACAAGATGGAGGATGCCTGGGTCGTGCACGTCGAGTTCGTCGGCAACACAGACCGGCTGTTCGATGTCGCCCGAGAGCGCGTGCAACTCATGCAGACCTTCGGCCCGAGCATGCTCAAGGCGCGAGAGATCGTCCAGCAGCAGGCTCGTCGCGCGATGGAGTCGCAGCTTCTGCAGATCAAGTGCGTCGCGGAGGAGTTCCAGCCAGAGAACATGACTCGCGGCGAAGTGACTGCGCAGGCTGCGAAGTCGATGACCGTGGAAGCGATGGCTCCGGAGGCTCAGGCCGCACAACCGGTTCCCGCATCATCACCTGAGCCCCCGGCAGCCGCTTCCGCGCCAGCCGCAGCGGCTGCTCCCATCGCTACGGTCGAGCCGCCCAAGCCGACCGGCCCGACCATCGAGGAAGCGATCGCCAAGGCCAACAGCCTGTTCCCGGATTGATTGGAGGGACGCCAATGGGTTTCGTTCAGAGCTATAGCTTCTCACGCATCAGGTCGATGGTCGCCTGCACACTACGCGGAGTCATGGACCTACTCTGGACCTGGACGTTCGGGGCGCCTCCGCCCGGCTCCCGCGAAGCGCTCGTCGGGACGATCGCACACTCGTTGATGGAAGAGGCGTTCAAGGTCATCAAACAGGCACGCGAGACGAACGTCGAGGAACCGACCGCTCGGAAGACCTTGTTCGACGCGCTTCGAAAGCATTCCGTCAACCTGGCTGAGCCAGCAGCGGGCGAGGATGCCCTGGAGATGGTCCTCACGTACTTCCAGAAGCTGCATTCGGTCTACGAGTTCAATACCGAGGGTCACGCGGAGATCAAGCTCGCGTTCGACAAGGATTGGAACAAGGTCGACTTCGAGCACAAGGACGCCCGATTCCGGATGGTGATGGATCGCGTGGTGCCGCTCCCAGATAGCGGCATGGAGATCGAGGACTACAAGACCGGGATCGTCGACCTTGACTTCACGCAGCTTCACGTTTACGGAGGCCTCGCGTTCAAGCTCCGGCCGGATCTGAAGTACCTGAAGCTCAGGCTCACGTTTCTTCGGCGCTCGTTCAGCAAGGCAGAGACCGTGACGCGCGAGGATCTCCAGTGGGTGCTGCCGTTCCTGGAAGAACAGATGAAGTCCGCGGATACGATCGTGAATGCCGCACGACCAGCGCGGCTCGAAGTCGAGAACTTCGACGTCACTAAGTACCGCGCGAAACAGAATCGGTACTGCTCAAGCTGCTACTGGATCAACACACACTGCCCGATCACGAAGGTCGCCCTGCAGATGGCGAAGGACAAGACGGACGGAACGCTGCCGATCATCCCGAACCAAGAGACCGCGGAGCAGCGACTGCGGTATCTGTTTCAGCTCGACATCGCGCGCAAGTCACTCCGAGACAACCTCGACGCCTGGGTCGAGGATCATGGACCGGTGCGGCTGGAGGACGAGAACAAGGAATTCAAGATCATCGAGGTGGACTCCTGGACCGGGAATGCTCAGGCACTCGTGGGCAGGTTTCTGATGGCCGGCGAAACGCGGGGCCTGTCGAAGCGGGAGATCATGGACGGTGTGTGGCCGTCGATGCGCATCCACAAGGATGGAGCGCTCGCGGTCGGTGCCTACCTCGACATCCCATCCGAGGAGATCCTCCGGTTCGGATCGGAGAAGCCTGGCCAGATGTTCAAGCTGGTCGCGGCACCGCCTCCGCCTCCGACGACGTTCGGCGAGTTGGTCAAGCAACTCCGAGGCACCAAGCCTCAGATGGAGATCTCCCGGAAGCTGTTCGGCAAGCCGCGGGCGCTGAGCCGCATGGAGTTGGGGAAAGATGGGCCGCCTCCGGATGCAGTCATCATCGAGTTGGCCAAGATCCTCGAGACGGACCCGGGGCCGCTCATTGAGATGGCGAAAACCTGGAAGGCAGAGGAGGAACAGGATGGAGCTTCGGAGACGCCCGCTGGTGTCGAGGATCAGAATGGTGATCGAACAACTGTACCTGGCGATCGAGCGCCAGACGGAAGCGGATCTGCGCCAGCAGCCGGAGTTGGCGATGCTGTTGGTGGATCTGGCAAGCAATCTGATGATCCTTCGGACGATCTACGGGGATCTGACGGGGGAGGACCCGTGGAAAGCGGGACATCATCGTTCACTGCGGATGGACGAGCAGCCGCCGCAACCGCAGAGCAGCTCCTCGGAAAGCAGTCCGGAGCCCAACCAGTCCTGACGGTGAACCCGCAGACAGCGCTCCAGGAGCCGGTCGCGAACGTCGAGAACCGGAAGCTGTCGTCCTACGCGATGGAACTCGATCAGCGGGTTCAGGCGCTCTACCTGCGGGGGACGCTCGTCGAATCGCTCCGCCAAGTCTGCAACCGGGCGACGCTGAGCGCAGTCTCGAACGAAGAGGAGCGGATTCTCAGCAACTTGGATGTGGTGCTCTCGCGCTACGTGAAGATCCGGGAACTCATCCTGGACGGCCAAGAATCCTGGCTCGGACTCGCCGATGTTCAGCAGATCAACAAGCAGGTCAAGGGTTACTTCGAGAAGATGGACGCCTGGCAGCTCGGGGAGATGCTGGAGCTGCTGGAAGGCAAGAAGGCGGCGGCTGTGGGGGCGGCGGGGTGAGCGGGCGATTCAGGAAGAAACCAGTTGTAATCGAAGCCGTCCAGTACAACGGCGCCAATGCGGATGAGATCGCTCATTTCGCCGGTCTGGCTGCATCGGTGCGTGGTCGCACCAGCGAGTTGTTCATCAATACCTTGGAGGGCTTGATGAAAGTATCCCCTTCGGACTGGGTGATCTGCGGGATTGCTGGCGAGTACTACCCGTGCAAGGATGCCATCTTCAGGGCCACGTATGAGGCGGCTGATGACGCGGAAGGGCAGCTTGCCAAGCTCCCGTCGAAGCGATTCGAGTTCCCATGACCTTACGCCCCGAGCGGACGTGCTGGATGGCCCTCCCCCTAATTCGGCACGTCCACGGAGGGCACCTTTGCGATGCGGGGTATATCAGGGGCAGATTGCTGGGTTCATACCCCGGCGGTCGCGGGTTCGAGTCCCGCCCCCGCTATCCTTGCCTTGCCATTTCGGGCGCGGCGGTCTTCCCTGAAGAATCAGACCGCAAGCGTGGAGCCGACCCGTGCGGGACGGCTCCCAAGGCATCGTACAAACGAACGGCGCCAGAGATGGCGCCGTCGGTGTGGAATGGGGCTCAGACCGGAGGCGTCTCCGCGTCGAGCGCCGCGACCCGGTCAGCCAAGTTCTGCAGTGACTGCTGGACCTTGTCGACCTCTTCTTGCGTCATCCCAGTGGCGATCTGGTCCTTCAGGTTCGCGATGTCACCAGCGATGCCATCGAGGCTGGCGCTGATCTCTAGAAGCTTCGCGTTGATTTGATCCAATTGATCCGACATGAATGAAGCCCTCGAATTGAGAATGTGAATGCCGTCCAGGATGAGCTGGAGCTTTGCGCTGTCCATGCGCTCCACCCTCCTCATGGGCACCGTAGCACCCTAGAAGGGAAGACCCGAGTCCTTCACTGGGCCTGATGACTCTTTGGCCGGCGCGGCCGGTTCAGGCTCCGAATCGGGTGGACTCTCCCGGTCGCGGGGCGAGCTGAGGAACTTGACCGTCTGGGCCACGATCTCGGTCGTGTAGCGTTTCCCGCCTTGCTTGTCTTCCCACTCGCGGGTTTGAATCTTGCCTTCGACGAAGACCTTGGAGCCCTTGGACAGGTACTTCTTGCAATTCTCCGCCTGCTTCTCCCATACAACCACATTGTGCCAATCAGTCTTTTCAACTTTTTGGCCCTGAGCGTCTGTGTAGGATTCACTGGTAGCGACAGAGAAGTTGCAGACTGCTTTGCCTGCGGTGGTGAATCTGAGTTCTGGATCTTTGCCGAGATTGCCTATGAGAAGTGCTTTGTTCAGCACAATGTCCCTCCTTCAGTCCTGATCCAACGGCTCCGTCCACTCATCATCGTCGTCGTTCACGTCTCCACCCACCTCCCGTGTCCTCGGCTTGGGGTCCACGTCCACCCAGGCCACTTGGCTTCCGCCCACGCGATGGCCTCCTGGGCCGAGTAGAACAACCGGTATTCGCCGCCGAACTTGGTGATCATCGCTTCCCATGCCTGTTGCTGCTCCTTTTGCTGCCCGGACTCAGACTTGACCTCAAGCTCGAGCCGCTGCCCGCCCTCCGCGATGCCCGAAATGTCTCCAGCGCCGGGGACTCCGAAGCGAATGGGCTGCATGTGTGTCAGCGCGTCGATGGCCGACTTGACATTGCCCGAGAGCAGAAGCCGCTTCCCGGCTTTGACCTGGCTGACGGGATAGCCCATACCCGTGTTCTGCCGCCAGATTCGCATGCATGGGTGACAACCGAGGACGCTGGCGATGTCCTGTTGGATCGGGGTCTCGCGCATCGGGTCACAGCACGCGCCCAAGCACATGCACGGTCGACGTGACGCCGCCGACGCCCGAGGCAGGAGCTACCACCTCGACGTAGTAGCCTTGCGGCAGATCCCATGGCACCGCCGGCAGGTAAGCGCCGATCGTCCCGGCGACGATGGAGATCGTGGCGAGCAGGATGCTGTAGGCCGCGCCCAGCTCATCGTTTTTCAGAGTGACCGTGACATCCTTCGTCACTGCCCCGCTGTACTGGACTCCGACAGCCCGGAACTGCCTGGCTGCCTCGCGTGGCTCCGCTGGCGTCTTGACTGTCTGCGCTGAATTGGCAGCGCTCAAGCCCGAAACGGCGAAGACCGAGCCGCGTTCTTGGCTGAGTAGCGCTCCGTCATGCGAGTGAATGCGACCTGTCTTGATTGGCATGGGTAGGGCCTCCTGGTTGGGCAGGATACTACATCTTCCAGCGCCAGGGTTCGAACCCGTGGACTCCGAAGCCAAATGCGGCCAGAATGAGCCCTCGTGGGTAGGGGTCTTTCTCGCCCTGGAATATCAACCGTGGGGCAAGCGGCATCACGAAGGCCTTGTGGTGGACGTGATCGATGTACCAGTTCGCATCGACCGAGGCCGGGACCAGAAACAAGAGCCAATTCCGACAGAACCTGACCTCTTCGCACTTCGAGGCCCACGGCGCAATGTCGTGAAACGGTGGGTTGAGCCAGAGGGTTGATCCCCATTCGAAGTCGTCCCAGCGCTGCGCCAGCGAGTCATCCTCGGGCGAGTAGAACCACCCAGCGTCGCCAAGTCCATCAACGGCATTTTTCTTTGTCGCAGCCAGGTCGTGCTGGATTGGCCCAAATCTGGCGGATACGGCCTTGATGAACTCCGGCGGAGTGCAGTGGTCCTGTTTGCTCTTCCCGCGCTTGATGGTGGGTCCGACGCCCTTCAACGCATCAACTCCTTCGCATGATTCATGCACCAATCAACGATGAACGTCATACCACCATAGTGATTGTCCAAAATCTCTTTCGACACATGCAACCTACGCTCACCACATTTCCCGTGCACAAACATCACAATACCAAAGTGGTCGGCTACATCTGCTGGCGGTGTGACCAGCACATCGATAGACTTCGGGAGTGCCTTGCGAAGCGCGGCTAGCAATGCTTCTGCCTGCACCGCCCAGCATCGTTTGGTGATCGCCTCAGACTGATCCAATAGGTAATCAATGGCTGCCTCTGGATCTGTAGCCCCGATGTATTTCCAGTCGAGGTCATCCAGGCCGTCAAAGATGCTCAATCCTCTCCCTCCCAATCGCTCCCGCCGACTCGCGTCGTCCCCGTCAGCAGGATCTCCTGGACGGCCTTGATGGCGAGAGCCTTGGCGTTCTGGTGCTTCCGGCGAGTCGTAGGCGTCTCTTCCCTGCGGCGCTCGCTCCAAGTGGCGTAGACGTCGGCCTGAAGCGGTTTTGGCACTTTCATCCAGTGAAAATAGCAGAGCACGCGGTCTTGCGGGATCTGCTTGGTGCAGCCGGGGAATTCACAGGTGTGGGTAATCAAAAAATCATCCTCCCAGTCTAAATCAGCTTCCTCGACCTCGTTCATCCCATTTTCGATGATCAAGACGCTGCCGCTCTCTCAAGCGCTGCCGCTCTCTCGCGTGCTGCCGCGTTCAAGCGCCTGCGCCACTCGCCGTCCCAGAGTGAGAGACTGTAGCGTCTGTGGTTCGCCAGTCTCAGGAACTCCTCCTCGTCCACCGAGAGCAGGAGGAGTTGCGCCAGGGTCACGTCGGCAGTCGGCATCTGACTGCCTTCGTCGTGGAGGCAAAAGCCGATGATGCTGTAGAGCCTCTTGCCGTGGCGCTCAAGTTGTTCGGCAAGCCCCCTCCGAGGCCAGAACCTGAAGCTCCGGCCGCTCGGCGTCACAACGTCGAAGCAGCCTCTGGCGGAGAGTTGGGATTTCTGGGAGTCGCTCAGGAAGCTTCGCAGGAGCCGCATTGCCGTGCGCTGAGCCTTGGAGCACCTCGCTTTCCGTTCCGCCTGCAGTTCGGCTTCGTACAGGAGCAGCAGCCTGATATCGTGCATCTCATCGTCAGTCGCCGCGGTGCCGTCTGCCCAGGTTGGAACGGTGTCGGGCATGACGGCACCAATGAGCAGGCGCCTTGCGTGCGTTGCCATCTCGGTTGGTGCGGCCGGCATGGGTCAACCTCCCGACAGTTGACGCGTCGCGACGACGGTCTTGGCTTTGGCCGGACGGCCTCGGCGTTTCTTGGCCGTGGGCTCAGGCTCGATGTTCGGCTCAAGAGTTAGATCCGGCCTGGGGTTGTCAGGGTCATACGAGTCCGGGCCGCGCTGGATCGTCACCTTGCCGAGGTGGCCGACCACCTCCTCCGCGCTGATGCGCCTGCAGACGAGCGTCCCGTTAGCCATCGCGGCCTGGACCGCATCGGCGGGGGAGCCGTCGACCAGGAAGAAGCTGTACCCTTGATCTTTGAGGCTCTCAACCTCGGAGCGAGCGTTGGCCACGGAAGCCGAGTCGTTGGAATCCCAGGTGACTTGGATGTCACCGGTTGAGCACAGGACGTGCATTGTGTTCATGGTCCCTCCAATGGTGATGTAACGCCGCACCGAGGACACGGGAACGTAGATGCCGCATGCACCTGACGCGCCCGATAGTCGGAAGTGCTGGCTCCTGAGCTGGCACAAGGCAATCCACACGGGGCTGTATGCCGCTGCGTCTGCCACCAATCGACCCAGCCGTTGTCTCCGTAGATCTTCGCGAGCTTCTGGGCGACGCCGGACTGACAGTGCTCGCAGACGACGACGCGAGTCAGCGTAGTCTGAAACGTGAGGCTCATCCACCCTCCGTTGGTTCGTTCCACGGAAACGGATCGGCCCGACAGAGCCTCGCGATAATGAGCGCAGCAGGCTCGACAGCCTTGCGCTCCTTTGCACTGAGCGCCTCCCACCAAGGGTCAATAGCCTCTCCTGCTGTGTCGAACTCGTCCGACTCCTCGATGCTCCAACTCCAGTCATCTCGGCCGTCCTTGCGAATTCGCGCGCCCACTACGGCATGCTCGCTGGACCTGGCAAGATACCCGGCCATCCGCTCTTGCGGAGAGAGTTTGCTGATTTGGTCGATCTGGTCTTGCAGCCTCATCCCATCCACTCCCGTGGTATCGCCGCATGGAATCGAGCCCAGAACTTGTGGTGAATCCATCCGGCCTTGTAGCCGCGTTTGTTGGCAATCCCAGACCAGGTATCGAACCAGAACTGCTTCTCCGCTGTATTGTCCTTCGGTGGCAATAGCAGCCTGATGTAGTCCTTCAAGGACCGAATGCGCACTTTCCTGCCTCTGCACTGTGCCAGATTCCCCCGCATGAGGACGGTCAGCCTCTGCGGCTCCACCTCATCAGGGCAAGCGCCGATGTACTCGACCTCATCGAGGAACGCATGGATCGCGAACTGACCAACCTTGCGGGCTTCGAGGATGTGCTGCTCGGCTCGGCGCAGCTCCATGTCCCGCAAGACCACCTTGTCCTTCGTCTTCGGCGGCGGAGGCGTCCAGCCACAGCTCGGGCAAGCCAAGAGCATCGCCGGATACCAGAGGTAGCAGCCGAGACAGGTCCGCAAGGTCTTGGGACTCTCCGCAGCCGCCTTTTCGCGCACTGGGCGTCCGGAGAGTGACCAGGCCACCGGATCAGTCACGAGCCCGTGCGTGTCGGTGATCCGCGCGTGATCGAGGAACAGGCAGTCTTTCTTGCCGAGTCGCTCGCACAACCGGAGCCCGCGTCCACGCTGCTGTTGAGCGATTTGGTAGCTCGCAGTCGGACGCACGAGCCCGACGCAACTGATTTCCTCGATGTCGATGCCTTCAACTGCCAAGCCCACGTTCACGACGACTTGAAGAGCGCCGCAGCGGAGGTCTTTCCAGACCATGTCTCGCTCGTGCTCTGGCGTATCCTTGTCGATGTGCGCGGCCCGGACTCCGTTGTCCCGGAAGCTCTCGGCCATGTCGATCGAGTGCTGGACCGTCGTCGCAAAGTAGATCGCCAGCCTGTCCGAGGCGACCTTCTTGTACGTGCCGACCACGTCACCGATGATATCGGCCTTGTCCAGGTACTTCGCCGCCTCCTCCGGGTTGTAGTCGCCGCCTCGCTGCTTCCGAAGCTCGGCCAGTTCGTGAGGCGTCGGAGGCGTCATGTAGACCGCGGGCACGATGTAGCCCTGGTCCGTGGCCTCCTGCGGCGTGATGCCAACTATGATATCCTCGAAGACGTCACCGAGCGGCGCGCCATCCAGGCGACAAGCGGTGGCTGTTAACCCGAGATGTTTGGCTCGCTTGAAGTGATCAATAACAATGCGATGGGATGCACTGGTCGAGTGATGGCATTCGTCAGTGATGATCAGCGAGAACTCGTCCTCGGTCAGGTGAAGCCTGCGTCGCGCATTCTTGAGGGTCTGAACGGTGCCCACAACGACTTGTGGCATGTCTCTCGCAGTCGTGTACTTCCCCATCTCCATGCCGATGCTGAGCCCGGAATGCTTCTCGATCTTGCGACAGGCCTGCTTGACTAGCTCGTCGCGCTGGGCGATGACGAGCACGCGGCCACGAGTCGCGGCCAGACGGGACAGCTCGGCTGCGATCAGGGTTTTCCCGGTCGCTGTCGGTGCAACGCCAATTAGCGAGCGATGGGCATGAAACCCCGCCAGCAGCTCATTGCACATCCGCGCCTGCCAGGGGTACAGTTCGTAGCCAGCAACAGCGGGAGTCGGCCATCCAATTTGTGGCTGTTCCATCGTAGTGCCTCTCATCACGTCTGTTATACGACTCTCAGCAGCTAATTGCAACCGATTGACGTAGGAGCCTTCCAAATGCCGCGCGTCCTCCCGAATCCACACCGCCGCAAGGAGCCGAACCCAGACCTCATCCCTGAAGACGTCGTCGTCCTGGATGCCGAAGACGAAGACTTACTCGTCGCTGGTCGATTCTACTACGCCGACCCCCGGCAAGTATTGCCCTCCCCGCTCGAAGACGGGCGCATCCTGGCGTACGAGCCGCCGAAGCTGCCTGAGTACCTGAAGACCTTGCGCATCCAATGCCAAGCCGCAGTCCGGAGAGGCTCCGAGATTGTCCAGTGTGAATACTGGGCACATCCCGGCTACTACTTCTGCAAGAAGTGCCTCATCCCATCAGTCGAAGAGAAGCCACAACGGTGTATTGCTATCTTCGCGGAAGACCACGAGTATGCCGGAGAACAATGCCCGATGCGTGCTACTCGTGGGCGAAACAAGTGCCCGAAGCATGGAGGCGGGAACCTCTGGAAAGAAACCGTCGGCCTGACGCATCAAGAGTCAAACAGTGTCTACGGCGCATTCATTCCGATCAGCATGAAAGCTCGGCTTGCCGCTATCATCGAAGGCGAAGCGGTCAAGCTGGAAAGCTCCGACGACGAGATCCGCCTCTCCTCGGCTGCCGTCGCACTCGCGACAGCCAGGAAGATCCGGTGCCCTGGCACGTTCAAGGAAAACGGATTCTCCGGACATCAGGTGAATATGGCCAAGGCGTTTCTTGAGACCGGGCTTGCCGCCGACCCCGGGAGTCCTGCCGGGAAGGCATGCTCTGAAGCGCTCAGCATCCTCAAGAATTGCGATCACAACCTGGTATTCCGTTGCACGCACCGCTGGCCCGGGCTGGAGAGTCCGGACCAGGCTGAGCGCGTCGTCAAGATGAACGAGTCCGTGATCCGTCAGAAGCAGATGGGCCAGAAGCTCGTGCAGGAAAAGGATGCAATGCCTCACGAGGAGTTCGAGAAGCGGATGACCTACCTCGCTGACCTCATGCTCTCGTGCGTCTCCAGCAAATCGGAGCGCGAGGCGATCATCGGTGTCGTCAAGCAACAGCAATCGGGGATTCTAGCAAAGAGAGTTGGCGCGAGGGGGCGGTCAAAGGCAATTTCATCCGGGAAAGCTCCGTGGCAGCACGCCGGTCCGGCGCCTGAGTCAAGTACACCTCGGTCGTCCGAACCTCTTGATGTCCAAGGAGCGCCTGCAGACTCCGAATCTCCCCCTCCTGATCCATGAAGTAGTCCGCGAATGTGTGCCGCAGCCGGTGCCAGGTGCCGGTGAGCCCTGCCTGCCGCATGGCTCGGCGCATCATGGTATCCAGCTCGTTGCAGGGCTCAAGGTGATCGTACCTCTCGCCGCTCACCGCGACGAGCAGGAACCTGCGGCCATCACCGTACTTCTCGATGCAGTCTTCGAGGATGGGCCGAAGCTCCCGGTGAATGATGAGCCCCCGAACCCGCTTGCCCTTCGGGTAGAACGCGATGTCAGGGACCGGAGCGACGGTCAGCCGACCTCGCGAGAGGTCGATCCTGGAAAGCTCAAGTGTCAGAATCTCCGAGCGGCGCATCCCGGTGTAGAGCGCGATGTGGGCGGCGTACCAAGCGCGAGACCTCGGGCGGATGCAGGCGATGAGCCGCTGCAACTCCTCAGCCAAGAGCGACTTGCGGTACGAGTCACTCGGCCGCTTCAAGCGCTTGAGGCCCCGGAGCACGGTGGCCCGGATGAGCCCCTGATCGACAGCCTCTTGCAGGACCCTTTTCCAGTGCGAGATCTGAAGGTTCACGGTCGATGCCTGGACCTCTTCGGAGCGGCGCTTCACCGCTCGGCGCAGGTCCACCTCTGACAGCTCGTCGATCGGCCGGTCGCCAACCAACTCGTCGAGCTTTTGGATGTGCTGCCGCGCCTTGCGGGCACCTTCTTTCGTGGGCGAGAGCTGGTAGTCTTCCTGGTAGGTAGCCAGGAATTCGTGGAGCGTAATCATGGGGTGTCCCTCCGGGTGGCGTTGGCTCAGAGATAGTAAGACAGAAAGTAGGCAAGAGCCCAGGCGAATGATGGCACTGCAATCACACATCCGATGCCGATTGCATCATTGCGTATCTCACTTTCTTTCTTGTCTGCTGGTATGGAGAACCATGCAATCGCCGCAAGGCAGATGCCAAGTAGCGACGTGATGCCAGCCAATAGTGCTAGGAATAGGCCCATCATGTGCCACATCAGAATTCCTCGTCGTCGAGCATTGGCATCGAAGCATGGTAGCCAGCGATCTTGGGCGACTCGTCCTGCGCCTCGTCCATCTCCACGCCCTCGGCCGTCGCGTCCGCCAAGGTCGGTTCGTGGAACACATGCAGCGGATCAGACAACGGGTCGACTTCGCGGAGCATCCCGGTCAGAATTTGGGCCGTCTCCGCTTCGCCCATCTCATCGAGAGACCGCTTGACGCCAGACATCAACCGCGCGATGACTCCGGCGATCGTGTCGAGCGGCGCGGTGTACCCCTTCCGATAGAACTTCAGGAGCCGCAGCATCGAGCCGCCTGCGTCCTCGTTTCTGACTGGATGCAGGTAGATCAATCGCTTGGCTGCGAGATCTGGGTAGAACCCATCGGCACACAAGCTCTGCCAGTGGCCGTCATGCCAGACCGCGGCCTGGGCGATCGAGAAGTCGAACGATGCGATGGCGTCCTCGGGCCGATCGAACGTCCAGCGGTGGATGAATTGCACCGGAATCGATAGCCCTCGGACGGTGAAGGCGTTGTCCGTCTCGATGATCTTGCGGTGGCTGTCCTGGACCAGTGCATTGGCGCAGACCCGCGCATCGTCGACCGTGGCACAGAAAAGGTCAATGTCGCTCGGGGCCTCCCGTGTGACACAGGCTCGGATGAAGCCGCCGGCCAAGAACGGCGCACGCATCGTTGCGACATTCCCCATCAGCAGGTCGGCGACTCGCTTCGGCAAGCGACGGACGATCCAGTACAGGTCATGGCGTGAGAGAGTGGTCATGGCTGTGACTCCGGGTGGTAGGCTTCGATGACCAGATTGTTGGGGTCATCTTCTTCGAGCCCGGTTCGTGGGTTGGGCCGTTTTGCTGGCATGATATTCACTTTTGTCAATCGGCCGAGTCGTGCAGTGAGATACTCGCTCGCGATGCTTTTCATCCTATCCATTGTGTCAAGCGTATTCCACTGGAATTCGAACCGCTTGAGTACTCCATCGAGGCCTCGTTGAACGTCTTCCGTTACCTTGGCAGCCTCCGGGGTTGGCTGTGGCAGATCCTCCATGATTCTATCAACCATCAGTCCGGTCCAGTAGCTCGTGAATTCAATGAAGTCACTGGCCGGGACGATGATGTTCTCATCCGCGCTGTTGCAGATGTGGATGTTCCCTGAGAGGTCTGGGTTGTGGTGAAAGCGTGTGCCACCTGGCGCCTTGAATGTATGGCTCATTCGTCGTCCCACGGATGCTTGAATGTGATGTGGATACGTCTCGGCCTCCCAAGATGTGCCGCGATGACTCCGACGACCAGGCAGATCGCGAAGTAGGGGAATCCGAGGTAGATGAGGCCAATGAGGAGTTCCATCAGTCGGCGCTGCCAGGATCGAGGACTGCCATCTCAAGGCGCTCCTTGGTGACGGCCTCGCGCCATGCCGCATAGTCCCCTTCGCCAGCAAGACTCAAGCCACGCCTGAGCAGATCATCCATCCGATTGATGATCACCTCCTGCAGCCGGTTCAGCTTCATGAGCTGCTGGTGCGGAGACTTTTCGCAGCGCATGGCATGAGTCTTTAGATCACCCACCGTCGCCGAGATGTGGATCCCGCACCAGACACAGACTGTCGGATCTGTCCTGGGCGGGTTGAGACGAGACAACTCTCCGACAGCCATGGCAGCGAGTTGCTCCTGTGGGATGCCTGCGCAGGCGTTGACCGCCGCGATGATGCGGGCGCGGCGGGCGGGCCAGTGTTTCTGCGACTCCGGGTATTTGGCGTCCGGAGAACAGCAGATGTTGCCCATCACGTGGGCGTCACCATGCAGGGCGACGCCATCCGTGGCCATGCTGTTGATCCACGGCTCGTTGTACTCACGTCCCATTCCCGTTTCCTCCAGTCTGTCCGAGCTGTTGCAGTGTCGTCCTGAGACGCTTGAGCGCCTCGGGCGCCTTGTCGAGATCCGCAATCACCAAGTCCCGCGCGAGCTTCGCAACGGCCATGACCTCATCCGGGCCGAGCGCGTCCATCGGGTCGAGCTTTCCGAGCCTCTTGACCGCCCATGATACGGCCGCCTGGTGCTTGATGTTAGGCCTGTGCAATCCGCCAAGCCAGCGGCTGATGACGTTCGGCGGGATGCCGGTCTCCCGAGCGATCTCCGCCTGCGTTATTGGCGGCTCGCGGTCGACCATCGCCTGACGTACCAGTCGAATCCATTCGTCCTTGCCCAAACTGCCCCTCCTCGTGATGTTACCATAACAATTGGTTTGGCGACTTGCAAGCCTGTTAGTGGTGCTTGAGCGCATGCTACGTGAAACAAAGGGGGCTCCAGAGTTGGGCGGGAGCCCCCTCGTGTGTGGTGAGATACCTGATTGAGAGTCTAGTCGATAGTCACCTCCTTTCGTGGCTTGACGCACCGTGCTTCGCGGTGCTATCGATAGTGGGGATGGTCCCCTGTGGTGCTGTCGGGTGGCGTTCCCGGGCACGGGCGTGCGGGTCATGGCGTTTAGCCCTATCAGGCTTGAGTCCCTCCAGTCTGACAGGGCTTTTCGTTGTCGTGGTCCCTCCGGTCAGGTGGCGGTTGGCCTATTGATGACAGTCCCGAAGTAGTCGGACGTGCCGATGCACATGGTCCCCGTGTCCGTTGAGTCATCGAGAAACATCTTCAGCCAGTTCGCGTAACTCGTCCGCTCGCTGGCGAAGACCGTGGCGTTCCGTTCGCACCATTTGGCCAAACCTTCGGCCGTCTCGAATACCGGGCTCACCGGGCTGCCCTCGGAGGTGTCCTCCCAGAGTTGCCAGCCTGGACCGGTGGGCGGCTCGATGTCTTTCCATGCCTCATGCGCTGCATGGATCTCCGGCGACTGCCAGAACTCGCCCTCACCCTTGCATGCCTTGCAATCCGTTTCGAACCCGAGGCGCTCAGCTTTCGCACGAATGACGCACATCGCGTTGATGGAGTCGTGGCCGAACCCGAAATGACTCCACTCGTTCACTTCCTTGGGCGTCGGGATATAGCCGTTACCCTCCGGAAGCCAGGAATTGCCGCCAGCAGCGATCTTCTGGCGGGATATCTCTTGCTGCTCAGGCGTCCGTGGGACTCGCGTGAAGTCCCACAAGCGGTCGGCGTCGAGCAATGCCTTGACATCGTCAGCATCGAGGTTGTAGCACCACGCCGCATTGTTGTATCGACGGCCACTGTTGATCCACACCCAGTCCTCTCGGTCTTGGCCATACCAGCGCACATACAGTTGCTTGATTTCGGGGCTACTTCCTTCGCCATCGCATGCTTTGCACTTCACCGATCTGTATGGGTTGATGAATCCGGCCCAGACTTGGTTGAGTGGCCAATCAAAGCCGAGTGGAACACGTCTTAGTCGTCTGCTCACGAGTCGCCCCTCCTTGTTCAGTCCGCCTTGGATGTTTCCTTCGCAAAATGCCGTGCTTTCATGATCTTCGTCGATGCGGCGTAGATGGCACCAATCGCTTGCTTGAGATGCCGGCGCTCCTCCTCGGACTCCAGGCGCTCCTCCCTGTCCTTGATGAGATCGGCGATGTCATTGAGCTTGCCCAAGAGGTTGCTGTAGAAGCCGAAGCGGCGGAGCTTCGATCCTTTCCTGGCCGTCACGGCCCCTTCCTCGCGTACTCCGTCACGATGATCTTCTGCACCGGCCTTTCGAGAACCTCGGCCTTGAGCCTGTCGATCTCCTGCTTGGCCACATACAGTCGACGCCTGAGCGATGGAGCATCCTTGTCCTCGCGGTTGGCCTCGGCGAGCTGCTTCGTGAGGCGTGCGACGTCCTCGCAGAACTGGTCGCGCTCATCGACCGTGTTGTAGGCGATGTTCTTCCAATTCTTGAACGAGGCTTGCGCCTCGGCGAGTTGCTTCGCCAACTCCTCGATAGCGACCCCTCGGACCTTGTAGAGCTGCTCCAGCTTGGCGAGCTGCTGGGCGGTCTCGTTGAGCTTCTCGCGGACCATGACCAGTTCCTCGGTCTTGGCCGTGGTCGTGACCTTGGCGAACTGCTCGATGGTCTTGGCGTTCTTGCCAGCCTCTACGAGTTGCTTGTGGCGGCGCGTGATGCGGCGTTGGTGTGCGTTCATGGCGTAGTGGTCCTCCAGTGGTATGATGGTCGCTGACTCTCACAAGTGAGGTGCTTCGATGCCCTTGAAGCCTGGCTCCTCCGATGCCGTCGTGTCCTCCAATATCCGAGAAATGGTCAACAGCGGGCATCCGCAGAAACAGGCGGTGGCCGCTGCAATGCACAATGCCGGTCGGTCCAAGATCAAGAAAGACTGGGGTCCTGAAGAGGCGCTCGGGTACGGCGCGGGCGAGCTGCATCACGCCCAGGTCATCATCCCGCAGGTCCAGCCGCAAGCGGCGTTCCCCGATCCAGGACCTGGCGATATGCCGATGGGCGCGGTTCAGCTTCCACACAGCTACAACGCGGGCGAGGTCACGAGTCTGGGGTACTGAGACCGAGGCGAGACTCTCCGCTCGCGATGGCAGCCTCGAGCACCCCCCAATCGATCGCGTCGTTTCGCTCGAATGCTCCCAGGGCAAGCTTGCAGGCGGACAAGAGGTCCGTCATGATTCCGTCGTTCTCGAACAGGAAGACCCCAAGGTGCTTCTCGATGACATCGGCCAAGTCGAGGTTTGTCGGCCAGTCGTTGTCACCAAACTCCTCGCATAGCTCGCGGAGCTTCGCGACTGCGCCTTCACGCTCCACGATCCAGCCGTTAGCCGAACGGTCGCCGTAGTCCAGATCACGCAGGCACGAGCCGATGACTTGAGTCAGCGCTGAGCGTCGACCAAGTTCGGTCGCTCGTTCGATTGCGGTTTCTTCATCCTGTGACATCTCGTGGTTCCTCCAAGTGGTGTGGTGCCGGCATGAGCGCGAATCGCTCCTCTAGCAGCTGATCGATATTCTTCCGCACTGCCTTCTCGTCGACTGCGGAGCGCGGGCCATCGCGGATGAGACTCCAGTTGAGACTCAGGGCGCGATCGATTTGGGCGATGGTCAGCATGGTCCGCCAGGCATCCAGACTCGCCAGGTGTTGTGCGGACTCCAGACTCCGAAATCTTTGCTCTCGCGATCTGGGTGTCTGGTTAGCTCCTGCGGCACACAGCAAGGCATGGCAAGGATGAGCTTCCGCGGTGCCTGACAATTGATGTCAGCGACAATCAGGCTTGCATGGCTGTGCACTGCTACCAGAACGAGCTTCTCTGCCTTGATGTGGAAGTTTTCGATCTTCTTCTTATGCACGGTCAAGCGCTTGACTGGCCAGTCCTTCGAGGTCCGCAGAGCCGGGTCTACGCTGTGGCACTGCCAGGCCGACCGATACGCGAACATCGCTGCGGTCCTGGGCGTGTGCCCGTCTCCTGCGACGACGAGAACAACCTCGGGGTCGTCGAGTCTGAACACTCCCAGGTTTCGCACGTTGGCGTATGCACTGGCGCTCTCGGTCACCTCCTTTGCATTCGGGAACAGGCATGCCTTGAGCATGTCCGGGTACGAGGTGCATCGGTGCATCTCGTTCATGTAGTGATCCCATGGCTTGGCGTATTGGCTCTTGCTCATTTGCCAGCGATGTCTGCCTGGCGTCTCTCGTAGAGGCGCCGCAAGTGTTCGTTGTGCTCCTCGGTCTTGCCCCACGCGATGACGTATCCGTGGTCCTGGCAGATGTTGCAGCCGGCGCCCTCGCAGGGTAGGTGCTGGCTGAAGTCATGCGCGATCTGACAGAGCGGGCAGAGCTTGATAATGCGCCCACCGGCGCAGACCTGATCTGCAACCAGTTGCGGGAGCTTCATGAACTCGGCGAGCAATTCTGAGGTGGTCATGGTAGCGTGTCCTCGAATGTCTCGTGCTGGGGGCCGTCAGTGCGGGGGACCGGCAGATGCCCGCGCATGACCGCAAGCCTCATCCCGATGTTGTTGCCAGCGCCGATCTGATTCTCAAGCCATCCAGCGCAGGGGATTTCCTCTCCCTCTTTCGAGTAGTGGCAAGCCATCACTGCCGTGCGCTTGAAGAGTGAAGCGATGGGATCCCCTGCGATGGTGCATGTCAGCTTGCGGTGGAGTTCCTCGCTGTAACCTGGGATGTCATCCGCAGGCTCACAACCGACGCGCCAAGGGCACGACTTGCACTGTGTCACTTCGGCCATTCAGCATTCCTCCATCGAGGATGCCTGGATGTCCTCCGAGAGAACGACCTGCACGCCAAAGCCGTCTCCGAGCTTCCCGCAAGAGCAAGTGACCGTGGCTGTCAACTCGAACCCGTAGAACGTGCGCTGGCCTCGGCCCTTGCCCGTAGTTCTACTGGTTCGCTCGGTCGAGTCTTCCTCAACCTCAAGATTGTGCCCCTCGTCAAGGTGTCCTTCCAGTTCAGCGGTGGCGGCGTGCTCCACCTCAAACTCCGCAGTTCTGAGGTCTTGTCCGCACTCCGAGCAAGCGTTCACGATCGTGACGTCGGCACAGACCACGGCGCCGTCGCCTATCTCCAGGGAATTCACGTCTGGATCGTTCTCCTCCAGACTCACGAACTTGTTGCAGCTATCGCATCGCGGCATTTTTGTCCTCCAGTTGGTGTCAGACTTCCAGTCGTCGTCGCGAATAGAAAGGGGCGTCCCTCGTCACGACTTCCGCTGCAAGGTCGGGTTGTCCCATCCCTGGTAAAAGTCTAGGATGGTTTGTTGTCTCGGCTCGGGCCGGTGCCACTCGCCTGGCATCGGCCAAACGACGTGGCACCGTTCGTGTCCGTAGTGAGCAAGAATGGCGAGCACGTCTAGATCGTAGCCCGTGATGGTCCCGTCTGGCGTGCGGATCTTCATGGCCCGCTCAGTCCCCCATCCGCTGCGCGAAGTTCCAGACGGCAGCTTCGCGGCCTGCTTCGACCCTGAACCATCCCTCAAGCTTGACCGGTGCGTGCTGGTCCTTCGTGTGGACGAGTTCGGGGTCCAGGGCGTACAGGCGGTCTCGGTCGGGATCCATGCGGAGTTGCGCGGCCGTGAGGACGTGCGAGTCTGCAAGCGTGAGCTGCATCGACACGAGCGGGTGGGCCTGGCGCGACTGACTCGGCTTGGCCGGGATGCAGAGCACATCGCCCTGCCTGGTCGAGCTTGCGAGCTGCTCCGAGGTGCAGCGGAAGATCCAGCACTGAGCTGCTTCGACGGGGCAACGACCGGCTTTGATGGCGCCGTGGACGATCGCGGATGAGACCGGGTGCCGGAACGGCTCGTCAGTCCCCTCGTTGTGGCCGACGAGGAAATAACTCTTGCGCAGCTCAGGGTAGCGATGCGCTGACCTGCGCACGAACTGGCGTGTCTGGATGACGGCCAGACCGGCGCGAGGGTCGTACCCATACAGGTCGTGGTTCAGCGCTTCCCCACGGCCCTTGCGGTCGAACTGCAGGCGGCGCTCGGTGAGCGCTTCCATGGACTCGTAATAGCCGAGCACTCTGGCGGCGTCGACTCGGCGATGCTCTCGGCTGATCGGCTCATCATCGCTCCAGCGGAGGATCTGCCCATACGAGCCTCGCCGCTCGGTGAGCCCGGCGATCTGCTTGCGCGTGCAGGCGTGCCAAGCGGCGGGGGTCCGATGAGCGCAGACGTGGGGTTGTGTGGCGGTCATGATCATGGCGTGGTCTCCTCTGGTGTGACTGTCACGGGTTGGGTCATCTCCACCGTCACGGTCGAGCTTCCGGGCGTGGGGCTGAGCGAGACCTCTCCGAGCTGTTCGAGCTGCAAGGCCGGGCCGTATAGGCGCGAGAGCGGGGATAGTCGGAGTTGTCGGTGCGTGGTGAGGAATTCTCGAAGCTGGTCGAGGTAGGTCATGGTCGGGTGTCCCTCCGGGGTGTGGCCAGTCCGAGCGCCTGGTCAAGCGTGAGCTTCAAGCGCCCGGCTCTGGTCATTGTATCGATGTCAAAGATGTTCTCCAGCGGCGTGCGGTCCTGGTAGAGCATCGGGGGCTGAGCTAGAAGCGCGCAGCGTGAGCAAATCCGGATCGAGCGGCCAAGGCCGACGTCGAGCACGGACGTCTGCTCGCGTGGCTGCGAGCTGTGACAGAGCGGGCAACGGTGCATCAGTCCTCCCATTCGAGCGCTGCCCGAACCTCGGGATGTGCTGCCCAAAGCTCGCGCTGCTCCTCGGCCATGATGTGAAGCGCAACGCGAAGCATTTGTTGCAAGTCGCTCTCTTCGCGCTCCAGGCCATGGGCGATCCCGTGCCTTTCTGCGGCATTGATGTAGCGTTCGACATTGATCATTTGCGGTGCTCCTGGTTGAGCATCGGTCGGAGCCGCTCAAGCAGGCTCACGGCGTCTTCGAGCTTCCGATAGGCGCACAGAGCGTAGAGCGCTGGCGCCCAGTCCTTCTCGGTCGAAAGCTCACGGTCTACCTCGCGGGCAAGGCGGGCCGCTTGGCGAGCTGCACGGATGGCGGGCTCGAGGTTCGGGGGTTGGCGGGGCTTCATGGTTGCGGCGCGGTGGCGATCTTGCACTGCTCGATGAAAGCGTCCTCGCGCGCTGCTTCGTGTGAGCCCTGGATGCTCAGTCGTGTGTAGAACGCGGATCGGAGCGCCTCCACTCCGGACGCTGACTTGGGCATGCGCTTCCCCATCAACTCGGACATCACGTGCTGTCGGCAAGGTGCCTTAGCAGGCCCGGCGAGTGCCCAGATATCGAAGCGCCCAGCGGTGTAGGCGCCAAGGGTCTTGATGGCTTGCGTGGTCGTGTTCATAGTCGTTGTCCCTCGTTGGTGCGGGCGCCCGGCGTGGGGCGCCCCTTGGTTGGTTTGCTACGGGTTGAAAGCAGAGCAGAGGATCGCGGCTTCCTTCTCCTGCTCTGGCGTCGGGCTTGCGTTGCCATCGAGCGCCGCGATGGTCCGAGCGATGCGAGCTTGGCGGGTGCACGGGGCTCCGTCCGGCGAGGGCATCTGGATCAATCGGGCGCGAGCTGCCGTCACGAGGGCGCGAGCTTCGGACGAGGTCATGACGGGCGGGGGAAGGGGCTTGCTGAAGTCGATCGGCTCCATCTGCAACAGCATGTCGAAGTCACGGACCCGATCGAGCCCGATGTTCGACTCTCCGAGCGTCGCGATGAGTTGGAAGTTCGCGGGCATCTCGACGGACCTGCCGGCGCGGCTGATCTGCACGGACCTGTCTCGATACGCCGCAAGCGTGGCGTCCAGGGTCGAGCTGTAGAACTCCTGGATCTCATCGAGAAACAAGACTCCCCGGTGCGCGAGCGTGACCTCTCCCGGTCTCGGAGTCTTGCCACCTCCAACCATGCCGACGTCCGAGACCGTGTGATGTGGCGCGCGGAACGGACGCGCGATCACGGTCGGGCGATCTGGGTTGAGTAGACCGGCTGAGCTGTAGACCTGCGCGACGCTGAGTTGCTCGATCTGGTCGAGGTCCGGCAGGATGTACGGGAGACGGCGCGCGAGCATGGTCTTACCCGATCCGGGCGGGCCGGTGAGCAGCAAGGCGTGACGCCCGACGGCGGCGATGAGAAGCGCGCGGACTGCCGCGGGGTCTCGGATATCGGACAGGTCAATCTGCTCCGGGCGCTCGGGCACGGCGCGCGGCTCCTGTGCCGGAATGAGTTTGGAGCCTCTGACGTGATCAATCGCCTGCTCGAGGTCATGAGCACCGTACACCTTGACGCCTGGCACTTGGGCTGCTTCCTGGGCGTTGTCGGCCGCGCAAAGCACGTCAAGGCCGAGGTCTCGGGCGAGGAACGCGGCGGGCACTGCACCGCGGATTGGGAGCAGTTTACCGACGAAATCAAGCCCACCGAAGATCAGGAGATTTGGGATTCTGGCCGTGAGCGCTCCGATCGCGATCGGTAGGTCGAGCTGCGAGGAGTCCAGCGGAGCGGGCTCGACAGTGACAGCGAGTGTGCGGGAGAATTCACAGCCTGTCAGGTTCTCAACTGCTGCTCTGACGCGGGTGCTCGATTCCTTCGCTGCCGCGTCGGACAGTCCGGCAACCTTGAGCGGGCGCGGCGGATGGACTTCGTGGGCGGTGATGTCGACTCGTCGAGCTGTGATTCCTTCGAGGTGGAATGATGTGATCATGGCGTGGTCTCCGGTGTGTGGGCGTTGCGGCGGCGAGTTGGCTATCCCTGGCACGCGAAGTCTTCGTTGAGGGCGTCGAGCACATCGTTGTTGAAATGCTCGGCGACCAGCTCGTAGACGCCTGGGACTTCGGTGAGCAGGTTGCTTGGCGTGCGCTCGTCATCGACGATCTCGAAGAGCTTGGTCTTGAACTCTTCGTCCGTGAACTGGATCGGGATGTGCAAGCGCTCGGACCAGAGGCGGGCGCACGGGCTCACGGGCCGCTGGCGAAGCGCCGCCTTCACGTACTCGATGCCGTCGCTCGTGAGTTCCGTCTCGAGCAGGGCGCCGACCAGCGTCCCGTCCGAGAGTTCCTCGGCTTCGAGGCACTCTGCGCCGTTCGCGCAGTGCTGGGGGCTATCCCATTCGCTGGATGCGAAGACGGGATTGTCCGTCAGCACACGCCCGGATGGCGGCACGGTCGGTGCGAAGGATGCGGACCAGATGTGCTTGCGCGCCTCTCGCTGTGCGGCTTCGGTGCATGAGACGCAATAGAGGTGGAATGATGTGATCATGGCGTGGGGGTCTCCTGTATGGCGGTGTGGCGTCGAGCTGGCTATCCCTGGGGGCTAGATCGTGCGGACCGTGGCGCGGTTCGCGTTGCTCCAGTTTCCCCGCTCGTCGAAGAACAGATCGTTCGCGAGCTGATCTAGGGCATGGCCGAGGGTGAATTCGTACTGCTTCCGGCCGGCGTGGAGAACAACCTCAACGCAGCCGATCGAGTTGGTCCTGGGCGTGCCGTCGGGGTTGCGCTCCTTCTCGAGCTGCTTGACGCCTTCGGCGATGTCGGACAAGAGCGAGTCTCTGTGCTTGATTCTCATGGCGTTACGGTCTCCTGTATGGCGGTGTGGCGTCGAGCTGTCCCAGTTCGATCAATGCCTCAGCGATCGTCTCGTCTGTGGGCGCGGTGTCGAGGTCATCGGCGATCGTGAGGCTCGGACAACCGCCCGTGCATTCCGGGTGGATGCGCTCGTGTCCGTCGCGCAAGACTTCCGCAAGGTGGGCCGCCCCGGTCTCCTGGATCGGGGTTGGGACTGGCCCCGATTGCAGCGCAATCACGGAGGCGGGGATCTTCGATGTCGCTCCGCTCCATGCGCCATTGCCCCAACGGAACCCGGCCGCTCTGAGGTCTTGTAGGATCGAGCGGGCGGGCTTGTCAGCGAACCGGATCGAGCTGTAGTCGCTCCCGTGATGCTTGATCAACATGCCGCCGTTATCCTCGGTCGCCTTCTGCTCTCGGGCCAGTCGATCGATGTACTCCAGGCGCTTCCTGTCGGTGGCGATCTTGGCTCCGACGCCGGCTATCGCGTACGTCGGGTACCCTGGTTTGCGGCTGTTCCCGAAGCGAGCTTGGACGTCGAGGTCTCGGCGCTCACTCTCGGTCAATGGCGGATCGGGTTCGGTCGGCTTCTTGGCGCGTAGTGCCTTGTTGATCTGCTTCATCCGCTCGCGAAGTGCCTCATTCTCGGCGATGCGTGCCCGGAGTGCTTCGGGCGCGTCGGGGTCGTCCGTGTAGATCGAAGTTTCTAGGCGCTCTGTCACGGTCGCGGCGGCGCGTTCGTGGTGTTCGGCGAGATTCGACGCTTCGGCACTGCGCCGGATGTTGTTCCAAGCCTTGTCGATCTGCTTGCGGTGCCGCTTCTCCGAGTGGTGCCCGACAAGGATCGGCTGTCCGTTCATCTGGTAGAAAGCATCATCGGCGCTCTTGTGGCGTCGGGCTGACTCGGCTCTGGCCTTGTCGGCCCAGTCCTCGCGCTTCTCGGCCTTGTTCTCCAGGCGGGCTCGGCGGGCGCCGGTGCCGAACCCTTCGATCCGGTCGTAGTACCCTGGCAAGCGCAAGGGCTTGTAGTTGCCCCACGAGTCGCGGCTAACCTTCGAGGTCTGGATGAGCAAGCAAGCCCGGCCAGAGTGACGCATCCCGTAGGCGCGTTGCCCTCGGTAGGTCCGGGCGCGGACCTTCAGGGCGTTGTCTGCTGCTCCCTTCGTGCGGAACGTGCGGATCGTCTCCCAGTCCTCGGGTTGGTCGATCTGCCCGCGTTGGAGGTAGTAGAGCGTTGCGGCTTCGCCGTGGTGGATGCTGATGGTGTAGACGAACATGGCGGGGTCTCCTGTGGCGTTGTCGAGCTGCTAGGTGAGCGCTTCTCGTGCGATGTCTCGAAGCACGGTCCCTGCGTCCTGCTCAAGGGTCGCTTGGTCGGGGTACTCGGCGATGGTGCGAAGCGCTCCGAGCGGGCCGGCCAGTCGGCGCGAACCTGCCGGGTCGTGAGCTTGGAGGAACGTGGTTAGGGCGTCAGGGTGCGGCGTGAACCACGGGCGGATCGGTGCGTAGTGGTTGCTCGGGTGCGTTTCGATGCGAGCTGTCACGCGCTTATCTGATAGCGTGGGCTCCACCGCTAGGTGTAGGTGCTCCACGGCGCCGTCCTGGCCGATCACTGTCAGAGTCAGGACGTGACATCCTCCGAGCTGCTCAAGTGCCTTGCGGGCATCGGGGTCTCGGAGGTCCAGGGTGGCGCAGAGTCTGGCGTTGGTGCTCATGGCGTTGTGGTCTCCTGGTAGAGGGGCCGGTCGTGGTCGAGCTGCTAGGCGTGGGGCGTCCAGCCGCTCACCGTTGCGCCGGATAGCGTGTCGAACGTGTGGGCGTACGTGTGGCACCATTCCCAACGATCGTTGTCGGTCCCTGGGATGTTCTGCTTGGCGTACCGACAAGCCCGGCTCCAACCTAGCTTCCGGCGCCATTCCGGGTACTGGAAGCTGTCCAGGATCGCGGGAGGTTCGTCCGTCGTCGTGTCCATCGCTAGATCCGCGAGATGTAGGCGTACGCACGCCTCGGCCTGCTCGCGAGTCGTTTGGACCGCGTACGAGGTGCTTCCGCACCACTGGCGAACGACCCCGGGCGGATCGTCCGGCGTCGCGACGATCCGACTGTGGATCCCGTTCGGGTCCTCCCAAACGATCGCGATGTAGCCACGATGCAAGAAGACCGTCGGCGTGTAGTCGCGCGACAAGGCTTCGTTGATCTGTCTGTCGAGGTCCGCCCGTGCTTCGGTCTTGGTCTTGGCTGTGGATTGAAGCTGTCCGCGGGTCAAGGTGATGGTTCGGCTCATGGTCGTTGTCCCTCTCGGGTTGGTGTGGCGTTGTCGAGCTGCTACGGGTCCAGGCGTCCGATCGTCGTCCAGTCGGGCGCCGGAAGTTGCGCCGTCTGACAGTCCGGACAGTTGCACCATGGATCCTCGTCCATGTGCTCGGCGAGGTCCGCGGCGGCACACTCCGGGCACCAATACGGATCGGCGTTGGCCGCTCGGGTGTGGCCGCACGGAAGTGCGATGTCTGCGGAGTGCCAGCAAGCCCGACACCAATCATCGCCGATGTCAGCCTGGATCGTGTGCCAACGTCGGGCGCCACAAGTCGAGCATTCGGGCGCGCGGGAGCTGTCCGGGAGCTGCATGGGGTTGGCCGCTCGGGTGCTCCGGGCCCCTTCGATGCATCGGAGGTGGATCGCTCGGATGCGCTCTCGCCAGTCCTGGCGAACGACTCCGGCGAGTTGGGATCGCTCGCGAGCTGCATTCAGCAAGTACCCTGCGGAGTGTGCCCCGGCTAAGCATCGGTGCGGAGGTCTCACCGGGCACGGGGCGCAAGCCTTGCGCGCGGCGCGGTGCTGAGCTTTCCAAGTCTCGCGGGGGGTTGGCTGTTGGGTCGTGGTCAGCATGACATCGGCTCCGTGTTGCGGCGTTGGTGTTGCCTGACGATGGCATTGCGGCGTCTCGCTCCTCGGGTGTCCAGGCGCCGATCGGTGCGCTGATGCTCCCGGACAATGCAGGCTCGACGTCGGGCGCGGGTGGCCTTGCTGCGCTGATGCTCGCGCACAAGGCGGGCATGGTCTGACTCGTGGGGTTGGGCGTTCATGGCGTTGGGTCCTCGGGGAAGGCCCGGACGTCTGGCGGTGGCGTCCGGGCCGTTGGGTTCTTAAGGGTCTTGGATCGTCCCGCACTGCCAGCACAGCCAGCGCAGAGCGGCTAGCGCTTCCTTTCCCTTGCCCTTGCGTTCCATGGCATCTAGCCAAATATCCTTTTGCATCTGGCTGTTGGGATCGAAAGCAAAGAGTTGATCATCCCAGGACACGATCCATTGTCCGCCGGAATGCTCACACTTTGGGCCGATCGTGGCTGGCCCTAGCGGGATGGTCAGACCGATGGCTGTTGGTGGCTTGGTTGGCTTCATGGCGTTGGGGTCCTTTCGGTGTTGGGCCCGGACCGGTCCGGGCCGGTTGGGGTTGACTACTCTTCGAAGTCTCCGGCGCAAGCGTCAAGGTCATCGGCGTGGCATACGTCGGGAGTCTCGAGCGGCTCTGGTTCGTCGATCGTTACCTCGTCCAGATCGAGGTTTTCCCATTCCTGGATCCAGTCCTCGAAGGCCTGGCCCCGGTCTGACTCCTGCCACTTGTCGGATCGCTCATCGCGATACCCTTCAAGCTCGGACACAAGGTCCGTTCTGAAGGATTGCGCGTCCCAGATCGTGGCGTTGTAGGCTTCCAGCGCTTCTTGGACGGGCGCGAACAGTTCAGCAAGCTTGGCGTTGTAGGCTTCGATTGCTGCGTCCAGGTCTCCCTTGCTGTCGTGCAAGCGAGTGACTAAGGCGTTGCGGTCCTTTGCGTTCTGGGCTCCAATCGAATTCATGGCGAGGTCGTCCTTTCGGCGTTGGGGTCGTCCGTCATTCCGTAGGCGTACGGTGAGCTACACTCGGTCTCTGCGCTGGGCTCACAACCGGCCTCCTGGCAGTCGTGGCACAGTCCGGCGTTGTCGTCCGTCGGGATCGCAATTTCCATGCAATCCCGACACGAGCAAGGGGCATAGCCTGTGGGCATCGCGGGTTCTCCTGTGGTGCGGAGTGCCAGCGTCTCAAAGTGTCTGCGCTGGGTTTCCTCGGCGGTGGCGTAGTCTGGCCACGGGTCGCGCGTGGTCATGGGTTAAAAGTCGCGCGGTCTAGATCAAGCTCACGGCCGTAATCTGCTAGCATCGCGCGCCAAGAGCTGTAAGGGCCGGAGTCGCCGATGGGCTCCGTTCCTTCGAAGCGAGTAAGGCGCCACCGGCCGGATCCAGCGGGATCGAGGGTCGCGAGCGCTTGGTACCTTGCATCAAACCCGGTCAAGGGCGCGAGGAACACGGCGCCGTCGTGCTCGGCGATGAATCGATCGATCCTGGCGGTGCGGGCCACGGAAGCGGCGAACACTGAGGCCCAAAGGGCGGTGTTTTGGGGAGTCATGGCGTCGGATCCCCGTACGGCACGATTGGCAAGCGTCGGGCGATGTCCAGGATCCAGGCATTTAAACCGGCGCGATCGACGTTGCCCGGGATCCGTTGGGCCGTTGCAAGCTGGGCATCGGACGGCGTGGGCTCACCGTCGGCTCTGGCGTACAGTTTCCCAGGATGCGCCGGTCCAGCCTCGACGTAGTACAGATGCAGGCCCGTTCCTGGATCCCGGAACTGTCTGATACGGGTCTCGTCGGCGAAGCGGCCGATCGCGTTTTCAAAGTCACGTCTCCAGTCTCGCGGTGGGGCGTACGGTGTCGGGGGAACGGTCGGGGAGTGTCCTGGGCTTGTGCTGCCTCCGGGGACGTTACAGACATCACATCGGTGGGGTCGTGGCATGGGTCAAACCTCCATCGTGAGGGCAAAATCAAACTGCACTGATCTTAACTTCCCAAGTTCCGAAGTTTGCTCCATCTTGTGTTTTGGCGTTTGCAAACAATTTTCCATTGTTTTGCAAGTCAAAACTGACATTGACAGTGATTCCATTATTGAACCGTTGCGCCGAGTATCCTGTCAAAGCTTTCGTCAAAACAGTTTTGACTACTCTACCGATGTCGCGATTAGAAGCTGCCAAACTTTGTGAAACCATCTTAACCTTTCGTGGCATGGGTCAAACCTCCATCGTGGCGAACAAGTCCAGCGGCGTGGCCTTGCGCAGGACTTCGGCAGTCAGCCGCGTACGGGTCTCGGTCTCGAGCTGGGCCAGCGTCGCGCCGTCGAGTGCCTGGCGATGCCCGTGTCTAACTGCCTGGATCAAGTGCAAGACGTCCTGGAAGTACTCCGTTGGGGAAGGGCTTGGCATCGGTGCGGGTCCTTTGGTTGTGGGGGCGTTGCGAGGGGCAAGACGGGGCCATTGCTGGCCCCGTGGGGCGTTGGTTAGAACCTGAGCAATCGGCGAAGCTCTGGGAGGTCCGTATCTGGCTTGCGGCGAGTCGTGAGCGGGGCAAGGCCTGACGCAGTGGGATAGTGCAAGCGCCAGCGGATGAGCCAGTCGGGCCCAAACTGATTCCTGATCTGCTGCAAGTACGCAGCGTCATTTTGTCGATCACCGGTCCAGTCTGGATAAGATCCCACCTCCCAGCACGTTCGCAGGGCTTGTTTCCAAGTCCGCCCGTAATCCTCGGCGAATCGGCACAGTGCGGCGTGTTGGTCTGGCGTTGGCTGTGTCTGGCTCATGGTCGTTTGGCTCCGTTGGGTTGCTGTCCCGCTCGTTAGTCGGCCCGTCGTGGGTCGTGCGCCCCCTGCTACGTGCAAGCCAGCGGGGAAGGGGGCAAAGGGGGCCCGGCAGTCCACCGGGGCCCCCGTGGGGCATCTAGCTTGCCAGTGCGAGCACCTTACCGGCGGCCCGGTCAAGCTCCATCCTGGCGTCTGTGTGCTTCGTCGTCTGGCTGTACTCGGTGAGCCCGTTGACCATGGCCCATGCGCTCATCGGGGGCCCGTAGCTGTCCACGTTGCGCTCTGCGATGGCATAGGCAGACTCAAGAGCGCCTTTGGGGGCGATGCGCTTGGCAAAGAGCAGATCCACGGTGCTGGGCTTGTCCGTGCCAAGCATGAGCCGCTGGGCGCCTTGGATCACTCGCCGCTCTGCTTCGTCACTCATGGATGCGTAACGGGCCAGCTCGACTCGCATAGCACGATCGGAACGGTGCGCCGCGTCGCCAACATGGCGAACCCGGAATTCGAACTGTACCGAGAGACCGTGAAGAATGTGGTTTCCGCAGACATCATCAAGCAGAAAGCAGGAGATGCCCTGGCTCTTGCCGCCGATTTCGGAATTCCACAGGATGTACCCTCGCATGAGGGCCCGGCCCGTTCCGGTCTCAATCACGCGCGAGGGATCGACTTGGAAAATCCAGAGATCTCGATCGGACCGGTAGACACCGGCCGGGGCGATCGTGTCGCCAACCTGCGGGCCGAGTCGTGATCCAGCGAGCACATCGGCGATCGTCGCGATCTTGGTCCGCTCACCATCGATGCCAGCGGGACGCGCGGGGGGCGTTTTCCAGCCACCGGGCAAGCTGGCGACCCTCTCCAGCAAGTCAGCATCGAAGATACGGGAGTACTGGCTACCGTTCAGCGCGCGTGCGATCGTGTGTCCGTTGGTTCCGTGGACTAGGAGCTGTCCGGCGGTGCCGGCCCCGGATGAGCCGAGCTGCCGCAGGCCTGATTGGATGCACTGGGCCGCAAGCTCAGTTGGAAGCGTGCCTAGGTAGTCAGCGGGCGCGCCTGCGACCCGGGCAACCTGGGAAAAGCAATAGTTTGTCATTTCGGCCTGACGGCCGTCGCGGGAGACAAGACGCAAGTCTAGATCAGATTCGAACCCGGGCCGGGCCGATTGAACCTCCACGGCTCGGACGTCCAGATCCCTGTAGCTTAGCGCGTACTCTCGCGCCGTGTCGCGGTGGATCCGGGCTGATTCCAGGCACTCGGCGACACTCCAGAACCGTTCATCGGCGGGACGGCGGGCCCACTGCCGATGGGCCGTCAGGGACTGGACTTGCGCCGATGTGGCGTTCTGCGATCGGGTCACGGTGGCCTGTACGGCCGTTTGTGCGGCTTGGTAGACGACGGGCGGTCCGACGGGGCCGGAAACGAACACTCGGGGGATAGTGGCAAGCGCGGTACTGGTCTGGATCGGGGTTCCTGTGGTCAACATGGCGTCAAGCTCCCTTGGTTTGGTGTCCCCTTGCGGGGCGGGTTGGCGGTTGGGGCGTTCCAATCGCCACGGAAGGCCCCCTCGGGGAAGGGGCGAACCGTGGGGGCTGGACTAGTCTTCAATGCGGCCTAGCAGGGTCGCGACCCCGTTAGGGCTCACGTGGTAGACGGCGGAGGCACCGTTCCGGAGGTCTACCGTAGACACGACTCCAAAACCGTCGGGCGTCCAGACCTTGAAATGTGAGCGGCTGAAGGGCTCGATCGGAGCGTTTCCGTCTGGCAAGCGAGAAGCGGCTTGGGTCGCAATAGCGATGAGTTGGGGGATTGTGTGTGTCATGGCGGGATCCCTTAGATGTAGGACGCGGCCTGGAATGCTTGCGCTTGGGTGTACCAATGCGAGATGAGAATCATCTTGCGGCCAGTGCCGGATCCCATCTTGCGACCGTCGGCAACCAGAACGTCCCAAGTGATACCGTCTGGCCGCTGAACTTCGCGGATTTCGACTTGGAGACCTACCTCGATGGCGCGGATGACGCGGGGGCTCATCGGAGCACCTTGGCCGACGGTGGCTTGCGGGTCTGGAAGGTGGCCCGTCGCGCGTCCCGGTAGGCGAGGCACGCGACTGCCAGGAGGACATCGAAGAGAAGGGCGATGAGAAGGGACAACATCGGTGGAACCTCTCTAGTAGTGCCGCTCTCGCGGCTTGGTGTCGTGGCTGACAAGCCATTTATAGGAGCGGTGTAGTAACGTGTCAAGGGGGTAGATGCAAATATTTGTGGCACGGGGATTGCAAGGGGAGTTTGGACGCTCGTGTCACGGATCGGGCGGTTTTTGTGACACAACGGCACGGTTTGTGACGGCTGGCGATCGTCATGATGTCTTTACAACTGTCAAGTTTTCTTGACGGCTGTCAGTACTTCGTGACGGGTATCCCCTGGATCGGCCCTGGATCGGCCCTGGATCGGCCCTGGATCGGCCCTGGATCGCCACACAGTACAGGGATACACAGCGTATCCCGGCACAGTGGAAGGGCTCGAGGTGGCAGGGAAGGGCTCGAGGTGGCAGGGAAGGCAATCCGTGGCGCCCTAGGGCCTCGGCTCACATAAACGCTATGGAACCAACGATCCGCACGTGGACAGTGCAACGCAAGCTCTGTGATGGCCGATGCCAGGCCGTACCGCAAGGGTCCAGCGCTTCACCGCCGATCGGGACAGAAAAACCTCTCGCGCTCTAGCTCGCTAGAACGCTATGGATTCAACGCGTTGCGCGCCTATTGAGAATGCGCTATCAGTAGCGGACCCCTGCCGGTGTACTGGAAATGCCGATGGAATCGAGGCCGGGTGGCGATCCGCCGCATCGCGGCGGCCAGGGAGGTCCCCTTGAAGGGGGCCCCTCTCTCGAAAAATTTTTCCGGGACTCCGTCATTTCAAAAAAGTCCGTGTAGCACACCTCGTGTCACCATTCTCTTTCTCTTAAAATTTTCTTTCAACTCCACGTCCGAAACCGCCCCGGACGTCGGCATAGATCAAGCCCCCTGGTCTCGTGGTCCATGGACAGGTGTGGACCGTCCACAGTTGCCCGCACGTCCACGGGTCACTCGCTCCACAGCATCTCCACGTTCGCTCCTCTCCCCTCGAACATCGGCCAGATTTGCCCTCTTTTGAACCCGGCGAGCCCGCAGCCGACGGCGGTGACCCGGAAGTGCAGCTCGGGATGTTCCCGGGCGAAGGCGAGGAACCGCAGGACCCCCGAGCGCACCTCTTCCAGTCTGACCGGAGGGTAGTTCCTCCTCAGCTCCTTGGTGACGATGCCGTAGCTCATACCCTGGATCCCCTCGGCCTGCCCCTGGACGGCTCCGTGCTTCCTGCGAGCCTCCAAGGCTGCACCTTTCCCGTGACGCCCCTCTCGGTTGGAGCCGAAGACGAAAATGGGTCTACTCACACTATCTCAATCCCATCTTCTTCCGGGCGCTGTCGATCATCCAGCATGATCTCGTCGTGGGCTGGCGTTTCCAGGTCGTCGTCCGCGAAGCCAAAACGCTGCTGGATGGTCTGCGCTTTCGGTGGTGCCATTCGGGTCATTCTCCTTCCGAGTGGGGTGAGTCGAGGTGATGCAGGATCCGGGTTCCCCCCCGGGGAAAATTATTTTCTTTCTATAGATACTAATAAGGAAAATAGCATCACCTCGACTCACCTCTTCCTCATTTATCCTGCGGAATCGTTGATTGGTAGTAACTTGCGCGACCCGGTTTTTGGGTGGGCTGAGAATTGGACGTGTTTTGGGTGATGCGAGAAATGCCCCACGCATCACCCTTTTCAGGATCGAGGTCAATACCTCTCCAAGTCACTTTCCCCTTTGTTCCTGGGTATGTAGAGACTCCGAACCTCTCGCAGAGCCTCTGATTGAACTCTTTCTTACCATAAGCAAACTCACCTGTTTCTTGGCACCAAGAAGAAAACGCTGAGTGCAGTTCAGCGGCCGAAATTTTCAGTGTAGGCCCCAACTTACAACACTTTTCTACGAATGGCCCAGTAACGTCCATTTCGCCCTTATAAGCCTGAATTGCGGCAGTGATTTCTTGTGGTAATCCTAGCCCTTCTTCCCTCCACTGGGTACATCCGTCGATCGCCCACCTCAGAATTCCGGGGCGTTCGTCGCGGAATTTGTCGGGCAGATTTTTGTCCTGCTCCGCTTCCGGGATGTGCACCTCGAACGGGATGAGCTTGATGCGAACCCACATCGCCTGATCCGTATTCTTGATGCGCGGTTTGTGGTTCGTTGCGAGCCAGAGTTTGAATGTCGGATCGAACTCCACGAAGTCCTCTCGCATGTGGCGAGCCTTGATTTTATCGCCTCCAGTGAGCCATTTGACGAGAGACTCAGCAAGCCTCTTCCCTTTCTCGGTCTCGATGGACGTGACGAACCGCATCCCCATGAGGTCAGCGAGTTCCGTGGGGTGCGAGTCATTCTTCTTGACGACCAGTAGGTCTGGAGCGGCCTGGCAAGCGTAGTCGCCGAGCATTTCCCTGATCGTGTTGAGGAACGTGGACTTACCGTTATCCCCACCGCCGAACGGAATGAACAGAGCCTTCTCGGTGAACCTGGCGGTGAGCGAGTATCCAGCCGCGCGCTGCAGGAACGAGATGAGATGCTGGTTTCCGGCCATGATGCGATCGAGGAATGCGATCCAGGTCGGGCAAGCCGCGGTCGGGTCGTAATCGACTGGGCATAGCTTGGTCAGCATAGATTCGCGCTTGTGGTCGGAGATTCCCCCTGTACGCAGGTCGACGGTGCCGTTGCGGACGTTCAAGAGCCATGGGTCTCTGTCGAGGTCTTGGATGAGGACTGGGATAGTCGGCTCGGAAGAGGCCATCTTGATCATGGCGTCGATGGCTCGCATAGATGCCGATCTGCTGGCGTGCTTGGCTATGGCTGTACGCTCGGCGTCAGCTTCCTTGCTGGAACCTTTGACGAGCGGTGGTTCCTGGAAGATGCGGATCTGAGTATCCTTCGCGTAACGGTAGACTTCCGCGACTCGGTCAAACGCCCAGCGCATGCCGTCCCACACGAGCCATTTCTTCCACTCATGTGAGTATCGGATATCCTTGCCGTGATAGTAGACGAGCCGCTGGCCATTCCCGACGTCAGAGAGGTCATAGACCCTGTCTGGACCTCGAGCATCAGATGGCATGCGGCCGTCTGGCTTCGGCTTCCTTTGGGCGCCACGATGTCCGTTCACCCTTACACTCGCTACAGCCTTGGTTCGTAGCTTCTTCAACTCCTTGTCGAGGATCCCGGCCGGGATGTTGAGCGCTGGAGAAGCGAGTGCGATGACGCGCCGCTCGTCCATGGAGTCGACCTGCTTGTCCGGGAGGTCATCGAGTCCCAGGATGAGTTTGATGATCTCGTCGTGCGCGTGGTCTTTCTGCTGCGCTGGCGAGTCCTTGGTGACGCCAGAGAGGATTTGCTCAGCCTGGTAGACAGCGGATGGGATTGCTCCCTCCACATGCCTCTTCCAAGCCTCGATCCCCTGCTCCCGGATGATCTCGTCCGGATCGACCTTGTGCCCGTTCTCCCGAGGAGCCAGCTTCGGCGCCACGTAGATGCGCAAGGCGCGAGCGGCCGTGAGGTTCGAGATGGACTTGCCGATGTGCTCCTGCCCCGCGGAGTCCGAGTCAGGGGAGAGGATCACGGCTTCGAGGCTGTGATATCGGCCGATGGTCTCGGCCTGCTCGGCGTGAACGTGATTCGTGCCGGTGGCGACGACTCGCCTGTCTCCCGAGATCTGGGCAACTGCGGAGTCGAACAGACCCTCCACACAGACGAGTGTCTTCTCTCGTGCGCGGATGGCACGGTCGAGGTAGAGCGGAGAGGACATGGCTCCGCCCGGGAGGGAATAGATCTTCGGGATGGACTCCTTGTCGCCCCAGTCGCCCGGATGCTGCGATGGAGTGGGCGGATCGCCAGGCCAGCGGCCGGCGATGGTGAGCATGGACCCGTGCTCGTCGCGCCAGGGGAAAAGGATGTAGCCGGAGAGGTTCTGCTTGGTGACGCCGGAGCGGGAGATGGCCTGCGGAGCGAGGCCTTTGTCTTCGAGGTGCTTTCGGAGGGCCATCGTCCCGGTGCGCAAGGGAATGAGCCCGAGCTGGAGCGTCGTGGCTCCCGCGTGGTCGACGCCTCGGGAGAGGAGATGATCTCTCACGTCGGCCGCGTGCTCGTCTTCGGCCATGAGCTGCTGGTGGCACCAGAGGACCGCTGCCTCCAGCACCGCCTGGCGGCTATGCCAGTCCCTGGCTTGATGCTGCTCCTCGGGAGTGAGCGGCTCCATATCCATCGGGATGGCGGCGAGCGACGCGGCGAGTTTGATGGCTTCCACCAGATGTGAGCCGTCCGGGCGGTAGGAACCCGAGAGTGCCTCCAGGATCGACTCGGAGTAGCCGCAGGAGTTCATGTGCCCGCAGTGCAGGTACTGCTGGTCGGCGTAAGTGTACGTCTCCGGACGCTTACACTTTGGGCAGGGATGTCCACCGAGCCTGCCCTGGCCCTTATCGACGAGCTTTTGCCAGACGGCGGTGCGAGCGAGACGTGGGGAGACTTCGTTGAAGTAAAAGGCGAGGAGCCGGGATTGGTTGTAGTAGGCGGAGGAGCGTGGACGCCCGTTCGGTGGGGCGCTAGCCTTGGGCTCGTGTGTGGCGGTCATTGGTCATGCAACCTTCCTTGACTCAGCGATGAGCCGCTCGGGGTCGATGAGCACCCCGTGGTCCTTGAGCCGGTGCGCGAGCGCTCTGGCGAGGAGCCGACTGGGCTTCTCTCCTCGCATGACCATGAGCATGTGTACCTGGCTGACTCCAAGCTCCTCGGCAAGGCCAATGAAGGAGAATGGCTTGGGGTGCCTCTGGCGGGCAGAGTAGATCTTGGCGCGCTCGGGGGAGTCGGGTGGTGGGATGAGCATGGACGTGGCAGGCAGGACCGCAGGAGACGGCATGGCCAGGGCTCTCCGGGATGACGAGTTGCAAGGGGCAGGGAACGACTATAAGGTTATCATCCATGAACCGCAAGCCACCGCTCGCTGGTCGCTCGCGTCGCTCACCCTGTCAGCCTGAAATTGTGGTAGGCCACTTGACATCCCCAACTTAGCGGATGTATGAGTGGTTTTGCCAGGGAATGAGGTAACAGATGTCAGAAGGCATTGGATACGGCACGCGTCCGGAGATCGCCAAGCCGCTCGCGCGGCTCTTGGGAAGCACGTTCATTCTGTACTTGAAGACTCACGGATTCCACTGGAACGTGAGCGGGCCTGAGTTCCCGATGCTGCACGAGTTCTTCGGGAAGCAGTATCAGGAGCTTTGGGAGGCGGTCGACACGCTTGCCGAGCACCTCCGGACGATGGACGTGAGGGCGCCCGGGAGTTGCGAGGAAATGATCGAGCTATCCTCGCGCGGAGTCATGGACGGTGGGACCAAGTTCACTGCGCGCGCCATGGTGGAGCAGCTTCTCGATGATCATGAGACTTGTATCGCGCAGGCAAACGAGGCGATGCAGCCTGCGCAGGCCCGAGACGATCAGGTGACGCTGAACCTTCTGATCGATCGGTGCACGGCGCACAAGAAGGCAGCGTGGATGCTTCGCTCGATACTGAGGCAATCATGATCGACACAGTGCTTTTCGTCATCCGCTCGGTCGCGATCGGCCTCGTGGCGGGAGTGATCGTGGCGGCGCTATGGCCTGCTCAGCCGCTCGGAGTGGTCTACGTCACGACGAGCATCGGGACGATCGTGGCGGCAGAGGTGGCGGTGCGGCTCCGAGAGCGGACTGGAGGAGGGTGAGATGGCTCAACATCAAGTTCTGTGCGGTGTCCCGACGCCGAGTTGCACGGGCAGCACCGTCAAGATGCTCAAGAGTTGGCACGGCCACTGGAAAGCTCATAACGGGCATGCCGATGCGTTTGCCTGCTATCGGCGCTACCTGCTCAGCCTTGGTTATGTGGCGCTATCGTCGAGGGAATTCGAGCCTCCGGACGGCGGCCCGATCAGGCTGCTCACAAGGCAGGGGAAATTCGGCGCGGAGTTGCGCAAGGGCAAACGTCCCGATCAAGGCTCGGACACGGACAACAGGATGCCGGTCTTTCGGTTTTCTGGGACCATCATTGGTTAAGGGGCCATGGTTAGGATCATCAAAGTCGGAGTGCCAGAAGAAGATCACAACTACACGTACACATGCCGCAAGTGCGCAACGGTCTTCGAGTTCAAGCGCGGCGAGGCGAGATTTGCGCCATGCCAGGCCTACCCAGACGTTCTTGAGATCCAGTGCCCAGTCTGCGTGGCATTTTGCTGGGTGCCTGTGTAACGAATCAGTAGTCTCGAGAAGCCGCAACGGAGTACGACGGCTGGGTCCAGATGCTCGGGGCCAACCCCGAGGCGCGATTGAAGCTGAAGCACAACGACTGGATGTTCTTCTTCGGGAAGTGATCTCTCCCCGATAGCCAGAGGGGAGCAGCGAAGGATTGGAGGGACGTGTGATGGGCAAGTTCAACGCGAACATGAAGTACAAGGTGGTCGACAAGCGGAAGGCGCTTGAGGTCGAAGCTGCGGCGCTTGCGGCGGACCCCGCAGCGACCGTGAACCACGAGGGAGGCCTGGCGTTCAATCCGAGCGCACAGCTTGGGCTCTACCTGCGCTCGTGCGCATCGTTTCTGGAGGACAAGTTCTACGAGTCGGCAACCAGCGAGGCCCTGGCCCTGCGGAAGCTCGCCCTGGAGGCGGGCCAGAAGTTCACGCTTCAGATGGCGGCCTACGCTCGGAACGAAATGCATCTTCGCTCGCTCCCGGTCATGCTTCTGGCGGAAGCGGCGGCGATCGGCAAGCAGGGAGATGGTCCGTCCATTGTCAGGCAGTATGCGCCGCAGATCCTGAAGCGAGCGGATGAGCCGGCGGAGTTGATCGCGTACTGGATTAAGACTCGGGGATCGAAGTCCAGGTTCCCGAATGCGCTCAAGAAGGGGATCTCCGACGCGATGAAGCGCTTCGACGAGTACCAGCTCGCGAAGTACGATTCGTCCGCGAAGTCGGTGAAGCTCCGGAACGTTCTCGGCATCGCGCATCCAGCGGCAGGCGCGCGGCACCGGCCGCTCCTTGAGCCGCACAAGAAGGGGGTGGTGAAGGCCTGGGACGTGAAGGATGCCGAGCGGGAGAGGTTCGATCTCTACGGCCGGGCGTTCAATGGCACGCTGGCGACTCCGGACACCTGGGAGACGTACATCAGTGCCAACGGCTCGACGGCCGAGACCTGGGACGCCATTGCTCCGAAGATGGGCCTATTCGCGCTCGTTCGGAACCTGCGCAACTTCGAGGAGAAGGGGGCGACCGGCGCTCTCGCGGTGGCCTTGACGGCCCTTCGGGATCCCGTGCAGGTCCAGAAGTCGCAGATGCTGCCGTTTCGCTGGCTTTCGGCGGTGAAGGCAACCTCTTCGTCGGTGGTCCAGGATGCTCTTCGGGACGCGATGGACCTCTCTGTCGCGAACGTCCCTCGCTGGAACGGGCTCACAGCGGTGTTCTCGGACAACTCCGCGTCGATGGACGACCCGGTGTCCGCGAAGAGCACAGTTCGGCGTCGAGACGTCGCGGGGCTCATGGCGGCGATTTCGATTCACTTGTCGGAGGGCGAGTACGGCGTCGGCGCGTTCGGGGATACGTTCGAGTGGGTGAAACTCTCGCGGCGCGACAGCGTGCTCACGAACGCGTACACTGTCGAGCAGACCCAGGTCGGGCATTCGACCTTCGCGCACCTGTGCATCGATGCCCTGCTCGCAAAGAACCAGTTCGTCGACCGGGTCATCCTGTTCTCGGACATGCAGTGCTACAGCGCCAGCACATGGGCCGGCAGTGGCTCCCTCGCCGCAAGCTGGAGTCGCTATCTCGCGTCCGTGAACCGGAAGGCGGTCCTTTACTCCGTAGACCTCGCGGGCTACGGCACGATGCAGTTCCAGGAGACGAACAAGAACGTCGTCCAACTCTCGGGTTGGAGCGATGGGGTTCTGAAGCTCATTCCAGCGCTCGACGCAGGAGCGAGCGCGGTGGAGGTGGTCAAGAATCAGTGGTGAGTGTCGCGCTGGCGTGCGCCCCGACTGCAAGGCCGAAAGGCACAGTGGCGAGTAAGCCCCAAGTTTACGGACTGAATCGGGCTACGCTCATACAAGCGCCAGCAAATCAACAACCTTGAGAGGCAGCGTAGGAGGCGGTTACTTCTTGATATGAAAGCCCCGCCTCCGACTCAATCTCCTCTCAGTTCACATCGCAGGTCGCGTGGCGCGCAATGCGGCCTCGGGGCCTCAGGCGGACGCAGCTCAACGGGAGCACTGGCGGGAGCCAGCGGAGTGGTTCGATCCCACAACACGCCTGATAAAAATCATCCTTTTGAGGCGCAGCGCAGTGGACGGTTACTTCGCACATAGAGATCTCCGCCCATGATTCAATCTCGCCTCAATCCTCTTCAGTCTGGTCCTTGGTTCTCGAGACAGGGACAAGTCGGATACCGCGCTGGTGGGCCAGCGGCCCAACGGGTCCGGCGAGAGTCGAGCGTGGTGGCGTGCGACCGCGGGTGCACTTGCGGGCGGACGCTCTCGACAAGGGCACCGGGTACCCTGGGAAAGGGAAATACGGCGAGGCCCGATGCGGGGTGCAAGCCCCCGCAAATTTGATAGCTGTGAGGCGCCGAGGCCGTGGACTGATGGCTGGGCCCATCGGGAAGATTCGGACGCAGCGCTTCACGGTCCAGCCTCGGAGCCAGACATGATGGGGAAACTCGCGGCGCGCTCCGCTGGGGGGATTAACTCGTCGTGACTCTGGTTCCGAGTGCTGGAACGGTTTGGGAACTTTGGAGGCAGCGTGAGACACGGATACTTCGAGTGGCTCCGTCAAGCCACGCAAGTGGACCATGGAGCTTCACCCAAAACTCGCCACAAGCGAGCATGCCGTTCTCAAGAATCTCCTCCGAGTCATATAGTCAGTTTCAGGGACAGCATAGGAAGCTCTTACTTCGAATTGTAATCGAGAGGTCGCGGGTTCAAGTCCCGTCGCTGTATGGAGACGTACAGCGTAGCTCAGCTTGGTAGAGCGCTTGTGAGGGCAGCCGTCAAATCTTCCCTGAATTCATTTACCGGGGGTAGCTCAACTATGGCAGAGCGCAAGCCCGGGTCGCTGCGGATGCGTCCGTCAGGCCCGAACACGCTTGAGGTTGGGGGTTCGAATCCTTCCCCCCGGATTCATTTTCCGCGGTTGCATGTCGAAAGCATCGGCTTGCCGGAGTGTCCGTACATGCGGAGGTGGGTCCTCGACTTCGGGGCATTCGCCATCCGGCTTCATCGCTGGGAGGCGTCAGACGATGCCAGGGCCTTCCACGATCACGCCTGGTGGTTCCTGACGCTGGTCCTGTGGGGTAGTTACGCGGACGTCTCGGCCAGTGGCACCGACGTGCTCAGAATGGGCTCGACTCGGTTCCGCAGAGCAATGCACGCACACACGGTTCGGGTGCTTCGACCTGGTACATGGACGCTGCTCATCACAGGCCGACCTGTCCGGCGCTGGGGATTCTGGGTCAGGGGGAAGATGATGCGTCGAGACAAGTATTTCGCGGTCTACGGTCATCACGGCTGCAATGGCATTGGAGCAGTCCGGATGGATCCGGACGGCAAGAGGATTTGATTCATTGTGTGTGGCAGCACAGGGCACGGTTACTTCTACAGTCAGCTTGTCAAAGCCGAAAACAAAGGTCCGAGTCCGATTGATCTCCACACACTTCATTCAACACTAAGGCTGGAGAAAGCCCTAGCGGGAGACATGCCCCGCGTAAATGAGCACCTGCACAGCGCAGGAGGTAAGCAGGTTAAAGTCCTGCACCAGCCCCATTGGAGGAGCACAGTGGAATGGTTCATCCTGACCGATGGAAAAGACAGTTGCCCGCTTGACGGCAGCATCGTCGACCACGAGACAGCGAAGAAAGAGGCTGAAGCCTATTGCTGTTCTGGCAGGACGGTCATTGTCAACAAACTGGTACCAGTAGCCAGAGCCAAGCCTGTCGGCTCTGTGTGGGAGAGCCTGGAATGATCACTACGCACCACGATGGACACGGCCTGAACGAACAGATCCTCATTCTTCCGGATGAGCCAGGCCCAGGCGGCGCCTCGCACTCCTACGAGTTCCGGTATCTGCTACCGGACGGCCTTGAGAGCAGGGTCGGCCTGCTCCAGTTCCAAAAGGGGCCGCGCAACGTCAAAGGCTCGACGCCAGGGCTGACCGCGAACGCCGTGCTCGCAGCGGTCGTCCACCATCTTCGCGGCTTCCAAGAGGGGGATTATCGTAACCGGCAGACGGCTTGTGCGATCACGCACATTGAAGAGGCGATTCATTGGATCAAGGACCGGGCCGATGAGCGCGCCAAGCGCGGCGTGCTCGGGACGTACGAGAAATGAGCGGCTGGATCGGAGTGGATCTTGATGGGACGCTGGCGCATTACGACCGCTGGCGCGGAGAAATGCACATCGGTGAGCCGGTGCCGGAGATGCTCGAGCGAGTGAAACGCTGGCTCTCCGAGGGGCGTGTAGTCAAGATCTTCACAGCTCGTGTATCGACTCGCGACAAACAAGAGCTAACTGCTGTTCTTGGAGCCATCAATGAGTGGTCGGCCCAACACATCGGCGAGCAACTCGAAGTCACTTGCATCAAAGACTACAGCATGGTGTGTCTATATGACGATCGTGTTGTGCAGGTAGAGACAAACACTGGTAAGCTGATTGGGCATCCGAGGCCTGGACTATGAAGCTCCTCAGTGACCTCGCTCTCGGCCGTCTCCTGCGCCGACTCCCCCCGAGGCATGAGATCTATCAATACCCGAACGGGGAGTGGCACTGCCGGGTGTTCTCGGACAACCCGCAGGGCGTCAGGACGTTCTGGGGCAAGAGCCCGGACGAGGTGATGCGCAAAGCAATGGAGGCAAAGCTATGAGCGACATTCCCACCGGCTGCTATGCCATAGTAGATCTCATGGGCCACAAGCGTTTCATCGGCCGTGTGACCGAGGAAGAATGTTTCGGCTCGAAGCTGGGGCGCGTCGATGTGCCGCGCGCTGACGGCACCTTCGAGGAGCCACAGTACTTCGGCGCCGCCGCGGTCTACAGCATTCGGGTGTGCTCGGAGGAGGAGGCGCGGCTGGAGTTGGGCTTTTCGCCGATCACCTGCTCCTCCTGTATACCCTTCTGAGGCGGTTATGTCCCGCATCATCTTCACAGGCTCGCGCAATCTCGGCTCCGACTGGCTGCCAACCGTCACCAAGGCTGTCGTCTCAGTCCTCAAGCAGGGGCACCACATCGGCGTCGGCGACGCGAAGGGCCTCGACTCGATGGTGCGCTCTGCCTGCGAGGATCCCGGCCACGTCTTCGAGCCGTTCGACGTGCAGGGTCTCCGCGAGGCCAGGTCTCTCGTCTTGCGCTCGATGGAGATGGTGAACTGGGCGGCGGAAGACCACGGGACCTGCCTGGCATTCGTGAATACTCCGTGCCCGAAAGGCATCGAGCCAGCAGGCGGCTGGATGAGCCCCACGTACGGCAAGGGCAGCGGCACCTGGTCAACGCTGGCGTACGCGATCGGCATCGGACTCGAGGTTTTCGTGCGCCGCTGCGGCGTGAAGGCTTCCGAGATGCCGATGTGGCCTGGCGGAACCTGGGTGATTTCCGGAGAAGGTGGGGACTGGGTGAACTGGCTCCGGTGGCGTCGCGAGACGCGACCTGTGGTTGCGGACTCGGGCTCGTTGGAGCCCGTGGCTGTTCGGTCAGTGAGCCTGCCTCGTCCGACCATGCGGTCCTACGCCATCGTCGGCGTCGGCGCTCGGTTGCCATGGTGGGCCGGATGGCTCTCGGCTTGGCGGACCATTGTTTGGACGATGTGGGCATTGATCCGCGGCAGTGCTCGGACCTTGTTTCAACTGGAGATCGGATGATGCATTGGAGCCGTGAGACAGGAAGACTCAAAGAAGCCCTGGACCTGCAGATCCGGTCCATCTTCAAGCGGGACGATGGGACTCTTTCACCGGATGGCAACATTCTCATCGGCACATTGAACAAACTCATGTTCAGCGCTTCTGCTGATCTCGAAGATGCGGTGGAATATGAGCGCGATGGAGTGAGCGAGCAATGATGGCAATCACACTGCATCGGCCATGGCCATTTGCGATCCTTCGCCTCGACAAGCGCATCGAGTGCCGTACGTGGCGTCCGTCTCCACATCTGCTCAAACCAGGGGATCCTCTCGCCATCCATGCCGGGAGGCAGTGGGACAACGAGGGAGTCGGCTTCATCGCCGGAACAGCCATGATTGATCCACGCCTGCTCCTCGGTACAGAACAGTGTCGAGACCAGGGGCTCGTCGGTCTGTGCGTGTTCAAGGGAGTCGTCACGGCGTCGAGCGACCCATGGTTCTGCGGCCCGTACGGCTGGCTGCTCGATGACATCGTGGAATTGCCGCGACCGATCGCTACGCCAGGCCGTCATGGGCTGTGGATGGTCCCGGATCGAGTCATGAGTGTGATGGTTCGAGAGACCGAGCTGGGGTCCTCAAGACCATCGAGACTCGCGCTCAAGACATGGGCCGAGAGCCACGGCGGGTGGCCAACCCTCTGCGGGGCAGCCAAGGAGGCATGATGCCTCGCATTGCAGTGACACTAGACAAGACACTGATTGCTCATATAGAGAGACTGAGCAATGACATATACGGTAGCAAGGCGCAGAGGGGCAGGATGATCGCCCACCTCTTGAGTGTCGGCTTGGAACGTGTTGATGGTAGTGTCAAGGTAGAGCTGGCCGAGGCCAAGAAGATTGCAGCCAGGCTGTATGGTATGATTGAAGAAGCGAGCATTGCTATAGGAAGTCTCAAGGCAATCTCTTCGCCAGACACACTCCAGTGGTTCGAGCGCCTAGCCAAGGCTCTCAACCGTATCATGGACTCTGACTTCATCACACGCATCAATCGGGCCAGCAATCTGGCTAAGCGATTGGAACAGATCCACGAGACAGCGCTTGACATGGATCGTCTGGAGCGGATCTGCAGGGATCTCAAGCAAACAGTCCAGGAAGCTCGCGATATCGAGAGCAAGAAGCCAGGAAAGAAGATGAAGCTCGTTGGCAAAAAGGCTGGCAAGATCATCCTTGCAGATACGGCTCCGGAAGCGGAGGGCTTTTTCACCAAGGCTTCGGAGTCGGTTGGTCCGGAATCGGCTGGTCCGGAGCCAGGGCCAGAGTTGAAACTCGAGGGCTGGACGCCCAAGGTAGAGCCAAAACGGAGCTTCAGTGGTATAGATTGGAAGAAACGAACGGCTGAAGCGACCAAGCCAGAAGAAAAGCCGGTAGCCACTGACGGACTGGATTTGCTGAGACTATGAGTGACGTTCACTACCAAGGCAAGCAGGTAACGCTTATCCACAGCGGCTCACTCAGAGTCAGCAACGGCATCGCGGACAAGGTGTACGTGAAACAGTGCAAGTGCACTGGCACATCCACGACCGATAGATTCTATGAGTCTAGCGGGATCGTGAAACACACCGACGGGCCGGTCTGTGATGTCTGTCACATTCCATGGAAGCAAGACGATGGCTGAGGTGGATATTACTGCTGTAATGGCGAGCATAGGCGTCGGCGGTCGACCTCACTATGAGCTTGTAACTGGCCCAAATGGCCATCGGCAATTCATACCAGTCGACACAAACGCAATAAAGGAGGGATCTATGGCAGGCAGTCCGTTCATTGGAAGATCACCTGATCCGTCAGTCGTCCCGGGTGAGGAGGCTCTCCGTGCTCAGTTCGAAGCGATGGGCCCGGATGAACGCGCGACGGCACTTGGGCGGCTCTCAAGGGTGCTTGAGTCGATGGATGGAGTCAAGAAAGCCAGGCAGGCGACGCTGGGAGAGACGATTGTTGAGCAAGTCGCATCTGGCGCTATAGCATCGGAAGTTGCCGAATCGTCTGCTTGGGCTGATTTTGGTTCATCGGTCATGGGCGCATTCGCCGGATCTGCGATTGATGGACTTGTGTCTGTCGGCGCCGAAGGTGCTCTCTACATCGGTCGAGAGGCACTCTGCTCATTAGTCGATTCGATGGCTTCTAGGGGGTTTTTGGCGAAGCTTCCCATCATCGGGCGACGGATTCGCGGCAGGCGTATCGCTGAAGCTATGGCCAAGCCGGCGTACAAACTCGTGGAGTACTTTGGAACGGCTGGCGTTGCCGCTGGGCTTGAAGCCATTCCAGGGATGCCAACAGTGGTCGTCAAGTCAATCCGCGTCGCCAAGCGCAAGGTGATGTCTGTCCAAGCTGCTGAGCTTGCGAAAGTTGCCATCAACAACGCGCTCGTACGTCGGGCGCTGGCGATTATCAGGGTTCCGAAGCTCCTGACTGGAGCGGCCGAAGCGGACAAGAAGGACGGCGCGGCATGAGACTCAAGGTCGAGAGCGCCACGCAAGGCGGGCGTATCCGCTCGGCCAGCAACCTCAAGATCTCGCTCGACGGCCACGAGTTGACGCACGTCAAGTCATTCCGGCTTGACGCTACGACCGGCTCTTGCATGACAGCCACCATCGAGTTCCTGCCGACCGATATCGAAGTCGATGCGGATGTGGCACTGGGCGGAGAGGATCCAGTCGTCCATCTCTTCAAGGAAGGCACGATCTCTAGCGGGTGTTGCGCGGCGTCCAGCTTTGGCAGCGCAAGCCTGACTACAATCCCAAAGGCTGTGACATGCCCTCAATGCCGAGCGCTCATGACTCCACCAGAAGTCACGCATAGAGCCGGGCCACACGATAGTGCAATCTGTGGCAAATTCGGTGTCATCACTGGCGGGTGGCAATTGGTTACCTGCGAGGACTGTCAGCGAATCGGGTTGGATATCCCGCCTCCGTCACTGCTGGATTCAATCACCAACCTCAAGTGCCAATGACCATCGACGAAAGATTGCAACGCCTCGAACGCGGGTTTGCAGCCCTGTGTGAGGCGTACATGAACAATAGTTGGACGATAGAACTGAGCGATATCTGTCGCTCCATCGAACAGGAGAGTAAGGGTGAATCAAACCGACCTCATCAAGTCAGTAGCGAAGTCGACAGGCCAGACGATCGAAACGACCCACAAAGTGGTTGTGGGTGCAGTTGAGGCGATTCAGGCTGCGATGAAGAATGGCGAAGAAGTCAGGTTCAAAGAGCTTGGCGTCTTCGCCGTGAAGTCGATGAAACCGCGCACAGGCCACAACCCAAAAACAAGAGAACTCTTCCAGATCCCAGCCCGCAAGATCGTCCATTTCAGGGCTGTTCCATCATTCAAAAACATGGTACGGTAGCAACACCTTTCAAGGGGGCGCTGAATGACCAAGAAGAAGGCGGCTCCTGCCGTCGTGCCAGATTCTGATCCGATCGAATTCACTCCGGCTCCTGACTTGGAGAAGGTGGTTGCGGCGTCCGAGCCCGAGCCAGAGTCCGGATCGACCGTGGAGCCGGAGACTGAGGCCCGCCTCATCGGTCTCACGCCAACCGCCCAGTTCATGCCGTCGTCGAGGATCAGCGCTCCACGTCCACTGCCAAGCACCGACGATGAATTGGCGACGCTGCTGTACAACGAGATCCGACTTCCGGGGATGTCCGGATTCACGGACCTCGACGAGGGCATCAAGATCCGCTACAGGTCCGCGGTCAAAAAGCTGAGCGAGAAGCTGCTCGGTTGATCCGTGGCCATTACACATCAACACAGGGAGTCTTGCCATGAAAGAGGTTGATATCGAGCGTCTCACACTGTCGAATGCCGGCGGCGGGCAACTCGAGGAGCAGTTCCAGAAGTGTCTCGGCGAGCTTTTGGCGATCCAGGACAATCGCGAAGAGTACGAGACCTCGAAGAAGTCGATCCCGTTCAAGATCAGCGCCGAGATCTACATCGAGCTGAATGAAGCTGGCGACGGGATGATCTACACGCAGTGCGATGCCAAGGGGCCGAAGAGGAAGATCCGCAAGCAGACGATGAACATCATGAAGGACAAGGTCATGGTGCGAACGGCTGCCCTGCCCGAGCAGATGCCAATCTCGGAGAAAGTGGCGGGGAAGATCGGCAAGTAGCAGGCGTAGTCGGGCCGCACAGCCCGGCCTCGGCACCACAATGGGGCAATTCAAAGGAGGACGTTTCGTGGAGATCAATTTTCAGGAGTGGCTCAAGGACATCTCGGATGCGATGGGGATGCCGGTCGTGATGCCGGCCTTCGCCACGCGTCCGGATGGGACGAGCACGGCGGTAGTCATCAAGGACGGCTACAAGCTGGTGGAGGCGCCTGGCCCGCTCCGGCACAAGCGGGTTCATCGTTGCAACTCGGTTCGCAGCTTCGGAGCCTGGCTGAAGCGGCATGCGAGTCCTCGCATGACCGAGATCCTGGCAACTTCGACCGAGATCGTTGCCGCGCTCGAGCCGGCTGACGCCAACGGGGACAGAGTGACTTGTAGTCTGGAGCCGCATCCGAGAGCTGTCCCTTGGATTGGGATGTTCGGCCAGAAAGTGAATCAGCGCCAACTCTGGCTGTTCGTCCGAAGCCATTTCGATGACTTCGTTCCGGCCGTCACCAAGGCCGGCGAGAATCTCGGCTCCTACGGCAAGATCCTGGCTCAGGAGCTTCAGAAGCTCGAAGTCAAGAAGGGCGCCGCAATCAAGACGGAACTCGACAGTGCCGGAAACGTCATCTTCGCCGCTGGTGAGGAGAAGATGGAAGTCCAGGGCGAGTTGCCAGCGAGCTTTGAGATCGAGATCCCGCTCATCCGGGATGTCGTCCTCGGACCGCAGGACGAGGAGCCTCGGTATCGGCTTGAGGTGTTCCTGCAGCTTCGCATGGTCAAGACGGAGGATGGAAGCGAGCGGCCCGCGCTGACTCTGGAGTGCCCGGGCCTCGCGATGGCCCAGATCGACGCGACCGATGATGCTCTCGAATGCCTCCGCGAGACTCTGGCGAAGGAAGACGACGGCGACTTCATGGTTGGCTTCGGGACGATCGGCCTTGCCGAGTACAGGCGAGCGGACTAGGGGTCTGTCCCCACAGCGATCAGCATGCAGGCGGGGCGTCTCCCGCCTGTTCTTGTTTCTGGAGGCTTTTGAGTGGCATTCGAGCCAAGACGAGTCAGAGTCGGCGATACCATCGCGCTCGGCACGAAGATCTATTGGTATAGGGGCCGAGCCGGTCTGAAGCTGCCGCTCCGTGGCGAAGTGGTCCTCATCGTGCCTACCGATACGTTTCCCTGGGAGATGCCCGAGTGGGAGGCCCTCCGGCGCGACACGCGCGACTGTGTTGGCAAGGTGGGTCACGAGCGGCGTCCGGTCGAGAGTTACGTCATTCTCTGTCCAGCCAGGGCGAGGGTGTGGAAGCAGAGGCTGTACTGGCCGATGGTGTACTGGCTGATGTATGAGTAGTGGTAATTCAAGCGCATTGGCGTTTTTGCTGGGTTGACAAGGCCATTGTCTGGTGTTAAAGGTAGTGAATTACGCCACATTGTTTTGTGACTCGAAGCGATGAAAGCCGAAAGATGTTCACGTCCCCGCCCGCCGCCCCGACGCTGACGCGTGAGGAGCTGGAGGCGCTACAAGCCGCGCTACAAGCGTCTCTAAGCTACTTCGACGCGGCCATGATGTGCGGAAACGATCTAAGCGAGCTTGCCGAACCGGTGCGCCATGCCCTCTCCCTCCTCACCCGCGCCCTGGAGCCGAAATGAACCGCACTCCCGCCGAAATCCTCGCCAACGTCAGAACCGAGCTAGGCCGAATGATCGACATGCTCCAGCTTCACGACATCGGCCGCAAGCGAGCCGCCGCCATCTTAGCCCGAGACGTGTATCAGCCGCTCGTGGCGATTGCCGAATCGGCGGACGGCCTGCTCGAGCCGGAAGGAGCGGGGCGGGAGGCGCAAGTGCAGGCCCAACATGACGAAACGGGCCGGATGTGGGATGGCCCACGGAAAGACATCCCCCCAGGCTTCTCTGAGATCCCCGCCCCGCCCGCAGTCCCGGCTCCGGCGAAGGTGGAGGCGATCCCATCTGTGGTCAAGTCCACCGAGACGCGCCGATGGAAACGACTCAGGGGAACCACTGGCGCAATCTGCTACACGACCGTGTATGGCCACACCAGAGCGTTCCATCACCCTGACGCTTGTGTTTGCCAAGGCACTGACCCGGTTCCTCATTGTCATCGGGACGAGCCTGACACGCACCCGTGTGCACGCTGCTCCGAGTGTAAAGAGTACCGCCCGAAGTTTCCGGATCTCGTCGGCCTGCTCGAGCCGGAGGGCGAGGGGCGGGCGTGCCTCGAGCGAGGGCCTAATGGGTACAGGTGCACACGCCCGCCAGCACACCAAGGCAACCATGTTGCTCGTAACACGCTCGGCGAAATATGCGAAAGCTGGACCCCCGCCTCGCCCGCAGCCCCGGCCGCGGCGCCACTCAGCCTGATGGACGAAATCAACCAGAGGATGGCCGCCCCCGCGAGCGACGGGGAGGCGCAGCAAGTGACGCTCGAAGACCTCATCAGCGAAATCAATCAACCGATGTGGCGCGCTGCTGCGTTAGCCAGGCTTGATGATTTGCGTGAACTCGCCGCCTCGCGTGCCGCCTCGCTGCGTGCGGAGATCGAGCGGCTGAAGCGGGAACGAGCGCGATTAGGCGCCGAGATTGAACGCCTCGACACCGCACTAGCCGCCCGCGCCGAGCCGGAGGTCGACCGGGAGGCCAGAGGCGTTCTGGAACGGCTCTTGGGCTGGCTCCCACTGGTATCGACTCGCTTGATTCAACACGGCGGTGGAACGATGTCATGCCAGTCCGAAGCCGATGACTTTGCGCGCTGGATTCGTGGATACCTCGCCAGAGCAGAGGACGCCGACCGCGCCGCCCGGAAGCGGGGTGAAGCATGAGCCAGGAACAGATAAGCATGCGCGCGAGAGACCATCGTATCCGCTTAGCCGGGGTTCTCGATTCTGAACTCACGAAGCGGGACAGGTCAATCGAGCATGTCTTGTCATGGGACGAAATACAGGACATTGCCGAAGCTGTCGCGAAGGCTGACCGTGAGGCGACATCCGCCGATTGGGTTGAACTTCAGAAGCGCGACCCCGACATAACGTCTTATTTGTTTGAGTGCACGCATGCCCTGGAAGACTTCACGCGTGCTGAACTCAAAGCGCTCGGCAACGTGAAAACCGCCCTCTCCGCCGCCCGGCAAGCAGGCTTTCGGGAGGGAGTCGAGGCGGCGGTCAACTTCATCGGCGACGCGAAAGACTTGGGTATGACGCGCCAAGAGACAATCGCAGCCCTCGCCGCGAACCCAGGAGAGACGAAGTGAGTCAGACACTTTGCTCGGACTGTGCCCAGCCAATCGATTCCGACGCCTATCAACACGCAAGCGGCTGCCCTCGGGACCAACTCGCCGCCATCCGCGCCTCCTGGCTCGCCTTCGACGCCAACAAGAACATCGTCTGGCGCATGGTGATCAACATGGCCGCAACCGACGCAGTAGCCGCCAATCACCTGTGCAAGCTGCTCGAGGCGCTGAAAGAGGCATTCCCCCACCCCGCCACAGGAGGCGCCGCGTGACCCCAGATCAACTCATTGATTACGTGAGCCGCAACGAGAGCGGCGGCGACTATTCAGCTTGGAATCCCGACGACAACGGCCACGGCGTCTCCTTCGGCCTGATTCAGTTCAATCAGCGAGCCGGCAGCCTGCCGGAACTCTTGCGCCGGATGTACGAAGCGGATCCGAAAGCCTTCAACGCCTGCTTCGGCTCCGCGGTCGCCGACCTGCTCGACTCTAAATGGGTCCGCTCTCACGACCTCTCCGGCCCCGACTGGGACTGGCGCTTCAAGCTGGCCGGCGCCGTCCCCGCCTTCCAACAAGCCCAGCGCGACCTCGCCCGAGAGGGGTATCTGGAGCCGGCGTGGAAGGCGTGTCAGGCGGTGGGGCTCACGTCAGAGCGCGCCGTTGCGATGGCTTTCGATGCGGCTGTTCAGCACGGGCTCGGATGGACGCGGAAGGCGCTAGCACGAGCCGATCTGCGATGGGAAGAATCGATGGCCAAGTCGGCATGGTCAATGACGAGAGACGCCATCTTCGCCGAGCTGGCCGACAAGGGTCTTGGCAACGATAACGGCCGCCGCCACAAGATCCTCCGCGACCCCGAGCTAAGCGACGCGCCGTGGCGGATGGAAGGGGCAAGGCCAGTGCTGAAACGCGGCGCGACGGGGCCGGAGGTAAAGCGCCTGCAAGAGCTGCTCAACAAGGCGCTGGCGCTGAGGGTTGACGGTGAGTTCGGGCCACGCACATCCGAGGCGCTATCCGACTTCATAGCGCGCGTTTCGCCCGACCGGCAGTGGTACACCATCGAAACCACGCCCGAGGTCTGGGCCGCGCTGGAGAAGGCGGCAGAGGTGAAGCCGTGAGCGAACTATGCCGCACCCGCAATTGTCCGAATCGAGAGAACTACTTTCGCCTCTGCGCCTGGCTCGGCTGCGACGCGGGCGATTTCGCGAGGACAAATGTATGAACTCGCCCTATTCGCCGGTGCCGGTGGTGGATGCCTCGCCTCGAGACTCCTCGGACACCGCGTCGTCGGTTACGTCGAAAACGAGCCGTACGCGCAAGAAGTCCTCCAAGCGCGAATCGCCGACGGTTGTCTGGACGCCGCCCCTATCTTCGGAGACATCCGCGCTTTCGTCCGATACGGATGGGCGGAACGCTACCGCGGCCGCGTGGATCTCGTGTCTGGAGGATTCCCCTGCCAAGACATCTCAAACGCCGGGAAGCGAGCCGGAATCAGCGGCGAGCGTAGCGGCCTCTGGAAAGCCATGCGGGACACCGTGGGCCTGGTTCGACCCCGATTCGAGTTCATTGAAAACGTCTCAGCTCTCATTGCTCGAGGACTCGATGTTGTCCTCGCCGACCTTGCCGCGCTCGGGTTTGATGCGACGTGGGACCTGTTTCGAGCTTCCGACGTGGGCGCGCCGCACCGACGCGAGCGAGTGTTTATCTTGGCCGACGCCGGATACGAGCCCGGAAGCGCCGAACAGCGGCAGCAATCGGACGAATGGGCCGAAGAGTTTGGGGCTAGCGGCGCAAGCGTGGCCGACGCCAAAAGCCTCCGACATCGACCGGCGCGATTGTCCAAGCGAGCGAGATCGACGGTCGCCGTTCCTGCCGTCAATGGCGATCCTCTGGTCAACTCCCCGCAGCTCGGACGGCGAGAAGGGCGGCCCGAATCAGAGCTTTGGAGCGGGCGGCAGGCCGCTACCGAGTCAGGCGGCCCAGTGGCCGACGCCGACGCTGAAGGGCGATCACAACCGCAAGGGAGCTTCAACGAGCAGCGGCGACGGACTCGCAACAGCCGTAGCCCAGTGGCCGACGCCATCAGCCCAGACCTACGGCACGAACCAGGGCGGCGCAATGGGCAGAACCGGCCCGATACAGCCGAGTCTCGAGACGCTTTCGAAGACGTGGCCCAGTCCCTCGGCGCGATCTGGCAAGGGGCACAGCGAAGCGCAAGTCCAGCGGGTTCTATCCGGCGAACAAGGCGAGAGAGCGGCGGGAGCTTGCAGGTTGGAGCTGTCGGCAGCGCTGTGGCCGCAACCTGGCCGCCCGGCCCAGGAGACGCCTCTGGCTGGCAAGCCTACATCCGAGCGGGTGGTCCTGAGCCCGCGATTCGTCGAGGCGCTGATGGGCTTTCCAGACGGATTCACCGATTGCGAGCACTCGGGAATGCTCAAGTACCAGTCGTGGCGGCTCTCGCATTCCTCACTCTTAAATCGCGTCTTGACGGAGCGTGAACTGTGATCTCCCCCGCCCGAGTCCGAGCCAAGCGACGCCGACATCACCCGCTGGGAACGGCAGCCGGTGCCAGGCGCGACGCGGGGGCGGCGGGAGACTTGGAGACGGGCATCCCAACGGAGACAACTATCTGAGAGTGGCAACGTGGTTGGCGAAACGATTGGAGGAAAACTGATGGGAATGGTGATTGTCAATCCCGGAACTGGCCCGGTCGTGGATGCAAATGAGGAGGACGCTCTAGTGAACGTGAAGCGCCTGCTATCCGACACAGGCCACAGCGACGCCAAGATCAAGCGCAAGCCCCAACTCGACTACGGAGAAGGCCGCTTTGCATTCGTAGTCAAGAAGAACGGCCGCAAGCGCGAGATCCAGATGCCGGGGCTGCCACTTGATCTGGTTCGCTACACTGGCGAAAACGGACAGAATATTTGGAACTTCCCGCGCCTGTATCTCGACGATTCTAGTTGGGTCTGGAAGTTCGCCGCCAATATTCTCGCAAACGAAGGCTTCGCCGCCGAAAAGGAAGAGCAGTGACCCCCCGCGCCCCCGCGCCGTCGCCGAGGGAGGTGGACGCCGTGACGTACAAGGCGGCCAAAATGTGTGGACCTGACATCCCATCACCAACCCCCGCCGACCTCGATCTGGACCTGAGCCAGGCTTACGCGCGAGCGGAGGCGGCGACGGCCGGGCCGTGGCTGACGTGGCGAAAAGGCTCGCCTGAACCTGAAGGCGTGATCGGCATCTACCGGATCGCAGCGTCAGGCCCGTATCAGCAACACTGGATCATCGCACCAAACGGCGCGTGCATTAACGGCCCGGAATGGCAAGCCAATTGGGAATCCATAGCCGCCGCCCGCCTCGATCTCCCCGCCGCGATCCGGCTCTCCGAGCACTGGAAGACGACGGCGACCAAGCTAGCGGTAGCGGTCAGCGACTACGAGGCCGCCGGCTCCCGGCTACGGGAGCGGATCAAGGAATTGGAATCGAATGTCTTCAGTCTCCAGCAAATCGTCACGACGCACGATCTATGCCATAATCTCCATGGCGCGGTCGATGCTCAGGCGTTCGCGGATGGGTGTGCCAATGAGCAGCGGAAGCACTTCGGGTGCGCGCCTGATGCGGATGAAGTCGAACGGTTGCAACAGCGGTGCTGGGAGATGGAGGACAAGCTCGGCTGATGCTCCTGAACTGCAAATTTGGCTTCGTCGAGGTAGTCATCGGCGACTCGTTCCAGTTCGGGCGGTCCCGCTGGCGAGTTGAGAACTTCGACCTCGAGTACGTGTTTCCGACAAAGCAGGCGCCTGCCGGGACTGTCGCGGTGCTCTGCTCCATCATCGAGGGGGAGCCACGGGCGGATGTGGTCTCCAAGATGCGCGAGACCGAGGATGGCAACGTGCTGTTCTTGTCAGGGTGCAGCGTAGCGGCCTTGTGCTATCTCGACTGGGCGCGGGAGTTTGAACTCACGAATATGGCAGGACAACCACCTCAAGGGTAAGGGAGTCATGCGCGATCCACCGGGGCGCAACCTTGCGCCCTGTTTGTTTTTCCCTTGGCGTAACAGTAGGATCTAGGCCAAATTACGCGCGGCCGAGGGATCCTAGAGTGACCCTTCTTCTCACTGATCGTCTCCAGCAATCTGAGATGGCCCGGCAGGCTCGCCAGAAGGCCATCGTCGATCAGGTCGAGTGGGCCAGGGCCTACCGGACGCTGGAAAAGCAAGGTCGCGGCAGAGCCTACGATTACGAGTATCTGTGGCCTTGGGTTCCGATGCTTCGCGCCAAGCACAGGCGCAAGTTCATCTTCAAGAGCCGCAAGGTCTCCTTCACGGAGCAGGGCATCAATTGGCTCCTCTGGCGTCTTGATGCTTTCCCAGGCACGAATGCTGCCTACATCCGCGAGACCCAGAAGCGCGCGAACCACATGATGCGCACGCGCATCGGTGAGGCGATCAAGGATCCGCGTAATCCGATGAAGGATCGCCTGGTCTACGACGAGATCGAGAACAAGGTCTTCCGCCCCGGGAGCCCGCTCTCTACTCGAAACCAGATCCTCTCGGCTTACGGCACGAAGATCGGTCAACTGAACCAGCAGGCTGGAGACAAGGTCCGCGGCGACACACTGGAATCCATCTTCTACGATGAACGCCAACTCCAGCAGTGGAACATGGAAGGCGTCGTCGCCAGCTCGGTCCCGCTCGATGCACTCCTGCATACGCTCACGGGAGGAACTCCGACTGTCAGCGGCAACATCCTCGGGGTGCTCTGGGAGAGAAGCAGCCAGCACAAGCTCCTCTTTGAGTGCTGGAACTGCAGCACACCTCGGTCCAGGTGGTGGCAGGAACTGACGATCGACTCCATCCACAACATGGACAAGCCGGATACGGCCTTCGTCGGATGCCAGCGCTGTCATGTGAGTCTGGAGTGGATGCGTGGCAAGTACGGGACGATCTATCACCCTGAGAACGGCCGCGTCGGGCGAGTCGAGTGGGTGCCGCAGCGCCTGTACGGACATGGCGACCCGAGAGAAGGCCAAGCGTTCACGCAGCAGTACCTGGGCTTTCGCATCGACCGGCTTTGCATCGCGCTCAGCCCGCCCGATGAGCCCTATTTCAGCCGACCCGAGATGGCGACGCGCTACCTGCTGGAGGACTGGAACGACCCAGTCCGGTCGAGACGTGAGAAGCTCAACGAGATCTTCGGCCTGGAGTACGAGGGGCCGGACGCTCCTTTCTCGCTCGGACGCATGATGCGCTGCGTCATCCCGGAGCTTTCGCTCGACAGCGCCCGCCGCGAGAGATACTTGGCGCGGATCCTCACTTACGACTGGGGCGTCGAGACGACCTGGAACGTCTGGGGCTTGGCTCCGGACCTACGGATGGTCCTCATGGGCTTCGGGAAAATCGAAGGCGATCAGCGGTTCCATGGCGAGGAGTTGGTCAAGGTCGGCAAGCAGTATGCAGTGGCCTGGGCAGTCGGTGATAAGGGGCACAGCCTGAATCGCGAGCATGCTCTCGTCGAGGTCTGGCGCCGAAAGGCTGTCTCCATCTTCTACGCGACTCACGAGAAGCGGTCACTCCGTCCGAAGAAAAGAATGGTATGGTTCCAGGGTGAGAACGTGGTCGTCGCTGATCGCAACTTCCTGATTGAGAATCTTCAGGAAGAGGTGGCGAAGGGGAAGAATGGGGTGATCATTCCCGGGCGCGACGTTGAGGCGGTGCGACTCATGCTCACCGAGTACGCGCATGTGACGTTCGGAGCGGATCAAGATCCACGGGAGCTTGGCTTTGAGATGGAGATCAAGCAAGAACAGACCAAGTGGGTGAAGTCAGGAGCTGACCATCATCTCCACTGTGCCGTCTACGCCAGAGCGGCAATCCTCATGCATCGCCGCTCGAATGCGATCGGCTACCGAGGTCGTCGCGGGGCGCGCGGCCTGACTCTGATGGAAGACGAGGAGTGAAAAATGCGCCGACTTGAATCCGAGGTCGAGTTGCCCACTGGGCTGATTGTCCCAAGGCACATCTTGGAAGAACGCGAGCGGCACATCGAGGAGCTTCGCCAGAAGGCGGATATGTACAAGGCTCTGGCCGTGCAAGGCGCGAAGGAAGAAAGCCGCGCCGCGCGCAAGGAGCAGGCCGAAGCGACGCTCATGACTCGGCGCCGGAGGATGGCGAATCGCGGACGGCGCTCGCATGTCGTGCAGCCGTATCAGGCCTACGACGTGTACCTGGGCTACGACAAGCCGCGCTTCCCCACGCAAGAGGCGCTTCGCGCGGTAGCCGACCGGTCGGTGACGGTCATCGGAGCGCTGCAGCGCCGGAACATCCAGCAAAGGAACCTTCTCAGACGCGCGAGACGTGATGTTCCGCGAGTCCTCGGCTGGAACATCGTGCACGAGGACTTCGGCAAGCCCGGCTTCAAGATGTCAAAGGCGCAAGAGGAGCGAGCGGACGAGATCGCCGAGATGCTGGAGACGCCTCACGAGAGCGAGCCATCCTTAGAGGAGTTTCTGAGCAAGACGCTCCGGGACTACCTCGTGATCGACCGAGTCGCGGTGGAACTCATTCCGAGCCGGTTGGCCGAGATTGCTCCTGGAGTGAAGAAAGACTCGATCGTCGGATTCTGCGCGACGGACGGAGCCACCATCAAGCCGATCCTAGAGGTCGCGCTCCGCTGGGTGACGGTGGAGGCGCACAGACGCGATCAGGTCTTCAATCCACAGCAGGCTGAGCGCGCGTTCATGGTCGACATGCGCGACAAGTACGGCATCGACGCCACCAACAAAGCCTACGTTCAGATGATCGATGGCGTTCCGTTCGCCGCGTTCTCGGATGATGAGATGATCGTGCAGGTCACTTCACCACGATCTGACATCGGTAGCTACGGGTACGGCGAGTCTCCGACTGAAAAGGCTATCTGGGCAACAATGGCTGACATGCAGACCTGGGCGTATCAGGTCAACAACTTCAGTGAAGCACTTCCCGAGATCCTGCTTTGCGTGGCCGGTGCGGTGGATGAGAACATCATCGCCGACGTTGAAGATCAGATGGTCGAGCTTGCCACTGGAGTCAGGAACAATCGCCGCATTCCAATGATCCAAGTCGAAGAAAAGGGCGGCATTCAGTCGATTGAACTCAGGAAGAGCTTGGCTGATATGGGCTTCGATGAATGGCAGACACGCACAAGCTCGATTGCTCTTGCCTGCTTCGGGATGCATCCATACGAAGTCAACATGAGCACTCAGCCAAACGGCCAGTCAACGCTACAAGAGGCCAACAAAGACACAGAGATCGAGTTGCACTCGCCCGGGTTCATGATGGTCCTTCACGATCAAGAGCGTCTGATGACACGAATCATCAGGAAGAAGGACCCGGAGTACCGGTGGCACTGGTTCGGCGTTGATGGGCTCTATGACAGCCAGAGCAAGGAAGAGCATGATATCCTTGCCGGGCGCACGAAGAGCTATGGCTCAGTGAATCATACGCGCGAGCAGCTTGGGATTGAGCCGCTCTTGGTGAAGACGTTCAAGGATCTCGGGAACTCGAAGGAACTGTCCGTCCAGCTTGCGACGCTCGCGATCATTCCGTCGGATATGCATCAGCACGCGAGCGTGCTCCTCAATTCCGACCGTCAGCTTCGTCAGGAAGAGAAGCTCGAGGCTCAGCAGGCAGCGCAGGGTGGGCCGGGCGGCCCAGGCGGCGGGCCTCCGGGTCAAAACGGAGGTGGCGGTGGGCAGCCGCCTGGACAGAGCGGTGAAGAGGATCAGGGGCAAGGCCAAAGCCTGACTGACGATCCAGAGTTGAATCAGATCCTGCAGGGGATCGATCTTGGAGAGGGCGGAGATAAGGAGGCTGCGCCTTCTGCCAAGAAGAAGCCAGCGGGCAAGCCGGAGCCCGGAGCCGGGAAGCCGGAACCCAAGAAGCCAGCGCCAAAGCCAATGAAAAAGTCCTGGGACGACGTGATCCACATCAGGATTGATTGATGCGAAACCATTTGATGGTTGAGCTACTCACCCTGGCAGCGCTCGGCGCGTTCGGCTTGTTCGGGATCTGGATGTTTGTACCACCCGAGCACCAAGCGTCGCTGATGGCCGCGTCCTTGCCGATCATGATGACGTTCGTGATCTGGGTGAAGTCCGATGGCCTTGTGAAGCGGGTTGACGAGATGCACATCAAGGTCAATGGCGGACTGACGGAATTGTTGCAGATCCAGGGAGAGATTCACGAGGCGTTAGGGCACGCGAGGGGGTTTGCTGCCGGCCGCGAAGCACAGCGGATCGAGATGGAAGCCGCGACGAAAACGATCTACACGGAAAAGCCGCAACCGAGGGAGGACTGAATGGACACTCTCATTTTCCTGGCCGCTGGTGCTCTCGGCGCGGCGCTGCGAGCGCTTGCTGCCAATGACCAGGACACGTTCTCACGAAAAAGCATCGTTGATGTTGTCGTTGGCGCATTGGCGGGCGTGCTCTATCCGGTGTTTCCGGTGATGGCGCTGCCGACCGATGCGAGCGTCTGGCAGCAAGCCGCGCTTGTCGCGCTTGTAGGCTACGTGGGAGCGTCGATCGCCCAAAACACCATTGGCCGGATTCAGGGCGAGAAAGCTTCGCCATGAGACGAGGATTGATTGTAATCGCGTTGCTCTATGGCTGCTCCCACGGTCCATCTCCAGCGGACCAGGCAGCTCTCACGCGCCTTGCTGTCACGATCGACACGGCCCACGCGAAGGGGTGCCTCGATGACGCGGCTACTTCAGCGGCAGAGGCAGATCTGACGCAACTCGGTGTGAGTCTCGCGGAGGTCGACAAGGCCAGGGCGATGAAAGAGGTCTGGGAGACAATCAAGCCGGTCGTGACGGTCGGGATCAGCCTGCTCATCGACTGGTTGGGGAAGGGTGGGACGACGTGAACCACGAGACGAGCACTACGCTGGCAACATGCACTGCAGTCCTTCTGGGCCTCGCCCTGGTAGTGATAGGCGTCCTGTGCTCGATGATCCAGGGATGCGGAGGCGGGCTGCCGCCGCTCCCGCCGTGTCCCCCGCTATGCCTCACTCCTAAGCCTTCGGCCAGTCCGACGGAGACGCCCACGCAGACGGTCAATCCTCCGGCTGCGACGGCGACTCGGGTGCCAACAACCCCAAGGTCACCTTCTCCGTCGGTCCGGCCGTCTTTCACGCCGACTGCGACGCCGACTGCGACCGCGACCGCGACGCCGACACCTGGAGTGGTGATGCCATTCCCGGTCAATAGCGGGAAAGCCATCATTCGGGTTCTGCATGCCGATACGCTGCCTCTTGGTCCGACAAACGACAATCTGGTCTTGTTCGTCTTGACAGCCGAAACAGACGGCCTTGACCCGAATCAACCAGTGCTCGAGATGGCCATGCGTGGGACCAATCCGGCCCCATGCCTGGAGCGCAGGCCTGGGAATCTTTGCGGCGACAAGGCCGGACTCGTGCCGCGCTGGACAGCGAACATCGCCTGGGACCGAACGCTCGACTGGAGCGCTGGGCACGAGGACGAGAGCCTCGCTAAGAGCTGCGGAGACGGTGTGAATTACCATCAGCGTCTTGCGTTGGGTCCTCTCGGGCCTGACGGAGAGCTACTCGTTCAGATTGAGTGGAATCACGCTCAACTCAGCATCAAGACGCCGGTCGATTCGGTGACGATCAGTTCCCGCAAGGTGCACACGGCACGCTTCGGGAGAGTGATTGTGGGAGCGCCCTGGGATCGGCAACCGGCGAGCCAGTGGCGCTCATGGCTGTGGCGGCCATTTTCGGCGGGTGCTTTGATCGAGATAGTGAGTTGGGAGGCCGTGCCTCCGATTGGGCTAGTGACAACGTGTCCATAACCATTCCTGGAGGCTGAACCTATGGGCTTCACGAACTATCTTCGAGACAAACTCCTCAATCACACCTTTCGCAATACTGCCTATTCTCAGGTTGCGACAGTCTACTCGGCATTGTTCTCGGTCAAGCCCACCGACGCCTACACGGGAGGCGTCCCGACTGGCACCGAGCTGACCGGCGGAAACTATGCAAGAACCGCTACGACCTACGGAGCCCCTGCGGCCGGAACTCCAGGCAGGAAGATCTCGAACTCCGGAGACGTGACGTTTCCGACGGCCAACGCGAACTGGTCGGAGGCTGTGGCGCAAGGTGTCATGGAAGGCTCGGGAGGCGCGGCTGAGATGCTGGCCTGGGAATGGCTGACGGACGCGACGCCTGTGTGGGCGGCTGGTACGGCGGCCGTCTCGGATACGTTCACGAGTTACGCGCATGGCTTCTCGACGAACGACCGCGTGATTCTGAAGGCTCCGCTTGGCGCGCAACTCCCGACCGGCGTGAGCGCTGACACGGTTTACTATGTCATCAGCGCCGCGACCGACACGTTCTCGCTCTCGCTGACTCAGGGCGGCGGCGCGATCGACATCACGGCAGTCGGTGAATTCTTGGCTCTGCGGATCAAGCCAGTGACCGTGAATAGCGGAGATACAGCGAAGTTCACGGCGGGACAACTGTTCGTCCAGATGGGGTAGGTCTTCATGGCCGATACCAAGATCAGCGCCCTTTCTGCGGTCGTGACTCCGGCTGGCACCGATGAGTTTGCGATTAACCAGGGAGGCAGCTCCAAGAAGATCACGCTCTCTCAGATCTTGGCCGGAACCGTGGTAGCAGGCCCGGTTCCGGTCGGCGGGATCATCATGTGGAGTGGCACGGTCGCGACGATCCCGGCCAATTGGGCGCTTTGCGATGGAACTGCGAACTCGCCTGGCCCCGACCTTCGCGACAGATTCATTGTTGGCGCGAAGCAAGACGACTCTGGGGCGGCCAAGACGAATCTGACCGGGTCGCTCACTCAGAGCGGCGCCGCCGCGGCAAGCGCCCACTCGCTGTCAACGAGCGTTGCGGTCAGCTCGCACACTCTCTCGACCGATGTCGCGCTTAGTACTCACACTCTCTCGACCGATGTCGCACTCTCCGCGCACTCCCTGACAACCAACGTCGCCATCGCCGATCACACGCTCGTCGGCTCGGCCGGCCGAACTTCTACCGCATCGACTCGGTCGTTCATCACGACGGCCGGAGCGATAGCGCACACGATCACCCAGCCCGTCGTCCAGGCACACAGCATCACCCAGCCCGTCGTCCAGGCACACAGCATCACCCAGCCCGTCGTAGCGGCTCACTCTGTCACCCAACCCGTCGTCGGGGATCACAGCAGTTTGTGGCCCGCGTACTTCGCGCTCTGCTTCGTCCAGAGGATGTCGTGAAGCTCGATATCGGCTCGCAGGCGGCGCGGTTCAGGGATTATGTGACGGTGGACCTGTATG
>Ga0210073_1000004_pt1 | contig 55086 bp, 50 predicted proteins | sample Browns_ThreeSqC__2_FD_184853 | JGI IMG/M metagenome (GOLD analysis project Ga0210073, IMG submission 184853) | Wetland microbial communities from San Francisco Bay, California, USA, that impact long-term carbon sequestration - Browns_ThreeSqC_D2... | ecosystem: Environmental > Aquatic > Marine >...
CATCCTTGGTGGTCTTCGCGTTCTCCAGAGATGACGCCTATACCTGGCCCATGAACGGGAACAGGCTTCCCTTCATGCCTGTGGCGGGCTGCTACTGTCCGCTCTTGATGCGGGTCCAGGCGCGCACCTTCAGCCGTTGTACCTTGTCCGGCAAGGTCCCGATGGTTACCAGCCGTTGCTTGACGTCCTGGGGCGGGTAGACGCCCGGATCATTGCGCACCGCCTCGTCGACCAGTCCGGTTGCCGCCTGGTTGGCATTGGCATAGGTCACTTCGTTGCTGATCGCTGCGATCACATCGGGTTTCAGCAGGTAGTTGATAAAGGCATAGGCGTTGTCGGGGTGGGGAGCATCCGAAGGTATGGCCATGACATCGATCCACAATATGGCGCCCTCTTTCGGTACTGTGTAGGCGACATGGACATTGTTGCCAGCCTCGTCTGCGCGATCCCGTGCCTGCAGCACGTCGCCAGAGTATCCATGGGCCACGCAGAGGTCGCCATTGGCCAGATCGTTGATGTACTGGGACGAATGAAAGTATTTGATATAGGGCCGTACCTTCTGGAACAGTTCCACGGCCGCCTCAAAGTCCTTGGGATCGGTGGTGTTCGGGTCTTTTCCCAGGTACATCAGGGCCGCGCTCATGCCCTCCATTTCATCGTCCATCACGCTGATACCGCAGGCGGCGAGCTTTGAAGCAATGGCAGGGTCGAAGATCAGCGCCCAACTATCGGTCGGTACGTTATCGCCGAGTAGCGCCTTGACCTTGTCAACGTTATAGCCGATGCCGCTGGTTCCCCACATGTAAGGAACCACGTGCGCGTTACCCGGGTCCGGAGTCTGCAGCGCCTTGAGGATGGCCGGATCGAGGTTCCCGTAGTTTCCGAGCTTTGACTTGTCCAGTTTCAGATACAGACCCGCCTTGATCTGGCGTTCCGCGAACGGCTGCGCGGTGGGGAATACCACATCATAACCGCTGCCGCCGGCGAGCAGTTTGGCCTCCATGACTTCGTTGGAATCATATACGTCATAGGTCACCTTGATGCCGGTGGCGGCCTGGAATTTTTCGAGGGTATCCGGTGCGATATAGTCTGACCAGTTGTAGACGTGCAGGACTTTTTCGTCAGCCTGGGTGGTGAGGGCTGTGAACAGGAGAGAGGTAAGCAGAACGGTAATCGATGTGCGCATCACATGGTTCCTTGGCTGCAGGCGTAGAGGATCGTAGAGTTCCGCATCGTGAATGTGATGCGCTTCAAAGTCGCCGATATTGGGCACGGCTTCTCAGGCTGTCAACCGTTTGCGGGAAATAAGTCCGAAACGCGGTTGATCCAGCTGGCTTTATTCTGCAATGCCAGCACTGAAGCCGGTTTCGACAGAGGGCTATTCAAACACCGTCACAAATCACGCTGTTGTATCTCCGCGGGCCAGTTCGTGTGAGGGTGGATCGTGTGGAAGAACGAAACGTATTCATGCCGGGACATACGGGGTTGTTTGCAGCTTTTTCTGAAAACCAACATCATTGATAAGATAATCCTCAGGATGGAGTATATTCCTCCATTATCAGTTTGAATTCGCCCATCATCCCGGATAATGACCAGCGAAATGGCTGTTATTGGGCGCTAATGCCCACCTCCCCGATACTTTGACGGGATGCGGAGTGGCGAAACCCGAAAATTGTTTGGTCCGAATATTGTCGGGGCAAGCAGAGTGGCCCCGGAATGGAGCTGGTAATCAAGGTCAGCTTACTTGGATAAGTGCTTGCAGAAAAAAGAAAACCTCTGTCTGGAGTACGACATCTGTTGATAAATTGCCCGGTTTTATGAAGGGCGAATTTCAGATGTGGTTCACATCCAGAAAGAGGCTTCCAAGTATCAAGATACTACACATTCCAGGGAGGTCAAGCAGTTGGTGGAGATTTTTCACGATGTTGTGTTGTACCCACTATCCACCAGGCGTTCATGATTTGTCCGTGGATCTCGCTGCTGCCGCATCATGTCTTAAAAAGCTGGGAATCAATATCTCTGAACGCCTTGAATTCCAGTGCATTCCCGCCTGGGTCCAGAAAAAACATCGTTGCCTGTTCGCCAGGAAGCCCCTGGAATCTTGTGTAGGGTTCGATGACAAAACGCACGCCATTTTCCTTTAGTTTCCCGGCGAGTTTATTCCATTGGTCCATCTCCAGCACGACGCCAAAATGCGGAACCGGGACTGCATGACCGTCTACCGGATTGCTGTGGGTTCCGACGCCGTCCCGAGTCTGGCCGGAAGGGGCGAGGTGGCAGACCAGTTGATGTCCATAGAAATTGAAATCCACCCAGGTGTCCGAACTGCGTCCCTCCGGGCAGCCCAGCAACCCCGTGTAGAAATCACGCGCCGACGCAAGATCGCCTACCTTGACGGCTAGGTGGAAGGGTGGCAAGCGCATGAGGTCTCTGGCTTATCTGGACGGTATCTCGACCGTATACCGGGTTATTTCCGGAAGGTCCAGTAGCGTACCCCATTGGATTCCAGGGGCTTGAGACCGAAACGATCATCGGCGCGCTGTCCGGTCTGGAGCAGCGCAAAAATATCCTCCATGATGCGCCGGTCCTCGGCAAAATAGGAATGCCCCAGCAGACCGCCCGATACATCGCTCGCGTCCACTGTCTCGACACCGTTCACAACCACCAGGCCTTCTCCGGTTTCCCCCGCACGCGGATAGCCGTGAAAGGCCTTGGAGGCCATCAGGGCACGATCGTTCGACGAGGCATAGACTGTAACGTGAATACCGGTGTGTGCGAGGCGCGGGGCCATATCCAGGCGGAAAACATCGGCATCGATGTCCGGTGCGAGCATGATGATCTCCCGGAACACGATGAGATCTCCATCCGGACGGTCGCTGGCAAGCGATGTGACGGCCCGGCCGATAATGCGGTTGCCCATGCTGTGGCCGACAAGATAGATGTTCTGTGCCTGGATGGTATCGAGCAGCGTCGTTAGCAACTGGACAAAATCGGCCTGCGCCCATTCCGCGTTGGTCTCGTCCACGGTGTAGCCTGTCAGGCTGCCTTGCGATGGCCAGCTGAATATAAGGACCGGACCCGTAAATTTCAGGTCGTTGGCAAACTGCGCCACAACTCGATTTGTCTCGAGAAATTCGGTGTTATATCCAGGCACGAATATGCTGATTTTGCCACCGGGCGATTCGGCGACCGCCTTGGTCAGGCGCTGGAGAAAGTCATCACGTGTCAGGGTGATGACATTACGCACCTTGATGTGTTTGTTTTCATCGGTGGTAGATTCGAGCTTGAACAGGGACGGCTCCTCCTGCCGGCCCATGACATGGCCCGGGGGGATGCCGACTTCGCTGATCCCGTAGCTCATATCGCCGCGCTTTACGCCGTAATAGGCGCTACCTTCGGCATCCGGTGCGCGGTCGGTTGCAAAGAAGACCTTGATCGAATGCGGGGACGCTGCGATGTCAGTCGACTGCTCACGGGAATCACCGAGAAGTCCGCAGCCGGAGATGGCTGCGATCAATGCACAGAAGAAAAGCGCAGATTTAATTCGATATGAACGGCTCAGTATCATGGCAATTGTGAACAGCATAGCAGAATGACCGGTCAAGCGAGGACGATATCAAACGCAAGAACCCCCGGTTGGGGGTGTTTTGAGTTTGTCTTGATATCCGTCAAGACGTGTGCTGCTGAAGTTAAAGTCATATCCCGCTTCGACTTCGACATCTGTGTGTTCAAGATCGGAGGTCTGTGCACGGGAAATCTCGATAATGTGGCGTCCCGGAGAGGAATCGAACCTCCGACCTAGCGCTTAGGAGGCGCTTGCTCTATCCGACTGAGCTACCGGGACTGTGAATCCATATAAATCAAAAGGCCAGACGGAGTCTGGCCATGAGTTGTTGGTGGAGCGGAGGAGGATCGAACTCCCGACCTTCGCATTGCGAACGCGACGCTCTCCCAGCTGAGCTACCGCCCCGTTGATTCAAAAAAACAGCTAAGAAATCATTTGACGGCGAAATTCTAGCATCGAAGCTGACTTTACTGCCATACGTATGTCAATCCCGGGAAAATGCCTGGCCTGTCGAAACCGTGAGGCGCGTTGCCGTAGCAGCGGATCAGGAGGAGTGTCTGGAAAACGGGCGGTTCTTCGGAATGGAAAGCGCAAGTTCGATGTCGATAATCTTGTCTGCTATCTGACGACTGTTCACAACGTAGGCATCTTCATCCAGTTGTGTGCGTATGATGTTGATCCGGTGATCGTCGATATCCGGGGATTTTGGAAGCTTGTTAAACATATTGTGTCCAGGTTATTTTCAGAATCTCGTGTTTGATTTCAGTTATTGTTCGATCGTCCCTGACACATGAAGGTTATCGCCTGCTGTGTCCCCGGGTTTAATGAAATTTTGTGGCAATACGCACAAACTGACGGTCCGTTAACGCGATGTTTTTTCAGAATCCCGGTCTTGTTGGTGAGGGGGGTATTCGCAAAACGCGTGATTTCCCTCCATGAAGCATGGATCCGTTGGCGTGAAAGTGCGGGTTTTATCACCTGTCAGTCCAGGTGAGTGAACCGTGGCCTGCGGAGTCATGCCCGTCGCGGGTGCTGGTCCAGCAGCGGATGTTCGATGTGTCGGGATGCCGGCCTGGGGCGACTTGTAGCGGGGCGCCGATCGCCTGAAGTCGCATTACAAGGTAGTCAGGTTTATTCCCGAGGTTCTGTTTGCGATTATGCTCCCGTGTGCCTTGATGAGGGATGCCGTAATAAATGGTTCAACGAAGGGGGTATTTTCTGTACGGGCTGATATAATGCTCGTCACGAGCCAGGGCAAGCTTTGTGTGCAATCATCGGTCTTTGTGTATGTAGTTGATATACAGAAATATTGAACTCAAGTGCATCGCGATGGAATTTCGACTGCCGGCAGAGTTAACCGATTGCATAGAGGGTGAGCGGGTGTAGACGGCGTTGATGTGGATGTTAAGAATAATCAGATGGACGGCTAAATTCCTCAGGTAAAACAAATGCTAAATGATCCCAAGGTCTTGATAATTGAGGCTGACCCGGAGAACGCGAAGGAATTGTCCGCAATCCTCAGATTCATCAATTACTCGCCAATTGTCGTTCAGGACAGTGTGAACTGGAAACAGTCTGTCGAAGGTGTTACCCGGATACTCGCTGTGATGGTGGGTTCCTGCAAGGCGGATAGCACGCTGGGAGAGCTGCTCAATGATATTCATCGCTACAACGAGCACATCCCCGTCTATTTACTGAGCAGGAAAGGCAGTGAACCGACTGTTGCGATCGATTCAGGCTCGTGCATCCTCGGGCGGCTTGATATTCCACCCAATTACGCGCAGATGACGAACGCCATGCATCAGGCGGAGGTTTATGCCGAATCGCAGCGCGAGTCGGAAGCGGCACATCGGCCGGTTGATCTCTTTCGCAGTCTGGTAGGGAGCAGTCGCGCAATTCAGCATGTCAGAAAAATGGTTGAACAAGTCGCTGACAGCGAGGCGAACGTACTTATCCTCGGCGAGTCCGGGACAGGAAAAGAGGTCGTTGCCAGGAATCTGCATTATCACTCATCGCGCCGCGGCAAACCGTTTGTGCCCGTGAATTGCGGCGCCATCCCGGCCGATTTGCTCGAATCGGAACTCTTTGGTCACGAGAAAGGCGCTTTCACGGGCGCGATAAGTTCACGTGAAGGCCGCTTTGAAATGGCCGAAGGGGGCACGCTGTTTCTCGATGAGATCGGCGATATGACTCTGGCTATGCAGGTCAAGATTCTGAGGGTTTTGCAGGAGAGAACGTTTGAGCGGGTGGGCTCCAACGCGAGCCTCGCGACCAATGTCAGGATCATTGCGGCAACGCACCGCGATCTGGAGTCGGCTATCCAGGAAGGCGGATTTCGTGAGGATCTGTACTATCGACTGAATGTCTTCCCGATCGAAATGCCGCCACTACGCGATCGTCTGGAGGATATCCCGTTGCTCGTCAATGAGCTGGTGCGACGCATCGAGCATGAAAGGCGGGGTTCGGTCAGGTTGTCGCCCGGTGCTATCTATGCCCTCTGTCAGTATGCCTGGCCCGGAAATGTCCGTGAACTGGCAAATCTGATCGAACGCCTCGCTATACTGCATCCCTACGGGATCGTGGAGGCGGGTGATCTGCCGGAAAAGTTCAGGCTTGACGAGGGGGTTGATATAGAGATGATCGCAGATGTGCTGGTCGGTTCTCCTGTGACCTCGGAGGATCTCGATCCCCGACTGCCTCGTGCCGGTCTGAATCTCAAGGAACATCTCAGCACCCTGGAAATCAATTACATCAAACAGGCCCTGCATGATACCGGCGGCGTTGTCGCGCATGCGGCAAAACGCCTGGGCATGCGTCGCACCACCCTGGTAGAGAAATTGCGCAAATACGGTTTGCAAAGAAACACTCCCGCGTCATAACTCTGACGTTCCAGTCGGTATCTTCCTCGCAGAGGTTGCCAACCGATAGGTTTCTTTACGCACAGCCATGAATTGGCTTTATACGTCTCCCCGGCTGTGTTAGATTCCAGAATATCTAGAATAATAATCAATGGAGCTTGTATTCCATTGCATCCTTATATACTCAAGCAGATTTCTGGCAGCATGCTGTGACACGGCAATTATAGCTGTGGCCGCAAAAGAACATCGGGGGCATGTGTCATTACTGGCCGCGTGTACTAGTTGGGTGATTGTTCCGTTTATACGGCATTAACAATAAATCAACACCAAACCAGATGGCAGAGAAAAACAAAGACAGTCGGTGGGGGGGTGGAAAGGTGGGTGTTGCTGACACTGAACAGCAGTCCAGGGCAGGTCTTGATGCGAGGGAATATAAATATGTCCTTCATATATCCAATGACGAACTGGTGTTTCTGAATCAATACCGACAAGTCCTCGCGGCGGGCACGGCAAGATTTGCCGAAGTTCATTACAACTACCTCTTTGATAATCCCGACATCGCTGATTTGCTATATGCGGATGAGCGCGAGGGCGGAGATGTCAGTGAAACAATACGTGCTGAACTCGCGTTCATGCTCGATATGTTTTCTATCCATGAGGAGGGAAAACGCGAAGAGGAATTGATACGCGCGGGCGAACAACGGTATGCAAGAGGTATGAAACCGGTGTGGGTCACCGGCGCTTACCTGATGTTTATGGAATTCCTGCGCGACCTGACGCGAGAACAGGATGTTGCCGCAGCTGATCGTGAGCGGCTGCAAGGCATTCTCATGAAGTTGTCATTGCGTGATATAGGGCTGATATCCGAGGGTTACTGGAACGCTGCGCTGAACGCGTCCCGGAGTGAGATCGCGCATGTATGCCGGGAGCAGGCCAATATCGAGAACCTGCTCTCCGAGATTCCGCAACTTCTGTGGAGCGTGGATATCAAGAGCAACCGGGTTCACTATGGTAACTATCCGTTACACGCCCTTTTTCCGGAAGGACTCGAAGCGCCGTTCCCGTTTCTCCAGAACACGCATGCCGAAGATCAGCAGTTACTGCTCACGGCATGGCAGGAAGCAGTCAACGGCAACACTTCTGTCTGTGAAGTGCGGATATCGCTGGCGGGCGCGCCCGAACACTGGTACCGGCTCGCGCTGTATCCATCCCTGAACAACCGTGGCCGGCCGGTACAGGTGCACTGTCTGCTTGAGGATATCAGCCATATCATCAGTGAACGCAGGCAGCTTGAGCAGTTGAGCACAACGGACAGCCTCACGCATTTACCCAACCGGACCCTCTGGGCTGATCACCTGAATATGGCGCTGGCGTCTTCACGACGGTCGCCCGGCTCTCAGGTCGCCGTGATATCCCTCGATATCAATCATTTCAAGATGTACAACGACACACTGGGACGCGATATCGGTGATCTGCTGCTGCGGGAAATCGCTGAACGTCTCAGATCGGTCGTGCGCGAATCAGACTCGCTCGCCCGTCTCGGTGGTGATCAGTTCGGCATATTGCTCTCGGCCGTAAATGATGCCAGAACCGCCTCGGAACGGGTCATTACCCAGGTGCTTGACTGTTTCGATGCGCCGTTTACATGTTCGGACAAGCAACTCTGCGTCAGTATCACCATGGGTGCGGCCTGCTTTCCCGGTCATGGTACAAACGAGCAAGCGCTGCTTACCAATGCAGAAAGTGCGATGTATCGAGCCAAGCGGAACAGTCTGCCCTTCCAGTTTTTCGATCCGGTAAGCGATGTCAGTCCGGCTGAACAACTGCGCTACTCGGGCCAGATCAGAGGCGCGCTCGATAACAATGAGTTTGTATTGCACTACCAGCCACAGGTGGATCTGCGGACATCGCGGATTACCGGAGCCGAGGCCTTGCTGCGCTGGCAGCATCCCCTGGAGGGAACCGTGTACCCCAAACGTATTATTCCCGTTGCCGAGCAATTGGGGATGATATCGCCGATTACTGACTGGGTTCTGCTTACGGCGCTGAAACAATGCAAACAATGGATGTGCAATGGGGCCACGGTGCCGGTTTCTGTCAATGTCTCTGCACGGTCCTTTCAGGGCCCGCGTCTGGTGGACAAGATCAAATGGTGTCTGGAGGAAGCGGAGATGAGCGGGGATTGCCTCGAAATCGAGATTACCGAGGCAACCCTGATGCTCGACCTGGAACGGGCAGCGGATGTGCTGGCCGGACTAAGCGACTTCGGCGTAAGTATTGCAATTGACGATTTTGGTACCGGGTATTCATCCCTGTCCTATCTGAAGCGGCTTCCTATTCACACACTGAAGATTGACCAGTCGTTCATCATCGATGTCGCATTCGACAATCAGGATATCGCCATCGTGCGCTCGATCATCGATCTGGGGCACAACCTCGGCTACAAGGTCGTTGCCGAGGGCGTTGAAAGCGATACGGCCTGGGATATGCTGAATAACCTGGGGTGTGATTCGGCCCAGGGTTTCCATGTCAGTCATCCGTTGCCTGAAAAACATTTCGCCAGCTGGCTGGCAAGATCAGCCACTCCCCCCGCCTAGCGTTCATCCATTTTCGTGGTGCTTGCCCTGTCGCCGCCGGTACGAAACACCGCTGGCTTCTGTTAGAGCCATTTTTCGTTCCGTTGCCATCCTGGGTTTCAGGTTCCGGTTCCTGAATTCTATAGGGTGGCCGGGTCTTCTCCCGTTTCGTCCCAAATGTGATGGATTTCATGGCGCTCTCCGATCTAAATCCTGTAAGTAAGTCAAATATTTGGCACACACCACGGTATCCTGCATGAGATCTCGAGGAGAGTTAATGATAATAAATACAATGGTATATGAATGCATTGGATGCTTTTTATCGGTAGTTTCGAGAGTTGGTACGCTTGTTGCTGTATGACAGAACAACGGAATTTTAATGCGCATGCGTACAAGGGGTGAATTCCATGCAGATTTCAGACGTAAAGCTTGGATGGCGTCACCGGCCGCAAACGGCAGACGGCTATGGTCCGGTAAGGACGGTCGCCGTGACGAGCGGGAAGGGAGGCGTCGGGAAAACCAGCATCGCCGTCAATCTTGCTCTCGGGCTGGCCAGGGATGGCGGTCGTGTCATGCTGCTTGATGCCGACCTTGATACGGCAAACGTGGATGTTCTGCTGGGGTTGCACGCCAGATCCAGCCTGCTGAATGTCCTGCGTGGTGAATTGCAACTTGAAGACATCATCATCAACGGGCCTGGAGATCTCATGGTCGTGCCGGCTGTCTCCGGCATCAAATATCTGACCGAACTGGGGATAGCCGGATGTGCCGGCATTGTGCGCGCATTCAGTGAACTGAAGCACCGCATCGATACCCTGGTTATCGATACCTCAACCGGGGTATCGGAATGCGTCGCTAGTTTCTGCGCTGCATCCAGCGAAGTCCTTGTTGTCATGGACGATGAACCAGCCTCGCTGGAAGACGGTATCGCACTCATAAAGCTGCTGCATTCTGAATACGGCGTTGCCCGCTTCCACGTCATTGCAAACAGGGTGCAGACCGCAAGGGAGGGCGACGAGCTGTTCGCCAGAATTCTCGACTTGCTTGTGGAGCCGCATGATGTGCTCGTTTCCTATGCCGGATTCATTCCCCTTGACGATGCGTTGCGACAGGCTGGGTTGCAGCGTCAGGCTGTCGTCGATGCCTTTCCCCGCAGCCGATCCGCCATGGCGTTGAGAAATCTGGCCAGACGGGTTGGTGGATGGCCACGCCAGACTTCTCCGCGTGGCCACCTTGAATTTTTCATAGAACGCTTGCTTCACCAAAACAACGTCGAGATGGAGGTAACGTCATGAAAGGTAATACGGTATCTGTTGAAATGAAACTGCAACGTACGAACGACCTGGTCACGCTGCACGAACCACTGGTCAAGCGCATTGCCTTTCACCTGCTCAGTCGGCTACCCCCGAGTGTACAGGCGGATGATTTGATCCAGGCCGGCATGATCGGACTGATCGAGGCATCCAGAAACTTTGATCCGGGACAGGGCGCCAGTTTCGAGACTTACGCGGGTATCAGGATACGCGGGGCCATGCTTGATGAAATTCGCAGAACCGACTGGACTCCCCGGTCTGTGCATCGCAAGGCCCGCGAGGTCGCCGAGGCGGTACGCAGGATTGAAAATGAAAAAGGGCGCGATGCGCGTGACGTTGAAGTGGCGCAGGCGATGGGGATCGGTCTGGATGAGTATCACAAGATTCTCCAGGATGCGACCGGTTGCCGTATCTTCAGTTTCGAGGATCCCGGCACCCTGGGCGAGGAGGGCTTCGTGGCGCCTGACCGTCAGACGAATCAGCCGTACGAGAACCTGCAGAACGATGACTTCAAGCAGGGACTGGCCAAGGCGATCAAGGGACTGCCCGAACGCGAGCGGCTGGTTATGGCCCTCTATTACGATGAAGAACTCAATCTGCGTGAAATCGGCGAGATTCTTGGCGTAAGTGAGTCGCGGGTATGCCAGATTCATGGCCAGGCGCTGATTCGTCTGCGGGCGCGCATGGAAGAATGGCTGAAGGATTGAGGTGGAAGAGGCAGGCCGATACTCTCATGGCACTCTCGGATCATGGCAGCCAGTGGTATGCACGCCGCAATGGAACCGTACGCGGTCCATTCACGGATGAGCGTATTGCACGCTATATCCTGCTCGGTCGCATCCGGCTGGTCGATGAACTGAGTCTGGATCGCGTCAGGTGGCAACCGGCGAGGGATTACCCGGAGCTGTTTCCGAAGGAACTCCTGCAGCTTTCCAGCTGGGAGGATTACCAGAAAGTGGTGGTGGCTCGCATGAAGATTGACGAACGCGTCAGCCAGCGACGGGCCATGCAGGAGAATTACCCGCAGCCTGCCCGGCAAGAACGACGTAAGCAATCCGACAGGCGACAAAATGATCGTGATGTCGAATTCTTCAAATATCACCTGATGGACGATATGTCACTCAACCCGCGCGGTTCGAATAGCAGGCAAGGTCAGCCGTTGCGGATTTTCCTGCTGGCGACGCTGCTGGTGACACTGGTTTTCGCCTATTTCAGCATCTCCACCCGTTGATTCCGGTCTTTTGCCCTGATCGCGGGAACGCTCGCGGCAAAAGATTCCGTGGTATACCGCCATACCCTGATCGATGCCGACCAGTAGTCGGCGGCGAGTCCTGCCTTGAGTTTGAGATGGCCGACGAACTGTGCCGGTTCCGGTAAGGATTCCCACACGGAGGGCAGAAACGTGCTTCTGAAAGCTTGTTCCTGCAGTATGAGTCCATCGATACCCGGTCTGATTGCCTCAAGCAAGGACGATTCGGAGTCGAAATCAAGTCTTTCCGGTGTGCTCAATACGGAAATCTGTAGCGACAGGGTGACTAGCTCATCGGCCTGCAGCGGCCGGAATCGCGTATCCCTGAAGGCTGCTGCATAGGCATTGAAGCTGACGTCTTCGGCAAGGCTTGTTCGGGGCTCCAGTGAGCCGATACAGCCGCGCAGTTTTTCTTCAGCATGCAGCGTGACGAAGCTTGCCCGCATGGCTGACAGTCTGGCAGGGATGGCGTCGGCGCTGATAACAGCCGGTTGTCTGGACTCTAATCCTGAACGGATGGATTGATAGGCGATGTGCAGAAGTATTTCCTGCTCGTCGGCCGTGAACTCCCGTTGGTCGTCAGTTGAAGGCATAGGCGCCATAACCTACCACCTGGTCATGCGGGCCGGCGGTGTCTCCCGAATTGCGAAGATCAATGGTTTCGGCCGTCAGTGCATGGCGTCTCGCATAGAGCAGCAGACCGCTGACCGGGTTGCGGCCGCAGGCCTGTCCGTAGCCGATCCCGGTGTGATCTAGCGCCTCGATATGGCGGGATGTGTCGTTATCCATGCGTGTGGCGGTTGCGTAATCGTGATAATGACTCAGGTCGGAGCTGATGATGAGCAGGGTGCGGGGGATCGACGCTTCCAGTTCCAGCACTTCGCAAACCTCTTCAGCGGTGGCGTCACCCACAACGAGCGGGACCAGAGAGAAGGCACCCAGCGTGACCTGGAGAAACGGCAGGTGCACCTCCAGACTGTGCTCGAGGTGCTGCGCCTCGTCCAGGATGCGCACCTGGGGCAGTTCGGCGAGCCGGCTGATGGCCACCTGATCGACGGGTATCTCACCAAGCGGTGTGGCAAAAACGGTGGCGCTGGTGGCCGCCAGGCCGGAAAACGCCACGCGGTGGGCCGGACCGAGCAGCACGACACGCGTATAGAGGCCAGGTGAATTCAGCAGTCTCGCATAGCCGGAGGCGGCAATCGGGCCGGAGTAAATATAGCCGGCATGCGGCACGATCATGGCCCTGGGCGCCGGTTGGTCGGTATGGGCGTCCTCAAGAAAACCCTCCAGCATGGCACGCAGCCGGCCCGGGTCGGAGGGGTAGAAGGACCCGGCAACGGCGGGTTGACGCGTTAATCCCATGGGTAACTATTCTAGCCTGAATCGCTGCCAGAGCCAGCAATCCGGCGGTTCCTGATCAGTCGGGGGTGGCTCAGGACGTCTTGCTGTGTTGCAGAACGATGCCCGCAAGGGGGGGCAGTGTCAGTGCGATGGAATAGGGGTGATCGTCCCAGGGCACGGATTCCGCTTCTACCAGGCCGCGGTTGCCGAGGTCAGAACCTCCATAATAACCGGAATCCGAATTGAACCGTTCCCGGTATTCGCCTGCCGCCGGTACCCCGATACGGTATTGATGGCGCGGGACGGGCGTGAAATTGAGTGCAACGACGATGAAATCCTCGCCATCTCGGCGGATGTAACTGAGCGTGGATTGCTCGGCCGCATTGCAGTCGATCCAGTCAAAACCTTCCGAGGCAAAGTCGTAGCGGTGCATCGCAGGGATTTCCCGATAGAGCCGGTTCAGGTCGCTGACCAGTTTCTGTACGCCACGATGATATTCGTAATCCAGCAGGTCCCATTCAACGCTGGTATCAAAATTCCACTCGCGGCCCTGGGCGATCTCATTTCCCATGAACAGCAGTTTCTTGCCCGGTGAGGTATACATGTAGGTGTAGAGCAGGCGCAGGTTGGCGAATTGCTGCCAATCGTCGCCCGACTGCTTGTAGAGCATGGATTGTTTGCCGTGCACCACCTCGTCGTGCGAGAAGGGCAGGACAAAATTCTCCGTGAACGCGTACAGGAGACCGAAGGTCAGGTCATTGTGGTGATATTTCCGGTGTAACGGGTCGTGCTGCATGTAGTTCAGTGAATCATGCATCCAGCCGAGGTTCCATTTCATGCTGAAACCCAGTCCTCCCAGGTTTACCGGTCGGCTGACGCCCGGCCATGCGGTCGATTCCTCGGCAATGACGATCGTGCCTGGATAGGCGCTGTGGGTTACCGTGTTCAGTTCGCGCAGGAAACTGACAGCCTCGAGGTTCTCCCGCCCACCGTAGATGTTTGGCAGCCACTGATCGTTATCCCGCGAATAGTCGTGATACAGCATGGAGGCAACGGCATCCACGCGCAGGCCGTCGAGATGGAATTCTTCCAGCCAGTAGATGGCGCTCGACAGCAGGAAATTACTGACCTCGTTACGGCCATAGTTGTAGATCAATGTGCCCCAGTCGGCATGCTCGCCGCGACGCGGATCCTGGTGCTCGTACAGGGCAGTGCCGTCGAACCGGGCAAGCCCGAAGCTATCCTTCGGGAAGTGCGCCGGGACCCAGTCCAGAAGGACACCGATGCCGTTCCGGTGGCAGAGGTCGACGAAGTAACGGAAATCGTCCGGGCTCCCGAACCGGCTGGTGGGAGCGAAATAACCCGTCGTCTGGTAGCCCCAGGAAGCATCGAGGGGATGTTCCGTGATGGGCAGCAGCTCGATATGGGTAAACCCGGTTTGCCTGATATATTCGACCAGGTCACGTGCCAGGGTCCGGTAATTCAGGAATCGCCCGTGTTCATCGCGTCGCCAGGATCCCAGATGTACTTCGTAGATACTGACGGGATTGTGCCGCCAGTCACTCCTGCTTCTGCTCTCCAGCCATGGTCCATCATTCCATTCATAGGCGGATTCGCGGGTTATAAGCGAGGCGGTGTCGGGACGCAGTTCAAATTGCTGACCGTAGGGATCTGTTTTTAATAAGAGTTTTCCGTCATCCCGGCAGCGTATTTCGTACTTGTAGGGTTGGCCACTGTCCAAACCGGGGATGAATAGCTCCCAGATGCCGCTGCTTCCGCGCACGCGCATGGGATGAGTACGCCCGTCCCAGCTGTTGAAGTCACCAACGACGCTGACGCGTTCCGCCGAAGGAGCCCAGACGGCGAACAGCACGCCATCAATGTCGTCGCTCTGCTGACGGTGGGCTCCCAGAATACGGTAAATGTGCCAGTGTTTGCCTTCTCCGAACAGGTGAATGTCGAAGTCCGAGATCTGCGGCGGGAAGCAGTAGGGATCATAGTCGACATGCTCAACCCCGTAGCCGTCCTCCCATATCAGCCGGTATCGCTGAGGCAGGCTCCCGGGCTGTCCTTGCCACTCGAACAGGTCTGTATTCGCGATGCGAGCCAGGGATACCCCGGTTTCCGCGATGCGTACCCAGGCCGCGCGGGGCATGATGACGCGGATTGTTTCACGGTTCTTCGAGACATGGCGGCCCAGTACGCTGAAGGGATCAGGATGACGCGCATCCAGCAGCTGTTGAATCTCTGTGGGAACGCTGGAATTGGTCTTGATGTCCGGATCTGATTGCTGCATCGGGTGGCGCTGCGTGGTTACGGCGGAGAATGGGGCACGTATCCAGAATTAATACCTACGAAGAGTGCCGCGCAACTATACAGGCAATGTGGTTACCCATACAATATCGCCGATTATTGAAACCTTAATCCCGTGAAGGGTCTCTTTGATATCATCGACAGACACATGACGTACCGCCCATGAATCAGACTCACCGATTTGTCAGCCGTTTGACACGTAACACACTGGCGCTGGTACTGGCCGGGGGGCGCGGTTCCCGCCTGCAGCAGATGACCCTGTGGCGCGCCAAACCCGCGGTTCCATTCGGAGGTAAATTCCGCATCATCGATTTCCCGCTTTCCAACTGCATGAACTCCGGGATACGTATGATTGGCGTGATCACCCAGTACAAGTCACATTCCCTGATCCAGCATATTCAGCAGGGATGGGGGTTCCTGCGGGGCGAATTCGGTGAGTTCATCGAACTGTTACCAGCCCAGCAACGCATCGAGCCGTCCTGGTATGCCGGTACGGCGGATGCCGTATACCAGAACCTGGACATCATCCGCACCCACAAGCCGGAATATGTCCTGATCCTCGCGGGTGACCACGTCTACAAAATGGATTACGGTCCCATGATCGCTCATCACGTCGAGCGGGGGGCGGATATGACTGTGGGTTGTATCGAGGTCCCGCTCGAACAGGCCAAGGCCTTCGGCGTCATGTCGATACAGGAAGACGGACGAGTGTTCGATTTCAGCGAAAAACCGTCGTCTCCGCAGCCGATGCCGGGATCGACCGATCTGGCGCTGGCATCCATGGGAATATATGTTTTCAACACGAATTTCCTTTACGAGCAACTGATAAAGGATGCGGACGAGTCTCATTCCACGCACGATTTCGGTCACGACATTATTCCCAACATGATCAAGAAGTACCGCGTGTTCAGTTACCCTTTCAGAGAATCGCAGAGCGGCCAGAGTGCCTACTGGAGGGACGTTGGTACGGTCGATGCCTTCTGGGAGGCCAATCTTGAGCTGATCGGGGTTCTGCCGGAACTCAATCTCTACGATGAGGAATGGCCTATCTGGACCTACCAGGAGCAGCTACCACCAGCGAAGTTTGTTTTCGACGACGACGATCGGCGCGGCATGGCAGTGGACTCCATGGTCTCCGGTGGTTGCCTGATTTCTGGCGCCACGGTACGCCACTCCCTGCTGTTCTCCGATGTCAGGGTCAAGTCCTATACCGTACTCGATGATGTCGTTGTACTTCCCAATGTCCGTATCGGACGCAATTGCCGCATCAGTCGCGCCGTCATCGACAAGGGTTGCGAGATACCGGACGGTATGGTGATCGGTGAAAATCACGAGGAGGACAAGGCGCGTTTTCACATCACTCCCAAAGGGGTGGTGCTGGTAACGCCGGAGATGCTCGGCCAGGAATTCCACTTTGTGCGCTGAATGGCGCCAGGCCGTGGTTTCCGGGCGGAACGACGCCTACCGCTGTTTCGTATGCCGGGTGGCATGGTACCTCGCATCATGTCCCGGTTGAACCCGTGGATTACACCAAGCCAAATGGCCGGCTAACGGTGGGCGGTACGACCGATAGCCGGGAAATTCCGCCACCATGAACAGATCCGATTCCCTCCCTTGGCCAATCCATTGAAAGAGCGCCGTGCCGGGCTGCTTTTGCACCCCACGTCATTACCCGATAGCCAGTCCGGTGGCTGCCTGGGACACAAGTCCCGGCGTTTTGTCGATTTTCTCAGGCAGTGCGGGTTCAGTGTATGGCAGACCCTGCCACTGGGTCCGATTCACTTCGACGGTTCACCCTATCAATGCATGTCCGTGCATGCCGGCAATACGGACCTGATCTGTACCGATGATCTGGTCGCGCGTGGCTGGCTGGAACAGGACCAGAGTCTTGCTGATACCGCCCTCAAGCACGCCAGGAGGGGTTTTGAAGACCGCGCGCATGATGGTGACCGCGCGGCGTTCGCCGGTTTCAGGCAACACCATGCCGCCTGGCTGGATGATTACGCCCTGTTCCGGACCATCAGGCATGCGCAGGGGGAGACCTCATGGCTGGAATGGCCCGCACCGCTGCGTGATCGGGATGCCGCCGCGCTGCAGGCGTTCCGTGAAAAGCATACCGATGACTATGAACAGGTATGTTTCGAACAGTTTGTGTTTTTCACCCAGTGGGCTGCCTTGCGCGACTATGCGCATAAAAATGGCATCGTGCTGTTCGGCGATATTCCGATCTTCGTCGCGCACGACAGTGCCGACGTCTGGTCCCACCGGGACCTGTTTTCCCTGGATGCGACAGGCCGGCCGGAAGTCGTAGCCGGCGTGCCTCCCGATTACTTCTCGGCGACAGGCCAGCGCTGGGGGAACCCGCTGTATCGCTGGGACCGGATCATGGCGGATGATTTCCGCTGGTGGCTTGATCGGCTCCGGTCGCAGCTGGAGCTGTTCGATATCCTCCGACTGGATCATTTTCGTGGTTTCGAAAAGTACTGGGAGATTCCCGCATCGGCCGATACCGCCATGCATGGTCGCTGGGTGGAAGCGCCCGGTGAGGACTTGTTCGCGCGGCTGCAGGGGACCTACGGACAACTCCCGCTGGTCGCGGAGGACCTCGGTACCATCACCCCCGAGGTCGAGGCGCTGCGTGACCGGTTTGATCTGCCCGGAATGAAAATACTCCAGTTTGCCTTCGGCGGGGGAGCTGACAACCCCTATCTGCCGCACAATCATGTCCCCCGATCGGTTGTCTACACCGGCACGCATGACAACGACACCACCCTGGGCTGGTACCAGCGATGTGACGATGCACAACGTCGGGCGATCGATGACTACCTGGGCAATCCCACTGAGCGTATGCCATGGCCCCTGATTCGCGCCGCACTGGTCTCGGTTGCCAGACTGGCAATCCTGCCGATGCAGGACATTCTGGAACTGGGCAGCGAGCACCGCATGAATATGCCCGGTACGACCGTGAATAACTGGACCTGGCAATTTGACTGGGAGCAGGTGCCGGCCGACCTTGCCGGGCGCATGCGCCAGCTGATACAGCTTTACGGACGCGGCCGGTACTGAGTCGGACCGCGATCCCTGCCTGTCGTTACAGCCAGATCATGCGACCGGTCTCGAAACGGTGGCACAGCAGCCGGTGGTGGGGATAGATGCGCAGCTTGTAGAGCTGCAGTCCGGACAGCGGCGGGACAAGGTTGAGTTCGAAGACTGCTTCACCCCGGTCATTGGTTCCGGCGGACTCGAAGGGTATGCGTTTGTGTTCGGTAAAGAGCCCGTGCTCGTTCTCGGTGCCGATGACGCATTCGAGAATGACGTCTGCCGCAGTCAGTTCACCCAGGATGGCCGCCACCCGGATGTTGAGGCTGTCGCCGGACATGATGCAGGTCGCCGCGGTGTCGAGACGTCGCAGGGAGACCGCAGGCCATGCGCGTTCGACGCGTGCTTTCCATTGGGCGAGTTCGCTGGCCCCCTGGAAATTATCGGCGCAGTACAACTTGCTTTGACGGCTGGCGGGCGCGTAGTACTTGTAAATATAGTCGCGAACCATACGCTGCGCGTTGAACTTGGGTATGCAGGATTTCATCGACGCCTTGGACATCTTGACCCAGTTTTCCGAATAGCCCTGGCTGTTGCGGTCGTAATAGGACGGGATGACCTGTTTTTCAAGCAGGTCGAGCAGGTCATTGGCCTCCTCGTGGTTGCGATAGATGGCTTCGAAGTTGGGTGCGTGCGGCGTGATGGCCCAGCCATTCTCGCCGTTGTAGCCCTCGGCCCACCAGCCATCCAGCACGCTCAGGTTGATCACCCCGTTCATGGCGGCCTTCTGTCCGGATGTTCCGCTTGCCTCCAGGGGATACTCCGGCGTGTTCAGCCAGACATCGACCCCGGTGACGAGTTTGCGCGCCAGCGCCATGTCGTAGCCTTCCAGCAGGATGATCTTGCCGATGAAGTCGGGATCGATTGAGAATTCATGTATCTTGCGTATCAGTTCCTGGCCAGGCACGTCATGCGGGTGGGCTTTGCCCGCAAACAGCAGCAGTACCGGTTGTTCCGGGTTGTTGAGCAGGCGCTTCAGGCGATGAGGGTCTGAAAACAGCAGGGTTGCACGCTTGTAGGTGGCAAAACGTCTTGCGAATCCTATCGTCAGGATATCGGATTCTCCCGGCACGAGATAGCGTGTCAGGCGTTCCATCAGCGCCTCACTGCAGCCATTGCGCCTGAACTGCAGCAGGGCGCGCCGCAGGATGTTCTCATGCAGGTCGGTTTTCAGCGACTGGCGCAGGCTCCAGTAGCTGTGGTCGGGAATTTCATCGACCAGATCCCAGTACTCGGAATTGAGCAGTTCGTCGCGCCAGGCCCGTCCGAAGCGCATGTCGTACAGGTTGGACCATTCGTGCGCCAGAAACGTGGGCAGATGGACACCGTTGGTGACGTAGCCGATCGGATTCTCCGTATGGGGCACCTGCGGCCAGATGTAGCCCTCCATCTCGGAGGCGACGCCGCCGTGAATGCGGCTTACCCCGTTATGATATCTGGAACCGCGCAGTGCGAACGCAGTCTGGTTGAAATTGCCCGGGTTGCCGGGTGTGGTGCCCAGTTCCAGCAGGCGGGGCATCTCAATCCCCAGTTCCTGTACATAATCCTTCAAATAGTGACTGACCAGGCCGTGGTCGAAGATGTCGTGACCTGCGGCGACGGGAGTGTGTGTGGTGAATACCGTGCCGGCCGCAACAAGTTCGAGGGCGGTGGAGAAATCATGGTTCTGCTGAACACACTCGCGGCAGCGCTCGAGTATCTGGAAGGCGGAGTGCCCCTCGTTGATGTGCCACACCGTGGGTTGTATGCCGATTGCCCGCAACGCCCGTACACCGCCAATGCCCAGAACGATCTCCTGCTGGATGCGCGTGTTTTTGTCGCCGCCATAGAGCTGGTGGGTGATGATGCGGTCATGCTCGTGGTTTTCTTCCAGGTCGCTGTCGAGCAGGTACAGGGTGATATGGCCGGCTTTTGCCTGCCAGACATTCAGCTGCACCGTGCGCCCGTTCAGATGTACCGCGACGCGCAGGGGTTCGCTGCGGTCATTCTGGACCTGGGTAATCGGGAGTGCGCTGAAGTCGGTGGGCTGGTAATGGGCGAGCTGATTGCCGTGGGCATCGATGGTCTGGGTGAAGTAGCCCTGCCGGTATAGTATCCCGACCGCGACAAACGGGATGCCGAGATCGCTGGCTGCCTTGCAGTAATCGCCCGCCAGGATTCCGAGGCCGCCGGAATAGATGGGCAGGCTTTCATGGAAGCCGAATTCGGCGCAGAAATAGGCAATCAGATCCTGCTCTGCGTCGAGATAGCCCTGAATGAGGGGGTGGGTTCCCTGTGTCAGGTAACTGTCGTAGGAAGAAAGGATACGGTTGAAATCTTCCATGAATACCCGGTCATCGGCGGCTTCCTCGAGTCGTCGCTGCGATACCCGCCGCAGGAACGTCTTGGGGTTGTGGCCGCAGGAACCCCAGAGGTCCTGGTCGAGCCGCGTGAACAGTCTGCGTACCTGCCGGTCCCAGCTGTAGAGCAGATTGTTGGCAAGTTCTTCCAGGCGTTTCAGTTGTCTCGGGATGCGTGGTTGAACTTCCAGCGTGAAGCGTGTTCCAGACATGGTTGATCCTTGCTAGTAAATCACGCCGCACGAGTGTAAAGACGTAATACGGGAAACAGCCGGTGGCATGATGGAATTTGTCATTATTGTTGGCAAACTGCGTGTCAAGAAATTATTCCTGCCAGATTTGTACATGGTGCCGGGAGCGAGAATCGAACTCGCACGAGGTTACCCTCACCAGATTTTGAGTCTGGCGCGTCTACCAGTTCCGCCATCCCGGCATGAGGGCGCTAGTATAAGCATTCCCCGCATACGGGCAAGCTGTCTGTCATGCCTGTGTGATACCATCGCGCGCCATGCAGCGGAGCGATTTTCACTATGATTTGCCGGGACAGCTAATCGCTACGCACCCCAGTCCGTCCCGCAGCGCCAGTCGCCTGCTGTGTCTTGACCCCGGAAACGCCTCCTTGCATGATCGGCACTTTGCCGATTTGCCTGAGCTGCTCGCACCGGGCGACCTGCTGGTGTACAACGACACCCGGGTAATCCCGGCACGTCTGTATGGCCGCAAGACAACCGGTGGCAGGGTGGAGGTCCTGGTAGAGCGCATCACCGGTCCGCACAGCGCTCTGGCACACCTGCGCGCTTCCAAGACGCTCCGTACCGGTGCCATCCTGTTGCTCGACGGGGACCTGCGCGTGCAAATCACCGGCCGCGCCGGGGATCTGTTCGAAGTGGAATTTTCCGGTGATTGCAGCGTGCCGGAGCTGCTGGAACGGGCGGGACACATACCGTTGCCGCCGTATATGAACAGAATGGATGAACCGGCTGACAGGGAGCGCTACCAGACCATTTATGCGCGTGTGCCGGGGGCGGTCGCCGCACCGACAGCCGGTCTGCACTTCGATGAAGAACTCATGCGACGTCTGGATGCGCGCGGGATCGATCACACCTGTGTGACCCTGCATATCGGCGCCGGCACCTTTCAGCCGGTGCGCGTCGACGACATCAGCGAGCACGTCATGCATCATGAATACTGCGTGGTTGATACGGACGCCTGCGGAAAGATCGCCGAGACCCGGCAGCGTGGCGGACGGGTCGTGGCGGTGGGGACAACCGCCGTGCGTGCTCTTGAGACAGCCTCACGTGATGGCGATATCTCGCCCTATTGCGGTGACACCAACCTCTTCATCACGCCGGGTTACCGTTTCAGAAGCGTGGACGCACTGCTGACAAATTTTCATCTGCCGGAGTCGACCCTGCTGATGCTCGTTTGCGCCTTCGCCGGTTATGAGGCCGTAATGGGAGCCTACCGGCATGCGGTCGGGTCGGGTTACCGATTTTTCAGCTACGGCGACGCAATGTATATCAGCACTCGTGGCTTGTGACGATGGGCAGGGCCGATGGAATTTGTACTGGAAAGCGCTGACAGACTGGCGCGCCGCGGGCGTCTGATATTCGAGAGGGGTGTCGTGGATACTCCGGCGTTCATGCCGGTCGGCACCTATGGCACGGTCAAGGCGATGACGCCGGAGGAGGTGAGTGAGAGCGGGGCACAGATCATCCTCGGCAACACCTTTCACCTCATGCTGCGCCCGGGTATCGAGGTCATCAGCCGGTTCGGTTCGCTGCATGAGTTCATGCACTGGGACGGTCCGATACTGACCGATTCGGGGGGGTTCCAGGTCTACAGTCTCGACAGCCTGCGCGAGATCACCGAGCAGGGTGTGACTTTCCGCTCCCCGGTGAACGGAGACAGGGTCTACATGGGACCGGAGGAGTCCATGCAGGTGCAGCGCGCACTCGGCGCCGATATCGTCATGGTGTTCGACGAGTGTACGCCCTATCCCGCGACAGAACCGCAAGCCCGCGCTTCCATGGAGCTGTCGCTGCGCTGGGCGTGGCGCAGCCGGATTGCGCACGGGGATAATCCGGCGGCGCTGTTTGGTATCGTCCAGGGTGGCATGTACGGGGCGTTGCGCGAGGAGTCCCTGGCGGGCCTCCTGGAAACCGGATTCGATGGTTATGCCCTCGGCGGTTTGTCGGTCGGCGAGTCGATGCGTGAGCGCAATGACGTGCTGTCGGCCATCCTGCCGGGTATTCCCGTCGAGGCGCCACGCTACCTGATGGGGGTCGGCAAGCCGGAGGATATCGTTGCCGCCGTGCAGCTCGGCGTCGACATGTTCGACTGCGTCCTCCCCACCCGCAACGCCCGCAACGGACACCTGTTTGTGCGGGCTGGCGTCGTCCGTATCCGCAACAGCCGCTACCGCACCGATAACCGGCCGCTGGATGAGGATTGTCGGTGTTACACCTGCCGGCATTACAGCCGGGCCTACCTTCACCACCTGGACCGGTGCGGTGAAATTCTCGGTGCCCGCCTGAACACCCTGCACAACCTGACCTATTACCAGGATCTCATGGCTGGCCTGCGCGTGGCCATCGAGACACAATCCCTGGATGCCTTCGTCAGGCATTTTTATGCGGAACGGGGCGAAACGCCGGAAGCTGTGCCATAATAGCGCGCCGCGGGCCAGGGCTGCGATCGGCTGTCATTCCCGGCGCGCCAACTTCAGAAACCGAATCAAATCACTACACGGGAGCGAAACAACCGTCATGAGTTTTTTCATTACTGATGCCTGGGCGGAAGCTGCCACCCAGGGGCCGGCGGATCCGCTGGTAAGCTTTTTGCCACTGATCTTTATTTTTGTGGTGTTCTATTTTCTGCTGATCCGTCCGCAGAGCAAAAAGGCCAAGGAACACAAACAGATGGTCGAGGCGCTCGCCAAGGGCGATGAGGTGGTGACCAGCGGAGGGCTGCTCGGTCGGATTACCAGTGTGGGTGATAACTTCGTGGATCTGGAACTTGGCGAGGGTATGAAAGTCAAGGTGCAGCGACAGGCCATTGCCAACCTCATGCCAAAGGGTACGATCAAGGAATCGTGATCTCCCGTAACAAGGAATAAACCGCATGATCAATCAGTACCCCCTTTGGAAGAACCTCCTGATTCTTGCCGTTCTTCTCATCAGCGTCATTTATGCGCTGCCCAACGTTTATGGCGAGGATCCCGCGCTGCAGATTACCAATGCGCGTGCAGGCAAGCTGGAGGCGGGTATTCAGGACAGGGTGGCGAACGCGCTGAAAACTGCCGGTATCGACTACAAGAGCATCACGTCGGATGACCAGGAAATACTGGTGCGTTTTCACTCCACCGAGGTGCAGCTGAAGGCGGTGGATTTCATCAAGGGGACTCTGGGCACACAGTTTGTGGTGGCGCTGAACCTGGCGCCCTCGACGCCGCAATGGCTGCAATCTCTCAATGCTCTTCCCATGTATCTCGGGCTGGATCTTCGCGGTGGCGTGTATTTCCTGCTGGAAGTGGACATGGATGCTGCGGTCAAGCAGGCAATAGAACGGTATGCCGGAGACCTGCGCACGCTGCTGCGTGAACAGAAGATCCGCTACAGTCAGATTCGCACGGAAAACGACGGTGTGCGTCTCGTGTTCCACAGCGCCGAGGACCGGGACCGCGTCGTATCGCTGATTCGCAAGGAATTCCCGGATCTGATGCACGATGAGCTGGCGGTTGATAACGGGAACTACGGCTTGTTTGTCAAGCCGAGTGAACGTGAAATGAAGGAAGTCCGCTCATTTGCCCTGCAACAGAATATCCTGACGCTGCGAAATCGCGTCAATGAACTGGGCGTGGCTGAACCCGTCATCCAGCAACAGGGATCCTCGCGTGTCGTGGTCCAGTTGCCCGGCGTGCAGGATACCGCCCGGGCCAAACGTATTCTGGGCGCCACGGCAACACTCGAGTATCGCGCCGTCGATGTCGAGCACGATCTGGAACGTGCGCTGGCCGGGAAAGTGCCGGCGGGTTCGCAGATTTATCATCGGCGCGACGGAACGCCTGTCCTGCTTAAAAAGTCGGTCATCGTGACTGGTGACCAGATCGTCAATGCCAGCTCCGGATTTGATTCGCAATCCGGTACCCCGAATGTCACCGTCATGCTGGATGCCAAGGGTGCACGCAAGATGCTGGCGTTTACCAAGGAAAATGTTGGTAAACCGATGGCGGTGGTGTTCATCGAGAACAAGACGGAAACCAAGCTGGTAAACGGGGAACCGGTCCGGTCCACGAAGAAAGTGGAGGAGGTGGTCAGCGTGGCCACCATCCGTGATGTTTTCAGCAAACGCTTCCAGACTACCGGACTTGACAGCCCGCAGGAGGCGCACGAGCTGGCACTTGTCCTGCGATCCGGTGCTCTGGCGGCGCCGATCCAGATTATCGAAGAGCGCACCGTCGGACCGAGCCTTGGCAAGCAGAACATCGAACAGGGTTTTCTCTCGACCGTTATCGGGTTTTTAGCCGTGCTGATCTTTACGGCGATGTATTACCGGGTATTCGGCCTGATTGCCGACCTGGCGCTGGCTTTCAATCTGGTCATGATCGTGGCCATACTTTCGCTGCTGCAGGCAACCCTGACGCTGCCGGGCATCGCCGGCATCGTTCTCACTATCGGTATGGCGGTCGACGCCAATGTCCTGATTTATGAACGCATCAGGGAGGAACTGCGCAACGGCAACAGCCCACAGGCCAGCATCCAGGCGGGCTTCGAGAAGGCCTTTGGAACCATTGCGGATGCCAACATCACGACGCTCATCGCCGCCGTAGTGCTGCTGGCTTATGGCACCGGACCGATCAAGGGATTCGCCGTCACCCTCTCGATCGGTATCCTGACGTCCATGTTCACCGCCATCATGGGCAGTCGGGCGCTTGTCAACCTGATCTACGGTCATCGACGCGCCGCCAGATTGTCCATCTAACCACACGCGCAAAAGGCTAAACCGATGGAATTTTTCAAACATGATCTGAATGTCGATTTCATGGGCAAGTGGCCCTATGCCGCGGCGATTTCCGGCCTGTTGCTGCTGGTCTCGGTCGTTTCCCTGTTCACACGGGGACTCAGTCTCGGCATCGACTTCACCGGCGGGACACTGATCGAGGTGGCCTATCAGCAGACCGTTGATCTCGACAATGTCCGCTCGCTGCTCGTGAAGAACGGCTTTGATCAGGCGCAGGTTCAGTTTTTCGGCACCTCGCGCGACCTGCTCATCTATCTGCCGCCACGGGAAGGCGTGGATAGCGCCAAACTCAGCGAGGAGGTGTTTTCAAAGCTGCATCAGGACGATTCCGGAGTGCAGTTAAGCCGTGTCGAGTATGTCGGACCCCAGGTCGGTGATGAACTGGCCATACAGGGCGGACTTGCCATGATCTACGCGACGTTCGGCATCCTGATTTACGTCATGTTGCGGTTTCATATCCGGTTCGCTCCCGGGGCTGTCATGGCCCTGATACATGATGTTTTCATCACCCTTGGAATTTTCTCGATCTTTCGGCTGGAATTCGACCTCACCGTGCTGGCCGCCATTCTGGCGGTCATGGGCTATTCCCTGAACGATACGATCGTGGTGTTTGACCGCATCAGGGAAAATTTCCGCAAGATACGCAAGGGGACTCCCCAGGAGATCATGAACATCTCGGTAAACCAGACCCTGTCACGCACGGTGATGACTTCCTCGCTCACCCTCCTGGTGGTGATTGCGCTGTTCGTCTTCGGCGGCGAGGTTATCCACAATTTTTCGCTTGCCCTGATTATTGGCATTGTGGTTGGAACCTATTCCTCGATCTATGTCGCCAGCCCCGTCTCGCTGGCCCTGGGTGTCAGCAAATCGGATCTGGTTCCTGTCAGGAAGGAAGGGACTGAGCGCGGCGGGGAGGGGATGCCCTGAGGTTGTTGGCCGCCTGGCGGGGATTTCCGGTCAGTTAGTCGGGTAACGTCGCGGGAAGTGGATTATCCGGGCGGACGGTTTTTTCTTCTGGCTTCCATTTGCAACGCTATCCCTCCTGTTTGCGAGACTCGCCTGGCGGGTGAAGTCCTGCAGTCCATCGAGGACATCACGCATTATTTTTTCCAGTGCGTTCCCGCCGAGGGTTTTGTTCTTCATGGGATAAGATCCGGTGTGTTTCTTGTAAGTAGCAGACGTTTACTTCAGTGTCCCGGAATTCACCTGCCAGGCGCCTGACATGAATCGGCGCTGAGATTCCAAACTTGAACCTGTACAGCAGCGACTCTGCCGTTTGGCTATCCAGTGGGTGGCGTGCCTACCCTTGCCTAGTGGTGACTATTCGGTGCCGGTATCGCCGGCGAGTGTGCCGGTCACGTAGGGGCGGATGGCTTTGAGTATCTGAGGGAACAGCTTGGGATTGGCGCTGACGATATTGCCGTGCTTGAAATAGTCGTGTCCACCGGATAGATCACCGGACAGGCCGCCAGCCTCCTGTATGAGCAGTACGCCGGCCGCCATGTCCCAGATGCTCAGGCCGATTTCCCAGAATCCGTCCAGGCGACCGCTCGCGACATAGGCAAGATCCAGAGCGGCCGATCCCGCCCTGCGCACCCCCGCCGTCTGCGGAAACAATACCCGGAACATGCCGAGATAGGCATCCAGATGCTGTTGTTGTCTGATGGGGAAGCCGGTGCCCAGCAACGATCCTTCAAGCGTGCGTCTCGATGCTACCCGAATACGGCGATCATTCAGGTGTGCGCCCGCGCCGCGTGTGGCGGAAAACAGTTCCTGTCTTAGTGGGTCATAAATCACAGCCTGTTCGAGACGACCCTTGTGTCGCAGGGCGATGGACACCGCGAACTGCGGGAAGCCGTGCAGGAAGTTCGTGGTGCCATCCAGCGGGTCGATGATCCATTCGTACCCGTCACCCGTTCGCACGCCCGATTCTTCGGCGAGGATCCCGTGTCCGGGATAGGCCTTGCGCAGGATATAGATGATTTCCTGTTCGGCCTGACGGTCGACTTCGCTCACAAAATCATTGTGATTCTTGGTCTGGACCGTCAGCTGGTCCAGCCGGTCCATGTTGCGAATGATGATATTGCCGGCGCTGCGGGCCGCGCGGATCGCAATATTCAGCATCGGATGCATGGCGTTATGACCTGTCTGGGGAGCCAGTTATCAAAAAGGCTGCACAGAATAGCAGAGAAGCCACTGCCACGGTATGCGCCGGTGGCCGTTCGAAGGATGAATTGGACTTCAGTTGTATTGCTTGCGATACTTTTCGCGCAGCTGCTCGCGTTCCTGCGGGGACATGTTCTTGTACTGCTGCTGCTTTCGCTTGACGGCATCGCGTTCCCGGGGAGGGAGATTGAGGTAGCGGTTGGCACCCTGCCGCAGTTTATTCTGTTCCGCCGGTGAGTAACTCGTCCAGTTGCGGCGATGGTCCTTCAATGTGGCCTGTTCGTCACCGGACAAGGCGCTCCATGGCACCCCACCATTACGAGTTGACTGTGACTGTTGCTGGTGGTCATTGCCGCGATCCCTGGACAACACCATCGTCGGGAATAACCCGGTAGTCAGGACCACGAGCAGCAGCATAACCATGGAGGGTTGTTTAGGTTTCATTGCTCTGTTTCTGCACGTCTAGGAATTGCCGTTGCCGCCTTGTTCCTGCATCTTGTCATTGCCCTGGTTAGCCATCCATAGATAAAAATCCAGGTCTTCGTAGAGGTCGGGGACCTCCTCGCTGGTGCGGGCCATCATGGGCGCAGTGTCCATGAATTCATGTCGCAGTGTCCAGAGCCCGGCCGACACGGCGATGAGCAACACAGCCGCTGTGGCGAGTGCCGGATAGCTGATGATACGGCGATGCCGCCCGGTCATCATAGCCTGTCGGCGCGCCAGTTTCAGCTCGACAGACAGTTTCTTGTCCGCTACGGGCCATGCTCCCAGGGCATCCCGGCCCAGATGTTCCCACGCATGCAGCCGGCCGCGGCATTGCGGACAGGCGACAAGGTGGCGTTCCAGTCGATCCTTCATCTCGATGCTGTCATCGAGAAGGCCGGCCCTCAAGCGATCAAGCAGTTCTGTATCAGGATGTGCCTGTTCATGCATAGTCCCATACCTCCGCCAGAAGTTTGCGCAGTTCTCGCAGGGCGCGAAAGTGGTGCTGTTTTACGCTGTTTTCCGAACAGCCGAGCGTCAAGGCTGTTTCCTGGGAAGTCATGCCGCGCCATTCCCGGAGCACGAAGACCTGGCGTTGACGCTCTGACAGGCTGTGCAGGGCCTCTGTGATTTTTTGACGTAGTTGCGCGGCGACTATCCCGGCTTCAGGCGCTGTGATGTGGTCATCCCGGACCTCGGCAGGTAGGTCGGGTTCCTCACTGGCGTCGCCGTCGTCCCGGTCCTTTCGGAAAAGACCGGTTAATGACACCAGCTTGTGCTTGCCCTGTTCGATGAGGCGCCTGCGCCTGACATCGTTTATCCGGCTATTCAGTATGGTTCTAAACAGCGCAGGCCATTCTCCGGGCGGCTTGTTCCGGTAGTATTCGACCAGCTTCAGCATGCTGTCCTGCACCACGTCCATGGCGGTTTCATGGTGCCACAACGCTGCATAGGCGACATAGTAGGCGTTTGCCTCGTGACTGGCGAAGAACTTGTCCAATTCCTGATTGCTCTGACTGTTGGCCGGCAAGTCGATCCCCGTGTTTGATATGGCATTCATTGCGTCTACTGTTGACATGGCGAATGTCGAAGAGACGACTCTCGCTAGCACGCTGCAGGCAGAATGCATCCAGGCTGTCTGCCCTGAACACGGACACGCCGGAACATTACCCGTGACCAGTATAACCAATCCCGGCCGGGGATTTTGCCTGACGGCTTTCATGGCGCCCATCATCGTAAGGGCTGTTTATCGCAGGGGATGCCTGAATGGCGCTGATAACACTCTGTCGGAAATACATGTCACGGTTCCTCCGTAATAGTGTTCATCCATAAAGAAATTTACTCACCGCAAAGACGCAAAGAGCGCAAAGTGTTTAATCGTCTTCGTTCAAGATTATCTCTGCGTCCTTTGCGTCTTTGCGGTGAAAACGTTGTTTATGGATGAACGCTAATTATGAATAACGTTGGAACGGGAAAAAGGTTAACAGCCAGGAGAGTGGTCAAAAACCCGACATGAAGCGCCCCAGAATCTGGCCAATGCGTATGGACTGGTTAGGGGAGAGACCCGGTTTCCATTCCGCCAGGCCTGGACCGTACAGCAGGATGACGGTCGAGCCCATGTTGAAACGGCCCATCTCGTCGCCGCGCCGGAATTGCCATTGCCGGCCGTCCTCGCGGGGATAACCATGGACCCGGATATCCCTGCCGACCGGACGGATGACGCCTTCCCAGACAGTTTCCATGCAGGCCACGAAGATGGCCCCGACCAGCACCATCGCGATCGGCCCGGAAGATGTCTCGAACAATGCCGCCAATCGCTCATTCCGGGTGAAAAGTCCGGGTATGCTCCGTGTGGTATGCGGTGCGACGCTGAAAAGGCGACCGGGAATATAGACGGTTTCAACCAGCCGTGCATCGCATGGCATGTGGATGCGGTGATAATCACGCGGCGAAAGGTACAGCGTCGCGAATCCCCCCTCCTGGAAAGCACTTGCCCGGCGCTCGTCACCACCCAGCAGGTCGACCAGGGAAAAGTCCCGACCCTTCGCCTGGATCAGACGTCCGTCCGAGATATGTCCGATCTGGCTGATGCGGCCGTCCACCGGACTGCTGATTACCCCGAGCTGCTCGGGTTGCGGACGGGCGCCGGGTTTCAGGGAGCGGGTGAAAAAACTGTTGAAATCCGGATAGTCTGCGGGTGATGGTTTGACCGCTTCCGTCATGTCCACGTTGAAATGACGGATGAACCAGCCGATCAGCAGATTTTTCCACCAGCGAGTCCGCCAGCGCGTGGCGGAGCGCACCATTCGGGAAAGCAGATGATGCGGCAGGATGGCCAGTGGCCAGGACTTCAGCCAGTCACCCGGAGTGCTGTAAGGCATTGGTTTGAGAATCGCAGGGTGTCATTGATACTGGGGAGGCACCGTCGCGACACGTTGTAGAAGGCCCGGGGCAACCTGTGGAATTACTTGGACAGTTCTCATGAACTATCGGTAAGCTTTTGAAATTGTTTTGAAATCACTTGCCATGTCCGTCGCATTGAGTGGTGGTGTGAAGACCGCATGGAAACGTCCGGCGGGATCGAACAACAAAACGCTGGCGCTATGGTCCATCAGGTAATTATTCTCCCCGGAATTATCTGACCCGGAAGCCTCCGTGACACGCGTGTAGATGACGCCCAGTTGACGGGTCAGCGCGTTGATTGTCTCGCCGGTGCCGGTGGCTCCGATAAATGCTCCATTGAAGTAGGATACGAACTGCCCCAACTTTTCCGGAGTATCCCGCTCGGGATCGATGCTGATGAAGACAAACTGGACCCGGCTTTCAACATCTTCCAGTTTGTGGGCAACACTGTTCAGCACCGAAAGGGTGGTCGGGCAGACATCGGGACAATGGGTATAACCAAAGAAGATAAATGACCAGCGGCCCTGAAGGGAGCGGTTATCGAAGTTCTTTCCGGTATGATCGGTAAGCGTGAAGGGCTGAACATCACGCGGTTCACCAAGTACCGTGGCGTGTATACCGGACAGTTCAGGGTGCTTCCCGAGGAGATAATCGGAGACCCAGTACCCGGTTGCCAAAGCAAGGATGGCGGCGAGCACGGCGCCGCCGCGCAGGATGATTGATGATTTGCCTGATGTGGACATGGTGGCACATTATTCCACAGAGCCGCCCCGGCTTCATTAGTCGAATTATTCACCAGGCGGGATGATCCGGCTGTAAGTGTTACCGGTCTATCCCGGAGAAGATCATGAATTCACTTGCGACGGTACGCGATTTTATCCGCTGGGGAGCCAGCCGCTTTGGCGAGGCCGGGCTGGTATTCGGCCATGGTACCGATAACGCCCTGGATGAATCGGCAGCACTGGTGATGCATGCCTTGCATCTCGGTATGGGATTACCCGGGGATTACCTCGACTCCGTCTTGAGTGCAGCCGAGCGCCAGGAGGTTATTGACCTCATCGAGTCCCGCATCTCCACCCGCAAACCGGCCGCCTATCTCACCCATGAAGCCTGGTTCGCCGGATTGCCCTTTTATGTGGACGAACGCGTGCTGGTGCCGCGTTCGCCGATCGCCGAACTGATCGCCGACCGGTTTACTCCCTGGGTGGCGCCGGAGCGAATCGACAGCATACTCGATCTGTGTACCGGCAGTGGCTGTATTGCCATCGCCTGCGCCTGTGCCTTCCCGGATGCGCACGTGCTCGCAACCGACATCTCGGGCGACGCTCTGGCTGTAGCCCGGGTGAATATCGACCGACACGAACTGGATAATCGTGTGCAACTGCTGGAGAGCAGTCTTTTCGATCGTATCGGCGAACGGCGTTTCGACCTGATTGTTTCAAACCCCCCTTATGTCTCGCATCCGGAAGTGCAACAATTACCTCAGGAGTTCAGGCATGAGCCGGTTCTTGGCCTGTCGGCCGGTGAGGATGGGCTTGATATTGTGGTGCAGATTCTAAAAAATGCCTCACGGCATCTTTCTGACGAGGGCATACTCGTCGTAGAGGTGGGCTGCAGTCAGCCGACCTTGGTCGACCAGTACCCCGGGATACCGTTCCTCTGGCTGGAATTCGAACACGGGGGTGAGGGAGTGTTTCTGCTGGAACAGGCCCAGTTGAGAAAGCATCAACAGGATTTTGACCGGGTGGCGAGGCTGCGCACCGGCACGGCGGACAGGAATACGAGGTCTACGGATTATGTCTGAGAGGGCAAGCACAGCGGAGGAATATGTTGAACTCGTCGATCAGGTGATATTTGATCTCGAGGACCTTATGGCCTCGACGGCCTTTGATATCGATGAAATCGACAACAGTCCCGCCTATCTGGGTTTGCTGCTGAAGGAAGTGCGGGAACTGCGCGTGTCAATGGCGGACGGCAGCTATTTGTTCGGGCGCGAGGATCTGCCCTTCATGCGCCTGGTGAAAAGAAGCAACGAAAAGGCGCTGCCTTTTATCCGGTTGTTCTACCGGATCAACCACACCCACAAGCAGGGCCTGGATATACCCGGAGACTGAGTCCCCGACTGCCCTGTTATTTCCTGTATGCCGGCAGGCCTAACGCTTGACGCGATATATGAGTCCCGGCCTTATCAATACCTCATCCTTGTTTAGCTGGTCGAGCGGAAACTCACCGTCTATGTTCCTGGCAATCCGGTCGAATTCGTAGGTTCCATTGTTTGACTGAATGGTTTTGTAGATGGGATGACCGAGGTACTTGCCGATCCGGGGGGATGGGGCAGCAGATTGCGCCATGTCTGTCTCCTGATGTCCATTACGCGGTTACCGCATACTTCGTATCGGACAAAGCGGGTTGTCCTTTAACCGGGAGTCTGTCGGACCCGGGATTGATCTGCTCGACAACCAATAAACAGGGGACGCTTGATTATTAACCCGTTACAATAACCGCATGTCAGGCAACAGCTTCGGAAAACTGTTTACGGTCACCGGTTTCGGGGAGAGTCACGGGCCGGCGCTGGGCTGTATCGTCGATGGCTGCCCGCCGGGGATGGAACTTGGCACACAGGTCCTGCAACATGACCTGGACCGCCGCAAACCCGGCAAATCGCGGCATACGACCCAGCGTCGGGAGGCCGACGAGGTGCAGATACTTTCCGGGGTGTTCGAGGGCAGGACGACCGGCGCACCGATCGGGTTGCTGATTCTGAATACCGATCAGCGTTCGAAGGACTATACCGGCATCATGGACCGCTTCCGTCCCGGCCATGCGGATTACACCTATCAGCAGAAATACGGTATCAGGGATTACCGCGGCGGCGGGCGTTCATCGGCACGGGAAACCGCGATGCGCGTTGCCGCTGGCGCCATTGCCAGGAAATACCTCGGCGAACGCTGCGGCATCCGGATTCGCGGCTATCTCGCTCAGCTGGGACCGCTTCGGCTGGATCTCAAGGACTGGGACGCGGTGGAAATGAATCCGTTCTTCTGTCCCGATCCTGCCCGCGTCCCGGAGCTGGAACGCTATATGGATGCCCTGCGCAAGGCGGGCGACTCGATCGGCGCCCGGGTCAACGTCGTTGCCAGCGGCGTGCCGCCCGGGCTGGGTGAACCGATCTTCGACCGGCTGGATGCCGATATCGCACATGCCCTGATGAGCATCAATGCCGTGAAAGGGGTGGAAATCGGCGCCGGTTTTGGCTGTATCGATCAGAAGGGTACCGAACATCGTGACGAGATTACACCGGAAGGATTTCTCGGCAACAACGCCGGCGGCGTGCTGGGCGGCATTTCCAGCGGGCAGGACATCGTGGTCAGTATTGCGCTCAAACCGACATCGAGTATCCGTCTCCCGGGACGAACCGTTAATGTACGGGGCGAGCCGGTCGAAGTCGTTACCACGGGGCGGCATGATCCGTGTGTCGGCATACGCGCCACGCCGATTGCCGAAGCCATGCTGGCGATCGTGCTGATGGACCACCTGTTGCGGCATCGCGCCCAGAATCAGGATGTCGTGTCCGGTACACCGGTTATCCCGGCCAGGGCACCGGAATAATACAGCCAGCGCTCCCGGAAATCTCAACCCGCTCCCGGTGTTTCCAGGCATGAATTACTGGCGGCTGTCCGGTTTCTATTTATTCTATTTCGCCACCCTCGGAGCCCTGGTTCCCTACTGGAGCCTCTTCCTCAAGTCGCTGGATTTCAGTGTCACGGAGATCGGACAGCTGACCGCGATCCTGATGGCGACCAAAATCGTCGCACCCTATGTCTGGGGCTGGATTGCCGATCACACCGGCCGGCGCATCGCCATTGTCCGCATCGCCTCCCTGCTGGCCGCGCTGGCGTTTGCCGGGGTGTTCGCCGGCACCGGCTACTGGTGGCTGGCGCTGGTGATGACGGCGTTCAGCTTTTTCTGGAATGCCTCATTGCCCCAGCTCGAGGCGACAACCCTGAATCACCTGGGCAGTGAAACCCGGCATTACAGTCGCATCCGCCTCTGGGGTTCCGTCGGGTTCATAGTGACGGTCGCGGGATTGGGCCCGGTGCTGGATCGTTATGGCGCCGGTCTGTTGCCAGCAGTTCTGCTGACGTTGTTTGTCGCCATCTGGTTGAGCAGTCTGGCAGTGCCGGAATCGGCGGCCGAGCGCCATGTTCAGGAGCAGGAGTCCCTGCGTGCGGTGATCAGGCAGCCCATGGTGATTTCCTTGTTCGGGGTCTGTTTTCTGATGCAGGCCAGCCATGGACCCTACTATACGTTTTTTACCATTTACCTCGAGAATTTCGGTTATTCGCGTGCCTCGATCGGGCAACTCTGGGCGCTGGGAGTCATTGCGGAAATCGGTGTTTTCCTGCTCATGCCGCGATTGCTGCCGCGTTTCGGCGCGCGCCAGCTCCTGCTGTTTGCCGCCAGTCTTACCACCCTGCGCTGGTTGCTGATCGCCGTCTTTCCGGCTTACCCCGGCGTGATCGGCGTGGCCCAGACTCTGCATGCGGCCAGTTTTGGCCTCTACCACGCCGTATCGATTTATCTGGTCCACCGATTGTTTACCGGTATCCATCAGGGCCGTGGGCAGGCGCTTTACAGCAGCCTGAGCTTCGGCGCGGGCGGCGCCGCCGGTAGTCTCGCCAGCGGTTATCTCTGGAAGGGCGTCGGACCCGAGGCAATGTTCCTGCTGGCCGCGGTGGCGAGTTTCATGGCTCTGATTGTGGCGTACAGGGGAATCAAGGGAGATTATTCATGATCCGTGCGCGAATCCTGTAATCGCCATGCCCATCCTATATAATCCCCTGCCTTAAATCCGCGGACAGCGAAACTGACGCCAATGCGCAAAACCCTGTATGACAAACTCTGGGACTCGCACCTCGTCCGGCAGGACGAGGACGGCACTGCATTGCTGTATATCGACCGGCATCTGGTACACGAGGTGACGTCACCCCAGGCGTTCGAAGGGTTGCGCCTGGCCGGTCGCCTGCCCTGGCGGACCCGGTCCATACTGGCCGTTCCCGACCACAACGTACCGACAACGGATCGTGCGGCAGGAATCGCCGACCCGGTGTCACGCCTCCAGGTAGAAACACTGGGAAGCAACTGTAAGGATTTAGGCATTACCGAATTCTCCATGCTTGACCCGCGGCAGGGGATCGTGCACGTGATCGGGCCGGAGCAGGGCGCCACCCTGCCGGGTATGACCGTCGTTTGCGGCGATTCCCATACCTCGACGCACGGTGCGTTCGGCGCACTGGCCTTCGGCATCGGTACCTCCGAGGTCGAGCACGTACTGGCAACGCAGTGCCTGATCCAGAAAAAATCCGGGAATATGCAGATTCGTGTCGATGGGTCGCTGGCTTCCGGGGTATCCGCCAAGGACGTGATACTGGCGATTATCGGCCGCATCGGTACGGCCGGCGGGACCGGTCACGCCATTGAATTCTGCGGATCGACCATACGTTCACTGTCCGTGGAAGGGCGGATGACGGTCTGCAACATGGCCATCGAGGGTGGGGCCCGCGCCGGCATGATTGCCGTGGATAACGCCACCGTCGAATACTTCGCCGGGCGGCCCTATGCTCCCGTCGGTGAGTTGTGGGACTCGGCAGTGGCCGCGTGGACTGATCTCAGAAGCGACGATGGCGCTGCATTTGATCGAGTGGTCACACTCGACGGTTCAGCGCTGGTTCCCCAGGTGACCTGGGGAACCTCGCCCGAGATGGTGGCGCCGATTGACGGCATCGTTCCCTATCCCGAGGAGGAACCCGACGCGATCAGACGGGATGGTATGCGCAAGGCGCTGGCATACATGGGTCTGCAGCCGGGCATGCCAATCGAAGCCATCAAGCCGGACCACGTGTTTATTGGCTCCTGTACCAATGCCCGTATCGAGGATTTGCGCGCGGCGGCCTCCGTGGTGAGAGGACGAAAGGTGGCGACGGGTATCAAACAGGCGCTGGTGGTGCCTGGTTCGGGGCTGGTCAAACAGCAGGCCGAGGCGGAGGGACTGGACCGCGACTTCGCAGCGGCCGGCTTCGAATGGCGTGATCCGGGTTGTTCCATGTGCCTCGCCATGAATGCCGACCGGCTGGCGCCGGGTGAACGCTGTGCGTCGACATCAAACCGGAATTTCGAGGGTCGCCAGGGGCAGGGGGGGCGGACCCACCTGGTCAGTCCGGCTATGGCCGCCGCCGCTGCGGTAACCGGCCATTTCGTGGATGTGCGGGCACTGGCGGGTGAATACAGGCATGGATAAATTCACGACCTGGAGGGGACTGGTATTGCCGCTCGACCGGGCGAATGTCGATACCGATGCGATCATCCCGAAACAGTTTCTCAAATCGATCCGGCGCACGGGGTTCGGCCCCAACCTGTTCGATGAATGGCGCTATCTGGATCCCGGCGAACCCGGGATGGATAACAGCAAGCGCATCGTGAATCCTGATTTTATCCTCAATCTACCGCGTTACCGGAACGCGACCATTCTGCTGGCGCGCGAGAATTTCGGCTGCGGGTCGTCACGTGAACACGCGGTATGGGCCTTGCTGGATCAGGGCTTTCGGGTGGTGATCGCACCAAGCTTTGCGGACATCTTCTTCAATAACTGTTTCAAGAACGGTGTGCTGCCGATCGCGCTGGAAGCCGCCATCGTGGCGCGTCTGTTTCAGTTTGTGGTGGCAACCCCCGGTTACACCCTGGTAGTTGACCTGCCGGCGCAACACATCATCACGACGGAGCAGGAGGTTATCGAGTTCGAAGTAGATCCCTTCCGCAAGGACTGCCTGATACATGGCCTGGATGACATCGGGCTGACCTTGGAACACGCCAATGCGATTCGATCCTATGAGGAGAAGCGGCGTGTGCAAGCTCCCTGGTTATTTGACTCATGACATTAACAACAGACTGTAAGACACTAAATGACATACAAAATTACTGTTCTTCCCGGTGACGGGATTGGCCCTGAGATTATTGCAGAGGCGGAAAAGGTCCTGACCTGTCTCCAGACGGAGTTCGGGTTACCGGTGGAACGCGAACATGCGCCTGTGGGCGGGGCCGGTTATGAAGCGGCTGGTCATCCACTGCCGGCCGGGACGCTGCAACTGGCCAGCGATTCCGACGCCGTCCTGCTCGGGTCGGTGGGCGGTCCCCAATGGGACGGGCTGGAGCGCGCCCTGCGTCCCGAGCAGGGGCTGCTGGGGCTGCGGGCGGGGCTCGAATTGTTCGCCAACCTGAGACCGGCCATTCTCTATCCGCAGCTCGCCGCGGCTTCCACTCTGAAGCCCGAGATCGTCAGCGGCCTGGATATCCTGATCGTGCGCGAATTGACCGGCGGGATCTATTTCGGCAAACCGCGCGGCATACGGATTCGGGAGGATGGTCAGCGCGAAGGTTTCAACACGCTGGTCTACTGCGAATCGGAGATCGAGCGCATCGGACGCTGCGCCTTCGAAATCGCGCGCAAGCGCTCTCATCGTCTGTGTTCCGTCGACAAGGCCAATGTGCTGGAGTGTACCGAGTTGTGGCGCCAGGTCATCACGCGCTTGGGCAGGGAGGAATACCCGGATGTCGAATTGAGTCACCTGTACGTGGATAATGCCGCCATGCAACTGGTGCGTTGCCCCAAGCAGTTCGATGTGATGGTCACCACGAATATGTTCGGGGATATACTCTCGGACGTTGCTGCCATGCTGACGGGTTCGATCGGTATGCTGCCCTCGGCATCGCTCGACAGTCACGGCAAGGGGATGTACGAACCCATACACGGGTCGGCGCCCGACATCGCCGGCAAGGGGATCGCCAATCCGCTCGCTACCATTCTCTCGGTGGCCATGATGCTGCGCTACAGTCTGGATGAACCGGTGTTGGCCGCGCGCATCGAGCAGGCCGTCGGGAGGATACTCGACGATGGCCTGCGCACGCCGGATATCGCTTCCCCGGGTATGCGAGTCGTCGGCACCCGGGAAATGGGTGATGCGGTGGTCGCCGCGTTGCGTGCCGATGCGTGACCAGACCCTGGATATCAATCCGCCCGCTCTCGCGGGTTCAGTTAACAGGTAACCGAGAAAATGACACGTAAATTCGATGTGGCAGTGGTGGGAGCAACCGGTGCGGTCGGAGAAGTGATGCTGGAGATTCTCGCGGAAAGGAAATTTCCGGTCAACGAGGTCTTTGCCCTGGCAAGCGAACGCTCAGCTGGTAAGCGGGTACCCTTCGGGAACAAGCCCCTTACCGTTCAGGATTTGAACACCTTCGATTTTTCCCGGGTGCAGATCGGGCTGTTCTCCGCCGGCGCCTCGGTATCGGAGAAGTACGCGCCGCTGGCCGCGAAGGCCGGTTGTGTCGTCATCGACAATACCTCGCAATTCCGATACCAGGACGATATCCCCCTGGTAGTCCCGGAGGTGAATCCCGGGGCGATCAAGGACTATACCAACCATGGCATCATCGCGAATCCCAACTGCTCCACCATCCAGATGCTGGTGGCGCTGAAGCCGATCCATGATGCGGTCGGCATCGCGCGTATCAATGTCTGTACCTATCAGGCGGTATCGGGAACCGGCAAGGAAGCGGTCGAGGAACTCGCCAGTCAGACGGCGAATCTGTTGAACGGCAAGTCCATCAAGGCGGAGGTTTATCCGAAGCAGATTGCCTTCAATGTTTTACCTCATATCGACGTATTTCAGGACAACGGGTACACCAAGGAAGAGATGAAAATGGTGTGGGAGACCCGCAAGATCATGGGAGACGACTCGATCATGGTGAATCCGACCACGGTTCGAGTGCCGGTTTTCTATGGACATTCAGAGGCCGTTCACATCGAGACTCGGGAAAAGATCGGCGCCGAGCAGGCTCGTGCGCTGCTCAGGAAGGCGCCCGGTATCGTGGTCATCGACGAGCACCGGGACGGCGGCTATCCGACGGCGGTAACCGAGGCGGCCGGTCACGACCCGGTCTACGTTGGCAGAATACGGGAGGATATTTCGCATCCACTCGGTTTAAATCTCTGGGTGGTCGCCGACAATGTACGTAAGGGCGCCGCACTCAACAGCATCCAGATTGCTGAAATCTTGGTGAAAGATTACTTGTAAGTTATAGTCTGCGGAATTTGGTGACTTTTCCTGCCGGCCACACAGGCCATGGGGGGCAGGTGCATTATCAGGTGCATTATTAATGACTGGCAAGCAGAGGTGATGGATATGTCCAGAAAGTTAGCAATCGCAGCGGCCATGCTGTGTTTGTCCGCAACCTCCTCGGTGTTCGCAATCGGACTGGGCGACATCGAGATGCAGTCGATGTTGAATGAACCATTAAATGCCGTCATCGAGCTTACCTCGGCGAGCAAGCAGGAACTCGATGAACTCAAGGTCACTATCGCTCCCCGGGAATCCTTCCAGAAGATGGGGATCCCCCGATCGACCATTCTGAATGATATCAAATTCAGCGTGGAGCAACCTCAGAGAGGCCTGCCGGTGATCCGTGTAACCACGCGGCAGCCCGTTCGCGAACCGTTTCTGGATTTTCTGATTGAGGCAAGCTGGAGCAAGGGTCGCCTGCTCAGACAATACACGCTACTTGTCGACCCACCGGTTACCATGCAAGCCGCGCCGCCGGTACAGCGGGCGCCGGTCAGACAAACACCGTCTCCGTCGCCCGAGGTCAAGCAGACGCCAGCGCCAGTTCCAGTGCCGGTCGCCGCTCCGGTAACGCCAACACACATTACCGCCACCCCCGGTGCTGTCGATAAATATGGCCCGGTGAGGCGCAACGAGACCCTGTGGGACATTGCTAAGCGGGTGCGTCCGGACAGCGATATCAGCATGCAACAGATGATGATTGCCCTGCTGCGCGCAAACCCGGAGGCCTTTGCCGACAACAATATCAACAATCTCAGGGCCGGGACGACGCTGCAAATCCCGGGGCGGGACGATATTCTGGCGCTGGATAAATCGGCAGCCACCCGTGAGGCCAACAGTCAGTACGCCGCATGGCAGCAGAGTCGAAGTGCCAGGCAAGCCGCAACCACAGCGACTGCAACCGAAACGGCGAAGGAATCACAACCGCAAGCTACGCCCCCCACTGCGTCCACACCCGCGGCCACGGATACCCAGGAAACCCGTTTGCAGTTGGTTGCCCCCGATGAAGAAGCCATCAAGGGAGCCGTGGTTCCCGGGGCGCCAGAGGGCGGTACGACGGCACAGGCACCCGGGTCTCAAGAGCTACTCCAGCAACTGTCGCTTGTAACCGAAGAGGCTGAGGCCGGTCGCGCTCAGACAGGGGAGTTGCAATCCCGCGTGGGCAAACTGGAAGAACAGGTTGCCGACATGCAACGACTTATCGAACTGAAAGATACACAGCTGGCGAACCTGCAAAACAGACTCGCGGCTCAGAACCAGACGGCCTCGAACACGACCAGCGATGCATCGCCCGATACAGGTGCACCGGCAACAGACCGGTCGGGAACGCAGGTAAAGGGGACTCCCGAGTCGAATGCACGGCGTGATGCCAAGCCGGAAGGCATAATCGACCGTCTGATGGAAAATCCAGTACTCGCAGGACTGGGCGTGCTGGTCGCGATGATTCTGGGTGGCTTCCTGTGGTCATCAACGCGGCATCGCAAGCAGGAGGATATCTTCAGAGATGAACCCACGCTCGCGAGCCAGATGTCCGCCGCGCGCAAAGATGAATCGTCGGTCATGCCCCGTATTGCGGTCAGCGATGCCTCCATGCTGAGTGATCTGGCTCCCAGTGATATGAGTCCCCTGCAGGGCGACGAGACGAGTGATCCGCTGACTGAAGCCGATGTGTTTATTGCCTACGGCCGTGTGCAACAGGCAGAGGATGTCATTAAAAGTGCCTTGCAGGGCGATCCCGATAACCATGATTTCAAGATGAAACTGATCGAGATCTATCACGCGGCCGGTAATACCGCTGCCTTTGATGCCCAGGCAGCCACTTTCCGAGAGACCGTCGGCCAGGATGATCCCGACTGGCAGCGTGTGGCGAGCATGGGTTATGAACTTTCACCCGCCAATCCCTTGTACCAGGCGGCTAGACCGCAGCTTCCGGTCAGGGATGGCGAGGTGGACTTTGATATGGATCTCGACGGATTGGAGGAGAATGACACCGCCGGCAACGAGCCCGGTGTCGCCGCCGGCGATGATATCGCGCTGGATTACGACACCGGCGAAAAGTTGGCTGATAAGACTGCAGAAAACATCGATTTCAACCTCGACGAGCTGAATCTGGACCAGGAGGAGGAAGACCTCGCTGAAGGACTGCTGCAGGAGAGTGACGAAATCGGCACCAAACTCGATCTCGCCCGGGCCTATATGGACATGGGTGATCCTGACGGAGCCAGGGGCATCCTCGAAGAAGTGATTGAGGAAGGGAACGACGAACAAAAGACCGAAGCGGAAAACCTGATTTCGCAAATCGCCTGACCCGGCGACCTGCTGGAGTCGTGGTTGCAGCTACACCAGGTCCGCAAGGTACCCGGTGCGGGAGTAACCGGTGGCTTGCGGACGATGACCACCGGCTGGGTAGTGTGTGTTCCCGCTTCATCCCTTTTCCCGCTGGAGCCATCCCACCCCGCGTTCGTGTCCATTCCTGGTGGAATGAATTTACTGCCAGGCTGCAGAGTGCTTAATTGGTTTTTTCGTTAATGAAAAGAAGTTCTCTGCGTCCTTTCGGTAATTGCTCCATGCATCGCCTATGGCGCCTACTTTTGGTGCTCTACCTCCTGCATGACCCTGGCCACTCTCTCGACCGGTTCCCGGTCTCACCTTCTCCCTGCAGTCGTGCGTCTGTTCGGTGAAAACGTTGTTTACGGATAAGCACTACGTTCGGGTATTCCTGAAAAAATATGCGCATCGCACTGGGTATAGAATATGACGGTACGGATTTTTACGGCTGGCAGCGCCAGCGGGCCGGTCGTACCGTGCAGGGCTGTCTGGAAGAGGCCCTTTCCCGGGTTGCCAACCATGAACTCTCCATCGTCTGTGCAGGGCGTACCGATACCGGCGTACATGCCACTGAACAGGTCATCCATATCGATACCGGTGCGGTTCGCGAACAAAGGGCCTGGATACGCGGGGGCAACGCCAACCTGCCCGGGGATATCCGTATACAATGGGCCAGGGAAGTGGACGACACTTTCCACGCGCGTTTTTCGGCACGCCGGCGTCATTACCGTTATGTGATTCTGAACAGGCCCTATCCCTCGGCCCTGTTCAGGCACAGGGTCAGCTGGATCTACTCCGAACTCGACGAGGATTCCATGCAAAAGGCCGCCATCCATCTGCTTGGTGAGCATGACTTTACCTCGTTCCGCGCGCTCGCATGCCAGGCCAGGCATCCGGTCCGGACAATTTATAGACTCGACGTCACTCGTTGTGGTGATTTCATCACTATCGATGTGGTAGCGAATGCCTTCCTTCATCATATGGTGCGCTGCATCGCCGGTGTATTGATTGCCACCGGCCGTGGTGAGGCATCACCGGAATGGGTCAAAGAGGTGCTGGATGCCAGAGACCGCGCTGCCGGTGGCATAACCGCGCCGGCTGCGGGCTTATACCTGGTCGCGGTTCACTATCCGGAGCGATATGCCATTCCCCGAATCGGCTGGCTGCCCGAATTCGGACGTTGACACCCAGGGCAATCACGCAATTGCCGTGATTCTGTTACGCTTGCAACCTGACTGACGACGTGCCGCTATGGCCTGATCATGCGTACCCGCGTTAAAATTTGTGGTATTACCCGCGCCAAGGACGCGCTCAGCGCCATTGAATACGGCGCCGATGCGATCGGTCTGGTTTTCTATGAGGGCAGTCCGCGCCATGTGACGCTGGAGCAGGCCGGGCAGATTGCGGCTGCCGTTGCGCCCTTCGTGACGCTGGTTGGCCTGTTCGTCAATGCTTCGCCATCCGGGATACGGCATGTCCTCGAGAACGTCCCGCTGGGTCTGCTGCAGTTTCACGGCCATGAGGCCAATGATGACTGCAACCGATATGGCCTGCCTTTTATCAAGTCGGTCGCGATGAAACCGGATACCGACCTGCAGGAGCAGATCCGGATGTATCACGATGCAAGAGGCATTTTACTGGATGCCTGGCAGCCGCAAACACACGGAGGCGGCGGGCAGGCGTTTGACTGGACGCGGGTGCCGCATGATCTCGCGGTGCCGGTGATTCTTGCAGGGGGACTGACGGTAGCCAATATCGCTGCGGCCATCCGGCAGGTCAGACCGTATGCCGTTGATGTCAGCAGCGGCGTGGAGAGCGGGAAGGGCATCAAATCGGCCGGGATGATATCGGCCTTCATGAAAGGAGTAAGAGACAGTGACGCAGATACAGGCGATTGAAGCCGGCATGGCTGGCGCATCGCTTCCGGATGAACATGGGCACTTCGGTCCCTACGGCGGCCAGTTCGTGGCGGAAACCCTCATGCTTCCCCTGGAAGAACTCACCGCCGCCTATCGGCGTTACATCAAGGACCCGGAGTTTCTGGCGGAGCTGGATCGCGATCTGGCGCATTATGTCGGACGGCCCTCGCCGCTTTATCACGCTGAACGCCTGAGCAGGGAGATCGGCGGGGCGCGCATCTACCTCAAACGCGAGGATCTCAACCACACCGGTGCGCACAAAATCAACAACACGGTCGGGCAGGCACTGCTGGCGAAACGCATGGGCAAGAAGCGCGTCATCGCCGAGACCGGTGCGGGGCAACATGGCGTGGCCACCGCAACGGTTGCGGCCCGGCTTGGCATGGAATGCGTGGTCTACATGGGCGCCGAGGACATCCGGCGCCAGGCCATCAATGTCTATCGCATGCGTTTGCTGGGCGCCGGGGTGGTGGCGGTTACGTCCGGATCGAAAACCCTCAAGGATGCGCTTAACGAGGCGCTCCGAGACTGGGTCACCAATGTCGACAGCACGTTTTACATCATCGGCACGGTGGCCGGGCCGCATCCCTATCCCGAAATGGTAAGAGAATTCCAGACGATTATCGGGCGCGAGGCACGCGCCCAGGTGCTGGAACAGACCGGCCGGCTTCCCGATGCCCTGGTGGCCTGTGTCGGCGGCGGTTCCAATGCCATCGGGTTGTTCTATCCGTTCCTGAACGACGCGCAGGTGGCGCTCCATGGTGTGGAGGCGGGCGGGGACGGCGTCGAAACCGGCCGCCATGCCGCTCCGCTGTGCGCTGGCAGATCCGGTGTCCTGCATGGCAACCGGACCTATCTGATGGAGGACCAGGATGGGCAGATTATCGAAACGCACTCCATTTCGGCCGGACTCGATTACCCCGGCGTCGGTCCGGAACACGCCTGGCTGAAGGACAGCGGGCGGGCTCATTATCACACCATCACCGACAAGGAAGCCCTGGCGGCCTTCCATAAGCTGACCCGCACGGAAGGCATCATCCCGGCGCTGGAATCAAGTCACGCGCTGGCCTACGCCGTGAAACTCGCGCCTGGCATGGACCCTGATGGCATCATCGTGGTGAACCTGTCAGGGCGCGGCGACAAGGATATCCATACCGTGGCCGACCTTGAGGGGATCAGGGTATGAGCCGCATCGGAAGCCGTTTCCAGCAATTGCGCGAGCAAGGTCGCAAGGCACTGATTCCTTATGTGACGGCGGGGGATCCTCGTCCGGAAGTGACCGTGCCGCTGCTGCACGCCCTGGTGAAGGCCGGGGGGGATATTGTCGAGATCGGTGTGCCATTCTCCGACCCCATGGCAGATGGACCCGTGATCCAGGCGGCCTGTGAGCGCGCTCTGATGCATCACGTGAGTCTGCATGATGTGCTGGATATGGTCAGGGAGTTCCGCAGGAAGGACGATGCAACACCGGTCGTGCTCATGGGTTACCTCAATCCGATCGAAGTGTGGGGCTATGAAGCCTTTGCCGCAGCGGCGGCCGAAGCCGGCGTTGACGGTGTGCTGACCGTGGATATGCCGCCCGAGGAGGGTGACAGCCTCACGGTAGCCCTGCGCCGCCAGGGGCTTGATGCCATTTTTCTGCTCGCTCCGACCAGCAGTGCGTCACGCATTCAGAAGGTGTGCCACTCGGCGAGTGGATTTGTTTACTACGTTTCATTCAAGGGCGTGACCGGAGCGAATCGCCTGGATGTGAATGCGGTCGCGTCAAAACTCGAGGAGATTCGTGAGGTTACCGATCTGCCCGTGGGCGTGGGCTTCGGAATCCGCGATCCCGAGTCGGCCGCTCAGATCGCCCGGTTCGCGGATGCGGTCGTGGTCGGCAGTGCCCTGGTCGGCAAGATCGCTTCGCTCGTTGATCAACCCGAAGCCATTGCACCAGCGCTGTCAGAGACCCTCTCAGCCATGCGTGCCGCGATTGACCAGCAGGCCACAAGCGGCAATGCATAAGCTTCAAACTACTGAATAACCACCTGTGAACATTGTACAATTCAGATTATGAGCTGGTTCAGAAAACTAATGCCATCCAAAATCCGCACCGTCGGCGGGAACCGACGGACGGTTCCGGAAGGGCTGTGGATCCGGTGCGACGGTTGCGGGGCGGTGCTGTATCGCTCGGAACTTGAGCGCAATTGTGACGTCTGTCCGAAGTGCAGCCACCATATGCGTATCTGGGCGCGGCGACGGCTGGAGATGTTCTTCGATGATGGCACCTTTGAGGAAATCGGCGCCGGGCTTGAACCGGTCGATGTGCTCAAGTTCAGGGATAGCAAGAAATACCGTGATCGCCTGAATGCAGCGCAGAAACTGACCGGTGAGACGGATGCCCTGGTGGCGATGCGCGGCATGGTGGAGGGTCTTCCGATGGTCGCTGCCGCCTTCGAGTTCCGGTTCATGGGCGGTTCCATGGGGGCGGTCGTGGGAGAGCGTTTCATTCGCGCCGTCAACGCCAGTCTTGAGCATAGAATCCCGTTCGTGTGTTTTTCGGCCAGCGGCGGCGCACGCATGCAGGAGGCCCTGTTTTCCCTCATGCAGATGGCGAAGACCAGCGCGGCATTGACGCGTCTGGCGCAGGCGGGCATACCTTTTATCTCGGTGCTGACGGATCCGACCATGGGAGGGGTTTCGGCCAGTTTCGCCATGTTGGGCGATGTCAATATCGCCGAACCCAAGGCGTTGATCGGCTTCGCCGGGCCGCGTGTTATCGAGCAGACCGTGCGGGAAACCCTCCCGGAGGGGTTCCAGCGTAGCGAGTTTCTGCTCGAACATGGCGCAATCGACATGATTATCGACCGGCGGGAGATGCGCGGCAGGATAGTAAGTCTGCTGCGGATTCTGACAGGCCAGCCGGGGCCGGCCGTGTCCGAGACCAATCAGCCGGAACCGGCCGTATCCGACGTGGTGGAAACGGAAACGGGATCGGAATCGGGGGACTGAATGCCGCGGCACGGGACTGAACTGACCGCTGGCTGATCTCTGCTCCCCGCGTGCGTTAACCCAGCCAGGGTGCGGGTGATTCCCGCGCGCTGATATCCTTCGAAACACTGTCGCCCTCAATCATGCCGCGCTTCATGACACTGCCGCAATGGCTGCAATGGCAGGAAACCCTGCATCCCCGGGAAATCGATCTGGGGCTAGACAGGGTGGCCGTTGTCGCCGACCGGATGGGCGTGCGGCTTCCCGCTCGTGCTGTTATTACCGTGGGCGGTACCAACGGCAAGGGATCCTGCGTAGCCATACTCGAGGCTGTTCTGCAGGACTCCGGTTACCGGGTTGGAGCCTATACCTCGCCTCACCTGCTTCGCTATAACGAGCGCATTCGCATCAACGGCAAGGACATCGACGACGACGGTTTGTGCGCGGCATTCCAGGCGGTGGATGAAGCGCGCGGGGAAAAGACACTGTCTTATTTCGAATTCGGCACGCTGGCTGCCTTGCGATTGTTTTGCGACGCGAGCCTCGATGTCGCCCTGCTGGAGGTGGGCCTGGGTGGGCGGCTGGATGCCGTCAATATCGTCGACCCGGATGTCGCCATGGTTACCTCTATCGGCATCGATCACGTGCAGTGGCTGGGTAATGACCGCGAGTCGATCGCCCGGGAAAAGGCCGGGATATTCCGTAGCGGTCGTCCTGCGATCAACTGCGAGGTTTCACCTCCGGCGAGTCTGGTGCAGGCGGCTCGTGATGTCGGCGCACCCTGGTATGGACTCGGCGAGCAGTATGGCTATGTGCCGCACGAGGCTTCCTGGGACTGGAACGGGCCCTCGGGGAGCTATGCCGGCTTGCCGCTGCCGGCCTTGAGGGGACCGCATCAGCTTGCCAATGCCGCTGGCGTTCTGATGGCACTGGAACTGCTGCAAGACCGCCTGCCGGTCAGCGTAACGGCGATTCACAATGGGCTGCAGAATGTTGTGTTGCCGGGGCGCTGCCAGTTCCTCCCGGGAGCGGTGGAAATGATCCTCGACGTTTCCCATAATCCCCACGGCGCCGCTCGTCTGGCCGAGGTGCTCGGGTTGTCTCGCTGTACAGGTCAAACGCATCTGGTTCTGGGTATGCTCTCGGACAAGGATGTCGGCGGATTCGTGACCGCACTGTCATCCTCGGTGGACCGCTGGTATCCGGCTGGTCTGGGCAACCCGAGAGGGTTGTCGGCAGAGGAGTTGTACCGGCGAATGCAGGACCTGCTGCCTGTACACAGGATACAGCCTTGCATGGATGTCCCCGCAGCCTGTCGCGAGGCACGCAAGAACGCCGTGGCTGGAGACAGAATTGTCGTGTGTGGCTCCTTTTTTACCGTAGCAGCCGCGATGGCAGGTAAGGTATAGTCGCCGGCATGCCAGGAGCCGGTCTGAGTCAGCATGTTGCCACTGCGGTAACGCTCAGATTACTCAGACAGGCTTCTTACGACGGTTTACGGATAGTTACCGCGAGGAGACCATGGATCAGATGCTGAAACAACGACTGATTGGTGCCATTGTCATCATTTCCCTGGCCGTTATCTTTATACCCATGATACTGGAGGGGCCGGATAATGCCTTGTCGCCAGGCAACCAGGACATGCCGCCGCCACCGACGATAGACTACCAGACAGAGGTGGAACTGCCGGTACCGGCGGCATCCACCGAATCGCCCCAACCGGACGAGTCGGCAGCTGAGACCGTTCCGGAGCAGGAAGTCACCGCACTGCCGGAATCCACCTTACCGCAATCCGAAACCACCCCTGCACCGGTGCAAAAGCCCGTCAAGCAGGTTGAACCCGCTGAAAAACCGCCGCTGTCCAAACCGGCCGTCGCCAAACAGCCACCGGCGGAGAAATCGCCACCCAAAACTGTGAACACCGCCGGCCAGGGGGGATGGGTAATCCAGGTAGGCAGCTTCAGCCAGCAGGCCAACGCGCTGAGTGTGCGCGACCAGCTGAAGAAATCCGGCTATCAAGTGAGCGTGCAGGTTGCGAAAGGCGCGGACGGGTCTATCCACCGGGTGCTTGTAGGCCCGGTGAGTGATCGTCCGGCGGCGGATAAGCTGCGCGACAAGCTGGTTCGCGAGCAGAAGCTGCCAGCCATGGTGCTGGAAAACAAGTGAGCCACCCTGATTTCACATAGCGGTTGGTGTCGCATGTCTGCTAAAATACCCGACTTCCGGATTTCCTATGTAAAGTCAAAGGGCTTTGCGGTATAGCCCGTATAAGTTTCGAGGAACATTCAGTAATGGCCTGGATCGATATTGCGATAATTGCGCTGATTGTCCTGTCGGCGGTATTGAGTCTCTTCCGCGGTTTTGTCAAGGAGGCATTGGCGCTCGCATCCTGGCTGGTCGCCCTCTGGGTTGCGATGATCTTCTATGAAGACGTGGCCGGCGTTCTGGCGAAATGGATATCGGAACCTTCCCTCCAGAAAATTATCGCTTTCAGTATCCTGTTCATCACCGTACTGCTGATCGGTGCGGTCATCAATTATCTGGCGGGGAAGCTGGTAATGAAAACCGGCCTGGCCGGAACCGACCGGATGCTGGGCGTGATATTCGGAATGGCCCGCGGCGCTGTCATCGTCGCCATACTGGTCCTGCTCGCCGGCTTGACACCCATGCCGCATGATCCCTGGTGGCAGGATTCACAGCTGTTGAAATATTTCCAGGATTTCGCGATATGGATGCGGAATTATCTTCCCAAGGAAATCGCGGACAATATTTCATACGTCTAGCCGGGATGTGCCCCAACCGAGAGTAGTTTATGTGCGGCATCATAGGCATCGTTGCTTACGGCCCGGTCAACCAGTCAATCTATGACGGCCTGACTGTGCTGCAGCATCGGGGTCAGGACGCGGCCGGTATCATGACCTCTGATGGCAGCCGCCTGTACCTGCGCAAGGACAACGGGCTGGTACGGGATGTCTTCCATACCCGGCATATGCTGCACCTGCACGGCAACATGGGCATAGGCCATGTGCGCTATCCGACGGCCGGCTGCCAGAGCTCTGCCGAAGCGCAACCGTTCTATGTCAACTCCCCCTACGGCATCAGCCTCGCACACAACGGCAACCTCACCAATGCCGACAAGCTGAAGCAGGAAGTGTTTCAGGAGGACCTGCGCCAGATCAACACCGATTCGGATTCCGAAGTCCTGCTGAACGTCGTCGCCCACGAACTTCAGAAACGCGGGAAGCTTCGCATGGAGCTGGATGACGTATTCGCCGCGGTCGCCGGCGTCCACAAGCGCTGCCGGGGCGCCTATGCCGCCGTTGCGATGATTACTGGCTACGGCGTGCTTGCCTTCCGCGATCCCTACGGTATTCGCCCGCTGATATTCGGCAAACGGGAATCGGCGCAGGGAACCGAGTATATGGCGGCATCGGAAAGCGTGGCACTGGATGCGCTCGGCTTTGAACTGATTCGGGATGTCGAACCGGGCGAAGCGGTCTTTTTCGACACGAAGGGTGGAATACATACCCGCCAGTGCGCGGAAAAGACCATCAAGTCACCCTGCATCTTCGAATATGTCTACCTGGCGCGGCCGGATTCCATTATCGACAACGTTTCCGTCTACAAGGCACGCCTGAGGATGGGTGAAAAGCTTGCCAAGAAAATCCGGCGTGTGCGCTCCGATCATGATATCGATGTGGTCATTCCGATACCGGATACCAGCCGCACCTCGGCGCTTCAGCTTGCCAACCACCTCGGACTGACCTATCGCGAGGGATTCATCAAGAACCGCTACATCGGCAGGACTTTCATCATGCCCGGCCAGCAGCAGCGCAAGAAATCGGTACGCCAGAAACTCAATGCCATCGATCTGGAATTCAGGGGAAAGAATGTGCTGCTGGTGGACGATTCGGTGGTGCGCGGCACCACCTCGTCGCAGATCATCCAGATGGCGCGTGACGCCGGCGCACGCAAGGTGTATTTCGCCTCCGCCGCACCTCCGGTGCGCTTCCCGAACGTCTACGGGATCGATATGCCGGCCAGCGATGAACTGATCGCACACGGTCTCACGGAGGAAGAGGTGTGCCGCGCCATCGGAGCAGACTGGCTGGTGTATCAGGATCTCCAGGACCTGATCGGCGCTGTCGCCAAGGGCAACCCGTCGATCGAACGCTTTGATGCCTCGGTTTTCACCGGCGAGTACATTACCGGTGATATCGGGGATGACTATCTCAATGACCTGCAGACCAGCCGGTGTGATGCGGCCAAGAAGGAACGACGCGACAGCGATGATGAAGTTATCGACCTTCATAATACCGCATGAGCACGGATTTGCCGTTGACAAGGCTTCCCGACTTAAACTAGGCTACAAAACAGCGCCGATTTGATTTCAGCTTGCGGGCGCTTAAAAATACAGCTAAAGCGACGGCACCTGCTTTCGCGTGGCTGAAAGCGGGTTTTTTTATGCCTGCAGGGATGTAGGTACGTCGCGGAGCGCAGGGACGCGCGGTAGCGATGAGCTGCAGGGATGTGCGGGAGAGACGAGCCGTCGGGGTATTCGGAACGCGCCGCAGCATTCTGTAAACCACCACATGAGTATCGGTATGCCGGAGATTAATCATGTCATCAGAGTTTGACGATCTTGCCTTCGAAACCCGGGCGGTCCGCGCCGGTCAGCAGCGTACTCATGAGGGTGAGCATGCAGAGGCGATATTTCTGACCTCCAGCTATGTCTTCGCAAACGCGGCCGAGGCGGCCGCGCGCTTCTCCGGAGAACAGCCCGGCAACATCTATTCCCGTTTCACCAATCCGACGGTGCGCACCTTCGAACAGCGTTTGGCGACTCTGGAAGGCGGCACCTGCTGCGTGGCGACCGCCTCGGGCATGGCGGCGATCCTCTCGACCTGCGCAGGACTGCTCAAAAGCGGTGATCACATCGTTTCCTCGCGCAGCATTTTCGGGACTACCACGGTCCTGTTTACTACCTACCTGGCAAAGTTCGGCGTTGAAACGACTTTCGTGCCGTTGGCGGACCTGGACGCATGGGAGGCGGCGATACGGCCTGAAACCCGGCTGTTGTTCGTCGAAACGCCTTCCAACCCGCTCACCGAACTGGCCGATATCCGCCGGCTGGCGGAGCTCGCGCACACCAGGGGCTGTCTCCTCGCCGTGGATAACTGCTTCTGCACGCCGGCCCTGCAGCGGCCGCTGGAACTGGGCGCCGATATCGTTATCCACTCGGCTACCAAGTATCTGGACGGGCAGGGGCGCTGCATCGGCGGTGCGGTTGTCGGGGATACCGAGCACGTCGGAAAGGATGTCTACGGGTTCCTGCGCACGGCGGGTCCGACCATGAGCCCGTTCAATGCCTGGGTTTTCCTCAAGGGACTGGAAACCCTGACGCTGCGGATGAAGGCGCACAGCGACAGTGCCTTGGAACTGGCCAGATGGCTTGAGCAGCAGCCGGCGGTTGCGCGTGTGTATCATCCCGGACTCGAATCCCACCCACAGCATGCACTCGCTGTCCGCCAGCAGCAGGGATTCGGAGGGATTGTTTCCTTTGACCTGAAAGGCGGGAAGGAAAGCGCCTGGGCTGTGATCGATGCCACCCGGGTATTTTCCATCACCGCCAACCTCGGTGATGCCAAGAGCACCATCACGCATCCCGCCACGACGACGCATGGCCGCCTGACGCCGGAACAACGCACAGCGGCCGGAATATCGGATGGCCTGATCCGGCTCGCGGTTGGTCTGGAATCTGTTGCCGACCTGCAGACCGATCTTGCCCGGGGACTCGCAGCCATCCGGCGCTGAGACGATTGAGGAATGCCGGTACCGGGAGCGGCTGACGAGCAAGGAAGACACGCGGTGGTGACTGCCTCGTGAACTGTCAGGGATTGATTGTTTCCGGTAATCCTGCGTCGGTATGAACCCGTTCGACGTGGCGCGTACAGACCTGCGGGCGATCTTCGAGTCCGCGTTGCAGGCTGTCAACGGCCGCCGCTGTACCGCCGCATTTCTGTCGGTTCATCCGCCGGTTCGACCGGTGTTCCTGGTCGCCACGGGTAAAGCGGCCGCCGACATGGCAAGCGGAGCCGCGGATAGCCTGGGTGATCGACTGAGCCGTGCCCTGGTTGTGACCAGGACGGGGCATATGGGCAGCAGTCTCGCCGATGATCGCCGTTTCACGTGTCTCGAAGCGGCGCACCCGGTGCCGGATCATCGCAGTCTTGCTGCGGGCGACGCCCTGATCCGCTTCCTGGAAGGTGTTCCGGATGACACCGAGTTGCTGTTCCTGATATCGGGAGGCACGTCGAGTCTCGTCGAGGTGCTACCAGCCGGCGTGACGCTCGCCACTCTGCAAAAAGTGAATCACTGGCTGATTGGAAGCGGCCTGCCGATCGGTGAGATCAACCGCATCCGGCAAGCGCTTTCCTGTATCAAGGGCGGTCGACTGGCGAATTCACTGGGGGGGCGCAATGCCCGCGTTCTGATGATCTCCGACGTCGCCGGCGATGACCCTGCGATCATCGGCTCCGGCATGTTGTATCGGGCTGAGGCCGGTCAGGTGGCGACCACCGGACTGCCGGACTGGCTGAATGTCCTGATTTCCCGGCTCGGGACATCCTGTGATTCGGTAGCTGCCGCTCCTGGAGTGATTGCACATTACATCATCGCCCGGCTTGACGATGCACTCGAAGCCGCCGCCGTCCATGCCCGCAGCCTGGGTTACCCGGCTACCATTATTCCCGCCCGGCTTGATGGAGATGCCGTGGAAACAGGCCGCTCGATCGTGGACTATCTGGCGGACAAATCACCAGGCGTTTATCTCTGGGGCGGGGAGCCCACGGTCAGGTTGCCCGCGCAGCCGGGTCGTGGCGGCCGTTGCCAGAGCCTGGCCCTCGCTGCTGCTCAAGCGATGCAGCGACAGGGACCGCTGGTCTTGCTGGCTGCCGGAACGGACGGGACGGATGGCACGGGGGGCGCGACCGGCGCGCTGGTGGATCCGGAAACGGTTTCCCGGGGTAACGCGCAGGGTCTCGATGCGCGTCATTGCCTGGATGCCGCCGATGCCGGGCGTTTTCTGGCGGCGAGCGGTGATCTGCTCGTCACCGGTCCGACCGGTACCAACGTGACGGATCTGGTCATCGCACTAAAAGGCGATCACACACAACCCATTCTATAGCCTGATGAGGCACGCATGGTGGAACAGGCAATCAAGTCGAATCTTTTCGAATGCGCCAGACAGTGTATCGATGCGACCGGCGTCGAAGACAAGCTACGGATTACCCGTTGCAGCGCCCAAGCCTGGCGTGAAGGACGTATCGTCATAACATCAACGGCCGCTCCCGAACCGATTGCCGAACCGGGACGTCCGGCGCGGCCGCAACTGGTGCATCCCTCCCGGGTGAAATCCCGCAAATTGGCGACCTGGCAGGGCAGGGCGGTCTTTCTCCACGCCCTGGCGCATATCGAATTCAACGCCATCAATCTGGCGTGGGATGCCGTTTACCGTTTCCGGGGGATGCCGGAGGAATTCTACGCGGACTGGATCCGCGTGGCCGATGAAGAGGCGCGGCACTTCACCCTGTTGAGCCAGCGCCTGACGGCATTCGGTCAGGCGTATGGAGATTTCCCGGCGCATGACGGCTTGTGGCACATGGCGCGCGTGACCGCTCACGATATCCTGGTGCGTATGGCGCTGGTGCCGCGGGTACTGGAGGCGCGCGGGCTCGATGTCACGCCGTCAATGATCGTACGCCTGCACCAGGCGGGGGACGCAGAAAGCGCGGCGGTTCTGGAGACGATACTGCACGATGAGATCGGTCACGTAGAGGCCGGTACACGCTGGTTCCAGTATGTCTGCCGGCAGCGCGGGCTTGACCCGCTGGAAACCTTTCGTAGTCTGCTGGCCGCGTATGCACCCGGACGTATCCGCGCACCGTTCAATACCAGCGCA
>Ga0210073_1000005_pt1 | contig 51760 bp, 39 predicted proteins | sample Browns_ThreeSqC__2_FD_184853 | JGI IMG/M metagenome (GOLD analysis project Ga0210073, IMG submission 184853) | Wetland microbial communities from San Francisco Bay, California, USA, that impact long-term carbon sequestration - Browns_ThreeSqC_D2... | ecosystem: Environmental > Aquatic > Marine >...
GGACCAGACCTGAACCGCCTCCAGGACTTCGGCGCGGCCCTCGTGATCCAGGCGAAAGACGGCAGGGGCCCGCGCCACACAATCGCCGCAGGAGATACATCGAGTCCGATCCACCCGGATGCGGACCCGCCGGCGCGGAAAGATGCCGATCATTTCCGCGTTGAGCGGCTCGGTCAGGCCGTCCAGCATGGCCGCGGTCGCGCGCCGCCCTTCCTCGATCAGCTCGCGGTTGGACCCGAAGGCAAACATGGAGACGTGCTCCACCCGCGGGTGGAGCAGCAGGATCGGCGGCTGAGTCCAATGCTCGAGCCGGGTCTGCATCATGGTCTGCATGACGATCTCGAGACCGCGGATGTAGGTCGCCGCGAACCCCTCCTCCTGGACCTCGGCCCGGAGGGCCGTGGTGGAACCCACGTCGACCGCCATGATCGATCCGGTGCCCTGGCCCGCGGCGGCGCGGACCGGCAGGTTCTCGACCACGGCGCCATCCACGTAGTAGCGGCCTTCGATCTCGCGGGGCGGGAGAATACCGGGCAGGGCGCAGGAGGCGAACACCGCGTCGGCCACCCGGATGTGGCGCAGTCCCGGTAAGCCCCAGAGCACCTGCATGCCGGAGTTGAGCTCGACGGTGTTGACCAGGAGCCGGTGCTTGAGGTCCTCGAAGGTTCGACTGCCCAGCAGGTCGGTCACCAGGAGCTCGAGCGGCTCACGCCGATATACCGCCGGCGAGCGCATCCGCTTGAGCGCCATGTCGATGTGCGCCACCTGGAAGACGTCCCGGCGCCGGATCCGGAGCCCGCGTTCGTGCATCTCCTCGAGCGGCATGCCCGAGGCCCAGGCGGCGCCGATCAGCGAGCCCATGCTGGTGCCCACCACCAGGCTCGGTTGCAGCCCGCGCTCCCCCAACGCCTGGAGGACGCCGATGTGCGCCAGTCCCTTGAGGCCGCCGCCGCTAAGCACGAGGGTGAACGGCCCGTCGATCGACACGATGCTTGCCCCTGGTCCGTGATGGCCACTAACGTATGTCAAACCCAAAGAGGGGAGAAGTGAGTAACTCGCCGATCGCCCGGCAGTTTCGACGCGACGCGATGTTCCGCGTCGGCGCCCTCCTGGTGGCCGCCGTGGTGCTGGCCGCCATCCTCGCTCCCGTCCTCACGCCCTACAACCCGGTCGTCGGCGACCTCAAGCACGCCTATCTCGCTCCACCCGGAACCAGCTTCCCTCTGGGCGCCGACACGCAGGGCAGGGACGTGCTCACCCGGGTGCTCTACGGGGCGCGGATCTCGCTGGCCGTGGGCATCGTCTCCCAACTGGTGGCGGTGCTCCTCGGCGTCACCCTGGGGCTTACGGCCGGGTATTACGGCCGTTGGATCGACAGCGCGGTGATGCGTCTGGCCGACGTGACACTCGCTTTTCCGACTCTTCTTCTTCTCATTGCCGTGGCCGCTGCGGTGCGCCCCTCCCTCCTCGTCGTGTTCGGGATCATCGGCGCAGTCGGCTGGGCCGGAATGGCGCGGCTGGTCCGGAGTCAGGTCTTGGTGTTGCGGCAATCGGAGTACGTCCTGGCCGCTCGGGCCCTGGGCGCCCGTGACGGCCGCATCCTGCTGCGCCACCTCTTGCCCAACGTGGTCGCGCAGGTCATCGTCGCGGCGAGCCTGGGCATGGCCGGGGCCATTATGGCGGAAGCGGCCCTCTCGTTCGTAGGCCTGGGCGCCCAGCCCCCGACCCCGAGCTGGGGCTCCATGGTGGCTGAAGGCCGGGAGCTGTTACGCGTGGCTCCCTGGGTCTCGTTCGCACCCGGAGTCGCGATCGGCCTTGCGGTGCTGGGGTTCAACCTGGTGGGGGACGGACTCCGCGAAGCCTGGGACCCCAAGCTCCGCCGCCTCTGATCAATCCTCCAATTCAACCGACCAACCAAGCGACACCTCCATGTCCCAATTCACCGATATGCTCGCGAAGGGCTACGGGTTCACCGGCTCCTCGGTGGTGCTGGGCGCGGCCCTGGAAGGAGAAACCACCCACCCCGAGCCCAAGATCCGGGTCCCCCTCGCGACCCTGAACCGGCACGGACTGGTGGCCGGCGCCACCGGCACCGGGAAGACCAAGACCCTTCAGCTCCTGACCGAACAGCTGTCGGCGCAAGGGATCCCGGTGTTCGTCGCCGACATCAAGGGAGATCTCTCGGGTCTCGCCAAGCCCGGGGAATCCAACCCCAAGATTACCGAGCGGGCCACCAACGTCGGGTGGACCTGGAAGCCGGCTCCGGTGCCGGTCGAATTCGTGAGTCTGAGCGGGAACCTCGGGGTCCAGTTGCGCGCCACGGTGAGCTCCTTCGGCCCTTTGCTCCTGGCCAAGGTGCTCGACCTCAACGACACGCAGGCCAGCGTGCTCGCGCTGGTCTTCAAGTTCGCCGACGACCAGCAGCTGCCGTTGCTCGACCTCGCCGACCTGCGGGCGGTGCTTCAGTATCTGACCTCCGATGGCGCCAAGGGCGTGCTGAGGGACTATGGTGGGCTGTCGGCGGCGACGGTCGGGGTGCTGCTACGGAAGATGGTCGAGCTCGAATCGCAGGGCGCCGAGGCCTTCTTCGGCGAAGCCGAGTTCGATGTGAAGGATCTCCTCCACGTGGGCTCTGACGGCCGGGGCGTGGTCACCTGTCTGGAGCTATCCGACGTGCAGGACAAGCCCAAGCTCTGGTCCACCTTCATGATGTGGCTGCTGGCCGAGCTCTATCACAACCTGCCCGAGGCGGGGGACCTCCCCAAGCCCAAGCTGGTGTTCTTTTTCGACGAAGCCCACCTGCTGTTCGAGGACGCACCCAAGGCCTTCCGCGACCAGATCGAGCAGGTGGTGCGTCTGATCCGCTCCAAGGGCGTCGGCGTCTACCTGGTGACTCAGACGCCCAAGGATGTGCCCGACGAGGTGCTGGCCCAGCTCGGCCACCGGGTACAACACGCCCTTCGCGCGCACACGCCGGATGACGATACCGCCCTCAAGGCGACGGTCCGCACCTTCCCCAAGACCACGTTCTACGACCTGGCGCAGACCCTCACGTCCCTGGGGATCGGAGAGGCGGTGGTCACGGTGCTCGATGAGCGTGGCTCTCCCACGCCGGTCGTGGCCACCAGGCTGATCCCTCCCGCCTCGCGGATGGGACCACTCACTCCGGATGAGCTGGCGGCGGACGTCAAGGAGTCGGATTTTCTCAAGGCCTATGGGCAGCGAGTGGATCGGGAAAGCGCTCGAGAGCTGCTGGCCAAGCGGATGGCGCAGACCGCGCCGCCCGCCGCCCCAGGCGGTGCCCCGGCTCCGGAACGAGGGGCGCCGGCTGGAAAGACCACGGTGGCGGTGGCCGGTGGCGCGATCCTGGGGGCGCTGAATTCCCAGATCGGTCGGACCATCGGCCGGGAAGTCGTGCGAGGGCTGTTCGGACTGCTGGGCGGGAAGCCCTCCCGAGGGACCAGCCGATCGCGGTGGTAGGGTCGCCGGGCTACTTCTTGGTCACCGTCTCTTCCTTCAGCACCTTCTTGGCGAACCAGAAGACCAGGTAGGCCACGATCAGGAAGTTGATCAGCGCGCTCAGCAGCGCGCCGATGGCGAAGTGGAAAGGTCCGAGATCCAGGGTCGAGGTCTGCCAGTTCCCGCCGGCGGTGGCGAGAATCGGGTTGACCAGCGGCATGAGGATTCCGTCCACCAACGCCTTGACCAGCTCACCGGCCTTGCTGCCGATGATGAAGCCAATGGCCAACCCGACCACGCCGTATTCCTTGAGGAATTTCATAAACTCGCTCATCGGTGGCTCTCCTGGCTGGGGGAAACGGGGCGTGGCCGGCGGTGGGACATCAGGTCGGCGTCACCACCAGCGCCACGTGGGTCTTCTTGCCTTTGCGCAGCATGATGTATTCGGTGCCGTCTTCGTCCCGCTCGAGATTTTCGACGCCGAGGACCTGGTCGACGACGCTGGAGACCTGCTCCCCGTTCACGTAGTAGCCCCGAGCCTGGATTCCGCGCCGTGCGTCGCTCTTGGAGCTGGCGAGTTTGGTGAGGACTAGGGCATCGACGAGGGCGAGGCCCTTCTCGAGAATGGCACGCGAGATCGGCTGTCTGGGCACTGCACTGCCCGTTCCGCTGAGGGACAACTGCACGGCAGCCTGACCTTTGCCCCGGACAAAGAGGGCAGCACTGGCCTCCATTGCCCGACGCAACTCTTCTTCGCCGTGTACTCGCCGCGTCACGTCCTTAGCCAGTTCCTCCTGGGCGTAACGAGCCCCCGGGTCTCTGGTATGAGCACGAACGATTTTCTCTATCTCTGATAGATCCATGAACGTGAAAAGCTTCAGAAAGCGCGGTACGTCCTGGTCCTCGGTTTGCATCCAGAACTGATAGAAGTGAAACGAGTCGGTCCGCTTGAGGTCGAGCCAGATGTTCCCCGCCTCGCTCTTCCCGAACTTCGACCCTGAAGCCGTGGTCAGCAGCGGGAAGACCAGCCCGTGGGCCGGCTTCTGCTCCCGCCGCCCGATCAGCTCGATCCCCGCCGTGATATTCCCCCATTGGTCGCTGCCACCCATCTGGAGCTCACAGCCCTCCACCTTGAAGAGGTGCCAGAAGTCGTAGGCCTGGACCAGCATGTAGCTGAACTCGGTGTAGGAGATTCCGCTCTCCATCCGGCTCTGCACCGACTCCTTCTGGAGCATGTAGTTCACCGTGAAATGCTTCCCGGTATCGCGGAGGAACTCCATCAAGCCCAGCGGCCGGAGCCAGTCGGCGTTATTGCGCATGCGGGCGGCGTTGCGGCCGGCGAACTCGAGGAAGTGGGCCAGCTGATCACGGATCGCGCCCAGGTTGGCGTCGATCTGCTCGACCGTGAGGAGCGGGCGTTCGGTCCGCTTGCCGCTGGGGTCGCCTACCATCCCGGTGCCGCCGCCCAGTAACGGGATGGGGGTCCCCCCGGCCCGCTGGAGCCAGGCCAGGCCCATCACCGGCACCAGGTTTCCGACGTGGAGCGAGTCGGACGTCGGGTCGAAACCGATGTAGGCGGTGATCGGCCCCCGGGCCAGCCGTTCCTTGAGACCCGGCGTGGCATCGTGAACGAAACCGCGGTCCCGGAGGGTGGTGTAGAGATCGTCCATGGGCGCGAATCGTACGGCGGGGAAACCGGCGCGGCAAGATGAGCGGTGGTCATTCGGCTCGATCCTGTCTAGCTTTCCGCCATGAGCTCGCGGCTGCTGAATACGCTGCGCCGATGGTGGTACACGCCGCGGATCCGCAGCAACATCATCACCCTTCTCCTGGCGGGGTTCGCCTTCGGTACCGGCTTTCTGACCGGGGCCTGGCGGCGCGCCTGCGTCGGCGGCGCCTGCCCTTCACCCGCCAAGCTGACCCAGGGGTACGATCCCGAGCAGGCCTCCAGGGTTTTCGCGGCGGACGGCCGACTGGTCACCGATCTGGGGCTGGAGCGGCGGACCGTGATCTCGCTGAGCCAGATGTCCCCCGCCGTGGTTGCCGCCTTCCTCACCACCGAGGACAAGCGGTTCTATCAGCACCACGGGGTCGACTGGTTCCGGCTGTTCGGCGCAATCAAGGCCAATGTGCTGCACGGCGGGGTCACGCAGGGCTTCTCCACCATCACGATGCAGCTGGCCCGGAATCTCTGGCCCGAGGACATCAGCGGTCAGGACCGCTCCATCAAGCGCAAGATCCGCGAGGTGCAGGTGGCCTTCGAGATCGAGCGGCTCTTCCCCAAGGACAAGATCCTCGAGCTCTACCTCAACCAGATCAACCTGGGGAATCGCGCCTTCGGCGTCGAAGCCGCGGCCCAGCGCTACTTCGGCAAGTCGGCGCATGACCTGAACGTGGCCGAGGCGGCGACCCTCGCCGCGCTGCCCAAGGCCCCGGGACGGTACAATCCGCGGAAGAACCCACACCTCGCGGTCTTCCGCCGAAACGTGATCCTCGGGCTGCTCGAGGACGGCGGCCTCCTGAGCGAAGCCGAGACCGAACGCTGGCGGGCCTACCCGCTGGCCCTGTCGACCCGCTCCGACTTCAGCGAGGTCGCCCCCTACTTCGTCGAGTACGTCCGCCAGCAGCTCGATACCCGATTCGGCCCCGAGCTCTATACCGCCGGCCTTCGGATCTACACCACGCTCGATCTCGAGATGCAGCAGGCCGCCGAGCGCGCGCTCAGCGAGCAGCTCGAGTCGATCGAGAGCGGCACCTACGGGAAGTATCCGCGCCAGACCTACGCCGAATACATAGACCAGAAGAGCGAGGACCAGGCGGCGCGAGACGATTCCCCCTATCTCCAGGGGCTCGAGGTGACGCTCGAGGCCAAGACCGGCTTCATCCGCGCCATGGTCGGTGGGCGGGACTTCAGCGACAGCAAGTTCAACCGGGCGGTGCAGGCCACGCGGCAGCCCGGCTCGACCTTCAAGCCGTTCGTCTATTCCGCGGCCATCCGGGCGGGGTACCCGCTCTCCACCATCATGGTGGACGACCCGATCAGCGTGCAGCTCGACCCCAATCAGCCACCCTGGGAACCGCAGAACTACGACGTGAAGTTCGAAGGCCCCATGACCCTGCGGAAGGCGCTCTACGAGTCGCGGAACATCATCGCGATCAAGCTGGGGATGGAGCTGGGACCGCAGGCGGTGATTGGAGAGGCCACCAAGTTCGGGATCACCACCCGGATCCCGCCCTATCCGTCGATCTACATCGGGTCCGCCGACGTGATCCCACTCGAGATCATCTCGGCGTTCTCGGCCTTCGCCACTCTGGGAACCCGGACCGTTCCTACTGCGATCGACCGGGTCGAAGATCGGGCCGGGAACATCCTCTGGCGGCCGGTCCCCCGCTCCGAGCAGGTGATGAGTCCCGCCCATGCCTGGCTGATGAACGATCTCCTGCGGGACGTCGTGCGCCGGGGGACGGCCGCCGGTTCGGTCGGCGCCAAGTTCCCCATTCCGGCGGGCGGCAAGACCGGCACCACCAACGACTATACCGACGTCTGGTTCATCGGCTTCACGCCTGATCTGGTCACCGGGATATGGATCGGGATGGACAAGCCGGAGAAGATCAAGGCCAACGCGCAGGGCGGTTTGCTCGCGGGCCCGGCCTGGACCGCCACCATGCGGGAGATCTACGAGCGGCGGCCGGTTCCGCCCGATTGGGTCCGGCCCGACAGCCTGACCTTCGCCGAGATCGACAAGTCCACCGGCTACAAGTTCACGCCGTTCTGCCCCAAGGACGAGCACGCCGTCGAGTGGTATTTGCCGGGCACCGAGCCCACCGAATTCTGCCCGGTTCACAACGCGTTTCTCGCTCCCGGTGGTGGGGCGAGTCCCTTGATGCCCCACCAGTAATGCCGGCCTGCCGGATCTCGGCGGAGTGGCTGCTGCCGATGGACGGTGGGCCGATCTCCTGGGGGGCAGTCCTGATCGGTGCCGATGGCCGGGTGACCGCGGCTGGTCCGAACACCGAGGTTCCCCATCCTCCCGGCATTCTTGAGGAACGCTTCCCCGGCGCGGCACTGCTCCCCGGTTTCGTTAACGCCCACACCCACCTCGAGCTCACCGGCCTGGACGGACAGGCCGAGGACGCTGATTTCCCCGACTGGATCGCGAGGATCATTGCCCTCAAGCGCGGCCGCACTCCGGCCGATTCTGTCCAGGCCGCCCGGGATGGGCTCGCCGCGTGCCATGCGGCCGGGGTCACGACGGTCGCGGACACCGGTGATTCCGGCGCCGTGATCCAGGCGCTCCACGAGGCGGGCGGAAGTGGAGTCGCCTATCTGGAGGTGTTTGGCCCCGAGCCGTCTCGGGCGGACGCACAACTGGCCGACTTCCAGGCCAGAGTGGCCGCCCAGCGCCGTTTCGAAACGCCGCGCGTGCGGTTGGGCGTCTCTCCACACGCGCCCTACAGCGTGAGCGGAGAGCTCTATCGCAGGGTGGCGGGCTGGGCCGAACGCGAGGGGCTGCCCATCGCCGTGCATCTGGCGGAATCCGCGGCGGAGTCCGAGCTGGTAGCCGGTGGGAACGGGGCCTTTGCCAGGCAGTGGGAGCGGCGCGGGATCCCGGTCCCGACCCCCGCCTGCAGCCCGGTCGAGTGGCTGGAGCGCCATGGGGTGCTGGCTCCGCGAACCCTGTGCATCCACCTGGTCCGGGTAAGCGGTTCCGATATCGAGAAGCTCCGGCGCGGGGGCTGTGGGGTGGCCCATTGCCCGCGCTCGAACGCTCGCCACGGTCACGGGGATGCCCCGTTGGCGGCGCTTCGGGCCGCGGGACTCCGGATCGGCGTGGGCACCGATTCGGTCGCCAGCGTGAGCCCGCTCGACCTTCTGGCCGAGGCCCGCGCCGCACGCCGCCTGGGCGGGCTCAGCGCTGCGCAGGCGCTCGATCTCTGCACCCTGGGGGCGGCCCGGGCCATCGGCCTCGACGCCGACGTCGGGAGCCTGACGCCCGGGAAGTGGGGAGATGTAGCCGTTGTCCGTCTCCCGAAGGGACGTGGAGGGACCGGGACGATGGAGGCCGTTCTGGAGAGCACCCTCGATCAGATGGTGGCGACCTATCTGGGCGGCAAGCAGGTGTGGCGCGCTCCCGAATGATTCGCCACATTCCGTCCCGCAAATTCCAGCCGGAGCTCGAGTGATGGACGAGCACCGCAAATTGACCAAGCCCGTAGCGCTGCCGGTCGGGGGCAAGAATCACGTCCCTCACCACGCGAAGCTGCAGCGGCATGCCGCGATCCTCAGGGTCATCAAGGACCGGCGGATCGAGAGCCAGGACGAGCTGCGGGAGGCGCTGGGGGGGGAGGGCTTCGCCGTCACCCAGGCCACCCTCTCGCGCGATATTCGCGAACTGGGGTTGGCCAAGCTGGTGGATCCTCAGGGGGGCGCGTTCTACGCCAATCCCAGCGAGGGCCAGATGCGGCCCGATTTGGGTAAGGTGCTGCCCGCCTTGCTGGTGAGCGTGGAGGGCGCGGGCCCGCTTCTTGTACTCAAGACGGCGAGCGGAGGGGCGGGTGCGGTCGGGGCGGCCATCGACCAGGCCGGCTGGAGCGAGGTCATCGGGACCATCGCCGGGGAGGATACGGTGCTCGTCATCACTCGGAGCGGCCGTCATCGGCAGGCGGTGGCCAGCCGACTCGAGTCCCTGGCCCGCTAGGACCAGGGTCGGTCGGACTGCCGCGGTGATCGAAGCGGGCCTCCCTTGCCGTCCCCTTTGGGGGCCGTTACGATGGTAGTCTAGTGGCCTACTTGAACTTGGAGTGACTGGTGCGCTGTCTCGCGCTCAATGCTTCGTTCGAACCCCTCACCATGGTACCGGTGCGGCGGGCCCTTCGTCTGGTCATCGACGGAAAGGCGGAGATCGTCGAAGCGGACGGGGGCGAGCCAGTCCGAAGTGAGCGGCTGGTCCTTCCGCGACCAGCCATCATTCGCCTCGTCAGGTTCGTCCACGTTCCCCGCCGTTTCCGCCGTCAAGTCACCAATACCTTCCTCTTTGCACGAGATGACTATCGGTGCCAGTTCTGCGCGCGGTCTCCGGCGGAGTTCAAGCACCGTGAGTGCCTCACGCGGGACCACCTGGTGCCGCTGTCTCGGGGAGGCACCAACGACTGGACCAACGTGGTGACGGCCTGCAGCACCTGCAACACGCGGAAGGGGAATCAACTGCCCGGGGAGTGCGGAATGCACCCGCGCGTCCCGCCGCAGGAGCCGCATTTCGTGCACCTCGCCTGGGCGGTTCGCCGGCTCACGGCGATCCAGGCGAAGTACATCCGCCTCTTCTACGGCGAGGCGGCCCTCCGCGCCCTGGGCGACCTGCAGCAGTCGGTGGCCTGAGCCGGGCGTCGGCCCGTCTCAGGGCGTCGAGCCCACCCGGAACTTCTCGCTTCTCGTTTCCAGTCGCAGGCTGGGCAGGCCGGCCAGCTTGAGTACCAGCCGCTTCGCTCCGCGTCCGACCGCGCTCCCCACGTTTTCCCGGCCTTCCGCCGCGGGGGCGACGTCTTCGACGAAGAAGCGTTCCAGCTCCTCCAGGTCGGTATCCGAGAGCGTGGTCACCTGGATCGAAGCGACGTAGTAGTACTCGCCCGCCTCTGTCGGGGCCATGGTGACCCGATATGAGCGTCCGATCGCACCGGCCAGCGCGTCCTGGGTCGCGTAGCGATTCTCCTGGCGCGCCCGCCCCGTCAGCCGCACCACGGTATACTGGTCCAGCAGGGGTTCATGGCGCACCGCGACGTCCCACTCGACCTCCCGCTCGGTGTCGTCGAACCAGGCGCCCCGGGATCGCCACAACTCCACCCGATAGTGGATCCGGAGGGGAAAGCCCGACTGGAGCATCGCGTTCCAGCGTGGGTCCCGGAAGAAGAAGCGAACGCGGATCACCGGGCTCTGCGAGCTCGGTGTCGTGGCCTCGGTCGCCAGGCTCACCTCCAGCTGGACCCTGGTCGTGTCCTGGGCCCGGGCCAACGGCGGCGTCGCGGCGCCGGACAGCGTCGCCAGAAGGGCGATCCCGAGCCGGCGCCTCACGGCACCCCGCCTAGAACCGCCGTTGGAGCCGCACCATCACCCGCACCGGCTCACTGCCGGTCAGCGCCTTGAGGATGTAGGCGCCGATGCCACCGGCATCCAGGCCGATCCCCAGGTCACCCTTCCACTCCCCGAGATTGGGGATGCGATCATTGGGCACGCGCCCCGGCCCGTCCCCGGTGAGCCAGGTGTTGCCGCCGTCCGCGAACAAGACCAGGTCGGCCTCGTCGATCCCGAGGAAGCGATTCAGGTCCGGTCGCGCCTCGTCCTTGAACTGGAACCCGAGGCCCAGCCGGAAGCGCCGTCGCAGCTCCGCCTGGAGCACAATGGTGCGATCGCACAGCGCGGGCTCGGCGGCGTCATTCGACCCCGCGGGGGCACAGGTGAAGGCGCGGAACGGATACCCGGCCAGCCAGTCCACACCACCCAGCGACAGCCGGCGTTGCACCGGGAGCGGATCTCCCCCGACCCAGCCGCCGGCCCAGAGCCGGAAGTTGAGCCGGATGTCGGGAGAGAGGCGGTTGTACCGCCGGGCATCGAGAACCAGGCGTCCGTATCCGTAGTTGCGTGTCGGTATTGGGGACCGGACCTCGGGCGGCAGCGTGGCCGGGGAGACGTTGTCGCTGGTGGCGTATTCGTAACCCAGGTGCACCAGCCATCCCGAAGTCGGCCGCTTCCGGTGGTTCCTGGTGTCCAGGTCGAGGCCCAGGCCCAGGATCCAGTACTCGCCGTCGTCGATCAGGGGATTGGGACGCCAGCCGCTTTCGGTGGTAAACAGCGACCATGGGTCGTTGGCCCGGAGCGTCCGCTCCTTCTGCCAGCGATAGGACAGGTCGAAGCGAAGCGGTTTGGCCAGATAGGCGAAGGCCGACCCGGCGATGCCCTCCGCGTTGTAATAGTCCCGATTGTCGTTCTGACTCAGGATGGCCCACCAGCCGACTTCTTCGCGCCCCTGCGTCTGTTCCTCGATACCGTTGACCTGGCTATAGGCGCGGAGGCCGAACCCGTATCCCGTGGGGCCCTTGAATCCCCAGTCGGTGCGCACGGAATACCCGAAGGGACGGCCCAGCGGAGCATCCCACCCTGAGGTGCGAACGATGCCGCGCAGCTCGAGGCGCGCGGCCACTGTCGGGCTCACCTTCCAATCGAAGGCGGGGCCGAAGATGATCGGGAGACCTTCCACCCGGTTGTAGGTCGCATTGGTCGCGAGCAGCAGCGTGGTGCGCACCTTCCCGGTCTGGAAGCTGGCCTGGGCACTGGCGAGTTCGGCTGGTGTCTTGCCCGGCTCGCGGACTACGAGCTGTCCGTTGGACCGGCGATAGACCGGCGCCGCATCCCAGAAGACCCGGCTTCCCGATTCCAGCTGGCTTCCCACGTCCGCGGTCAGCCGTCCGCCGGCGACCAGCACCGGTCCGGTGATCCGCCCGGTCGAACGGACCCGCAAGTCTCCGTTGATGATGGTGAGCGATCCGTCGATCTGGCCCGCGACGTCCACCGTCCCGTGATAGACCGCCACTCGTCCGGCCAGCTTTCCGTCGGGCGGGACGTTTACGTCTCCCGTCAAACGGACGGCGGTCGAGTCGTTGTAGGCGGCCAGCAGCTCGTGCAGAACATCGGGAGGAAGGCCGCCATGTTGGGCCGTGTCGGGTGCGTTGGGGTCGATCACCACCACGCTGTCCTGCGCCCGCACCGTGGTGACGAGCGACAGCAGGGCCCCCACCGCGGCCAGGCCGAGGCGAACGCCGGTCGCCCTCACGATTGGCCTACCACGCTCTTGAGCGAGAGCCGAAGTCGTTTGATCCGCCGGTAGAGGTTGGCCCGGTCGGTCCGCAGCAGTCGGGCTGCCTCGGCCACGTTCCCCGAGGCTTGGGCAAAGGCCCGGACGATCAGGGACCGTTCGTAATCATCGAGGGTCTTCGTTAACGAGCGGGGGACCGGGAGCGAGAGTGGTGCCTGAGGGGACGGAACCGAGGCCGCACGGGGCAGCGCCGCCACCACGTGTTCGGCGTCCACGGTCTCCTCCCCGGTGATCGCCAGCCGCTCGATCAGATTGGCCAGCTCCCGGATGTTCCCCGGCCAGGGATAGCCGGCCATGACGGCGAGGGCCTCATCGGTGAACTGGGGCGGGCTCACCGGCCTGATTCGATGAGCCAAATGAGTCACCAGGTCGGGGAGATCCTCCAGCCGCTCCCGAAGGGGAGGGAGGTGGATCGGAAAGATGTGGAGCCGGAAGAAGAGATCTTCCCGGAACCGCCCGCCGGCCACGGCCTGCTCCAGTGAGTGATTGGTTGCCGCAATGATGCGGACATTGACCGTTACTGAGCGCTCCGCGCCCACTCGTTGCAGCACGCCGCTCTCCAGGGTCCGCAGCAGCTTGGCCTGGGCCTCGAGCCCCAGGTCTCCGACCTCATCCAGAAACAGGGTCCCGCCGTCCGCCAGCTCGAAGCGGCCGATGCGCCGCTCGATCGCGCCGGTAAATGCACCTCTCTCGTGCCCGAACATCTCGGACTCGACCAGGTCCCGCGGAATGGCGGCGCAATTGACGGTCACGAACGGGGCCGAGCGTCGCCGGCTCTCGCGATGAATCGCGGCGGCGACCAGCTCCTTCCCGGTGCCCGATTCTCCCGTGATCAGGACCCGGGTATCGGTGGGTGCCACTCGGCGGATCAGCTCCCGCACCTGGCGCATCCCGGGTCCCGAGCCCACCAGCTCGTCTTGACTGTCGAGGGCGGCCCGAAGCGCCTGGTTCTGCGCTCGAGTGCGCTCGAACTTGAGCGCGCCGCGGAGCGCCACCAGGACAGCCTCGGGGCTCAACGGTTTCTCCAGGAACTGAAACGCCCCGCGCTGGGTTGCCCGGACCGCGTCCGACAGCTGCGCCTTGCCGCTCATCATGATGACCGGCGCCTGAATACCTCGTTCGCGCAGCGTGCCGAGGACTTCGATACCGTCCGGGCCGGGCGGCATCAGCAGATCGAGGAGCACTGCGTCCGGCTCGCTCCGCTCCGCGGCCAGCAGCGCCGCCGGACCCGAGGCCGCCTCCACCGTCTCGAACCCCTCGGCATGGAGGAGGGCCGCCAGCATGCGGCGGATGTTGGCCTCGTCATCCACCAGGAGAACGCGCTCGCTCATGCCGGCAATCGCAGCTCGAAGGTGGCGCCGCCTCCCGGTGTTTCGGTGACTGACACGCTTCCCCCATGGGCTTCGAGGGTCTGACGCACCATGGTGAGGCCCAGCCCCGTGCCCTCGGGTCGATTGGTGAAATAGGGCTCGAAGATCCGGTCGCGCAGGTCGGCGGCGACTCCGGGACCGTGGTCCCGAATCGCCACCAGGACGCTGGAGTCCGCCTCCGGGCGCACCTCAACGTCGATCGCCCCGCGCCCACCCATCGCTTCGACCGCGTTGCGGAGCACGTTGCTGAACGCCCGGCGGAGGGGGTCGTAGTAACCGACCACGTGGGGGGTGTTGGGGCTGATGTCGAGGCGGCAGGTGACTTCCGGAGGCACCGAGTGCTTGGCCAGCTCGGTGGCCAGCTCTCCCAGATCCACCTCCGACGGGGGTCCCTGGGGCAGGCGGCCCAGCTCGGTGAACTCCTCGGCCAGCTGCTCGAGCCGGGCCGATTCGGCCCGCAGCACTTCGAGCGCCTCCTCCTGTCCCTCGCCGTTCGAGCGTCCCAGCTGGGCGATCGCCAGGCGAATCGGCGTGAGCGGATTCTTCATCTCGTGCGCCACGCGCCGGGCGACTTCGCGGAATGTCCGTAACCTTTCCGCCTCGAGCTCCCGATCGTGGCCGGCCTCGATCTCGTCGGCCATTCGCCGCAGGGCGCTGCGCAGCGCCGCGAATTCCGGCGCGCCGCGTCCCACCTCCTCGGCCGGGAGTCGTTCTCCCTGTCCGATCATCCCGGTCCAGTGCACCAGCTCGTCGATCGGCCGGCTCAGCTGCCGCGAGAGGTGGCCTCCCAGCCGGACCGAGGCGTAGAGCACCAGCCCGCCCAGCACCAGGATGACCACCGTCAGGCCGGCATAGTAGAAGCGGCTCGACGCCTCGGCGCGCTGGATCCGGCTCAGCGCCGAATTCAACTCCCGAGTGTGCTCCACCAGCGCCCGGCGCTCGCTGGCGGTCATCCGGGTGGTATCCACCGTCTCGATCAGCACCCGCCCGGAGGCCCCCAGCTCGTCCAGCGCGGCGCGGGTCTGTCCCCCGGGACCGGTAGCCCGGACGGTCAAGGCCCACCCCAGGATCGCGACCGCGGTCGGGATGGTGCCCAAGGCGATCAGGACCAGGAGGATGCGATGACGGAACGGGAAGGGCATCGCCTCAACCTAGCGGGGGATTGGCGCCTTCGCCTGCCGGGAGCGGGGCCATGTGATGCAGGCTGAGCCGGCCCAGGATCCGCCCGACCACCAGCCCGATGGCCGCGGCCAGCCACTCGGACCAGTGCGCCACCGGCAGCACGGTCAGCAGCGGCACGACCGCCAGGCAGATCGCGGCGATGGCAAACGGTATCAGCGTGGTCGCGATCCCGGGTGCGCTGCGGGCGCCCCAGTAGCCGAGTGGCAGCAGGAGACCGGCGACCCAGAGGGCGGTCCCCAGAAATGCTTCCTTGCCCAGGGCGTATTCGAAGGGGAGCAGGAAGGCCCATCCCCAGCTGGGACTCAGGCGGAGATCGAGCGAGGCCGTGCGGGAGCCCGCCTGCCCGCGAATCGAGATATGGCCCTCTCCCAGGTGCACGAGCGCGCGCACGGTATCCCCCGGTTGCACGGAGATCAGATGCGCCAGGCGAATGCCCGGGCTGCGCAGCCGGAGACCTCTGGCGACCAAGCGAGCCCGAAATACCAGGTCGGTACCGTTCTGGCCCAATACCAGCACCTCGGTCTGATGATTGTCGAAGATGCTGAGGATTGAGGCCAGAAACTTCGTGGGCCCATCCGTCACGGCCGTGGCTCCGACGGTCACCCCGTCCTCCAGCATGGATTGCCGCAATGCTCGCGAGTCGGCGATCTCGTCGGAGGAGCGCAGTGCCAACCCGTTGACCGCCACCGAGAGCACCTTGCCGCGGAAGTCATCCAGATAGACCTCCTCGGGCGCCAGTTGACTGAACCAGCGGGTGGGTGGGAAGGACGGTGAGAGGGCCCGCGCGGTCCCGCTCCACACCGCGACACAGATCGCGGACATGACCAGCAGAAGCTCACGCGCCGCCCCGGGAGCGGGAAAAACCAATCGGGGCCACTGGTCCGCGAGAAGAATTCCCAGGCCGCCGCCCAGGCTGTTGGTCAGCACGTCGCCCAGTGACGCATCGCGTCCCTCGATGAGTCTCCATTGGAGGAGCTCGATGGTGATGGTCGCCGCGCAGACGATCAGCTGGGCTCGAAGCCGCGGCAATCCCGACCAGCGCAGCCCCAGCCCCAGGGGGACGAACAGCAGCACGTTCAGGAGAACATCGACCGTCCCGTACTCACCACAGAGCAGGCACCACCAGGGCGTCTTGGCCACCTCGTTCACCGCCTCGGGGTGCGGGAACAGAGTGAGGGACCCGATGAACACGGCCCCCGTGGCCGCGACCCGGAGGCCGCCAATCCGCGAGGGTGCCTTCACCGGGAGGTCACCCTGGCCAGCTTTGCCGCAGGGCTGAAGACCGGAGTCACCACACCCTGGGTCCTTTCCGGCCACGGGAGTTGGTCAATGAGCCGTAACCCCTTAGTATGCAAGGTGATAGTTTGATAGCCCCAAGTGGGGCTCGAGGCACGAGGGTTGCTTGACAGCGGGCGAAATGGAAACTGCCATCCAGAGCGTCATGCCCAATCCCCAGCCGGTCGCAGGCCAGCACCTCTTCACAGTGGATGTCGAAGAGTACTTCCAGGTCGTGGCTCTCGAGCCGGTGGTGTCCCGTTCCCAGTGGGACTCCATGGCCACCCGGCTGGAAGCCTCGGTGGACCAGGTCCTCGAGCTGCTGACCCGGCACGGCACCCTGGCGACCTTCTTCACCCTGGGCTGGGTGGGAAAAAGATACCCGCAGATCGTCCGGCGCATTGTCGGCGTCGGGCATGAGATCGCTTCTCACGGGTGGTGGCACCGGCGGGTCCCCAACCTGACCCCCTCGGAGTTCCGCGAAGAGGTCAGGGACACCAAGGCGATACTCGAAGACATCAGCGGCCAGGCGGTCTACGGATTCCGGGCGCCGAGCTTCTCCATCGTCCCGGGCGTCGAGTGGGCGTTCGATGTACTGCTGGAGGAGGGATACCGCTATGACTCCAGCCTCTTTCCCATCCGCCGGCCCGACTACGGGTATCCCCTCGCGGACACGGTTCCCCACCTGATCGCGCGGCCCTCAGGGACGCTCCTCGAGCTTCCCTTGGCGACGACCGAGTGGCTCGGGCTTCGCCTGCCGGCGGCAGGGGGCGGCTACCTTCGGCACCTCCCCTATGAGGTAACTGCCCGGGCCTTCCGGGACTATGGCGAGCGGGGCGTCTCCGGGACCTTCTACGTACATCCCTGGGAGCTGGATCCGGGGCAGCCGCGGCTAGATGGCCTCTCCTGGCGGACCCGGCTCCGGCACTACGGCGGTCTCGGCCGCACGCTGCCGCGGCTGGAACGGTTGCTCCGGGAATTCCGGTTCACCTCGGTGGCCTGCCGGTTCGGCGTCCGCTCCTCTCTCGAAACCGACCAGCCCTGGGCGGACTTCCTCCCAGCATGATCCTGGGGATCGAGCAGTTCTCCGGTACCGCGGGCGAGTGGGATGCCTTCGTTCGCGGCCAGCCGGGGTGGACCCACTTCCATCTGTTCGCCTGGAAGCCCCTGATCGAATCGGTGTTCGGCCACCAGTGCCTCTACTCCGCGGCACGGGACTCCGAGCGCCGCCTGGTCGGCGTGTTGCCTCTGGTTCGGGTCAAGAGCCTGGCCTTCGGCCACTACCTGGTCTCGATGCCGTTTGTGAACTACGGTGGGCCGCTGGGCTCGGCGGAAGCGGTGCAGGTGCTGGCAATGCACGCGGCCGAGTTGGCCCGGAAGCAGGGCGCGAAACTCCTGGAGTTGAGGAGCCGCACCGAGCTGCCGATCTCCCTCCCGGTCTCACACCGCAAGATCACCGTCGTCCTCGACCTCCCTCCCGATGGTGACAGCCTGAGCCGCCTGCTTGGCGCCAAGTTGCGGAGTCAGATCAAGCGGCCTCAGAAGGAAGGGGTGACGGTTCGCTTCGGCCGCGACCAGGTCGATCCCTTCTTCGAGGTCTTTTCCCGGCACATGCGCGATCTGGGGACGCCGACTCAATCGCGTACCCTGTTCCGCGCCATCGCGGAGACCTTCGGCGAGGACGTCTGGTTCGGCTGTGCCTGGCTCGGCCAGCGCCCCATCGCGGCGGGGGCGGGATTTCGGTGGGGTAAGGAATTCGAGATGACCTGGGCCTCCGCCCTGTCGGAACATCAGCGGATCGCCCCCAACATGCTGCTCTACTGGAGCTTCATGGAGCGTGCCACCCAGGAGGGGCTCTCGCTCTTCAACTTCGGTCGCTGCACGCCGGGTGGGGGCACGCATCGCTTCAAGCGGCAGTGGGGATCCCGGGACGAGACGCTCTGGTGGTATCAGCAATCCGACAACGCGAAAGCCGCTACCCCCTCGCCCGACGATTCGGCGTTCCGCTGGGGGCCCCGAATCTGGAAACATCTGCCACTGCCGGTGGCCAATGCGCTGGGCCCCGCCATCGTCCGCGGGATTCCATGAGCCTCGCTCGCGAGCTGCCGGTCTATTCACCGCTCGACCTCGGCGCCCTGGCTTCCGGACTGGGCGCGCTGGTTGGCGGTGGGGCCGGAGCCCGGGTCCAGGTCGAGGGCCTGATTCGTCGCGACTACGCCCCGAGCGGCCTGCTTCTGACCGAGAGCGGCACCAGCGCCCTGGCCCTCGCGCTGCTCGGGGCCGCTACGAAGTCCCGGCAGCAGAGCCCGGTCGCCCTTCCGGCCTATTGCTGTTACGACATCGCCACCGCGGCGGACACCGCCGGCCTGCCGGTGCTGCTCTACGATGTGGATCCCCTTACCCTGGGCCCCGACTGGACCTCACTCGATCGGATCCTGGCGCGGGGCGCTGGTGCCGTCGTGGTAGCCCACCTGTTCGGCGTACCGGTCGATCTCGGTCGCGCCCGGGATGCCTGCCACAAGGCAGGAGCCGTGCTCCTCGAGGACGCGGCCCAGGGAGCCGGGGGGCAGTGGCGCGATCGCCGGCTGGGAGTGACGGGCTCGCTCGCGATCCTGAGTTTCGGGCGCGGAAAGGGGCTCACCGGTGGAGGAGGCGGAGCGTTGCTCGCCAACGACGCCGCCGGTCTTGAGTATCTGGCCCGTGCGGAAGAGCGGCTTGGTCCCCCCGCTCGCGGTTTGAGCTCGTGGCTTGCCAGCGCGGCTCAGTGGGCCCTGGCTCGTCGCGCGGTGTACGGACTCCCGGCCTCGTTGCCCTTCCTGGGATTGGGGGAGACCCGATATCGGCATCCGACTCCGCCAGCCGGGATGCGGGGGGCCTGCGCCGCGATGTTGGCTCGGACCTGGGCGCTCTCCGAGAAGGAGAATCAGGCGCGGCGTGAGCGCGCCGCGCGGCTCTGCGTGCGTCTCGAGGCCAGGACGGAGCTGCGGGTGCCGCTGGTGCCAACCGGTGGAGACGCGGGTTTCCTCCGTCTCCCGGTGGTAATGGGGGAGAGAGCGGCCCAGGAGGCCAATGGACTGCGCGACCTGGGGGTGATGCCGGGCTACCCCAAGGCGCTCTGCGACCTTCCAGGATTCGCCGAGCGGACGATCCAGACCGGCGAGGGATTCCCTGGAGCCCGGAGTCTGGCCCCACGCCTGTACACGCTCCCGACTCACAGTCGGCTGAGCGATGCGTCGCTGACTCGGATCGAGACCTGGATCGAACGCTGGTCGAAGGCCGGCGCTTCGGTCGTGGTCTGACCGGCAAAACCAATCGGGGAGCCATAGTGGCTCCCCGAGGTCTAGTCGTTCCTGGTGAAGCGTGCCGGCTAGAAGATCGTGTAGATGAACGGCGCCAGCACCGATCCCTTCGCGAAGATCAGCAGTGCTCCCACCATGACCATGATCAGAATGATGGGCATGAGCCAGAATTTCTTTCTCACGCTCATGAACGCCCAGAGTTCCTTGAACAGGCCCACGTTGCTCATAGTCTCAATTCCTTAGAATTGGCGTTGAAGATCGCTGCGCCGGTCGGACCCTTCCGGCCGCGCGGCCCAGAACGTGGACCCTTCGGGTCGCACCAGTGAGTTGTGACCGAAGAGGCGTCGCACCAGACCGACCGGCGCCAGCACGACAAAGTAGACCAGGCCCATGAAGATCGGCGTGGTGATCTTGGACAAGGCGTGGGCGAAGCCCATCCAGGCCCGGTGCACCGGACCCAGCATCCCCGGGATCAGCAGACCGCCGAGCACGAGGACGCCGCCCAGCGACCAGAGGACCAGCGGCGCCACGGTGTGGCCCCGCCAGTGGGAAATGCCGCCGAAGAGCAGGAAGGCGCCGCCGACCACGAGGCCGAACTTGCGGCCTTCCGCGGGGCTCAGTCGAGCTGGAACTCCTGTTTCCAATCCTTGGTCTCCTTCCAGGCCGGTTGGGCTTCCTTCTCGAGGAGGAAAGGGCCCAGCACCAGGCAGTCGATGTGCGTCCGCATGAAGCAGCGGTAGGCATCCTCGGGGGTGCACACGATCGGCTCGCCGCGAACATTGAACGAGGTATTGACCACCACCGGACACCCGGTCTGGCGGTCGAACTCCTTGATCAGGTCATAGTAGTCCGGGTTGGTCTCGTGCTCGACCGTCTGTACCCGGGCCGAGTAGTCGATATGGGTCACGGCCGGGATGTCGGACCGCACTACGTTGAGCTGTTCGATGCCCCAGAGGCCCCGCTGCTCCCTGGTCATAGGGATCTGCCGCTCCTTCTTGACCGGAGCGACGAGCAGCATGTAGGGGGAGTCGCAGTCCATCTCGAAATAATCCGCGACCCGCTCCCGCAGCACGCTGGGCGCGAAGGGCCGGAATCCCTCCCGGAACTTGATCTTGATGTTCATCTGCGCCTGCATGCGCGGGCTCCGAGGGTCACCCAGGATGCTCCGGGACCCCAGGGCGCGCGGGCCGAACTCCATCCGGCCGTTGAACCAACCCACCACCTTCTCCTGCGCCATGATCTCCGCCACCCGCCGGTGCAGGGCGCTCCGCTCCATCCGGGTGTAGACGGCGCCCTGGGCCTTGAGGTACTGCTCGATCTCCTCAGGAGAGTACTGCGGACCGAGGTAGGCGCCCTTCATGGAGTCCTTCCCCGGTCGGACCTGGCGCGGCTTCTTGCAGTGTCGATGCCAGATGAGCTGGGCCACACCGAGCGCTCCGCCCGCGTCACCGGAGGCAGGCTGGATCCAGATGTGCTTGAATGGCCCCTCGCGGAGCAGCTTGCCGTTGCCCACGCAGTTGAGGGCGACGCCGCCGGCCAGGCAGAGATTCTCCGAACCGGTCTCGCGATGGGCGGTGCGCGCCATCCGCATCATGATCTCCTCGGTCACCTCCTGCACCGACCGGGCGAGATCCATCTCCTTCTGCGTGAGCTTGCTTTCCGGCTCGCGCGGCGGGCCGCCGAACAACTTGTCGAACGCCCCGTTGGTCATGGTCAGGCCGGAGAGGTAATTGAAATAGGCCTGATTGAGCGTGAAGGAGCCGTCCTCGCGGAGATTGACCAGCTCCTTGAGAATGAGGTCGACGTACTTGGGCTCGCCGTAGGGCGCGAGCCCCATGACCTTGTATTCGCCCGAGTTGACCTTGAAGCCGGTGTAGTACGTGAAAGCGGAGTAGAGCAGGCCCAGCGAATCAGGCCAGCGCAGCTCCTTGATGATCTCGATGTCGTCTCCCCGGCCCACTCCGACAGTGGCCGTGGCCCATTCACCCACGCCGTCCATCGTGAGAATCGCGGCGTCCTTGAACGGGGAAGGGAAGAAGGCGCTGGCCGCGTGCGACTCGTGATGTTCGGCGTAGAGGATCCGGCCCTCGTACCCCAGGGCCTCCTTGAGCTGCCGATCCATGTACAGCTTGTCCTTGATCCACAGCGGACCGGCCATCAGGAACGACTTGAACCCCTTCGGCGCGACGCCGAGATAGGTCTCGAGGATCCGCTCGAACTTGAGGAGCGGCTTGTCGTAAAAGCCGACGTAGGTCAGGTCCTTGGCGGAAATCCCTCCCTCTCGGAGGCAGAAAGCCACCGCCTCCTTGGGGAAATCGGGATCGCCCTTCTTGCGCGTGAACCGCTCCTCCTGCCCCGCGGCGATGATCTCGCCATCGCGGAGCAGGCAGGCGGCACTGTCGTGATAGAAGGCGGAGATGCCCAGGATGTACGTGCTGCCCGGCCGTGATTCCAAGAGCGTACTCCTTTAGTCGGTTCTGATAGCGTCCCCGGTGGACGCTCGTCGTTCCTGTAGGATGACTGCTACAGTTGGCGCGGTCTGTCAATCAGAGCGGGGCCGCGAGCGCGTTTCGCCCCCTAGGCACGTTCATAATGCCGAAGGCAAGCCCTTGGGCCACAATGAGTTCGAGTTTCGCTCCTGGAAGCGTCCCAGGGTCACCGCACCGGCCTTGCAACACTCGTGCGCGGCGAGGCGGGGGCAGGGGAGGGCGCCCCGGAAACGATCGGCAGAATCCGGCCCGCGATGAAGTGGGCCACCAGTTCGTTGGCGTGAGGCGTCAGGTGCACGTAATCGGTAAAGATCTGGCCCTGGGCGTCATGGAACAGGCCGGTCGCGTCCATGAACACTCCGCCCTTGTTCTCGACGACCTTCTTCACGGTATCGCTCACCCAGGGGACCGCCTGGTGGATGAAGCTCTCGTAGTTGGGGAGCAGCGATTTGACGTCGAAGTCGAACAGTTTCTTCTCGATCTCCGGCATCCCTGGTCGGTCCCGATCCATGATCAGCATCGGTTGGAGCACCAGGACCGGCGTCGCGCCCTCGTTCCGGACCAGCATCACGTTCCGTTCGACCATCTTGAGCGCGTTCCTGGGGAACACGTCGTGAAGGCCCGCCAGCGCGTCGGGAACCACCATGGCGGGCCGGGTGGCGCGGGAGATCATGGCCTTGACCGCGGTCTTGAGGTCCCGCAGGGCGCGAATGGTGATGTACGCGAAGGCACTCTTCCGGTAGAACCACCACGCGTTGGCCTGGATCAGCGAGGCGATGGTCGGATCGCCCATGATCCCGTTGGACTGCTCCTGATAGGCGTAGGACGCGAACTGATCGTGCCCTTTGTCGACGAAGTAGTAGTCGTTGAACCCGTCGAAGAAGACCACCATGTCCGGGTGGTACTTGAGGATCGTCTGGTTCAGATAGATGAGATGGTGGTGGCTCCAGGTGCTGGTGATCGCCGCGTTGATGACTTCGATTTTCCGCCCGGGGAGGGCCGCGTTCAACTCCTTCTCGAGGTAGTGATCGATCGTCTGGTCGTTCCTGATGACCTCGAAGTCCCGCTGGAGAGGAGTCCAGAGGCCCCCTACGCCGTAGGCGGCAGAGCCCCCCATGATGAAAATCCGGTAGGTCCCCGCCGGTTTCTCGATCGAGACCTCGCTGGAGCGGCGGAATCCCACCGAGTTGTGCTGAATCCCCCGGGTGTCCCGGTAGTTCCGGGTGGGCAGGATGTTCTTGTAGGGGTCGAATTCGTATTCCAGCAGATGTTTCCCGTCGAAGCCCCGGAAGAGCTTGAGATACAGCCGTGAGGTCCCTTCCAGGACCAGCACGACCAGTCCGACCAGGATGGTCCAGAAGAGCAGGAGCTTCCAGCGAGGAAGCGCAGCGGTGGTCATCGGGCTGTTGGGCATCTCGGTCCTGGTCAGCGTGGGTCTCGAAACCTCAGGGGCTGATCCGTCTTGGCAACGTACGTGCCAATCGATCCAGTCCGCCCCGAAGATAATCGGCTCCCCGAACTGCCGGGTCTTGAAACGCGAGGAGGCGGTGGCCTTTACGCCACCGCCTCCCGGGCTTTCCTGGAAGACGCGACACTATGGCGAAGATCCCTCCTACGGCTTGTACGCCGTGAACTGGTCGATGTGGTAGTACTGGCCCAGCGTGCTCGAGATATCGACCGTGCCGCCGCCCAGGATGCTCTGGAGCTGGAAGTGGCCCCACACATGACCCGACTGGTCCACGTTTCCGTTCGCGTCGTTCATCGCCACGAGTTGCGTACTGGTCTGCTCCCCGGCCGTGATATCACGTGCCCATAGATACGTGATGTTCCCCGTCCGGCTTCCCGAGACTCCTTTCTTGGCGTAGAACTCAATCTCATACCAATGGCCGCGCTGTACTTTGTAGATCGGGAGCGCCCCGTTGTGATCGGGATTTCCACTGCCTTCCCCATACCCCCAGGGGTAGCCGAAGTTGCCGTCGGCCACCCCGTAGCCGCCGTCACTCCCGTTGTTGTGCAGGATGAAGAAGTTGCCGTTGTACGAACTCCCTTCGTGGCAGGCCAGCTCGATGATCCAGTTCGACCCGCCGCCGCCGGGGTCGCCGACGTAGAGCAGCTTGTTGGAATAATTCGCCCACGTGAAGGGGTTCGAGGCATACCAGAGGAACGAGAGATAAACCTCGTTGGTCGCGGTGTAATTCACGTTCAGAGAGCCTGCACCCGAGCCGCTATACGACGAGTTGAGGAACTTGAACTCGAGGACGCTCGAAGGTGAGCGGGGGGCGGTTGCGTCGTTCACGATGTTGATGGCACCCGTCGGCACCTCGAAGAGCTCGGTCCAAGGGCTCTCCGTCGTAAATGGCTGATCGAGGATGACTGTCGCCAACGTGGCCGGCTTGTTTTGCAGGAAGCTGCCGGGCGGTGGGGGTGGCGGCGGAGCCGTGATGGTCACCGACGAAGTGTCGACCAGGCTACCTCCCACCTGGGTTGCGATGACCCTGAAGCTGCCGGTGGTGCCGCCGGCGGTATACAGCCCGTTGCTGGTGATGGTTCCTCCCGTCACGGTGTAGGTCACGGCCGGAACGCCGCTCCCGCCGTTGGTCCACACGCCAGTGACACTGAACTGCTGTGTCCCACCGGCCTGCACCGTCGCCGTCGCCGGCGAGAGCACGACGGCCGTCAGTACCGGGGCCGGTGCGGTCACGGTGACCGTCGAGGTATCGGCCAAGGTGCCACCGGTCTGGGTCGCAATGACCCGGAAGGTTCCTCCGGTCGAGCCGGCGGTATAGAGGCCGCTCCCCGAGATGGTCCCTCCCGTCGCGGTAAGGGTGACCGCCGGCGTGACCGTCGAACCGTCGCTCATCCGGCCGGAAACGGTGAACTGTTGCGTCCCGCCGGTCGGGACCGACGCCGTCGCGGGCGTCAGGATCACCTGGGTGAGCACCGGCGTGGTCGACACGGTCACCACCGAGGTGTCCGCCAGAGTGCCACCGGTCTGCACCGCGATTACGCTGAAGGTTCCCGCCGTGGCCCCCGCGGTATAAAGGCCCGACGCGGTGACGGTGCCGCCGGTCGCACTGAACGTCACGGCCGGAACCCCACTGCCCCCGTTGGTCCAGATGCCGTTGACGTTGAACTGCAGGCTGGTCCCACTCTGGATCGTGGCGGAGGCCGGAGTCAGCACGATGGCGGTGAGGACCGGAGGCGCCGTGGTGATGCTGACGCTCGCGGTATCCGCCAGGCCTCCTCCCGATTGGGCCGCAATGACCCGGAAGGTTCCCGTCGTCGTTCCGGCGGTGAAAAGGCCGCCGGAGGACACGGTGCCGCCCGTGGCGCTGTAGGTGACCGAGGGCGTCGTGGTGGAGCCATCGCTCATGTCGCCGGTGACCGAGAACTGCTGCGTCCCGCCGGCCTGGACCGAAGTGGAGCTCGGGTTCAGGTGGATGGCGGTAAGCACCGGCGTCGCGGAGGTCACCGTCACGGTCGCGCTGTCGGTGTGCGGGCTATTTCCCCGGGATTTGGCTTTGACCTTGAAGGTTCCCGGGCTGGTGGAGGAGTAGGCACCGGTGCTGGAGACGGTTCCTCCCGTGGCGGTCCAGTCTACCGCCACGTTCAGCGAGTCGTTGCGCGTGTTGTGGCCGTAGACCCGGAACTGGATGACCTGTCCAGTCGCAATGTTGGCTGCGGTTGGGGTAACTACGACGGCGACGACGGTTGTATCTGGGGTGTCTGGCGGTGCGAATCCTTCACGTAGCGAGGCGGCTTTGCAGGCGGCGCCTGCGAGGGGGAGCGACAGGATCACCGCATCTCTGAGCAATGCCAGACGACTGGCCAACTTGTGAGTGTAGGTCATAGGAGGAGTGGTCCAACGACTTCGGATCTCTATGAGGTGGGCCCCAACCTTTCCCGTCCGCCCTGCCGCCCTTGGGGTACGCTTACGGTAGGGGAGACCATGACATACAGCAACTGTCAATTTTTAGTCTGTAATGTGAGCGCGCACTTCGAGGCATGTTGTATTGCTATATCCTACAAAGATTTATAACTGTAACCTCGATCACATCGTAACGGAATCATGTACTATATCACGTCATTTGCATCGCAAATCACGACCGCCATTGCTGTTTCTCCCAAGCCACGAGAACACACTCGGTACCCCACGAGCATCGGCTAACCGCTTCGCGGTTCTTGAGATAGAGCAGGCCTGTTTCCTGCTTGTCTTCCCCCCACCTATCTCACCATCGGTAAACGTTCGACCGAAGCCACTGGCCGGTTGCGTTGAGCCGGGATCGAGGCCATAATGACCATCCCTTTTTCCCTTGATGGTCGCCCACTCCTCGGGTGGGGGCTCCCCAGGAGGTTTTTGTGCCGGTAGCAGTGCAATCGAAGAGGGAATTTCCCTGGCGACTGGCTGGCGGTGCTCTAATCGGCGCCCTGGCGATCATCGGCAGCTGCAAGGCTGAAGTCGTCGACTCGTTCCCCCCTCCTCCGGGACCCCCGGTTACCGCACCCGCGGAGATTCGGCCGGTCTCAGGCAATGGCCAGCGCGGTGTCGCCGGCCAGCCGCTTCCCGCGCCGATCGTCGCCCGGGTCTACGACTCGGTAGGCAATCCGGTCCCCTCGGTGGCGGTGGTCTGGCAGGCGGGACAGGGGGGGCAGTTGCTGCAGCCGGATGGAACGACCGATAACCTGGGAACGGTGAGTGCCACCTGGCAGCTGGGGACCACCAAGGGCAATCAAACCGCGACCGTTTCCAGCACCGGCATCGGGACGGTGACTTTCTCCAGTACCGCCGTCACCGTGCTGGTTAAAGTCACCATCTCGCCGTCATCCGTCTCCCTCAGCGTCGGGGGAACCCAGCAGTTCACCGTCTCCGGCACCATGAGCGACGGCTCCACCGTCACGCCGACCGTCAACTACACCACCACTGGCGGGACCATCGGCTCCGGCGGCCTCTATACCGCACCTGTGGTCCCCGGCAACTACCGGGTCATCGCCACCCAGGCCAGCGGCGGAAACCTGGCGGATACCGCTTTCGTTTCCGTTTCGGCCACGGGCGCGATCCTGGCTCGCATGAGTCTCTCGCCAACGACCGCCGGCGTGGTCGCGGGCGGCACCGTGCAATTCTCGGTAAGCGGGAAGATGAGCGACAGCACCATCGTGACGCCGTCGGTGAACTACACTTCCACGGGCGGTTCCATTACCTCCGGGGGTTTGTACACCGCGGGACCCACGGCAGGCACGTACCGGGTGATCGCGACGCAGGTCGGCGGGATCCTGGCGGACACCTCTCCGGTGACCATCACCCCGGCGCCGCCGCCCCCGCCGCCCGGGAGCTTCCTGCAAAACAGGCCGGCTACGGTGGCGACCCAGATCCTCGACCAGCCGTTCACGACCGAAAGTCCTTGGACCGAGCTCTTCGAGGTGCCGGCGGGTGCCATCAACATCGTGAACGACGCAACCGCCCCCCGCTCACCTTCGAGCGTCCTCGAGTTCAAGTTCCTCAACTCGTCGTATAGCGGTTCGGGCGCGGGGTCGCTGAATGTGGATTACAGCGCGACCAACGAGATCTATCTCTCGTTCCTCTGGTACGCCTCGAACCCCTTCACGTGGGCGAACTATTCCAACAAGCTGCTCTACGTCGGCAACCCCGCCGGCGGCGGGTCCAACTGGATCATCGAGCTGGCCGGCCACGAGGGGAGTTCCTATAACGGCAACTTCTTCATCATCCACAACAACGGGCGTGATGGCGGGTATGGGGTCGCCGACGGCAACTTCGGGTACCCCTGGGGGTACGGGGAAGGCAGTGGAAATCCCTCTCACAACGGCACGCTCCCGATCTACAAGGTGCAGCGCGGGCACTGGTATGAAATTGAGTTCTACGCCAAGAAGGGTGTGTCGGGGAGCCGAACCGGCAACATCACGTATCTGTGGGCCCGTGATGTCACGGCCGGAGAGCAGACCAGTACTCGAATCGTGGCGATGAACGACGCCAACGGAAACGTGGACCAGTCTGACCACCTTTGGAGCCACTTCCAGCTGCAGAGCATCCTGGGCGGCGGCACGGTCGATGTCTCCGGCACGCCGGGCCAGTACTACCACATCGACCAATTCACCGCCTACGGACCCTAAGACGGCCTCATCGACTCCCCGCACGCGGTGATTGGTTCGATTTCCCCGGACCGGCTGCGGGCTCAGGTTCGCAGCCGGTTCGTGCGTCCCCTCCTCGGGGGCTTACTCTTTTGCCTCCCCCTTCACCCCGTCCAGAGGCACTTCGCCCCGCTCGGAGGTGGCGTAGGACTTGCCACCCGTAACGACCGGTTATAACCCTAGGCGACCATGTGCGGCATCGCGGGGCTCTTCACGACGAAGCGGATGACGGGCGAGGAATGGGAGCCCGCGCTCCGGAGCATGATCGCTCCCATCGTCCATCGCGGCCCGGACGATAGCGGCACCTGGTCGGACCCGCGGGCGGGAATCGGGCTGGGCTTCCAGCGGCTTTCCATCCTCGATCTCTCCGAGCTGGGACACCAGCCGATGGCCTCCGCCTCCGGGCGCTTCACCATGATTTTCAACGGGGAGATCTACAACTACCTCACCTTGCGGGGCGAACTCGAGCAGGCCGGCGCGGGCTTCCGGGGGCATTCGGATTCCGAAGTGATCCTGGCGGCCTTCGAGCGGTGGGGGATCGAGGCTTCGGTGCCCCGCTTCGTCGGCATGTTCGCGATCGCGGTGTGGGATGGGACCGAGCGGCGGTTGACCCTGATTCGGGACCAGCTGGGGATCAAGCCGGTGTTCCTCTACGCGGAGCCCGGACTCATCAGTTTCGGTTCGGAGATCAAGGCGCTCCGGGCCGGTCCCTCCTTCGACCCGGCGATCGATCTCGATGCCCTCGCCGCCTATCTGCGCTATCTCTACGTTCCCGCGCCGCGCTCCATTTATCGCCGGGTCAGCAAGCTCCCCCCCGGCCATCTCCTGACCATAACCGATCCTGATCGCCCGCTACCGGCCCCGGTCCCCTACTGGTCCGCCGAGACCGCGGCGCGGCTGGGCCTCGCGGATCCCTTCACCGGATCGGACACCGAGGCGACCGACGCCCTCGAGCGCCTGCTGACCGACGCGGTGCAGCGGCAGATGCAGTCGGATGTTCCTCTGGGAGCTTTGCTCTCTGGAGGAATCGACTCATCCACCATCGTGGCGCTGATGCAGGCCGTCTCCTCGCGTCCGGTCGAGACCTTCACGATCGGCTTCGATCAGGCCGAATACAACGAGGCCCCCCACGCCGCGGCCGTGGCTCGGCATCTGGGCACCCATCACACCGAGTTGATGCTCACCGGCCAGGACGCGCTGAACGTGGTACCGCGCCTGCCCGAGATGTTCGATGAGCCCTTTGCCGACGCCTCGCAGGTCCCCACCTTCCTGATCTGTCAGCTGGCCCGACGCTCGGTCACCGTCGCTCTGGCCGGGGATGGTGGCGACGAAGTCTTCGCGGGCTATCATCGTTACCTCCAGGGTGAGGGACTGCTGCGCTGGATGCACCGGGTGCCTCGCCCCGCCCGTCGGCTGATGGCCGCCGGCATCGGCAGCGTCTCCCCGGCCGGGTGGGATCGGGCGGTGCAGGGGGCCCGCCTGCTGCCGCGCAGCCTGCGGCCCCGTCGTGCCGGCGACAAGATGTACAAGATCGGCAGACTGTTCGACGCCGATTCGGTCACCACGATGTACCGCTCCCTGCTCTCCGCGTGGCAGGATCCCGATCGTCTGGTCAACGGCGGGACGGCCGGCGAAGGCGAGGTGGAGCGTATCATGCGAACCGGCCCCGCCGCTCTCATGGATCGCATGATGCTGGCCGATCAATTGACCTACCTTCCCGACGACCTCCTGGCCAAGACCGACCGGGCCAGCATGGCGGTGAGCCTGGAGGTCCGCGTCCCCATGATCGATCACCGGGTGGTGGAATTCGGTTGGCGCCTGCCCCGCCGGCTCAAGGCACGAAAGGGCAAGGGGAAATGGCTCCTCCGGCAGGTGCTTTACCGGCGGGTACCGAAGGAGTTGGTGGAGCGGCCCAAGATGGGATTTTCCTCTCCGATCGAACACTGGCTCCGGGGACCGCTCCGGAGCTGGGCCGAGGACCTGCTCTTCAGTCCCGGGCTTCACGCCGGCGGCGAGCTGCGGCAGCCGGTTCTCCGAGAGGCGTGGGCCGATTTCCAGGCGGGGCGCAGCCACACCTCGCAGGGGTTGTGGGCCGTGCTCATGTACCAGGCCTGGAAGGCGCGCTGGATCTCCTGAGTCATCGCCGCATGCGGATTCTTTACGTCTACGACGGGGAGTGGCCTCGGAACGCGACTCGCCCGACCAAACAGACCAGGAGCCTGGTCAGGGCCGGCCACCAGGTGCTGTTGATCGCCCGGAACCAGCTGCGACAGGCCCGGCGCGAGACCAATCAATGGATGACGGTGGTCCGGCTGCCCAGCGTCGGGATCGGCTGGCTCAACCGGATCCTCAACTTCCCCTACTTCTTCAATCCGGTCTGGCTGCAGGGGATCTGGAAGGCCGGCCGGGACTTCCGGGCGGACTGCATCCTGGTGCGCGATCTCCCGCTCGCCCTCACCTCAATCTGGGCGGGGAAGCTGCTCGGGATCCCGGTGCACTATGACATGGCGGAGGTCTACCCCGAATTTCTCCGCAGCCTCTGGCAGTTCGACGAGCTGGGCGGGCTCGATCACCTGATTCGCAACCCGCGCGCGGCCGAGCTGATCGAGCGGCTGGTCCTGCCCAGGGTGCGGTCGGTGTTCGTGGTCTCGGAGGAATCGCGGGCGCGCTGCCTTCGACTGGGGGTGCCCGACGACCGCCTGTTCCTGGTGGGAAACACGCCGGAGGATGTCGAGGCGCTGATTGCACCACACGTGGAGCCCCCCGAGCTGGCCGATCTCCGGGGACGGCCCAAGCTGCTCTTCGTGGGTACTCTGATCGGAGACCGCGGTGTCGGGGTGGCGGTGCAGGCGATGCCGGCCATTCTCCGAGCCAGGCCGGATACCGTGCTGGTTGTGGTGGGAGACGGTCCCGAGCGGGAGCGGATTGCGGCGACGGCGCGTGAGCTGGGGGTGGAGCACTGTGTCCGCCTGGTCGGTTGGCGGAATCATGCGGACCTGCCGGGATTCTACCAGCACGCCGATATCGGGCTGCTTCCGTTCCTCGATGGGAGCCACGTCCGCATCACGTTCGCCAACAAGCTCTTCGACTACATGGCGGTGGGGCTGGCGGTGCTGGCGGCGGACCTGCCTCCCATGCGCCGGATCTTGCAGGAGACCGACTCGGGCGTCCTTTTCCCGCCGGGGGATCCGGGGGCCTTGGCCAGCGCAGCCGTCGAGCTGCTCCGCGACCCCGATCGGCGGCGCGCCCTGGGACAGCATGGCCAGCAGGCGGTGTTGACCGAGTATCGGTGGAGCGTCGACGAGCAACGCCTGCTCGCGGCGTTTGGTCCCTCGCCTGCGGTTGCCCGAGACTTGTTGCCCGGCGCAAGGCCGGTCGATATTACCCGGTAGGAGAAGCCTGTGCGCCCACCTGTTGCTACCGCGTCCGCTTTCCCCGGCGCTCCCGCTCCCCGCGGTGGCGCACCGCGGGCCGCTTCCCGCGGCCGACTCGGGTTCACGCTCGATCCGCTCCGCATCTCCCTGATCGTCCTGACCATCCTCACGGTCTCCAAGGCTCACGCTCTGTTCTCGGCATTGGCTGCGCTGCGGCCCGCCCTGGTGGCGGTCATCGCCGCCCTGATGTTGGCAGCGCTCAATCCCCGGTCGTTGGCCTCCGGCAGCATCCTCAAGACCTGGCCTGCCAAGGCCATCGCCGCATTCGGAATCCTGGCCTGCCTCTCGGTGCCGTTCGGTATCTCGATGGGCAACGCCGGCTTGTACATCCTCAACAACTACTGGAAGGTGATGTTGTACGGCTTCCTGCTGGTGGCCGCCGTGCGCAACTCCAGGGACCTGCACACCCTGATCTGGGCCTACGTGCTCGGCGCCGGCGTTCTGGTTTGGCAGGTGATCTTCGTGGCCCAGATGACCATCGAGGGCCCCGGCGCCATCGCGCGGGCGGAGGGGCTCGGGATGTATGACGCCAACGATATCGGTCCGGTACTCGAGATCGGGCTGCCGCTCTGCGTGCTCACCTTCTCCTCGTCTGGGCGCATTGGGAAGGCCCTCAGCGCCCTCATCGCGGTGGGCATCGCGATTTCGATCGCGAAGAGCGGCTCCCGCGGCGCCTTCCTTGGGTTCCTGGCCACGGGCCTCGCTCTCCTACTCCTGGCCAAGGGCGTCTCGGTGGTGAAGCGCGTGGCCGTTCTGGGGGTGACCATTCTGGCCCTCTCATGGGCCGCGCCCGAAGGCTACTGGAAACAGATGCAGACGATCACCAAACCCACCGAGGACTACAACTGGAACGTGGACTACGGACGTAAGGCGCTGGCCCTCCGCGGCCTCGGCTACATGATGCAGTACCCCTTCTTCGGAATCGGAATTGCCAACTTCGGATTCGCCGAGTGCACTATCTCCCCGCTCGCCATCAACCCGGGGAAGGCGGGGTTCCGTTGCAAGCCCCCCCATAACTCCCTGATCGAGGCGGCCGCGTGTCTGGGTATTGGGGGGCTCCTGCTCTGGAGCGGCCTGCTCATCGGGGGAGTGGTGGCTATGCTCCGGCTGAGTAAACGGCTGCCACGCGCCTGGCCACGCGGTGATCCGGAGCAACGATTTCTGTATGGCTGCACTCGCTACCTGCCGGTAGCCTTGATCGCCTTTGCGGTGAGCTCGAGCTTCGTCAGCTTCGCCTGGATGGACTTCATCTACATTCTCGCCGCCTTCATGGCGGGGGTGTATACCTCCGTCGCCAAGAAGCTCCAGGAAGAAGGCGGGGCCATCGCGCCGCAGCCGGTTCGGCCGTCTCGCGGCTTCCGCCCGGTGCCGGGTACTCCGATGGGGCCAGGTCTGGTCATCGGGCAGAACCCGGCGACCTGAAATGGACGCTGGTCCTGAGCCCACGCGCCGGTGTCCGTGCGCCAGTACCTGAAACTCGCCGTCGAAGCCGCAATCACGCATAGCCCGTTGCTCCGCCTTGCCGATCGGCGGATGCGTGGCCGCACGCTCATCCTCGCGTATCACAACGTAGTTGCCGACTCGTCCGAATCGGTGGGGGACCGTTCGCTCCACCTGCCGCTGGCCGACTTCAAGGCTCAGCTCGATCTCCTGGAACGCCATTGTCAGGTCGTAGGCCTGGAGCAGGCGCTGACCCCAGGCGGGGTGCGGCCGCGGGTCGCCATCACCTTTGACGACGCCTATCGAGGTGCCCTGCGGCTCGCCGTCCCCGAGTTGGCTCGCCGGGGGTTGCCCGCCACCGTGTTCGTCTGTCCCGGGCGGCTGGGAGGGTGGACCTTCTGGTGGGATCGGCTCGCGACCGAGCGGGAGGGGCTGCCTCCCTTGATCCGCCGACACGTGCTGGAAACGCTGCAGGGCCGTGACGAGGCGGCGCAGGAGTGGGCGCGAAGCCAGAGACTGCAGCTGGCCGCTCTTCCTGAGGATTACCGCACTGCCGCCGAGGAAGAGCTGCAGTCAGCCGCGCGCTATCCGGGGCTGCGCCTGGGCTCCCACAGCTGGAGTCACGCCGCGCTGCCGTCCCTCGACCAGGAGGCTCTGGTGCAGGAAGTGGCGCGACCCCTGGAGTGGCTGCGGTCCCACGTCGCAAACCCTCTGCTCTGGCTTTCCTACCCCTACGGGCTCTCCTCTCCCGCCGTGGCTCGTGCTGCCCAGCAGGCCGGGTATCAGGCGGCCTGTCTGGTGTCTGGGGGGTGGCTCCCGACCACGATTCCTGACCGCTTCGCCCTCCCGCGCCTCAATCTTCCCCGGGGCCTGAGCGCCAACGGCTTCCGGCTCCGGACCGCTGGATTGCTATCGCAGTGAGCGCAACGATCCTGGTTACCGACGGGGAGCAACGCGCGGCGCTCGCCGTCGTGCGTTCGCTCGGCAGGGCCGGCTATCGCTGCCTGATCGCTTCGAAGAGCGGGCGGTCGCTGGCCGGCGCCTCTCGATACGCTCTGCGCGATCTCCCGCTGCCCGATGCCCTGGCGGAGCCTCAGGGCTTCGTGGCGGCGGTGGAGTCTCTGGTCCGTAACGAGCAGGTCGACCTCCTGATTCCGATCACCGATCCCGCCGCCCTGGCCTTGCTCCCGGTGCGGGGCCGCCTGGACCCGGCCCGGATCCCGTTCCCCGACCTCGCCGCCTTCCGGCAGATCTCGGACAAGGCGGCAGTGACGAGCGCAGCCGCCGAGGTTGGGATGGCCGTTCCGGTCCAGCGGGTGGTGGCCTCCCGCGACGACTCCGCAACCCCGCAGGCAGCGCCGCTGCGTTTCCCCCTGGTGATCAAACCGGCCCGTTCGATCGGCGAATCCCAAGGACGTCGAATGAAACTCGGCGTCGAATATGCGACGGACGCCGCCGATCTTGGCCGGCGGATCCAGGAGCTTCCGGACGCCGCCTTTCCCGTACTGCTGCAGGAGCGGATCACCGGCCCGGGGGTGGGCCTCTTCGTGCTGCGCTGGCAGGGAGAAACGATCGCACGATTCGCGCATCGCCGGCTCCGCGAGAAGCCCCCGTCGGGCGGCGTAAGCGTGTACCGGGAGAGCATCGCGATCGATCCCGAACTGGCCCGGCGGACCGACCTCCTGCTCGATCGATTCGGCTGGAGCGGCGTAGCGATGATCGAGTTCAAGTTGGACGCCGCGACGGGAACGCCCTACCTGATGGAGATCAACGGACGATTCTGGGGGTCCCTCCAGCTTGCGGTGGATGCCGGGGTGGACTTCCCGCGATTGCTGGCGGAGGCGGCGCTCGGGCAACATCCCGCTCCGGTACAACACTACCGGCTCGGAGTACGGAGCCGCTGGTGGATGGGAGACGTTGACGTGCTGCTGGCCCGCCTGCTCCACTCGGACGCGGCGCTGGCGCTCCCGGCCGATGCCCCGGGTCGGTTGCGGGCGATCGCCGAATTTCTGCGGCTCTGGTGGCCCGGCGATATCAGTGAGGTGCAGCGGTGGCGAGACCCGGCCCCGGGACTGCTCGAGTTGAAGCAGTGGTTCCGGCGATCCTGATCGTTCAGGGAGGGCCGGTGGGCGGGTTGATACTGAAGATCCTGTCGAAGCGATCGGGAATCATGACCGTCGCCCAGCGGCTTTGCAGGGCGTTCATCAACTTGAGCTTGGTGACCACCGAGTCGGCCTGGGCCGTCTGGGTCACGATGTCGTTGGTCTTGAAATGAAGGCGACCGTCCCAGTTGGATTCAAAGGCGGCGTGGATCGGATACTTCAGCATGTAGCTCCTGCCGTTCTCGTAGTACCCGTCGGTGCCCAGGTAATTGCGGGCCAGGAAGAACGTCGTCCGATCCTTGAGACGCGGGTCCCAGATCGGGCTCCCTTCCTCGAGGTCACGCTCGCGCTTGAGGCCGAGCAGGTCGAGGAGGGTCGGCGAGAGGTCGATATGCGAGGTCTGGGTGCTCACGATCTTGGGCGCCTTGAGGACCCCCGGCGCGAAGATCATCATCGGGACGTGGAAGGTCATGTCGTCCAGAGTCCCCGCAGTGAAGCTGGGGTGTTCCTGCTTGGTGCGGATCCCGTGGTCTCCGACGATGACGATGAGAGTGTGATCGAGGGTACCGGCCTCCTTCAGCTGCGCGACCAGCTCGCCGATCCACTCGTCCACGACGGCGAAGAGCCGTCGGCCGGACTGCATTACCTCCGCATCCGTCGAAGTGGGCACCACGTCGGGCCACGGCGCATGACTGTACTGGGGCCCGAAGGCGATGAAGTAGCGCTGCCTGGCTGCGATCTTTGCCCCGAGCTCGCGCTTGAGCAACTCGAGGACCCGGGTGTCCTTGATGTGGGTCCGTTGCCGCCGCTCGTCGCCGCTGGCCTGCGCATGCAGGGGCGGCACGTCGCTCATGTTGGGAGTGAAGATCGAGCTGAAGCCCAGCGCCGTGTACCGGGTCCGGTCGTGCTCGGAGTTGTCGACCGGGTTGGGGTTGAAGAGCCCCGTATAGTACCCCGCGTCACGGGCGGTACGCGCGACCCCGGGGGCCAGGAGCTGCGGGTAATCCTCGTTCAAGGTCACCACATCATCGCGGGGGCCGTTGGCGGGATACCAAGAGCTGAACATCGAGAAGGTGGCCCGGACAGTGTACGGATAGGTGGTGTGGTACTGGGTGGCAAGGAAGGAGCGTTGGGCCAGCCAGCGCATGTTGGGCGGCAGCGTCCCGAGCGAATCCAGGTTGAGGCAGGCGTACGGGGCGGTCTCCAGCACGATCACCAGGACATCGTATCCCGCGGCCTTGGCCCAGTACGCGCCGTGCTGGTTGGGCACCGGGGCGTGAGTGAGCTGGCGATACTCGGCCACCAACGACGCGGCGTCGACCGGAGCGGAGCGGTCGACCGGTTCAGCGTTGGATTCCAGACTGAAAAAGGTCGAAAACGATTCGACCAGCACGCTGGACTGGTAGGGATTCGGATTGGGCATCGCGGTGACCCATGACACCAGGGTGATAGTGACGACGACAGCGCCGATCACCGTGATCAGCATGGCCACGCCGCGCCGCCACCGCGCCACGCGCGGCCCCAGCCACGCCAGTCCGGCGCCGGCCACCACGTTCATCGCCAGCAACACCGACAACTTCCCCAGCGAGCTGTAACGCAGGTACTCCCCGAGGTAGCGCCGCCCGACGTCCTTGACGCCCCCGGTCAGGACCGTCCAGGGCAGAAAGGTGCCTACTTCCCAGAAGCACTTGAGCTCGATGAACATCACCAGAAGCGTGGTGATGCAGATCCCCTCCATGACCCAGACGCGATACCGGGAGGGGAGCTTGAAGAGGATCGGAAGCATGATCGCCGGGAGGATCACACAGGCGACGGTGAGATCCTCCCGGAACATCGCCAGCTGCTGGAGCGGCGAGAGCAGGTAGCTGCTGGGGAGCTTTAGCGCCTCGGCGAGAAATTCGAAGCCGCCGCCGTCGGCGTCGAGAATGGTGTACCGCAGGTGGAAGACGAGCAGGACGACCGGCACCCAGAGGGCCAGGCACAGCCCCGCGAACGTCCAGGAGGCGGCCCAGGTTCGCCTGAAACCCTCCGGAGGTTGTGGCTCGATGGTCAGCTGAGGGCGCTCCTCCAGCCTGCGGGATGCGGCGGTCAAATCAGAGCTCCACGAGGGACTACTGGTTGGCTCAACTACGCACATGCCCAGTGGTTCATTGAGCATTTCCCACCAGCCGCGTCGAGGGCATAGTGGGCCTGCTTCTTGCGTGCACGGATCATGCCGCTTTCATTTCCGGTTCGGCGCAACCCCACAAAGATTTTCGACATACGCCCCGTCTTTTGAGGAGTCCGCCCCATGGTTAGCCGGGCCCGTTGGCTCGCTGCGCAGGTCTATGAGCGGGAATACTGGCGAAAACAAGCCGACGAAATCGCCTCCGGGGCAATGCCTCAGTATGACTGGTATCAGTGGCGCGCCGACCAGTTGGTGGGACGCCTCAACCGGTTGCAGCTGTCCGATGCCACCAGCGGCCGGGCGAGGGTGATCGAGGTGGGGTGTGGGCCGGTCGGCCTGGCTGGCTTTTTCCCCGCCTCCGAGCGCCTCCTGATAGACCCCCTCGAGGACTATTATCGCCACAACGAGGTGCTATCAAAGCTCCGGAACCCGGAGGCGGTCTACCGGGCTGGCGGGGGCGAGGCGCTGCCCGCAGAGGCCGGCCAATACGATCTGGCGGTGATCGAGAACTGTATCGATCACGTGCGGGATGCCGATGCTGTGATGCGCGAGCTGGTTCGAGTGTTGCGCGTCGGTGGGCTGCTCTATCTAACGGTGAACTGCCGGACCCCGACCGGCTACTGGGTGCATCGCGCCCTTTCTCGTTTGCGCCTGGATCCGGGCCATCCGCACACGTTCACGCCGCCCAAGCTGCGCCGGATGCTGGAGCGCTTCGGGTTCGATGTCCTGGATCTCGAGGTTGGCTCCTACGTCGAGGCGCTGAAGGAGGATCAGAACTCCCCCTCGCGCAAGGCGCGCCTCAAGGCTCGGCTGGGTATCAGCGAATTCCTCGCCTCGGCACTGGCTCGCAAGCGTGCCACGGTCTGACCACTCAGCCCCGTCGGGAATTCGCGAGCTCACGCCCTGGCATCGGGGCTTTCCCTGCTTCTCGGAATCGGCTCGGCGGTGAGCCCTCCTTCGTCTCCCTCGCTCACCGGACTCCGGATCGCTCAACTGGTCGAGACCGACGGGCCCGGGGGAGGGGAACAGATGATCGTTCACCTCACGAGGGCCCTCCAGGCCGCCGGAGCGGAAATCACTTTGTACCTTCCGGACCCGGGGCAAGGCTGGATCGCCGGCCAGTTCGCTCCCGGTGAAGTCGCCATCGAGCATTTTCACCTGGACCGCCCGTTCTCCAGGAAGTTCGCGGCGTGGCTCACCGAGTCGCTTCGCGGACGTCGCATCGCCGTCGCCCACAGTCACGACTTCAGCATGGCTTTCTACGGGGCCTGGGCGGCCGGTCGTGCCGGGGTGGGGCACGTGATCACGATGCACGGGGGTGACTACTATGCTCAGCGCCTGCGCCGTCGGGTGGCGCTCCGCTGGGCCATGGGTCGCAGCCAGGCCACCGTGGCGGTTTCTCCCGCGCTCAAGGATGCCCTCTGCCGAAACCTGTGGCTCTCCCCGGCCGCCATCGTCGTCGTTCCCAACGGCATACCCTCGACGCCCGCCGCTCCGGCCGACCTGATCGGTGAGCTGGGCCTGCCTCAGGGAGCGCGGATTCTCCTGGCAGTGGGAAACCTCTATGCGGTGAAAGGCCATCGTCACGCGATCGCGGCGTTTCAACGACTCTCGGATCGGCATCCAGAGGCCCACCTGCTGATCGCCGGGCGGGGAGAACTCGAGAGCGAGCTGCGCTCCCAGGCCGCTGCCCAGGGACTCGCCGGTCGAGTGCATCTGCTGGGTCTGCGTTCCGATATCCCGGCGCTCCTGTCGGCGGCCGAGGTGTTCCTGCTTCCTTCGCTCTCGGAAGGTCTCCCGATCGCGCTACTCGAGGCCATGTTTGCCGGAAAGCCGATCGTGGCTTCCGATGTCGGTGGCATCAGAGCGGCCCTGGGGGATGGTGCGGCCGGGATCCTGGTCCCGCCCGGCAACGACGAGGCGCTGGCCGCCGCTTTGGATCGCCTTCTGTCGGGCCCGGAGACGGCACGGGGTCTGGGAAGAGAAGCGGCGCGGCGCGCCGACGCAGACTTCCGGCTGGAGACGATGGTCTCCCGTTACGTCGCGCTTTACCGCTGATGCGGGGACCCGGGGGCGGGTGAGAGCGCTTCGAGCAGACCCACCAGGCGGGCCATCTGACGGTCGGTGGTCCATTCGCGGAGAACCGTTTCATCGCCCGGCATGGCACCATCCACCGTGAATAGCGCGGCGTCCGTGACGCGCGCTACCTCGCCCGCGTCGGCGGTGGTGACAAGGAAGTGCCCGCCCACGCGAGCCAACATGCGGGCGGTTTCTCCCTCCGCGTCGGCGAAGGCCAGGATGCGGTGTCGGGTGCCCAGGTAGTCGTACAGCTTGTTGGGAACCTGGCTGGGCTGCCCCTGGGCCAGCAGCAGCAACAGATCGGCCTGCTCCATCAGTTGATGTGCGGCTGCCCGAGGCAACCAGTCGTGGAAATGAACGATGTCGTGGAGTCCGAGTCGTTGGGCCTCCTGTTCGACCGAGATTGCGCCGAACCAGCGGCAATCGCCCAGGAGATCCACGCGAACGTCGGTGGGGCCGAGGCCACGCCGGCGACAGCTGGCCGCGAGGGCCTCGAGAAACGGGCGCGGATCCCGGGTGAAGTAGAACGTGCCGGCATGTACGACGCGGAGGGGGCGGCCCGGTTCTCGAGCGATGGATTCCGCCAGGTGGTCGATGCCGTTGAGGACCACCTGGGCCCGATCCGCGCGCTGAGGGCCGAGGCGGGCAAGGGCATACTGGCCGAGGCCCTCGGAGGTGCACAGGATCCGAGCGGCCGCCGCGAAGCAGCGCCGCTCGAGCCAACGATTCGCCGCGTCGGTCAGCCCGGTCCTCATGGAGGCGGGCTGATGCAGGTTCTCGGTCCAGGGATCCCGGAAGTCGGCGACCCACGGACGCCCGGTGAGACGCTTGAGCAGCAGGCCGGCCAGGTGCGCGGAGAAGGGCGGGGCGGTGCTGACGATGAGGTCAGCTCCTCCGCGAACGGCGCCGAGCCCGGCGCGCAGGGCAGGAAGGATGAATCCGCGGTGGCCGTCGGGAAGGGAGCCGAGCGCATAGAGGAAGCGTTTCCACCCGGGAGCCGAGGGAGGCGGGACCCACACGGGGGCCGGCCCGGCGGCCGGCGCCGACGGGGGAGCCGGATGCATGAGGCGTTGCGCCGTGGCTTTGGCCCGGAGGTAGACCTGGTCCGGTCCGGGGAGCTCGGCCACGAATTTCACCGTGAGGTTTTCGGATTGGGGGGGCGGCTGAGCGGGGGCGTCGGGTCGTTGAGGGGTCACCACGGTCACTCGGTGCCCGGCCGCGAGGAGCGCCCGAACCATCTTGAATGGTCGCACCGCCCCAACTTCAGGGCTGGGCGGATAGTAATAGCTGATGAAGACGACGTGCATGCGGTCTCGTCGAAGAGGCGAGGTCGCGCCGGTGAAGACGCGCCCGTTGCCGGGGGCGCCGCACCTCTGACATACTTGGGTGCAGAAACATACACGTCCTTGATCGCGGAGGTATCGGTGCGCCAGAGCCCCCGTTCGCATTCTCCGCGGCACGCGCTCGTCGATCCTCCTCACCCTTCCCGCCCAGTCGCTCGCTCCACCGTTATCCTGGCCTCGGCCGGGATGGGGCGTCTGTGCCTCGACTCCCAGCCGGCGGCGTAGACCGGTCCATGGCCGAACCAGAGGCGGAACCGCACTCCGGTCCTCCTTCCGAGAGCCGGGATCTCGACCGTTCGCTGGTGCACGGTCTCGCCTGGACCGGCGGGGTGAAGATGGCCAGCCAGGTCCTGAGCTGGCTCTCGACCCTGGTCGTGGCCCGACTGCTGCTTCCATCCGACTACGGGATCTCGAGTATGGCCATGGTCTATGTGGGCCTGGTCCAGCTCATCAACGAGTTCGGGTTGGGCGCGGCGATCGTGCAGCGGCGGGATCTCACCGAATCCGAGATCGCGAAGCTGGGCGGACTCTCGGCTCTGCTGGGGGCCTTCTTCACGCTGCTCTCGCTGGCCATGGCGAAGCCGGTCGCCTGGTTCTTCGGGGACGAGGCCATCGTCAACGTGATCCTGGTCCTCAGCATCACCTTCGTCACCAGCGGCTTCCAGGTCCTGCCTCGCGCGCTACTGACCCGCGATCTGCGGTTCCGCCAGCTGGCCGTCCTGGACACCGCGGAAGCGGTCAGCACGACCGTGGTAGCCCTGATCCTGGCGATCGAGGGCGCGGGCTATTGGGCGCTGGTGCTCGGCAGTCTTACGGGACGATTGGTGAGTACGGTACTCGCGCTGCTCTGGCATCGGCATCGGCTGGCCTGGCCGACCCCGCTGGCCTCGATCGCCGGACCGGTGACCTATGGCTCTCACGTGCTGGGCGCCGGCTTGGCCTGGTATGCCTTCCGTAATGCCGACCTGACCATCATCGGCAAGGTGCTGGGCAAGAATCCGCTCGGCGCCTACACCCTGGGCTGGAACCTGGCCAGCGTCCCGGTGGACCGAATCAGCCAGTTGCTCGGCCGGACCGCCCCTCCGGTTCTGGCCAAGGTCCAGAACGATCCGCCCGCGCTGCGGCGTTACGTCCTCCTGTTGACCGAGGGCGTGGCCGCGCTGACCTTCCCCCTGGCGATTGGCCTGGCCCTGGTGGCGCCCAACTTCGTGGTGACGATTCTCGGGGAGAAATGGCAGTTCGCAACGCGGGCGCTGCAGATTCTGGCGTTGTCCGCCTGTTTCCGCGCCATCCAGCCGCTCCTCAACCTGGTGCTGCTGGCGACCGGGCAGTCCCGCCGCGCGATGGAAGCCAATATCATCCAGGCGATCGTGCTCTCGGTCCTCTTCCTGATCGGAGCCCGGGGCGGGATCGAAGGGGTGGCCCTGGTCTGGTTGATCGGCTACCCGATAGTGGCGGCCCTTTTCTACGTGCGACACGCCTTCGCGGTTTGCGAACTCGGCTACGGACAGTACCTGCGTTCGCTCTGGCCGGCCCTGAGTGGCTGTGTGGTGATGTCGCTGGCGGTGCTGGCCTTCCAGCGCCTGCTTCCGACCACCTGGCCTCTGGGTCTCGACCTCTGGCTGCAATGCGGCGTCGGAGCCCTGGCCTACGCCGCAGCGCTCCTCGCATTTCACAGGTCTCGCGTGCGCACCTTCCTCTCGGCCGTCAAGCTGTTCTAGGGGAGAGCGGGAGATGAACTCCAGGCTGCGTTCGGTCGTGATCGCCCTCGGCGGTGCGCTGCGGGACTTCTGGATGATCCTCGGGATCACCCTGGTCTTCGCGGTCGTGCTCGAGACCTGTTACCGCGGGCAGGGGGCCCTTCGCCGGATGCTGACCACGGCGTCGGCGCCCGCTCCGGTGCCCCATCCCTACGCCGACTCGGCGTGGTACAGGGATCTCAAGGACGACATGGCCCGGAGTGACGCCCTGGCCTGGCGTTCCTACGTGTACTTCCGGCACCGCCCCTTCCGCGGCCACTACGTCACCGTGGACGACTCCGCGCACCGCACCACCGTTCAACCGTCCTTTGAAGGCCCCGGGGTCGCTCCGCTGTTCTTCTTCGGCGGCTCGACGATGTACGGAAGCTTCCAGCGGGATTCGATGACCATTCCGTCCTGTGTCGCCCGGCGCCTGGGCGCGCTGGGAGACCCGAACCTCAAGGTCAGGATCACCAACTTCGGCGAGACCGGTTACATCTTCGCCCAGGAGGTGGTGGAGCTGGAGCTGCAGCTTCGCAACGGAGCCCGTCCGCGCGTGGTGGTCTTTTATGACGGGATCAACGACGTGATGGCTGCGATCCAGAACGGTGCTCCGGGGATCCCGCAGAACGAGCGCAATCGGGCGGTGGATTTCGACATGGGTCGAGTGGTCTTCAACTGGCGCACCGACTTCCTCTCCGATCTCCAGGCCTGGGGTCGGCTGTTTGCGGTGGGGTTGGGCCGGTCACAACTCGTCCAGCGCCTGCGTAGCGTGCTGGCGGGCCCGCCTCCCGCTGGAGCATCGGCTTCTGAGCTGGCTCGTGAGCTGGTCGGGTCCTACACCGGCACCGTTCAGCAGGTGGAGGCGCTGGCCAGGGCCTACGGCTTCCAGACGGTATACGTGTGGCAACCGGCCTTGCACGGCACCGCCAAGCCGCTGACCCAATACGAGCAGCGGCTGGTGGCGGGTATCGAAGGGATTCCATTCCAGCAGGAGCGCCGCGCCATCCACGGCATGGTCGCTTCCATGCTGGATTCCGCCATGGCTCCCATCGCCGGAGCGCGCTTCGTCAACCTCTCGGCACTGTTTACCGGCTACGCCGGCCCGGTCTTCGTGGACGACATCGGTCACACCACGGAAGCCGCAATCCCGGTCATCGTGAATGGATTCTGGAAACCGCTCGGTGGTCTCCTGGGCCTCAAGGATCCTGGGGGAGGCGCCCCGAGCTGCGGGCCGCGTTGAGCGAGGCGGGATCCTCTTCGATCAGCCTTTTCCCAGTACGCGCCGAACCGCGTTCTTCCCCCGCTCGAGTCCACTGACAATCTGCACCAAGGCGCTCCGCTCCTCGGGGTAGGTGAATCGCGGAACGGAATAGACGGCTGAGTCGGGGCGAGATCGATCGGACACATAGTCCGGAACGCTGGACACCGCTCCCACCAAGCCCAGGCGCTGCACGGTCGCGATTTCCCGGGCGCCGAATGACCCCGGATCGCCGTTGGGGTAACAGAAGATCGGGATCGCCGCGTCGGTCTCCTGCTGTAGCCGCCACCAGGACTCCTCGATCTCCTCATTCGAGGCCTGGGGATCGGCCTGAGACAGGATTGGATGGGTGACGGTGTGTGGCCCAAAGGTCACGCCTCGCCGTGCGCAAGCGCGAACCTCGTCCCAGGTCATGGGAGCCATCCGGGCCGGCGCCCGCTCAGGAAGCTCGACTTCAAGGGCGGCAGCGATGCGGGCGATCAATTCGAGCTTCCGAGCCTCGGGGATGCGCTTCATCCTCTCAACCACCTGCCAGATGGTCTGGGCTCGCTCACTCGCGGTCTGCCACTGATAGCGCCAGGCTCCGTCTTCCGTCTCGATCGCGAAGGCGCTCCGTGTGGTAGAGTCCATCGCCCAGCTCACGCGATCCCACCAGTTCCAGCAGCGTCCGTCCAGAAACCCGGTGATGGTGAAGACCGTCACGGGGCAATCGTACTGGGCGAAAACCGGAGCCCCCACCCGAGCGAAGTCGGCATAACCGTCGTCCACAGTGAATACGACCGTGCGGGGCGCCACCGGCTCGCCCGCTCTCAGGCGGCGGAACACTTCAGCTAGCGGCGTGAGCTGATAGCGACGCTCTCTCAACCAGGCCAGGTGACTTCCCAGGCGGTCCGGGGCATGTCCAGGATTGCCCGCTTCGGGATCCGCGAAGCGATGCAGCATGAGGATGGTAGCCGGTGCTCCGGCCAGCGCTTCGACCACGGAGAGGATGGGCGGGCTGGTCACCGCGTGAAGGACGATGCGCCGCATCATCACCGACCCCCCTCGGCGCAGACGACAGCGGTGAAAAACCTCCGGGTCGAGTCAACCAGGCGCACGTAGCACTGGCGCACCTGGGCCGTGTCTTCCATGTAAGGATCGGGAATTATGGCTCCGGAAAGAGTCGTCGAGCCATCGAAGGCTCCCAGGAGCACGACCTTGTTCCTCGCCTCCGGAAAGCCCGCCAATACCTCTGCCTCGTTGAGTAGGTCCATGACCGCGATGATATCGGCGTGGCCCACCAGATCCTGGCTGAGCGGCTGGGCCCGATGGGAGGCCAGGTCCACGCCGAATCCTGCGGCTTCGGTCACGGCGCGAGGATCAGCGGCCCGGCCCGCCACGGCGCGCGTCCCCGCCGAGCGTGCCGAGGGCGATGGCTGCTTCTCGGCTGCGGCGCGGCGAAACAAGGCTTCGGCCATCGGGCTGCGGATGATGTTGCCGTGACACACGAAAAGAATCGACGGAGCCAGGGGAAGATTGCCGGGAAGGCGGTCCCGGCGCACTCCCGCGCTGCGGGAAATCCAGAGGCGGAGGTAGGTCAACCGCGCGTTCCCCCGGACCCAGGAAAGCTCCCGGAGCCGGGCCACCAGGGCATCGGGAAGCCAGCGAAGGAAAGCACGCATTAAGTGGAGGGTGCGGGTGACGGTCGGCCGCTCGGCGCCGCCGCGGTGACGGAAGTTAGGGTCGGGTGCGGCCGACGCCAAACGCCAGCAAATGCCCGGGCTCGCCGGATCTGGGGACTCGTTGCATGAGGATCTGGACGATGGCCGGCTCCACTACCCGCTCCAGCACATCGTGTCCGGCCGGGGTGAGGTGGGTGTCCAGCCTACCGTAGAGCGGCTGGCCGTTCTTGCTGGCCGCCTGGAGGGCCGGCGTCGCGTCGATTACGTCCAAGTGGTGAAACCGGAGATATGCCGAGAAGAGTCGGCTCGGCTGGTCGATGTCGACCGCGGTGGAATCGACCCCCATGCCCTGGAGATACCTTCGCAGCATGTCGGGATAGACCTGGGTTGCATCCGGCAGCAGCACGAAGAGGGCCGCCGCGCCGTGCGCCGTCGCGGCCTGGGCGATGGAGTCGCAAAGCATGGCGGTGATGTTCCACCAGGGCTTGGCCGCGGCGCTGCGGCGGATCTCCTGGGGAAGGTCGGTCCCGGTCAGCTTGAACCGCATCATGACCACCTTCGACTGGTGCTTGACCAGAATGAACAGCTGAGAGCGCAGCTCCAGCCAGTCGTTCGCTGGATATAGCACCGCATCGACCAGCTCGGAGTACCCCAGGTTCCTGGGCAGCCGGAAATGATGGACTTCGGCCGGGGCGCGAGGCGGGTTCGGCCCCGGTTTCCAGGTCACCAGGTCGTTGCCCATGAAGATGGCGGTCAAGACCAGATCGATCGGCTCGCGCTTGAGCGACTTTCGGCCCTGAATCAGGTATTCGTTGGGACTCCATCCGCCCACCCCGGTGTTTCGCACGGCCACCGTGGTTCCGATCTGCAGGGGCAGCCTGCCCTCGAGCAGTCCGGCCAGACTCTGCTCGTACTCGACCTGCAGCGCTTCCATGAACGAGTCGCCCAGAAGAAGGATGGTGCGATTCCCATCCTTCTTCCCCGCGGCGCCGATCCGATATCCATCCTCATCGGTGTAGACGTGCACCACCCCCTCGTCGGTGTTGATGGTCCCACGAACGTTGGGCCAATGCCGCCAGCCTAGTCCTGGTACCGGTTGCCGGAAGTCGAGGCTCTGAAGGACCAGCTGCTGGGGCCGAAGCAAGCGTACCCCGATCTCGGCAAGGAGCAGGCCGATGACAAGTGTCACCGCAATCAGGGCGGCGGCCACCAGCAATCGACAGTGACGGAAGAGGAGGAACCGGCTGGCCCCGACCGGGGTGGATCCCCCTGGCACGGATTCAGAGGAGCGTATCAATCGCGGACTTTGAACACGGTGGCGCCTGGGGTAACGAAGACGCTGTCGCAGCAGGCTGAGAAGACCTCGGCCGCCTCCGCTGGGCTAACGCCGGATTTCCGGACATAGCCCCCCCACTCCTGGTGGTCGAAGAGGATCCAAGTCACCGCCGGTGTACCATGGATCTTGTCGGGCGCGGGCAAATAGGGAGGCTGGAACTTGAAAAAGGCGACCGGCTGAGCCTCGAGCTGCATGAGGATCATCGGCGCAGCCGCCACGATGTCAGTCTTCTTGCTGTGGGTCTGGAGCCAGGCCACCGCCTCACCGGCCGGGTCCGAGGTCGTCGCTTTGACGCCCATCAGGCGGACGGTGCCGTAGAGCACCTGACCCAGGAGACAGAGACCAGGCCAGCCGAACCGCAGGCGTCCGACCCCAATGGTGGAGGTGCCCGACTTGAGCTCGGTCAGCAGCCATACGGTCAGGAAGGCTGTGGCCGGAAGCAGCACCACCAGGTGGTTGTCCAGTACCAGGGCCTGAAGAAAGAGAAAGGTCGCGCCGGCGAGAAGCCAGAACGCCATTGTCGTCTGGCGGCGGCCGATCAGGGCCTTCAACATCCCAGCGAGCCCGAACGCGAAGAGCAGGGGCTCGTCGTAGGTCATCTGCTGCAGCGTGTTGAAGGCGGTGACCGGGTCGAGGCCGAATCGCCCGATGCCGATGAAGAATCGGCTCCGCTTTACGACCTCGAGCGTGAGGGTGGGGAACCAGCCGCTGGCGAAGGTCACCGGGTCTGAGAGGTAGAGCCCGCCGAAGACGGCGCAGGCCACGGCGATACCCACTGCCAAGGCGATATATCGGTTCCTTCGGGGCGCCGATGGTTCACCAGGCTGTTCCCAGAGGCTCGCGACCACCAGGGCGGGGGGCAGAAAGATGGCGCTCATCTTGGTCAGCAAGAGCCCGGTTGTGCAGAGCGCGATCGCGATCAGGTTCCCGGTCGTGGCGGGCCGGAGATAGAACCAGACCAGCGCGAGCATGCCGAAAATCTGGAACGGCTCCATCAGCGCGCGGCGATCGAGATTGACCCCCTGGTAGCTAGTGCCCAACACCATCACCGCCCAGAAGGCGGCGGTTCGGTCGAAGCCGGAGCGTCTCGCGATCGCGTAGAAGAGAGCCAGCCAGCCCAATCCGACCACTGAAGAGGTGAGGCGCGCGACCTGGAGCGTGGGGCCGAACAGCCTGAAGGGAATTGCGAGGAGCCAGTGATAGCCGGGGGCCACGTAGTAGTCGGGAGTCCGGAGCCCCTGTGTCACCCAGAGGCGAACGCTGAAGGGCCAGCCCCCTTCGTCGGCCACGGGCGCGGGAAAGCCGTTCATCCCGAGCCGAAGGAAAAGCACCAGGAGCAGGCCGAGCGCCGCCACAACCACTGCTGGCGTTCCGATGGCCCCTGCTTCTGTCTCCCGCGCCTGCGAACTGGGATGCGTCATCCGCTCGCCTTGGCCACGTCGTCGCCCGGCCCGCCCTCGACCCGCAGAGCAGGGTCGCGGCGAAGCTCGTCCAGGCATTCTGGATTCTTGAGTGCCCCGAGGTTCACTATCTCCTTGCCATTCAGCACATCCCGGGCCGCACGTTCTGAACGTTTCCCGCTGTGAGTCGTCGGAAGCGCGGAAACCTGGACGATCACACTCGGCACGTGATTGGAAGACGCCCGCTGGCTTAGCTCCCGCTTGATCCTCAGCGTGAGAGGCCGGTCCAGCGTGGTCCCCGCGGCGAGGACCACCAGCAGAACCAGGCGACTGCCGCCGGGCTCACGGGGGGCCGTCTGCTCCACCGCCATGGCTTCGAGCACTCCCGGTATCCCGAGGACGATCTGGTAGATCTCCGCCGGCCCGATGCGGACCCCGCGCACGTTGAGAGTACCGTCGGAGCGCCCCAGGATTCGGGCGGTGCCCCGATCGGTCAGCTGCAGGAAATCACCGTGGGTCCACATCCCCGGATACTGGGAGAAATAGGCCTCGTGGAAGCGAGTGCCTCCCGGGTCGCCGAAGAGTCCCAGCGGACGGGAAGGGAACGGGTTCCGGCAGACCAGCTCACCGGTCCCCGTGCGGACCGGACCATCGGCCGTCATGGCCTGCACGTCGAGTCCCAGGCTCACGCACTGACTTTCTCCCCGGTAGACGGGCAGGTTCGGATTGCCCAGCGCGAAGCACCCGATGATGTCGGTGCCCCCGGATATCGATTGGATCGAGACCCCGGGTTTCAGATGCTCGAGGATCCAGTCGTACTGGCTGTCCCAGAGGATGGAGCCGGTCGACTGGATGGCGCGGAGCCGCGGCATCGGAACCGTCTCCTTCGGTTCCAATCGGGCGTCCTTGCAGTACTGGAGATAGGCGGCGCTGGTCCCGAAGACCGTGACGCCCTCGCTGGCCATGACCTTGAGCAGGGCGTCCGGCTCCGGGAACGAGACCGATCCGTCGTAGAGTACGATCTCGGTGCCGGAGGCGAGGGCCGAGACCAGCCAGTTCCACATCATCCAGCCGCACGACGTGTGGAAGTAGAGCTTGTCGGCCGGGCCCAGGTCGGTGTGGAGCCGGTGCTCCTTCAGGTGCTCGAGCAGGGTTCCGCCTGCGCCGTGGACGATGCACTTGGGCGCTCCAGTCGTCCCCGACGAGAACAGAATGAACAAGGGGTGATTGAAGCCGAACCGGGGCCAGGAAGGATCGGTTGGCGGTGTCGTGGCCGCCATCAAATGATCCAGCGTCTCGAAGGGCGCCGCAGGCGGTGCCACGCCCTCCGTCACTGGCTCGAGGAGCACGACGTGTTTGAGCGAGGGCAGCGCGGCTACCACTTCCGAGATCCGGTCCGTGATCCCCCGGCGCACGCCGTGATAGGCATAGGCCGGGTGTGCGAACAGCAGCGTCGGCTCGAGTTGCTTGAATCGGCTCAGCGTGGACTCGGTGCCGAAATCGGGGGCGGTGGAGGACCAGATGGCGCCCAGCGAGGTCGCCGCGAGGCAGGCCACGATGGAATCGGCCGTGTTGCGGGCCATGGCCACCACGCGGTCCCCCTCGGCAAGCCCCAGCCGGGACAGAGCGCTCGCCAGTCGCTTCACCCGGGCCCGAAGCTCCCCGCGGGTGAACCGGATCACTCCTCCGGTCTCATCCAACGCCGTAATTGCCGGGCGCTGATCGTCGTCGGGTCCCAGTTTCCGGAGGAGATTCTCCGCGTAGCTGAGTCGGAGCCCGGGGAAGAACTCCGCGCTCTCGCACTCGGTACCGCGGCAGGCCGGCTCGGGGTCGCCCTCGATCAGCGGGTCGGCCCACTTGAGAAACAGCTGCCAGAATCTGGGATACTCCGAGACCGAGAATTCGAACAGGGCCCGATAGTCCCCGAATCGGCGGCCGGTCTCCCGCTCGCAGAATCGGGCAAAGGCGGTGAGACCCGATTGCGCGATCCGCTCGGGGCCGGGCGAGTGGACGATCGGCGGGGCCGTCACATCGGGGCGCGGAACTTGGGGTGCTCCGTGACGTATTTCACGATCAGTCCCAGGCTGTCGAAGTTCCGGGGCGAGAGCTGGTTCCGGTCGATCGTGATCTTGTAGGTGTCCTCGAGGTACAACACCAGCTTGACGAAGCCGAGGCTGTCCAGGATCCCGTTCTCGAGGAAGGAGCGGTCATCGCTCCCGATCAGACGCTCGGCGTCCCCGAAGTGGTAGTTGTCGTCGAGCCAATCCACCACCGCCTTGCGGACGGCTGCCGCGCTCATGATCGGACTCCCCTCGCGCAGGTCATGGTCTCAGAACTGGCGGTAAATGAACGTCGTTGCGTTGAGAGGGACGAAGAGCAGGAGCCAGGCCACGACCAGGCCGTAAACCATCCCGCGGACCGGGGCCGGGAGGGCCAGGAACCTCGTCCACCAACGTTCGATGCGGGGCAGCTTGGAAAGGTGATACAGCACCACGAAGGCCAACCCGATCGGTACCGAGATTCTCGTCAGCGCCTGGCTGATGACCGGGAAGCCCTCGCCCCCGCTCAGGAGGCCTGAGGCGAACGAGGTGGTGGTGGTCCAGGTGCCGGCGCGGAAGGGCACCAGGGCAAGGAGAAAAAAGCCCTGGGTCAGCGTCCAGGCCGCCGTGCGATACGGCAGCGAGCGGCGGCGCTCCACGTAGGAGCGATCGCGGCGGCAAAGCCCGCGGTAGTACTCGTCCCAGTGGCGCTGCACCACCATGCCCACCGCGTGCATCGCGCCCCAGAGGATGAAAGTCGCTCGAGCGCCGTGCCAGAGCCCCGAAGCCAGGAAGACCAGCGTCAGCCCCGCGTCGAAGCGACCACGCCACCAGCCGGTGCCTCCCACCAGGGGGTCGTAGATGTAATCGAAGAGCCAGCGATTCAGCGTGATGTGCCAGCGCCGCCACATCTCCGGGAGACTCTTGCTCAGATAGGGGTAGTCGAAGTTGAGCGGCAGCTCGATGCCCAGGAACCGGGCGCAGCCGATGGCGAGGAAGCTGTAGCCTCCGAAGTCGGCGAAGACCTGGACCGCGTATCCCACCAGCGCATACCAGTGCGCCCCCACCCCGAACGTGCCCGGATTGGCGAACACCGGGTCCACGATGGCCGGCCCGATCGTGTCGGCCACGAAGGCCTTGAGGATGTAGCCCAGCAGGAAGGCCGACGCCCCCTCGACGATCTGGCGCTCGCGCAGCGTGCGGGGAGAGGCCAGCTGGGGGATGAGTTGCGACCCACGCGAGATCGGCCCGGCGATGACCTGCGGGAAGAAGGCGACGAAGGTCCCGAAGACCAGGACCGACCGGCAGGGCTCCAATCGGCCCCGATAGACGTCGAAGATGTACCCCAGCTTCTGGAGCGTGTAGAAGGAAATTCCCAGCGGGAGGATGACCTTCAGCACCGGAAGGGAGGCGTGGAAACCGAGAAGCGCCAGCTGCTGGTTCAATGACTCGGCGAAGAATCCGGCGTACTTGAAGTAGGCCAGAGCGCCCAGGTTGTAGACCAGGCTCAGGGCCAGCGCGCGGCGTCGTGCACGCCGGCGAGCCGCTGCCTCGGGGCTCGAGTCATCCGCCGAGGGCGCCGCGTGGGTCGCGAGATACTCGCTGACTCCGTAGTCCACCGCCGTGGCCAGGAGCAGCAGCGGCAGTAGCCGCGGGTTCCAACTGAAGTAGAAGAGA